>Ga0307513_10001442_pt1 | contig 34177 bp, 23 predicted proteins | sample 15_EM_MG_FD_202174 | JGI IMG/M metagenome (GOLD analysis project Ga0307513, IMG submission 202174) | Populus trichocarpa ectomycorrhiza microbial communities from riparian zone in the Pacific Northwest, United States - 15_EM | ecosystem: Host-associated > Plants > Roots > Unclassified | place... | reverse complement strand
TAAGGCACAGTATCTTGACCAAAAACTAGAAAGAAGAACACGGCAAAGCATGTAAGATGAGTACATAAATAATAGAGAGGTAAGAACACGGCAAAGCATGTCTCATGTCAACTTTCCATTATTTAGTAACATCCATATGCCTTGAACCTTTATTTTTTTTTAGTTTAATGTGGGTGTCTGGACCGGCTTGCGCGCACCTCGACTAATTCCACGGGCCCTGAAGTTAACGACCATGTAAGCCTCCAGTGACCATCATATGAGCAACCACATGGCTTGAACCTGAGACTACAGAGGAAGCAAACCTCTTGGTCCCAAACTCTTACTACTAACCACCATCTAGATACTTCCTTTAACCCTTATTTTAAACAGTTCTACTAGAGGTAAAGGGACATATCATTGGTATGCAAAGAACGTCCTCCATGAGCTACTTCACGGTATAGATATAAAATCCGACTAGACAGGTTAACTCGATGCTCCAAATCTTCCCTCAGAGATTTGCCTTGGAAAATTAAATTACTTTCTATTTCCAAGTGGCATATTCTTTCAATTTTATGTGACGATCTAAATTGATCATAACAAATAATTAACACTTAACATATTTGTCCTCGTTAACGAGACTTTAGGGAAAAAAAATATTAGAATAGTTAACCTCAAAGAAGTAATAAATCCCATATCAATTCTTTAATTTAATTAATCTCGCAATATTTTTAATATTATTTCTTGAGCGTAGTCTTTTTTTTTTCCATATGTTTCGCAATCTATATATATTCAATAAGATCATCATTCAAAGTTCAAAATCTTTTTATATATTCTGTCGACTTTATTAAAAAAATATCATTCCAAGTTCAAAATCTTCAAATTATAAGGAGAAAACCATGCAAGAAATATTTCACACAAAGCTCTCCCATTGCAGTACATTTTCAAGAATATTGAAATGCTTGACTAGTCGTATTATATCAAATATTGGACAACCAAATTCAAAGGATTATAGCCATAACGAGGAAAGTGACAGCCATTTTTGGGATTAAATGCCGTGTTCTTGCTACCAAAATACAGTGGAAGAGTTCAAATTAAGATAAATGGTTGATTCTGGCCATCCATGTCAAATAATGAATAAATGCACGCATGCAGGGGTCAACGTACAAAGATGATTAATTTGATGGACATTTTTGAACTTGCCGTCTAGGGAAGTATACATGCATTTATTTTTATTTCTTCAATCATTCAATACTTTCGGGAAAGTATGCATGCACGGATCATCCTTTAATATATTTTTTTTTTTAAAAAAGAAGGAAAAACAACACTATAATTAAAAAAAAAGAAAAAAGAAGGAAAAAACTAACCTTCGTAACCAAAAAAAAAAAAACTATAACCTCACGCTAAGCTTTCTTGGTAATCCACTGCAATTCTTAGGAGTGATCATTTTCGGTTCGGTTCGGTTTTTATCAAAAAAAGTAATCAAACCGAATTTTTTTTAAAAAAACCAAAACCGAACCGAAACCGAGTCAAACCGACCTATTTCGGCTCGGTTTTTTAGGGAAAAAACCGGTTCAAACCGGTTTGGCTCGGTTTTCTCGGTTTTTTCCGGTTTTGGCTCGGTTTTTTTCCGGTTTGGCTCGGTTTTTCTCGGTTTTCTCGGTTTTGGCTTGGTTTTTTCCGGTTTTGGCTCGGTTTTTTCCGATTTGGCTCGGTTTTTCCGGTTTGGCTCGGTTTTTTTCCGGTTTTTTTTCGGTTTCGGTTCGGTTCGGTTTTTTCAGTTTTGCTTATAAAACCGAAACCGAACCGAACCGGCTGATTTTTTTAAAATTTTAATCGGTTTAATCGGTTTTTTTTTTTTGTTGGAGAATTTATTTATAGTGTTGTAAATAATAAAGACTATTTCAAAAGGTTTTTATTTAATATTTATATAGTGAATTTTAATATGAGTACGACGATCTCGATAGACATAAAATCTTTGGATTTAGAAATCATGCTAGACCCAAGAAAATATGGGTATGGTGAATGTGCCACATCCAAAATACTTGGGTTTGACGATCAACCTAATCCAAGACAAACATGGGTCTGGAAAATTTAAAGATTATGATGTTCTATAACTGTGTCAAACCCAAGATAATATCTTAGATTAAAAATATTGAAGACATGATATAGCATCATGCCTCTCATTAGAATTATTTTTTTAACAGTCACAAAATCCTAACAACTCTTTTATTTTAAAACTTTTGTAATAGCTATAACTTTTTAATTCCCTAACAACTCTTTTATTTCTTTAACTGTTATAATAACTCTTTAATTTTTTAATTTTTTTTTGTCTAGCTGTTATACATCTTACACTTTTACAGTCATAAGGAGCTGGAAAAAAACTCGTAGCATTATTTTTCTGTGTTTGCAAGGTTTGTTGATATTTCCATTATATCTTGGTCGTTATTTCTGTAATCCTCGTTTTTTGAGGAGAAATTTGTTGGATCCTGGGGATAGCCTTGTATTGAGGAAATATCCTTGAGAATAGTGTTTGTACACGCCTCACGTTTCTGTCCATTGTATTTTAATTACAACATATAGAAGATTCTATTCAATAAATCGAGATTATTCATAGAATGATGTTTCTTATTAAAAATGATAAATATAAAAATAATTCCTATATATTAAAAATTAAGCACATGTTTACTTAGGAAACCTTAAAAGAATTTTTTTAAAAATGTATTTTTTATGGAAAAGTTATAAAAGATTCATTCAATAAGACCATTAATGGAATGGATTATCTTATTAAAAAGAATAAATGATACTAATTCATGTTTATTAAAAATTAAACACTTGTATGTTGAGGAGTCCAAAAAAAATAGTTTTGTTTTTTTATATAAAAAACCTATTTTGGTTGAAGAGATATTTTTTTGTATAAAAGTTATAAAAGATTATATTCAATAAAGTAAAACCATTAATGAAATGATATATGTTATTAAAAAATATAAACGAAACTAATTAATGCTTATTAAAAATTAAACACTTGTTTGTCCAAAAAACCATAAAAGGTGTAATTAATACCTTCTTTTTTTTCGTGTAGAAGTTATACACAATTCCATTCAATAAATTAAACCGTTAATAAAATAATACATCTTATAAAAAAAGATAAATAAAACTGATTTATATTTATTAAAAATTAAACAACAGTTTGTCTAGAAAACTCTAAAAGGGATAATTAAAAAAAACATTTTTTAGTTAAAAACATACTTATTTGTGTAGAAGTTATAAAAAATCTATTCAATGAATTAAAACCATTAGTGGAATGATATATCTTATTAGAAAAAGATAAATGTAACTGATTCATATTTATTAAAAATTAGACACTTGTTTGTCGAGAAAATTCTAAGAAGGGTAATTATAAAAAAACCACATATTTTGGTTTAAAAGTGATTTTTTAAAATAATATTTTTAAAAACTTATATGGTTAAAAAAATACCTATTAATTTGGATATAAAAAAACTACTAAAATGCCTATAGAGCTTCTAAAAGACTCACAATTTAAATATCATATAAATTATTATTTTTAGGGAAACACTACAGTGTGGGCTGAACAAGATTTTTGTTAGAAAAAAAGAAGAAGATATTCAAGCGACGCAAGTGTTCTCCAAAGAAGTACAAAAAATATTTGTATCTATAAAAGAATAGACAATAACTATATATAGACCAAATCAAACAATTTTTTTTTTTCATAAGAACTTGAAAAAAAAATCAACATAAAAGAAAAAAAAGTGACGGAGCTTAGCTCCAACCCAACCCAATATAGAAGATCAAAATTAGAGGAAAAAAATAACCCAACTGAACTTAAGTAGCATGCAAAGTATGCAAGTTGATTAATTAGATCGGGATAAGCCAAAAGAAATAAAATAAAAAAAATAATGGAGCTTAATTTCCAACAAATTCAATATAGGAGGAAGAAATTAAAAGGAAATCAATTTAAAAAAATGATAAAAAAAGAAACACAAATAAATTGGGTAAGCTTACCAAATCTCATGACTCAAATTATATGAATGGGATAACCTAAATGAAGGCAGACCGGGAAAAATTCCGAAGCTCAATTCTAAAACAACCAAACATTGAAGGACGAATATGAAAATATATTAAATTAAAAAGCACAGACCCACAAAAAATCCCAAGTCAACCTTGGCTAACTCGCCGAACTCGTGGTCATGGTAATGAAATTGTGATAATTGAATTGAAAGGAAATCAAAGAAAATCACAAATTCCAATAGAAAAACCTAACCTGGAACGATGAAAATGAAAATTAAAGTTACTGTAAAAAAATTAAATCCTCATAGATAAGAACAATGTTAACCTGGGTTAAGTTTTTAAATCTATGACTTGACTCATGATACTGAAACCTACCCATTAAGAAAAAAACATAGAGCCCAATTCCTAACCAACACCATGCTAAATGATGAAATTGAAAAAAAAAATATTCATGGTGAGCCTTTTCTCATTATTGTGGGATGTGCAATAATTATGAATCCTGTCGTTTCACACTAGAATACTCAAGCTCCCTGGAGCTTAGTAGATAAAGGACCAAAAAACAGTCGACTTTTGAGCACATTTAAGAAGATACCTATAGATCCTATCAAGTACAGGGTTGTCGCTTGTCTTAGTAAGTTTTGAATATCCGAATTTCTCGAGATTATAACTCCACAAAAACAAGCTTGGATAACTATGATGGTCTTGTCGATTCGAGAGAACATATCCAAAATATACGTAGTAGCTTAGAGTTGGTAATTTAAAGGTGATACAACATACAAGATTCTCCCTACAACCTTCAAAGGGTCTATGCATGCTTGATATAACAACATGGAATCAAGCTGTATTGGAGGGTTCGAAGATCTTTGTGCTAAGTAAGTTGCATGTTTCAGTATAAATATACCCGCTAACCGGAGATGCTCAAAGTGAAAGAGTTGTTTAAGCTAGAGGACTTAATCAGCTGGGTGAGGGAGCATGCTCCATGAAGAGAACTTTATGCCCTACTAAAAAAAAAAGTTTGCTTAAGGTGAATAAGTCATAGAGAATCATATACGGGTGGAAGATGCAAGTGTGTTGCGATATGAACCTCCCTGTTTTTATAAGGATAGTCAACATGGGGTACCCTTCTAGGCATAATCATTCCCCTATTCAGAACCCAAGCTCAAGAAACGACAGGAAGGGTTATCTTGTGAATGTTCCACATACCCTGAGAGGTTATCTACTCCCTTGAAAATCACTATCATCAAAGTCTATGCTACCATTAAAGGTAAAATTTTTTTATCTAGTACCCCCCGTCGATAAAAACCACTCCTTATACACGCACCTCCAATTAGTATTGCATGTTTCACCAAGACAAGGGACATGATACCGAACAATGTTATGCCTTGAAGAAGGTGATTGGGTGGTTGATAACTAAAGGCTATATCTAATAGTTTGTAAAAAGGGATACTCACACTAAATTAGGCAGAGAAGAGTCTAGTCAACCAACCAAGTATTGCCAGAGATCAATTTAATTTTTGATGGAACCTCGATAGGAGGTGATAGGGGAAATAGAAATAGGAAATATACGAAGCAAGTCTTTACTACTGCCCGTCTTCCAAACATGTGGCATGAACCTATCATATTTACCCCTGTAGATGGGAAGGGAGTAACTTTTCCACATGAGGATGCTCTCGTCATCTCAACATTCTTGGCTAATCATCATATCCATAGGGTATTAGTGGATGATGATAGTGTAGTCAATATTCTCTATAGCTATACGGTGGCACAAATAGGAATAGACCCCTTGAGATTGACTCCTGTAAAGACTCCTCTTATTGGGATTGTAGGTACAGACATACTGATTAAGGGTGCCTTAGAGATCCTTATCACCATCTGTACTTTTCTCAAATGTTTATCTCTTTAACAGACTTTAATGGTCATTAGCATGTGTTTGACTTACTACATCATTCTATGAAGACCTCTTCTCTATCAAATCATCATAATTGTCAATACTAGGTATTTGACCTTGAAATCCCTCACTCATAAAGGGGTGGCCATGGTGTAGGGAAACCAAACATCTTCTAGACAATGTGTTTTTTCATGTCTAAAAGGAAAGAAGGCCTTGGTAGTGGACCAACAAGGTCTCAGGAAGGAACAAATGAAAGTAAGGTAGAGGGAGCGGCCACGAAGACGAGATCCACTTTAGAGACAAGTCAGGAGCAAGCCTCGACAGAGCTTATTACCATCCAAAAACTAGTTTTGCTTTTAGACACTCAAACATGCCTAGGATCATTCCTAGGGTGGCCACACATCAACTAAAGGTTAACCTAGCCTTCTCCCCTATTCGTCAAAAGAAAAGAAGTTTTAAGGGTGAAATACAAAGGGCAATAATAACAGAGTTGAAAAAGTTACTCATCGTTGGATTTAACTGTGAAGTGATGTACCCTGATTGGATGACAAACATGGTAATGATAAGGAAAAACATTGGCAAATGGTAGATGTATATGACTTTATAGATTTAAACAAGGTCTGCCTAAATGATAGTTTTCCTCATTCCAAGATTGGTAGATTGATGGATTCCACAATAGGTTTTGAATTCCTTAGTTCTCTTAATGCTAACTCCGGGTATCATCAAATCTTTATGCACCCAGATGATGAAGAAAAGACATCGTTCATAACCTGGGAATGGACATATTATTACAGGGCCATGCCCTTCATACTAAAGAATGTCAGAGCCACCTACAAGTGAATGGTGAACAAAGTATTCAAGCATTAACTTGAGAGGATCATGAAAGGTTAAATGGATGATATGTTGATGATGAACAATATCTTCTAGACCTAGAAGAATTTTTTTATATGCCGAATCAGTATCAAATAAAGCTCAATCCTTTAAAGTATGTGTTTCCTATTAGGGGAGGGAGGTTTTTGGGGTTTCTGGTAAGTAGCAAGGGGATAAACGACTCCCTTGCAATCAGTAAAAAAAGTTTAGTGTCTCACATGGAGGTTGACTACCCTTAATAAATTTATTTCCTGTTTTGGGGAATATAACTCACTGTTCTTTAAAACCTTGAGAAATACCTTTAACTTTGAATGGACATCCAAGTGTTAAGAAGCTTTTGAAAAAATCAAATTCTACCTCTCATGTCCCAAAAGAGTATAAGAACCTCTTACTCTACTTAGGCATAACAAACATTGCTGTTAGTGTAGTGTTAATAAGAGAGGAGAACAAAAATTAGTGCCTAGTTTACTACTATAACAAGACCTTTTAAGATGCTGAAACAAGATACTTGAAAAAAAAGAAGATAACCCTGAATTTGGTTAATGCCTGTAGAAAGTTGAGGCCTTACTTCCAAGCTCACCAAATCATAGTCTTGACATATCAACCCTTTTGACAAATTCTTCACAAGCCTGATATATCAGGATGCCTAATGAGGTGGGTAACTGAGTTAGGAGAGTTTGGTCTCCAATACTAGCCGAGATCAGCTATAAAGGAATAAACTCTAGCAAACTTCATTGTTGAGTGTTCCATTAAGGAGTCCATAATAGATGAATCCAAATCCCCATCAAGCTCTGAAACACCACTCATTGGGTTATTAGCTTCATCGAAACCCACCATGTTAACCCTCATATGATAGTTATACATGGATGAGTCCTCCAATGCTGAAGGAAGTAGAGCAAGAATAATTCTCACTAGTCTAGAGGGACATGATTATACATATGAAGTTTGTTTTGAATTCCCAATCACTAATAATATAACAGGGTATAAAGTTTTTTAGGAGGATTGGGGATTATAAAAGCCTTAAATGCTTATCCTTTTTATATCCATATTGATTTCAATTAGTTGTTGGCTAATGTCAAGGACTATATTAGGCTAGGGAGATCACTTCTCTGAAAAACATGAAGGAATCGTCTATATACCGAAGGAAACCAACCACTGATAAGACTTTTTATCCAAACTTGTAAGCTCCAACTCAATAGAGCTCCCTCTAGACGTATAGGTTGAAACTTTAGAGAAGCCAGGTATGGGTGAAGAAGGACTAGTGATCTCCCTAGTCACTCTTGTGGAGGATTGGAGAACCCCTATCAGGCTTTACTTGTTCACTAGGGAAATACATTCTGACAAAACCAAGGCCATTCAACAAATTAGGCAAGGAGCTGGGTATTGTTTAATTAATGATGTCATGTATCGAAAATCCACCTCATCTCCCCTCATGAAATTCATGTCACTTAAAGAAAGCACATATGTTTTGAATGAACTTCATGAAGAGATATATGGGCTCTATGTGGGCTCAAGAGCTCTCGCTGCCAAAACAACCCGAGAAGATTACTACTAGCCAACCATAATCCATAATGCACTGGTTTGACTAGAAGATGCGATAAATACCAAAGATATGCTTTGGTTTCCTGCCAACCCTCTACAAAGATGAAAATTATAGCCTCTTTATGGCTTTTTTTTCTAGTGAGAGATGAATGTCTTGAGTCCTTTTTCCAAGGCCACGGGTAACAAACAATTTCTTTTTGTAACAATTGACTACTTCACTAAATGGGTAAAGGTTGAGGCCTTGGAAAACATAACTAGTAACAAGATGATATATTTCATTTAGAAGAATAATAACTACTAGTTTGGACTTTTTAAAGTCTTGATAATCAACAATAGAATACAATTTGACAATCATAAAATGAAATAACAATATGAGAGACTCCATATAAACTATAGGTTTTCTTCAACATCACATCCCTAAACAAATGGCCAAGTCGAGCTCACCATTGGAGTCCTACTCAATGAGATCTAAAAAGAGATACAATAAGCCAAGTGAGAATAAGCAGAGCTATTGAATGAAATTTTATGGCCTATCAATTGACCTAAAAAATATCATCTGAGGAAACTTTTTTCGTACTAACGTATCCAAGTCCTAAGTAATGAGTAAGGATTGAGAGCCAATCTAGATCTTCTAGAAGAATCTTGGTTGACTGCAGTAGTAAGGAACACGACTTATCAATATTAAATCACTTGGTATCATAATGTCAAGGTAAAAACAAAAGGTTTAAGTTTGGAGACCTAGTATTTAGAAAGCTAGAAGCAACCAGTAACATGAAGAGTAAGGGAAAACTAGCATCAAAGTGAGATGGTCATTTTACAATGATTAGGTAGTCAAAGCAAACATTTACCACCTTCAAGATATGAAAGGAAAAAATCTCCTTTATGTTTGACACCCAGATCATCTCAAAATGTATTATAGATAAAAATGTAACCTTTTTAGGTGTGTGTATATATATATATATTGTATTTTTATTATATGTTCACTCTTATTCTCTAGTGCATTCTCATAGTGACATAACTCTCCAGTATAGCTTTCGGGTCCCACGCTATCGTCATGGGTAGCCTCTGCCCTCCTACTCTCCAGTGCAATATTGGATTACCATAAGTTTCTAGTAGGGCTTTCAGGCCTCATGCTATTGCCATGGATGGTCTTAGGCTTTCCACTTTTTAGTGCAGTCTTAGACTAACACAACTCATCAATGAGGGGCTTCTAAACCCTACACTATTGCCAAGGAGGCCATATACCTCTCACTATGGCAAGACTACTCTCGAGGGGTGGTACTCCCACACTTTATGACAATGCTAGGAAGGCCACATGCCCCCCATTCTCCAATGTAACCACTATTCAACTAAGAGAATCCCAAGCCCTACACAATAACTAGGCTACATCAAAGGTCAACTACAATCAAGATTCTCCTATAAGTTCTATTTGGGGGGCTCATATGAGTACAATAAGAATTTTTAACTCATTACAAAGAAATTTAAATTAAAAAACTTCTTAGCAATTCTCATGGAAAAACTTTTAAATAATGGTTTTACATATCTTGGGCTAAGACTATACATGAATATATTGAACCTCTCTATATAATTTTTCTAAGCACAATTTCTACCATTGAGTGAGAATAGGGATTACCTCCCTACCTGGAAAGATATAAGACCTTGGTTATACATAGAGCTTTGGACCCCTATAAATCTAAACACAACAAACATGAAAATATATTTAAAATAGGGAATCACAAACATATATTAATGCAATCAGTCAATGTATTCAAATATAAATATAAAAATCATACAACACTAGGGATAATAACTCCTAGAAACTACTGCCTAACCAAGAGACTTACACCACTCGTTAGGCTCCTCAGTCAAGTACTCATTGTTGGCAGCAATAACCGCTTGTGTAGGATAGATATCAGAAAAATCAAGAATATGATTGGGGTTGAATTCCATTTAGAAATCCAATGTTATTCTCATTGATAGATGATAAAAGTGAAGGTTAGATAGAGCTTGGAATATCGTATCTATAATAAATACATCCAAGGCTTAAGATCTCCTAAACACTATTAAAAACTTAGTAGATGAGTCCCTTTATGCCTTTAGACGAGCACACTCCTTTCTAGAAGCCCTCGCCCTAGCCTTGGTTGTTGTTGGCTTAGGCTTTAAGGCTACCACTTCAGCCTTGAAAGCCTTTTAGGATTTTATTATGGAGGATGACATATCCTCAGAAAAAAAAAACTCTTTCTAGGGCAGTGCTCAACTTGGAAGCCTGGTGATTTTTATCCTCTGTCAACTTTCTATATGCTTTTTGGGATTCATAGATATAGAGATCATAAGCCTCCTTGATCTTCCTCAACTGAGATTTGAGCTGTGAGTTTTCCCCTTAAAGGCTTTATACCTCTTTCTGGTCTTCTTTTAGTTAATCCTGGGGCACCTTTATTTGAGCCTTTTTGGTAGTCCAATGTCTTTGAAAATAGGCATTCATCAGAAAAGTCTAAATAAAACAATGTTATTAATATAAAAAAAACAAAATCAAAGTATAAATAACATGTTATACTATATAAAATACTCACATGGATTATAAGTTGTCCAATAAGACTAAGTTGACAAGTAAAACTCCGATCAGATAACTGATCAACATATAAAGAGAGATCTAGTAACCTTTCTATTGTGTCCTCTCCCCTTCAAACAAAGATAGTGGAGGAGGAATTGTAAAGCCAATCTGTGGCCTAACATAAGAAGAACTTGCATCAGGATCAAACGATTCAACCTGAGGTGTCACTTGGGGTGTAGAACCCTCAGCAAAGGCCCTGTTAACTCTGGCCACTAGATAAGGTGTTAGAGATGGGGACATGGTCACAAGTGTAGGTGTTACTTCCCCACTAACAACATAAGGCCATTGTGAAGTACACATTCTCTTTATATTAGCTTTAGCTCTTCTAGTTACTTTTAAAAAGATATCAAGAGAAACATTTTCCCTTCTTCCCCTAGAGATAGGTGATCGACTCCCCCTAACAGTGGTAGGCTCAGATATGGGATCAATATTAGGAGTGATATTCATCTCTTAGAGACTCTCTTACATCTCTTCAACCTAGGAGCAAAATGTCCCCTCAACTTCTACATATCATTCACTAACATTCTTATGGTATTCCTCTTCTAAAGATAAATCTGCAATAAAAAATAATTAAGATAAGATAAATATATCAAATTATACCAAGTACAATGTTTTACGTACCTTATCTCTTTACCCAGTATTTGACCCTTAGCAATTCATTTGATGTTATAGCGAAGGGAAAACCTCGCCATGTTCAAACACACATCGTAGTTAAAGGTACTAAGACTTGTTTTTTTAATGGCATCTGACTGAGGAGTTTGCTAAAAATAAGGGCAACCCTATAACTATTGCACTTAGCTTAAGATAAGATCTTTTTTATTCTTTATAATGAACCATTTCCCATGCCACCCCTTCATGTTAGAGGTCTTACCCTCTAACATGTTCTTTATAGGATTTTTAGGGCGAGTAGAAAAGGTGAAGAACCAACGAGCATCATGGCCACCTTGGGGACAACCATTTAATGTATACTAGAACCCTATGGTTTAGCTTTACCCCTGTGGTTACAAAATATCTCCTCAAAAGCCTTGATTTAAACCCATCTATTGAGATGTAGTTGGTTGGCGCAAATATTGTAGTGGAAAAACCCCTAGTCTTTGTTCAATCCCAACTGATCTTGGTCCCCTACTAGAACCCCTAGTTTCAGGTGGTTCTAGCTTAAACATAAAGTTATTATTAGAAGCTACTTGTTTCCTTTTCATTGCGACCACTTTTAAAGGAAAATACTAAGTATGAATAAGTTACCTTTAGATGATTCCTTATACTCTATTCTAGGAAATAGTTACCACGCTCCACACAAAGGCTAAATGTTCCACGCAATAACTCCCCTTCAAAAACATTCTCAACCCTTTAGAATACCTCAACAAAATGGTTCAAAGAGAAATTTCTTAAAAAAGATTTCAAATGAATTGAAATGAAAGAAGTTCTTATATAGTAAGAGGCACTATAATGGGTTTTTCAAGTCTCTTTGATAAAGATACCGCATAAACTTGGAGGGCTACTGATGAACCAATATTCATTGATTTTTTAAAATATTTGTTAGAAAAAATTTCATTTATGACACAAACTTTTAATGGGTTTTGAGAACGTGTTTTGACCTTGATCATAATCATAGGCCCAAATTACTAGGCCCAGATTTAACATCCTTTGGGATGGGCAATGCGCCCGAGCCCATATGCTCAGTGAGTGCCTAGCACCCTGTGGGCTCGGGTAGCACCCCCGAACCCGGGTGCTGGGCATATGCCAGGCATGTGCCCAGCTCCCATAGGCTCTAGCCTCGATTTCAAACCCAATAACATGGCCTAATGTTCATAGGCTTTACGAGCATCCTGAACACATTCACTTTTGTTCCCTGACTAATGCATGTATAAGGGATATTTGTTTTTTTCTTAATGCTACCAAAGAAAAATAACTCTTCAGCTCCTTCACCCAAGCAAAAAAACAAAGTTCATGGGCTATAAATACTCTTGAACTACCTAGCTAAAAACTTCACAATTTACATTAAAAAAACAAACATATATCCAAAACAAGAACAAACTACTTTGTTCTTAGAATTTAATGTTCTTTAGCATATTTATTACTCTTTTCTTCTATAAAACTACTGACATTATCATTTGAGAGTCCTCGAATCCTCGAAAAAAGAATTTTTTGTAGGTATCAAGAGTCATTCAACAAGGAATATTTTCCTTTACTATTGGAGAGTAGAGTTATTTGAATGAATATTTGATTAACCCATAATTCAACCACCAAAAAACCCTATTTCTAAGCATATTGAGATTTGTAACATCATCAATTAGTTTTGGGTATCACTATACCATAAAATTGTTTTTGTTAAATTACTATCTTTTATTAAAAAACACTTTTCCAAAATCTTTAATATATAAACTCTTTTACTAAGAGGCTTTTTTGTCTATTAGAAGTAAACTTCGTACACTTCCAAGAAGATCACATGTTTAATTTAAAAAATACCTTATAGCAAAAGTAGTGTTAGTACTTCAATTATGGTAATATTACTTTTCGGATCTACCATCTACTTCCTACTAATACAAATTCCCTCTAATTATAAATGATAGCATCCTATCTATGACAAAAAAAAACGTATGAAATCTTCTGTACGTAGACCATCTTCTTTCATTGATATTTCGTGGATGAATCCTCATATGTTGCACTCACCAGGTTATATCATTTCATTAGTAGACCTTAAATCATGTTTCTGGTGTTCCGTCCATTAAAAAGCTTTTCTCTTTTCTTTTTGTAGTGGCAACCAGGACATAATCGTATATGCTTGTGATTGTAGCAGTGAGACTCTTGAGAGGGCTAAAGAGATTGTTCATTCCACTAATATATTCGCAGTCCAAAATCGTTTCCACCCATTCTTCTGTGACTTTGCTTTTACTGGGTTCCCGAAATGGTTGGTTTGTGATTCTTGCGTAGAAAGTTTTTCACTGAAACAGCAAGAATACTCCTCAGGTTGGTACTTCTTTCTTGTTTGCTTTTTCATCCTTGACTACTGTAACCACAGGTACATTTCAATCTGGTTAATTCTGCTCACTTACTATGAACAATTAATGATGTGAGACGCAATGAATTATTGGGGGTCGACTTTCTGAATGAACTAGTATAATAATCGGTTTCTGATTTGGGTTTCAACATCATCTTGCCTTCAATGAAAGGAAAGGGAAATATTTGCGTGAGGACTGGGGAATATGGTTGCTTGTATGGTGAGACTCGGGCCGGCCACTTAACTGCATTAATCTTTGAGTTGGTGGCAATAAATACCAAGGAGTAAGTAAAGGCAAACTAACCAGTTAACGTTGGTGCGGGCTGGTAAGCTGGGTGGAGTGAAGGGTTAATCTCCATATTGATCGAGATCTCTGTTTTCAATATTTCTTTAGTAGAATGAATATTTAATTTTTCCAGCTAATTAAAGTTCACGAACTTAGAAAAAAATGGACTCAATATCTCTTTACAAAATACTATAACTTAAGCTCTAGAACAAAAGAAAAAGAGAGCAAAAACAAAGGTATAGTAGCTGGAAAAAAGAGAGGCAAAAGAGCTATTGTAAATTATATGGAATGCCTTCTCTTTAACCCCTTTTTATCTTGGAATATGAAACCAAAACTATTGCAGTGTTAATTCTGGTACCAAAATTATTCTCGCCATTTATTAGTTTTAATTAATCTGACAGTGTTTTACCTTTAAAATATATGTTTTTCCATTAAAAAATATATTCAAATAAAGGATAATAATTGTTTAGACAATTTATTTATATGCCGACTAAAAAATAATAATTATAACTAATAATCTTGATGGGTCTACAAATTATTTTACAGTAAACCAAACTCAAGTATGAACTCTAGCTCTTACCTTATCAAATAGAGCACGCGCTCATGTAATTGAAACTCAAAACCTACTTAGCCTAGGATCTTTTCTCTCTAAAACATTTGATGCCTTACAAACCTGATTTTAACTCTTTAACTTCTCACTGTATAAGCTAAAGGAAAATCTTGTAATATTTCAAAGTGGGATTGAGGGTTTTGAGTTTATAAAACATGCCAAATAAGAGTTATTTAAGATTAATTTTTCATTCATCTATAATTTGAATTTAAAAAGTTAATGTTCCATGCTAAAGTATTTTTGTTGAAAAAAAATTTTCAACAAAGTCTTAACCCAAAATGTGAGTAGACTCCACTTTAATTTGGCATTAAATATGTTTATTAAGCATATTTTTTAAAACAAATTTCTAACAATCCCTCACATGAATAAACATTATTTTACCAGTAAACAAAGACTAAAAGATTTTTAGAGAGATAATGATTTGGTATATCACTACATCATGAGATGTAGTATTTTTTATTTCGAACCTTCTTTAGTGAAATATTATTGGATTTACTTGACTAATTGGTAAATGCGATGTCTTGAATTATTCAGCTTTTTATATAAATTTAGACAAATAATACTCACGTGGTTCTCTATCTAGAATTTTTCTTTAGTTGTTATAGTTGTGTTCATTTTGGTCCTAAACATCTCCTAGTTTCATAAGTGTTTTAAAGAAATCAATCTTTCATAATTTAAAAAAACATGACCACATTTCCACTCATATAAGGGATCATTCATAGAAGTATTATGCTACATTCGATTTGGTAAACTATACATAAGTTCTATCGTTAAATCTTTAGTGAGTTGATCTGCAATTTTTTCTTTGACTTAACATATTCAACGGAAATAATATCATTAGAGAGTAAATGATTAATAATATTATATTTATGCTCTTTCAATTACTTTTTGACTATTGCAATAGACTTAAATTGCTACTACTAACTTAGGCCAACATGAAATATCCTCTAAGAAATTTTAAAGTCATTTAGCTTCCACTCAAGTTTTATCAAGAGCAATAAACTCTGATTATAAACTCAAGAAATTTCATCATATATCTTCCAATACATGTTTTCTTATAGGATTTCCATGTCATGGTTGCTACACCGAGTGTGAAGACATATCTACTACTGAATTTTGATAGTATCAGATATCTAATTTAACCTTATAGTACCATTAGACAATTATTATGGTGTAATTCATAATCCAAGATCTACTTCAAATATTTTAGTATACTATTTATTTCTAAATCTACTGCGTACGCAACGTCTAGTCTTTTAGTAATTCATAACATATATCAAAATTTTAATTATATGAGAATATTCCAAATGGTTTACTCCCTCACCTATGTTTCTGGACAAATATACACTTATATCATTGATATTTTGATGGTGTTATTGTCACCTTTAGAAATATATTGAGAATTTTCTCAATATAATAAAATTAGAACAATACCAATCCATCAAATATCCTAGAAATCTTTATTCTTAATATGACATTTCCGACACCTAGATCTTTCATATCAAACTTATCAGTTAATATTTTTTCGGTAGACTTGATCATGTAATCATTATTGTCTAAAATTGACATCTCATCCATATAGAAACCTATAATGACATAACATTTATCTATATTTTTAATATAAACATATTTATCAACTTCGTTGATTATAAATTCATTTGCTAACATAATCTTGTCAATTTTTTTATGTCATTGTTTAAGTGCTTGTTTTAAACCGTATAATGATTTTACAAGCTTATAGACTTTTTTTTTTCTAAACTTTTGACATCTAGCCCCTAGGGTTATTTCCTATAGGTCTTTTTGTTAAAGTTACCATTTAAGAAAGTTGTCTCCACATCCATTTTATGTATTTCAAGTTGTTAATGGTTACGATAGTTATTAACTTTTGTTTGAGAGTTATTATTGACACTATTAAATATGTGTCAAAATAATGCATACCTTCTTTTTATTCAAATTCTTTAACAATAAGTCTTGTTTTATATCTTTCAATAATACAATTAACTTTCATCTTCCTCTTAAAGATTCATTTATAGCCTAATAATTTACTTCCAAGTGGAAGGTCCACTAGCTACCAAGTATGATTTTGCATAATGGACTCACTATTAAGCACCTCTTTTTAATAGGAGCTTTAGGACAAGCGATGTTGCCAGACTAGTAAAAAGTGAAGGTTCTAAGCAGTCAGGTGAGGATTTGACTTAGTTAAATAGGGGTTTGCCATTAATGGATCACATAGATAGCCTAACATATGTATTTATAGACTACCAGGATAGAGCTAGTCATAAGAAAAGACCCAAACTCAATTTTTTCCAAGAGATTCTCAAGGCCTAGTTATATAGAAACCTAGCTTGCTTTATCTATATGAGTTCTATAAAACCCTAAATTAGGCTTCAAAAACGTTATTTGAGCCAATTTTGTTATTTTCCTTGATTTTGCTAGATTATATGTTATTTTTGGATTTTCTATTAGTTTTTTATTTTTCCAGGATTTTTATGTTCCTTCCTTCTTAAGGTTGGTTTCATACCTATTTAAAGACTTGTAAATCTCTTAGGAAGGCAGAACTCATTATACTTTAATTTTAGGAATAAAACTACAACTTTAGGTTCACATAGGATAACCCCATTTTAGCCAAATAGTTTATATTTATGTCCTCTTATCTTCTTATCTGTGCTTCTATCTACATCAATAGAACATTGTATAGGAGTAGCTTCGAGGTTTATTTTAGGAGATGTAATCCATAATTTTAGGTTATATCTTGACTATTTTAGGATCAATTATTACCACTTTTACAAAACACTTCTATGCATGAAGTTATTTATATATATAAAAAAGATCTCCTTCATTCCACAAAACATATGATGTCTTATTTAACTTCTTATGAGGTCTTTTGTTAAGTATATAATTCAAATTCAAGATTATGCCCCTTATAAGTTCTAAGATGTTCTCAATTTATTGACGTGACATTTATTAGTTCTTTTACAGTCTTGTTCTTCCATTCTACAATGTCATTTTGTTAGTGTGAATAAGAAGCAATAATTTATTGGATAACAATGTCTTGGAAAACAAATTAACTAAAAGGTGTTTCATATTCTCCATCTCTATCACTTCTTATTACATTTATCATCTTGTTAAGTTGAATTTTAACTTCATTCGTTTAATAGTTAAACATTTATAGGGCTTTATCTTTGCTTTTAAGTAAATAGGTATAACAATACCTTATGCAATCATTTATAAAAGTAAAATAATATATTTTCCTAACTCTAGTTTACACAAATTTTAAACCACCAATGTTAGAGTGAAATAATCACATTTTTCTTTAATTGTTTGAAAAAAAAAACTTTATGAAATTTGATTTTACACAAACTTCACACAAATGATTTTTCTAAAAAATGACAGTTGATAATAATTCAAGATTAATTAACCTTTATATAGAATTACAACTCACATGCTATAACTTATTATGACATATATCACAATACTCAAATTAATAAGAATAAAAAATATTGTTGTTGTTGTTGTTGTTGTTAATCTGATCATTGATTACAATAATCATTACATTCATTTTGAAGACATCATCATAAAGACACCACTCGTTTACAAACATCATAATTTTAGTGAGTATAAATTTTTCATTCTCAAAGAACATCTTAAAACCTTTTTTTACTCAATAATAGTTCAGACACCAAGTTCTTAAAGTCAACAACTTGAAACACCTGTTAAGAATAAGAAGCTTTCTAAAAATCATTTTTAGTATAAACTTTCTAATACCTAGTACCTTTGAGGTTGATGAATTTTTCATATATAATTATTTAATATCTTCTTCTTGGCTTATACATGTTTTATTATACTAGTATAAGAACCCATAATTACTAATGATTGTTGATTAGTTTCACTTTAGAGATAACAACAGACAAGTTCATTAGTAACACTTATGTATGAGGTTATTAACCTTAGTGACATTAGCTTGAGTAGTCTTTTTTTTTTCTTTCTATAATTCATAGCTTGATATCCAGTCTTATTATAGATAAAACACTTTTCATTGAATTTTTTTGGCAATCCATTTCTTTTTATATCAAACTTTTTTTTTCTTGTGGTTTTATACCACCTGTTCAACTATATTTGCTTTGGAAGCCATACTGAAAGAGTTTGATCTTTTTTTGAACTTATTATCATCTTGTATCCTCAATCTTAGAATAAGTTCTTCAACTCCCGTCTCATTATGCTTATGCTTAAGGCAATTCTTGAAGTCTTTCAAAGACAATGATAATTTCTCAATAATTGTTGCCACTTCGAAGGATTCACTTAGAATAATTCATTCAACATGAATATAATGCAAAATGAGTTAAAACTCTTGAACTTAGCTTATCACAATCCTTGAATCGGCCATATTTAAGTCTATAAATTTTTTGACAAAGAATTTTTTATACTAACATCTTCAGCTTTATAGAATTTACCAAGTTTAAGGTGGTAAGATAGAATATTATCTCTTGTTGCCACGTCTTAAAATTCAATTCATTGAACTTTTCAGGTTTCTTAACGTGTATCATAGAGAATAATGACAAAATCCTCCCTATCGAAGCAATACTTATTAATGTAACATTGGTTAAAGTAATCATCACTTGATTAAAATAATTGTTTTTATAATATTTTCTATAAACATTTCCCAATATGTCTTTATTAAAATTTGACTTTTCACAAGAAAAAAATCCAAATAAATTTATAACAATTAATCACAAACATTAAACCAAAATATTTAATAATTAAAAATTAAAATATTAAAGTCTTAATAAATTTTTTGGGATTAATCATAATTAATTGTTAAGTCCAATTTCTTATATAACATGTAAATATGGTTGTATCAAAAAATAAAATTGCATGCCAATTAAAAAACTGATTAAATCCTAACTTATAACAAAATTGAGCAAATTACTAATAAACACATAAAATACAAAACTAAAGAACAATATACATTAAACTAAATAAAAAACTAAAGCCTTGATATTGCTGGCTTTTGTTCAGTTAGTATGATGATTTTTAGTTTAACTAGAAGTAAATAGCATGAATATAAAACTAAAGAACTTTTGATTATATTAATTTTATAAACATTGATTGTAGAATAACTTGACAAGCATAAAGATTAAAACTACTTACGACAAAGCATGAATAAATAAATTGCACATATAATATTTTAAAAAGAATGATATGAACATTTATGTGTTGAAGCACTTAGATTATGTAATAGATGCAAATCATGTTGTTGTCAAGGATCAAATTTTTTGTTCTTAAGCCTTTAGTGCTCGTCACTTGATACAAATGGAATGAATGCAATCATCATTTTAGAATTTCAACAACATCACCTTAATTAGTTGCATTCCTATTCAAGGTCCATGAACTTAGAAAAAATAGACTTAATAACTCTCTATAAAATACCAGAACCTAAACTCTAGAGTAGAAAGAAATTGAGACAAAAAAATAAAGGTAAAGAAAGTTGGAAAAACACCCTCTCTTTAACCCCTTTTTATACTGAAACTCGAAACCAAAAACTATAAACAATTAATTCTAATAATTACCATAATTAATTTCCATTATTTATTAGCTTTCATTACCCATAATAAGAAATACCCTGATAATTTTTTGCTTTTAAAATAGACGTTTTCGCTTAAATAAAATATTGTTCAGGTAAAGGAAGATAATTATCCAAACATATTGTTCATATGCTAACTAAAAAAGAATAATCTTTATGGTCTAAAATTATTTTATAGTAAAACCAAACTCAAATCCATACTTGAGCTTGTGCTTATTGACTAAGTTAAGTCGAGTAAGCTCGCCCATGTGGCTTAAGCCCTAAGCCAACTTAGCTTATAACTTCTCTCTTCTATAAGCTTTAATGGTCTATAAGCCTAATTTTGAGTATTTAACTTCCCACTATATAAACTATATCAATGTGGGAGAAGGGTTTTAGGATTGAATTTGGGTTCATAAAATATACCAACCAAGGGTTATTTGAAATTAATATTTCATTTACTTTGTTTTGTTTTTTTAACAAGTTAATGTTTCTATGTTAAAGTAGTTTCATTATAGAGTAATTTGCAATAAAGTCTTAATCCAAAAATAAGTGAACCCTATTTTCATATATGTTTATTAACCATGTTTTTCAAAATAAATTTCTAATAATAAAGTTATCATATCTAACATAAATATTAAGATAATAGCTCAACTACACTAGTTTGTATATTTATTAAAATAACAAATATACTCAGAAGAAAGCAGCTATAGTAAGAGGAAGGCAGGTGGCCTCAAGGTAATGTACCTCTACTTGTTTTTTGGGTAAAAAGACCCTAGCACTGAACCAGCAAGAGTTCTTGAAAGAAATGGTGGAGGTGAGAACCAAAATTGTTAAAGAGTTGAGGGATGTATTTTGGGAAAGAATGAAAAAGTAATCATCAAAATAGGTTCCACCCTGACATCAAAATAATAGAAATCACTAACAAAGCTCCTCATATCCAAAGATCCAATTTCACTATAGGCACCTTCAACATGTTAGGAATCAATCCTGAAATAACCACTCATTAGTTAAAGGTTGACCCAAGTGTTCCTATAGTCCCTCAAAAGAAGAGGGATTTTAAGGGTGAAAGAAAAAAAAACAATAATAGAAAAAAGAGGATAAGCTCCTCTTTGTTGCTTTATTAAGAAAGTAATGTACCCTGATTGGCTAGCAAATGTGATAATGGTCAAGAAAAGCAATGACAATCAACAGATGTGTATAGACTTCACAAATCTAAATAGTGCTTGCCCAAAATATAGTTAACCTCTCCTCAATATCGATTGATTGGTTGACTCCATCGCAAGTTTTGATACCTAAGTTCATTGGATACCAGCTCTGGATATCATTAAATCTCCATACACCTAGATGATGAGGAAAAATAGCTTTTATAACTAAAAAGGGAATGTTTTGTTACAAATCTATGCTCTTCGGGCTTAAAAATGCTAGGGCCACTTACCAGTGGATGGTGAATAAAGTATTTAAAGACCAACTGGGAAGGATCATGAAGGGATATGTTGATGACATATTGGTAAAAAGAAAGACCTTTGAGCAACATCTCATGGACCTAGAAGAGGTCTTTTATATGCTTAGCCATCATCAGATAAACTTAACCCTTTCAAGTGTGTCTTTGCCATTAGAGGAGAAAAGTCTTTGAGTTTCCTAGTATGTAGTAAGGGAATAGAGCCTAACCCGGAAAAGATTCTGTAAAAGAGGTTTTACATATCACAAGAAGATTAATCGCCCTAAACCGGTTCATAGGTCATCTTGGGGAGCGTACTCTATAATTTTTTAAGACTTTAAAAAACATTTCTAGCTTTTAGTGGACACTAGATGTCAGAAGGCTTTTAAAGAGCTTAAAGTCCATCTTTCATCTCCTAACGTATTGTCTCCACCGATAGAGAATGAAATAATTTTCCTCTATATGGGTGTGGCGAACTTGATAGTTAGTGAAATATTAGTAAGAAAGGAAGAAGCAATACAATGTTCAATTTATTACTCTAGTCAAACTATGCATGATATTGAGATGAGATATTTAAATGTGGAAAAAATGGCTCTAGCTCTGGTAAGTGCCTCTAGAAAATTGAAATCATACTTCCAAGCTCTCCAAGTCATAATACTAACAGAAAAACCTCTGTGGTAGATTCTCCATAAGCTAAAGATGTTCGGACACTTAGTAAGATAGGCCATTAAAATGGGAGAGCTTGGAATTCAGTACAAACCCATACCAACTATAAATGGACAAGCATTGGTGGATTTCATTGTTGAATGCTGCTTTAAAAGGTCAACGGTTGTAACTAAGTCCCAACCTGTAATAATCATTTCCCCTATTAAACCAAAAACTCTAATAGAACACTCCATAACGATCTTCATATGGGAATTATATGTTGATGGATCTTCTAATATTGATGGAAATAGAGATGGGATAATACTTGTAAGCCATGAAGAACAAGTGTCTAAATACACGATATGTTTTGAGTTTCTAACCACGAATAAAGTATTAATGTATAAAGCTCTTTTAGAAGGATCGGGCTTTGTCGAGGCTTTGAATGCATACCCTCTCTAAGTTCATATCTACTCCTAGTTGGTTGTTGGTCAATGCCAAGGAATATATAAGGCCAGAGAACCAACCATACAATGATATCTTCAGAAGTTTAGCCTTATCTCTTTAAGAAAATCGAAGGCAAGAACATTTTAATCATTTGTATTCCAATAACCACTAGACAGGTCTCCTATCCAAGTTAGCAAGTTCCAATTCTATAGACCTCCATACAAATTTTTAGGTTGAGGTTTTGGAAAAACAAAGTGTGGGTGAAGAAGAGCTTATAATTGTTCCTATCAATATTGAAGAATATTGGAGAACCGTTTTTGAACATAAATGAAGCCCTTCACCTAACAGAGTGAGCAACAAGGTATTGCCTTATCGATAACATTCTATATTAAATATCCATCTCAGCTCCACTTCTAAATTGCTTATCTTCTAAAGAAATCACTTATGGTTTAAAGAAGATACACGAGGGAATATGTGGCCTTCATAAAGGCTCTAAAGCTATTATTGCTCAGGCTACAAGAGTAGGTTTCTATTGGCCAATCATACTTCGTGATGCCACAAACTTCGTGAAGAGAAATGATAAATGTTAGAGATTTGTCTTAGTCTCCCGTCAACCTTCTATGGAAATGACCACCATAACCTCTTCATGACCCTTTTCTCAACGGGATATGGTTATCCTAGGTCCATTTCCTAAGGCCACTGGCAAAATTTTTTTTATCCTAGTAGCAAGTTGATTATTTCACCAAGTGGGTAGAAACAAAAGCTTTAACAGAGATCACCACTAATAAAGTGATTTCTTTGTTCTGGAAAAACATTATTTGTTGATTTGGGCTTCCTAAAGTCATAATAACTGACAATAGGACATAGTTTGATAACAATAAGATGAGAGAGCATTACTAAAGGCTTCGCGTTGACCATAGTTCTCTTCAGTGTCACATTCCCAGATAAATGGTGAAGCTAAACTAATTAACAAAGTCTTGCTTAATGAAATCAAGAAAAATATAAAAGAAACTAAGTCAGAGTAGACAGAACTACTAAATGAAATCTTGTAGGCTAACAAAACTACTCAGAAAACATCTACAGGAGAAACCCCTTTTCTTTTCACTTATAGTAATGAGGTCATGATACCAGCTGAGATTGGGTGTCCAAGCTATAGGGTAGTTCATCACACTTCAGAAAACAATGGACAAGGTCTAAGAGCCAATCTGGATTTGTTAGAGGAATCTCGATTGACCTTAGTAATTAAAAATAAATCATGTTAGCATAGAACTACTCAGTATCACAATACTAAGGTCATAAATAGAAAGTTCAAGTTAAGGAATTTGATATTAAGAAAGTTAGAAGTTATGAGCAACATAGAAAGTATAGGAAAATTGGTCCCAAAGTGGCATGGTTTGTTTAGAGTCATCATGGTTATCAAAACAAATACTTACCACCTACAAGACATGGATGGGAAGACACTTCCTCACACTTGGCATTTTGATCACTTAAAAATGTATTATGAACAACTTGAATAACAATGTAATTCTGCCATGATTTTTTTGAAGAAGTGCAATGAAGTCTAACACTCTCTAAGGGATGGACTTGAGGTTTTCCTAGTGAAATAGCACCACTTTCCAAGGAATTGACCATGAGTCTCCCTAGTGTAATAACAACACTCTTCAAGGGATGGACTTGGTCTTTCTAGTGCAATAGCACCACTATCCAAGAAATGAACTTGGTCTTTATAGTATAATAACACCACTCTTTAAAAGATCGACCAGAGGTCTCCCTAATGCAATAGCACCACTCTCTAGAGGATGGACTTGGTCTTCCTAGTACAATAACCTTGTAATTTAATGTTCATCTAACAAGTAATGTTTTATTACAATACAATAAAGGTAATCTCAATCTCACCATCCATCATTTAAATCCATAATTATAATGATACAATATTAAATTTTAATTTAATTACAAAACATTATCAGACTTTAAAAGGACTTTTCCAATAAGAAAAGCTATGTAGCTCACTATCACTTTATTAAGAATTGGAACCTTCAAAGGAAGATACTTGAAAACACATAGTATCATAAAAATCTTAACAAACACACACACACACACACACACAAACACACACACACATATATAGAGAGTCACTAATACTCAACAAAAATATACGAAACACATAACATTTTTAATCTTATCTATAAATATATCAAAACCATAACAAATTTCCAACTTAATATAGTCTCTTTAACAATTGATAAGCTCTTTCTTTCTTCTTTATACGCATTAAATCATTGTTATTATACTCATAATAATACCTCATTAGCAATAATAATATTTATCTTGCCCCGTAAAAAATATTCACATAATAATATTTATCCTACCTCATTGGCAATAATTCCATATAATAATTAGCATGCCCCGTAGGCAGTATTCAAATAGGAATATTTATCCTGCCTCGAAAACAATGATTTCACATAATAATTTTCTATTCCCATAAGCAATACTCACATAATAATATTTTACTTGCCCATAGGCAATATTTACATAATAATATTTATCTTGCCTCGTAAACAATTATTTCACATAATAATTCTCAAGCCCCATAAGCAATATTCACATAATAATATTTATATAATAATATTTAACTTGCCTTGTGGTCAATATTTTCACATAATAATTTTCATGCCTCGTAGGAAATCTATTCTTGGAATTCCATTATCCAACCCCGAAAACAATTTGTTTCTTGGAATTCCATTATCCTGCCCTGAAAGCAATTTATTTCTTGGATTTGTATTATCCCTCCCCGAAAGCAATTTATTTCTTGGAATTATATTATTCTGCCTCGAAGGCAATTTATTTTTTATATTATTTTTTTCCCCGAAGGCAAACATTTATATAATCATTCTCCGAAGGCATAACATTTATAAAATATCACATTTCCATATATTGCATTGGATTTATGTACAACAAATAACGAAACATTCATTAAGTCATATGTTATAAGGTTGGAAGCAAATACTACACTTTCACATATTACACATCTTCATAATATACCTCATTCATATATTTCAATTTCCTATAATATACATTATTTACAATTATTACATATTTTTATACCACACCTCTTTTACAAATATGACATATTTTCGTTATATATCAATTATGAATAAAACTCTCGTTGTTACGGGAGACATAATATTTAACAGCATAGCCTTCGGCATTGTATCCAACTAATTTACACATCACATACATATGTTCAAAAGATACTTCATTTGTACATTAAATAATTACTCAAAACACTTCCTTAAATAGAAAGAAGTTAGGTGATGAACATATACCTATTGTCTATGCTTGAGATGCACCTCCATGCTATTGTACAGCTTCTGCGGCCTCTCCTGTATTAACAGGTTTACCATATCATTTTTCATAAGATACTCATTTCGTATAATATAATCTAAGTTGATTTCTTTCAACATGATCATTATTTACAAGTTAAATTGTAATGAGATTTCAATCCAACTTCTCATTCAATTTGTATTCTCGGTCTAATTAATAAGAGAAACTTCCTATAATTCATACACACACATATACTCTAGTATACTCAAGTTTTGTTCTTGTAACTTCTATCATTCAAGTCTTACTTTAATAATGTTGTTTCATATTTTAATCATAATTAAAGTTTTACAATTTAGTTTTAGACATGGCGTCTCTCTTTAGAAAGTTAAGATATAAGACTACAATTTTTGTGAGGGAAGAAAACTCATTTCTGCCTTTAACGCCCCCAAAACTATCCTTTTTTGTGATATACATAATTTATCCAGCAAGGTTCAGTCTGTCCCTTCCTTAGTTTTTAACTCATATCTAGAGTTCTAAAACTTCAAATTAAATGAGTTTAGTCCCATTTTGAATTTAACATCTTTAACTACAACTTTCATGAAGAAATATATTTTAAATTCTATCTTTTACCAATTGAATTTAACAACAAGTTAACTAACAAAATTATCGAGCAAAAATCTAGCATAACCTTTTTTAAGTTTTTTATCCATATCCGGGGTTCTATAACTCTAAATTAAATGAGGTCAATCTCATTTGAAAATTAACATCTCTAACTACAACTTTCATGAAGAAATATGTTTCAAATTCCATTTTCCTTACTCAACACTTTGGCCGACACAAGTATAAGAAAAGACACCAAAAGTTTCTTCAAATCTCAATAATTCATCCATTATTAAGTCATTTTACCTCTAGCCAACACAACTATACACTAATTTGCATATCAACCAAGTTAAACAAATCCAATTCCTTTACATTAGGTTGGCCAAACTTTTGTTCATGGTGAGGGTGAGTTTTCTTTTTAATTCCTCACAATTAAACTATTTCTAACCTCTTAAATGTTTCAACTAAATACATTTAAACATAAATCCCTTAGTAATTGGAACAATTCAAATCCCTCCACTTGAACAATGTCTTGGTTGCATTCTCATGGTAAGCAAATAGGGATTTTTTTTTTGTCAAGTTTACATCTTATCCATCTATTAAACATCCATATTAACCCAATTCTACCCAAATTCCCTAACAATTACATAATTAATCTTAATCCCATAAACTTCTTGCTTGGCTGAATTCAATAAATGGTGGGGGTGGGTTTTTCTCTTCCATTCTTTCAATTAAATCATTACCCAAACATATTTCATGCTTATAAATATTATTCAAACACAATGTCATCAATTTAAAAAATGATTCAATCAATTTCAAATTTATATCATGCATATTTCAAATAAAATGTATCATTTCATAAGATAAACTCAAACCAAGCTTGAACCAATGTTTCTTACCTCTTATACATAAGAAATTTAAAGGAAAAAGATGTTGAAAAAAAGTTTTCTTCTTCCTCTAATTCTTTTCTCCCAACTAGTCACTTTATGCTCTCCAAAACTCCTAGAAATATTCAATTATTAGTTCAAATTCCTCCTAAACCCCTCTTTTGATCCTTTACTCACCTTTATCTAGTGTTTAAATGGATGAATTTAAGGTGAAAATCAAGTAAAAATCAACAAAACTCCCTTCTTTTTCCTTAAACAAAGTGGTTGACCATGAATGGTTTCCAGGCCATTCACAATTTAAATGCTCCTACTTTGTTCATTATACTATTGTCTCAAACTTTCCATAGTTACAACTTGCCCCCCCACTTAAACTTTTATGTTTTATATTTGTCCAAATGTCCATTTTAAATTTGTTATATTCTCATCATTTATTATCTTTATTTTTAATTAACCCAATTTCACGAGGGTTAATTTATATCCATTGTTTTTTAGTTTATTTTTTTAGTCGGGGTTTTACATATACCCCCCTCCATCAAGACCTTTGGCCTTGTTTGGTTGTTCCACAATTTATCTTCTAGTGTTTTATGTAATAACTCAACACTGAAATTTATCTTCGGGGTTTTACTATATTCTGATTATCCTGAACTTTTAACCCAAGATAAAACAATATGTTAGAAGGCGTTTTGTAAATGTTTAGCTCGCTCCAACAATCGGATTGAGAAATGCACTCAACATTGTGAAACTGGATAGTCGATAATTTTTCACTAAAAATCCAAATTTCACATACCGTATAATTTACATAAATCATTGTCATTATTAGATTAATTATTTAGAGATTCTAATTTATAATTATCATAAAGTTTTCCTTAGAGTCTTTACTACTTTTAGTTCTAATCGCACAATTATACACGAGTTTATTCCAGAAATTAACATTTCTCACACAAAAGGTCTTCATTAATTTATTCAAAAAAATCCTTCTATTTTCTAAATAATATCACTCAAATTTATAATATTTTCTCTTTCAAATCATTATTTTACTCGATCAAGAAACTAGCGTGATTTATTGTTATTTAATATTTCACGTACTGATTTATTTTTTTATTTCATCCGACATTTAAACTAATCACATGGGAATGTTCATTATAATTTACAAAACTTTCTCTCTAATGTATCATTTCTCAATAAAAAAATTTACCATTTCTAGCACTGATTTACCAGTTTTAGGTCAGGGATTTAGAACTGGGGTTATGTATAAAGCCAAAAGGGGTGAGGGGGCTAATAGCTAAACATCGAGGCCAAGCTCCTCAACGAGGTAGAATCCATATTAGGCGGTTGCAGTCCTTATAGGGAAGACATCAGCAAAGTTAGGCACAAAGACTGGGTGGAAAGTAATACTAAAGTCCACCTGAATTCCTCTATACAAGTTGAAGAAATACAAGTTGGACATGGCGAGGAAAATCTTATCTCCAACCATCTTATTTAGTGAAAAGGACCCTCTAAACATCTCCTGGAACTTCTCAAAAGAGTTCATTAAAGTCTTTATCTTCGTGTGAGAGTTATGGTTTCTTCTCTAGTTTTAAGGAGCTCAACCCTCAGAACCTCCTGAGATGCCCTCATCTCAATCATTCCTTGCTTAAGGGAGGCTAATTTAGTATGAGCTACACAGAGCTTGTTTTCAATGGAGCTAAGCTGAAGGACTTGACCTTATATGTCATCCTTTGGTGTCACATAGACTATCTTCAGCTCCCTCAGTTTAGCCTATATTATAGACTTCTTAGTCTTCAACCTTTGAAGAGTTGTCTAGTCTTCCCTATACTTGGTGATGGCCTCTCTCACTTAATTCCTCTTAGTTATCCAACGCCTCTTACAATGGGTACACATCATGAAATTATAATAAAGATAAATGATAATTATTAAAGATAATAATAATAAAATAAAATAATAAGATCAAACAAGAGTTAAATTTTCTCACATGGAGAGCCATTTATTTAGCAAAGATCAAATGATAATTGGAGCTCTCGCTATGTTTGAAGGAATGGTCAAAAGCCTTATTTGAACCCTAAGGTTGAACCTCCCTCCAAGGATAGCCTTCATGGCTCGCTTTTCCTCCTCGCTCAGAATAAGGAAAGTGTAAGGGTCTTAATCGCAGACGAGTTCAGCAAAAGCATCCTTGAACCTGAGTTATCCTGCTCTTAATATATCATCCTAGGCATAAGTCCCAACAACCGAATAGGTCTCTATGATTGAAAGTGAGGGATGGGGGCATTAATAATATGATAACAAGAGAGGTTGAGGCTATAATGCCAAACTCTAAGGAGGTAGAAACCCTTCATCTCTTGAAGTGGACAACAACACCCACAATCACTTCAGGAATGGTCAGCTCCATTTGACCCCCAACCAGGAGAGAATCACTTTCCCCTCTAGCTCAAGCCCCCTTCATTATCTCCTCAGTAGGGATAAAACGTTTATCCATATTGATGGGTTGTTTTCCATCTCTACTTCAGTTTTAGCTCAAGATAAGTCAAGGGATGAAGACACCCTTCTAAATGCAGACCCTACTAAAGACTCTCTTTCCCTTTCAGTTGTTAATCTTGAACAAAAAAAAAAAGAAGTTAGAGATGAATATTTAGATGCACAAAAAAAATATAAGAAGATTCATACTTTGTAACAGGGTCTAATAATACCTTTTGGCCATCTCATTGATCTTATACTCTGTTGAGGTATAAGCTAATATAACACATATTTCTTCCTCAACCAAGCTGAGAAGAGGTTTATTGCTCACCTTAGGGGAGTAGTTTTCAATAATGAGCATGACCCAAGATTTCTATCATCCTATCTTTTAGGCTAACCATCCTGTTATACCTTATTATCATCCACCCCTCCATTTGTTGAAGTGGGCAAGCTTGCCCTGCAAGGTCACCTTCATGGGTTTGTTGGGTCTGTTGGCAAAGGTGAAAAAATAGTGAATGGCATTACCTCTATAAGCGCCACCAATCCAATTATAACATGTCATGAAGAAATTCATAACCTATAATAGCGAAAGGCTTCCCTCATGACCCCTTGAAGAGGGAATGGGTACCCCAGCTCGTCATGCATAAAAAGACAGTGATTTCACAGCGCTCTCAGAAGGTGGTCAAGGTCAGTTGACTAATCCTCTTAGTCTTTACAGGTAGTTTAGCCATATATTCTCTTGGCTTCCAACCATTCATATAAGCCATTTATTCTATAGTTAAGGTACAAAGCTTAGTGTCCTAAGAGGTCTGAGGTAGCCCCCCCTCCCAAAGTTCCTTAGAGGCAATGGGAGAGGGACTTCTCTGAGGTTTGAAACTACCTTCTTCCTTTCTAGAGGTACAAGCTGGAGTTCCACTCCTTCTAGTCCTAGGGCCTAGTCTAATGAACCCTTGTCCTCTACTGCTTCCTCCAATTTCTGGTTGGAAGCTAAATTCACAATCAGAATAAGCAACATCATTACTCTTAAGATCAGACTTAGCTTTTCTAGAGTCCATGTTTTTTCTAAACAAATAACAAGAAGGAAGAAGAAAGTAGTTTAAGGTGGGAAATACTTAAAATAGCAGAGATTCTTTTTGCAACTAAGAACAAGTCTCACTTAAAGTCACTTCAGCAATTCATTTTTAGTAGATAAGTTGTAAGAATGAAAGTATAAGAAAAAAAATAGGAGTGAGAATGATACTAGGGTTTATAAAAGAAATAAAATTTCATCCTCACCGTTGGATGAATAATGCTTGATGTCACTATAAATCTCCAAAAACCTAATCAACTACTGCATTGAATGCACCATTTTTCTTCCTAAGAAACTCTTTTTTAATTAAAGCAAACCACCTGACCATAAGAATCCCAACAATTCTATTTAGGATAGTCTATCACATGAGGGAAGGAAAAAAGTATCTAATTAAAAGCTGACAACCCTTCAAATCTTCAAATTTTTTGGCATTATAAAAAAATGAATTTTGAACCTATGTCCTTGTTTAGAAAGTCCAAAAGCAGGGTGATAACTCATTGATAGAAGGGAAGGGCTTGCATTCATACCTAAGTCCCTAGGCTTGGAAAAATGCCAACTCCATATGATATGGATCTAGCTCGCTTCTAAGCCCAATAACCTTAGGCTCGACACCATGTCGCGCCCTAGTGGGTAGGGGTATAGCAAGCTATCAAACTCAGCACCCTTGGGCTTAGCTACATGCCAAGCCCAAGCGGTTATGGGTCTGGCAAGTTGCCAGACCCACCGCCTTTGAGCTTAGCACCATGCAAAGCCCAAATGGGTATGGCCGTATGGGGTTTGGCGAGCTACTAAACCCAGTGCCCTTGGTCTTCGTTGTGCGCCAAGCCCGATTAGACATAGGTCTAGCGAATTACCTGACCTATCATTCTTAGGCTTGGCTGCGTATCAAACCCAATTGGGCAATGGGTCTAGTGACCTTCTCAACCCAAAGACCTTGGGCTTCGCTGCGTGCCAAACCTAATTGGTATTAGTTTGGCATGCTACTAGACTCGTTGTCCTTGGGCTCATCTATGTGCTAAGCCTAAATGGGTTTGGGTCTGGCTCGCTCTCATACCCATTGACTGTGAGCTTGAAAGTATGCCAAACACAAAGAGCTAAAGGCCTAGGGATCAGTATGGGCCCCATGTTGGGCTACAAGGCTCCATTTGCTTATTCTTATTCATATTAGGGATATTTGTCTCTCACCCCGAATTAATATTAATATTATGGATATTCATCTCTCATCCCTCATTAATGTTAATGTTAGGGATATCTCGTCCCATATTAATGCTAATGTCATGGATATTTATCCTTAATGAGTGTTATAATGGTAGAAAGACCTCCTAAACCCTTAAGAAATATCTTTTATATAGGTTTATAGGAGTATAAATACCCCTATAATCATACAGGTAAAGAATTCACAATCTATTTTCTTAATAAGAAATACCTTTTTAATTCCAGAATATCTTTTCTCAATAAAAATACATTTTTAATTCTAGAATATTTATCACATCAAAACTAAGAACAAATATTTTTTTTCTTAAGAATAAATGTTCATTCTCTCATTTATTGTGACCTTCTGCTTAAAGATTACTGACTTTATCATTTGTAGGTCTCTAAATCCCACCAAAGAAGACTGTTTTGCAAGTTATAGTCTTTTTATAACAAGCTACAAATTTCATAAATAATAGAACTTGTAATTAAGTCATAATTTAACTGCTAAAAAACTTATACCTAATCATTTTGATTATTAAAACATCATCCTCATTAAGCAATCAAAATTGCACATTTATTACCTATGATTATATAATTATCAAGAAAAAAAGTTATAACACATCAATAAGTACACCATGGAGTTTGGCAGCTAAGTAATAAAGATGAGGCATCTTGAATTCCTAATAATGAATAAGGAGACGACACTATATATATATATATATGTTTGGTGTTTATAGTAACATCTTCACTGGAAATTTTGTAGGGAGCAACTTTAACTTTTTAGTCTTGATGAGGGACTTTGAGGTTCCTTAAAGGCGAATGGTCTGACTCGACTGAAGGACTGCTAGCAAGTTCCCAAATGGGAGTTTTATTTCTAGATGTTATGGGACATGCATGTTTTGTTGATGCGAATGGATATGTAATATGATGTGCAGATGCATAATATAACTCAAACCATTCAAAAAATAAGATATGAACTTTATCTAATGTAATGAAATCATAAAAACACTTTTGTATCTCATGTCTTTGTTGTAAAAAGGTTTTGAAAAAAACAAGGTCTTTTTTCAGAGTTATGGTTGTTAGAAAAAACATTTTTGAAATAGGTTTTGTTAATTATAAATTCATTTTCTGAAGTTAAAACATTCAGCTCATTTTAGATGTTTTCTGTGATTGAGGAAAAGGTCGGAGAGGTTGGAGGGGATTGTTGTTCAAGGTTTGTATATAAAGGTTCAGGTATTTTTGTAGTGTAATCTGCATTTTGGAAGCTAGTACTTAAGTATATCAGAGGTTGATTTTCTAGGTGGATTCATTTGGTATGATATGTTTATGACATAAAGGATTTTGGAGACTCTTCCTAGATCTATAGCGCTGGATGAGGAAGATACATCCAAAAACCGAGAACTAGTTGAATGTCGATGGAAAGATAATTTGACTTTTCCATCTGTGTACTAGGTTATCTCTTTTATTTGGACATTTGATTTTGGTAGTTGTTGTGGTTATGGTTGCGTTGCATCTTCGAGGATCCAATCTTCTGAAAGGGTTACATCCTTCCACTGGATGGCTCTAGGAACTACTGTATTTGATTTGGAAAGGTCAGTTTGAAGTAGTAAGGTTTCACCTTTTTAGAATTGAAATTTGTGTTTGCTAGCAAAGGCTGAGAACATGGTTTTATAATGGATTTTGAAGATTAAAGCTATTAGCATTCACCCTTCAAGCATGTTGTAATTATGAGTTTTTATCTGTAGGATCATG
>Ga0307513_10001441_pt1 | contig 34231 bp, 34 predicted proteins | sample 15_EM_MG_FD_202174 | JGI IMG/M metagenome (GOLD analysis project Ga0307513, IMG submission 202174) | Populus trichocarpa ectomycorrhiza microbial communities from riparian zone in the Pacific Northwest, United States - 15_EM | ecosystem: Host-associated > Plants > Roots > Unclassified | place... | reverse complement strand
TGCCGTCCGGTAGCAGCGACATCCGACCTCCTGATAAGCCCATTTACGGGGGGACAGCCTGCAAATTCACGAGTCCACCGATGGAAGCTAACTCACGGCGGAGTTACCTGCTTCCCGAACCCTGGTTGGAGCCACTTCCAGGGGGCGTGACGTTCACCGCTACCGTGCCTGCGGTGACCCCCCGCGAGCATCGGCCGGCCGGCTCCGGCCCGCAGGGCATGATCACCCGCGGTACAACGAACCCGAATCGGCTACGCCGGGTGGACCGCTGGCTGGCCGGCCCGCAGGCGGTGCGGTTGCGTCGGGCGGCCGACCCGGTCGTCGTTGACCTCGGCTACGGGGCCACTCCGGTGACCGCCGTTGAACTGCATGACCGGTTGCGTCGGGTCCGTCCGGATGTCGAGGTGGTCGGGATCGAGATTGACGCCGAGCGGGTCCGGGCGGCCCTCAGCCTGCAGCGGCCCGGATTGAGCTTCGTCACCGGCGGGTTCGAGGTGCCCTTGCCGGATGGACGGCGGCCGGTCCTGGTCCGGGCCTTCAACGTGTTGCGGCAGTACCCGGAGGCCGAGGTGGCGCCAGCCTGGGCGCTGCTGCGCAGCCGACTGGCGCCGGGCGGGCTGCTCGTCGACGGGACCTGTGACGAACTGGGACGGCGCGCGGCCTGGATCGCGGTGACCCCGGAGGACGGCGCGATCTCACTCACCCTGTCGCTCCGGCTGGCCGGGCTGGTGCGGCCCGGCGAGGTGGCCGAGCGATTGCCCAAGGCGCTGATCCATCGCAACGTCCCTGGCGAGCGTGTGCATGGCTACCTGAACGCGCTCGACGCGAGTTGGGAACGCAGTGTGGCGCTCGCCCCTTTCGGCGTCCGGCAGCGCTGGCTGGCGACGATCCGAGCGCTGGTCGCCGAGGGCTGGCCGGTGCTCGACGGCCCCGCCCGTTGGCGCCTCGGCGAGCTGACCGTCGCCTGGTCCGCCGTCCAACCACATTGACGACAGGCCGGCGCGGGCTCAGGCCTCCAGCAGCAGGGTCATCGGCCCGTCGTTGACCAACTCGACCGCCATGGAGGCACCGAACTTGCCGGTGGCCACGGTCAGCCCGTAGCCGCGCAGGGCCTCCGCGGTCGCCGTCACCAGTGGCTCGGCCACCGGACCGGGAGCGGCCGCGCTCCAGGACGGGCGGCGGCCCTTCGCGGTGTCCGCGTACAAGGTGAATTGGCTGATCAGCAGCACTCCGGCGGAGCATTCGACCGCGCTGCGCTCGCCGTCCAGAATCCGCAGGTTCGCGACCTTCCGGGCGATCACCGCGACCTGATCCGGACCGTCGGTATGGGTGACGCCGAGCAATACCACCAGGCCGGGCCCGTCCAGGCGGCCGACCTCAACACCCTCGACCGTCACCCGGGCCGACGACGCCCGCTGCACCACCGCTCGCACGATCGGCGAGTATTCCAGACCCGAGCCAGATAGCCCGAGTCAGATAGCCCGAGTCAGCTGGCCCGACTCAGATCGTGTCGGCCATGCTCAGCGGATCGTAGTTGTCCAACTGATAACGCCGAGCAACCTCAGCGGTGAGAGCGTCCACCACCTGCTGCACGCTGCGCCGGGACCTGCTGACCCGGGTCTCGATCCGGGACAGATCGTTGATCGCGTCGTCCAATTGCAGGTCGTCCAGGGAATTGAGATCGGACCCGCCGACATCGGCCACGGCCCGCTCGGCCTCCCGGCGGTGCTCGCCGACCCGGCTCGGGCTGGAGGTCAGGTGTCGGCCCATCCCGTGATCGCTGCGGCGTTCGTCGCCGAGGATCCGCTTGAGCGCCTCAACGATCGCCGCATCGGTGCGGGTGCCCAGCATCGGCGCCGGCAGGCCACCGCGGCGGCGCTGCTGCTCGGCCTTGAGGATGTCGATCCGGCCCTGCATCAGCCGACGTGCATAGGAGAGGTCGACCTCTTCCTGGTCGGCCTCCGCGCGGCGGATCCGGACCTCCTCGAGATCGAGCAGGTCGATCCCGTCCAGGTAGCCCGGTGCGAGAACCCGGTCTATCCGACGTCGTCCACCGGCCACGAACTCGGTCATGGACCCTCCTCAGACACCAGCGAGCCAGATCGGAACGACCAGCCTCGGCCTGAAGACTACCGCGACCTCGATGTCACTGGGTGACCACGCGACCGCACAACGCAACTATTCGGGAAGCGCGTCCGACTGGCCGATGCTCACCAGGGTCCGTAAGGACCGTTGTTTCCGCCCCTGCCGGTGATCGCTCGAACCGCCGGGCGCACGTCGACCAGGTAGACCGCGGCCGCGACGAAGGCGATCAGCGCGAAGAAGTTGAACGGTGCCTGGACGAAGATCACACCGATCGCGGTGGCGACGCCGAGGATGGCCAGCCAGAGCGGCTTGGTCAGCTTCCCGGCGGCCGGGAACGCATCCGTACGTTGCCGAAGCGCGTCCACCAGGGCGAAGACCTGCACACCAAGCGCAAGCACACCGATGATCAGCGTGAGCAAGCCCTGCAAACTACCGAACGCGTCCATGCGCCCACCTTAGGGCTTGAGACACTCTGCTTTGCAGGCCCAAGCGGAGAACCCCGCAGACCGAAGCCTGCGGGGTTCTCGATACTGGAGTCGCTAGCTGGCGCTCCGGTACTGACAGCGAGCTCAGTTGCCGACCTTCTTCGCCGCGGCCTTCGCCGCCGCGCCGGCCTTTGTGGCCGTCTTGGTCGCGCTGGTCTCGACGCCCTTGGCCGCCGACTTGGTGGCGGCCGCGCGCTTGCGGGCGGTGGTCGCCGTCGTCGCCGCGGACGCTTCGGTCTTCTGCACCGCGGTCTCGGCGTTGACGACGGTCTCGTCGACAACGGACTGGGCCTCACGACGGCCGACGGTCAGGGTGCCGAGGATCGCGGTCGCGGTCTCGTCGGCGGCCTTGCGGGCCACGGTGACGGCGGCCCGGCCCCGGCTCAGCGTGTTGCCGGCCTGGTTGACCAGCTCCTGCGTGCTGGCCTGTGAGCGAACCCGCTCGACGAGCTGCTTGCCGCGCTCGGCGAGTTCCTCGTACCTGGCCTCGGCCCGGCCGGCCACTTCGAGGGCACGTGCGGCGGCCTTGGTCGGAACCTCCTGAGCCTGGCTGCGCAGGGCCTTCGGGTCGAACGCGGTAACTCGCTTCTCGACGTCCGCCGAGACGGCGGAAACCCGGGCCTCGAACTGTGCCTGGACGGCGGAAGCGTTCGCGGCCGCGGCGCGGACCCGCTCCACCGCGAGGTCGGTCGCGCCGACCACTGCGAACAACGGGGTGCTGGTGGTAGCCATGTCTTCTCCTCCTGGAGGGTGCTGATTCGGCCTACTTTGTTGGCCGGAAGTTCGTTGCGAGGTGGAAGTTAGGGGGTGGTGCGACTGCGGGCCGTGCGGCGGGTCCTGCCATGCGGCGCCGAGGCGCTCGCCGTGGCCTGGGCGCCGTTCGCGATCGCGGCCGTCTTCGCGGCTTTGGTGGCGCGCTTGCGGGCACTCCGCGTCGGCGTCACCTCGATACCTTCGTCGCGTGCCCCGTCGACATCGGCCGGGGCGGACTTGAGTGGATCGACGCCGCCGGTGGGCGGTTCGTCGAGGTCAGCCACCGTGGCCCGGGCGTTCTCGGCCCGGAAGGTGGCATAGATGTCGAGCAGGACCCGCTTCTGCCGAGCGGTCAGATTGACGTCGCTCTGCAGCGCGACCTCGACCTCGAGGCCGCCGGACTCCTCCAGCAGGCCGGCCCGCAGGAAAAGCGCCTCCGCAGAGATCTGCAGCCCCTTCGCGATCTGCTGCAGGACCTCGGCCGAGGGCTTGCGGAGCCCGCGCTCGATCTGGCTGAGGTAGGGGTTACTTACCCCCGCCACGGTGGCCAACTGGCGCAGTGAGAGCCGCGCGCTCTCGCGCTGCTCCTTGAGATAGCCGCCGAGGTCTCCGACCTGGTGCGGCACTTTCAACGTCGCCATGCCAGCCATCCTGCTTGCAATAGCTAGCATTTGCAAGCGGGAGAGGCCGCACCAAGGCGTGAGCCCGATCACGGCCCACCTCGCCCCGGTTTGGCCGGGTCAGGTAGCCAGGCCGAGCAGGGCGCGGGCCTCGGTGCCGGTCATCGGCGGGCGCTGCAGCTGTTCGGCCAGCTCCGCAGCCCGCGCCACCAGCTCGGCATTGCCCTCGACGGCCCGGCCCGCGGCGAAGAACAGATTGTCCTCCATCCCCACCCGCAGGTGACCGCCGAGCGCCAGCGCGGCCGCCATGATCGGCAAGTGGCCGCGGCCGATGCCGGTCGCGGACCATGACGTCACCTCGGCCGGTAGCGCCTGCACCCCGGCGACCAGGGCGGGCACGGTGGCGGGCATGCCACCGGGGACGCCGAGGACGAAGTCGACGTGCACCTTGCCACCCCACGGCAGCCCGCAATCCCGCAGCAGTCGGGCCAGCGCGTGGACCTGCCCCAGGTCGAACAGCTCGAACTCGGGAACCACCTGAGCCTCGCGGGCGCGCTCGTACAACCGGACCATGAAGGGCCACGGGTTGAGGAACACGTCGTCCCCGAAATTGACTGTGCCGCAAGTCAAAGAACACGAATCCGGGCCGGCGTCGAGGACCGCCAGCCGGACCTCCAGCGGGTCATGCACGCTACCGCCGGTGGACAGCTGAACGATCAGCCCGGTCTCGGAGCGCAGCGCCTGCACGGTGTCGCGCAGCCGGATCGGATCAAGCGTCGGCCGGTGCTCGTCGTCCCGGATGTGCACGTGAATCATCGTCGCGCCGGCCGCCTCGCAGGCCTTCGCCTCGGTGACCAGCTCAGCCAGCGTGGTGGGCAACTGCGGCCAGTCGGCCTTGTCCACCTCGGCACCGGTCGGGGCCACCGTGATCAGCGTCTTTGCCATTCAGCCATGGTGCCAGAACGCCGACGCCACCCACCGAACCGCGCTTCGGTAGGTACCGTCGCGGCCCTAGCGGCCTGCTCCAACGATCTCGTCCTGCGCGGCCGGGATGTCACCGGCCAGCAGTTCTACGTCCACCGGGGTGGAACGCTTGATCACCGCGAGGGCGATCGGGCCCAGCTCGTGGTGCCGGGCCGACGTCGTCACCCGGCCGATCTGACGCTCTCCCAGCATCACCGGGGCGCCGGCCTCCGGCAGGGTGTGCTCAGAACCGTCCAGATGCAGCAACACCAGCCGGCGCGGCGGTCGACCGAGGTTGTGTACCCGAGCCACCGTTTCCTGCCCGCGGTAACACCCCTTCTGCAGATGGACGGCGGTACGCAGCCAGTCCAGCTCGTGCGGAATGGTGCGGTGATCGGTCTCGAAACCCAGGCGTGGCCGCCAGGCGGCCACCCGGAGCGCATCTACCGCCCAGGTGCCGGCGGCGTGATCGAACTCCCCGGCCTGCGCCCGGCGGACGAACTCGGCGCGAGGGATCAGCACCTCACGCCAGTTCCAGCCCGGATGTCCGGCCGCTTCGACCTCGGCCGAGGTGTAAAGGGCACCGCCGACGGCCGGGGCCGGCCACGGATCCTTCCAGGCCAGCGGGTCGCCCGGCTTGCTCGGATCAGTCTCCCGAGCCACCGGCTCGCCGATCACGGCCCAGTCGGCGGTCACGTCGGTCACCTCGACCCGGAGCATGAACTGCATCCGCTTGAGCCAGGCCTCAACCGCGCCGACGGTCCCCGGCTCCAGCGTGATCCAACTGGCCTCGCCGTCGTCCACCAGGTGCAGAGCGTGCTCAACATGCCCATTCGGACTGAGGATCAACGTCTCCGTTGAGGTGTACGGCGCCAGCCCGGTGAGCTGCTGAGTGGTCATCGAGTGCAGCCAGGAAAGCCGGTCCGGCCCGGAGACCCGGAGTACCCCGCGGTGCGACAGGTCGGTCATCCCGTCGCCGGATTCCAGTCGCCGCTGCTCCCGGACCGGATCGCCGTAGTGCCAGGCCACCCCGGTGTCCTGACCTTCGGCCGCGACCGCCCCGGGGCGCTCGAGCATCGGGCTGGGCGGAAAGGTCGGGCTGGTCTGGCCGGTTTCAGCCACCGTCACGTCGGTCATGAACCGTGTAGCGCCGCGGAGGCGCCTGAACTTCCCGGTTCGCCGTCCTGTGATCTGCAGTTACCGCAGACGCCGTGCAGGGACAGGTGGGAGAGGTCGGTGCTGAACCCGTGGCCGGCCTCAACCGTGTCGGCCAACGGACGGGCCAGAGCCAGGTCGGCCTCGGTGATCGAGCCGCACCGTCGGCAGACCAGATGCAGGTGGTCGACGTGGTCAGCCACCTGATAGGTCGGCGAGCCGTGCTGCAGGTGCGTGTGCGAGACGACGCCGAGCCCTTCGAGCAGCTCAAGCGCCCGGTAAACGGTGGAGAGGTTCAGCGAGGAGGATTCGCCCTGGACGAAGTCGCAGACCTGCTCCGGGGTGGCGTGGCCGAGTTCGGAGACGGCCCGGAGCACGAGCCTGCGCTGCGGGGTGGCCCTGAGCCCACGCTCACGCAGCACCTGATCAAGTGCGCTGGCGCTCACTGCTGGCATCTCAGCAGCATAAGACGCGCTCGGCGGCACGCCTGCATCTACATCCGCTTGAGTCGGGCGGAGGCGTGCGACTGCAGGGGCTGGCCCATCGCGGCCATGTCCATCGCCCAGAGCAGGTCGGATTCCACCAGCCCGTAGAGCCGGGAGGCGGCGGTGTACTCCTTGGCGGTGGCGGTCCGGGCCACCAGGTCGGTGGCCAGATCGATCCGCGGACCGGTCACCGTGCCCAGGTAGATCTCGACGAACCCGGTCGGATGCGCGAGCAGGACCTCGAGCTCGGTCCCGGTGGACGGTGCCGAAGCGTCCTCGTCCGACGTCTCGTCCGTCTCGTCAGACGCGTCCGTCTCATCGGCGTGTCCGACGGTGGCGGCCACCGGGCGCCAGAAGCCGACCTCGGTCGCCAGCGGGCGGATCTGGTTGCCGTCGTCGTCCAGCAACCAGGTCTTGGAACGGTAGGACAGGAAGGGTCGGCCGTCGTGGGAGAACTCGATCTCCTGGCCGAACCGGGCCTCGCTAATGGTCGGATAGCCGATCACTCCGGCACCGGCCCACTTCCCGATCAGCCAGGCCAGCGGGATCAGTGGGGTGGGCAGGTCGGAACTCAATTCGATCGGCACGAAAGGAATCGTATCCGCGAGGAGTAGCGTCGGCGCCCGTGGCCGACAATCTCGTGATCAAGGTGACTGCCGGAACCGACGGCGCCGAGCGCAGCAATCAGGGCTTCACCGTGGCCGCCGCGGCCTGTGCTGCCGGGGTACAGGTGGAGCTGTGGCTGACCGGGGAGGCTGCCTGGTTCGCCCTCCCCGGACGGGCCGCCGACCTGGTCCTCGAGCACGCAACGCCGCTGCCGGATCTGCTCGAGGTGGTGCTGACCGCCGGGACCGTGACGGTCTGCACCCAGTGCGCGGCCCGCCGCGGGATCGGTCCGGACGACGTGCTACCGGGGATCCGGATCGCCGGCGCGGCAAGCTTTGTTGAGCTCGTAATGCGGGACGACACAAAGGCTTTGGTCTACTGACCCACTGCAGTGCTCTCGGCCTGCCAGCGCCGCCGGGCTACTGGCCCACGGCGGCGCGCGGACCCCGCAGCCTGGCCAACAGCAGGTACAGCTCGCACCCGAGGCAGAGCCCGAAGACGGTGTTCAGGAAGGCCGCGACCAGCGCGAGCGCCGCCGCGACCTCAACCGCCGCGTCCACACCGGCGGCGGCGAAGATCAGCCCGACACCGGTCACGATCAGGCCCACGGTCTGCGCGAACCTCGGCGGTGCCGGATCCTCCAGCTCGGACGGCGGCGCCAGCCGGGGCCGGACGAAGCGGCGGAAGAGCAGGCCGTAGGGCGAGCGCTGAACGCCGAGCAGACTGCCCAGGGCGAAGATCACCGCTTGCCCGGCCAGTACCCAGACGTTGCCGGTGACCAGGGCGATCGCGAGCACAACGGCGGTCAGCCCGGCGCCGACCCGGGGGCCGCGCGGGTCGATGCCGCCGCCGGATCCGCGGACGGTGCCGGGGTTCTTGGTACCGGGATCGGTCATCATCGGCTCCAGGTCGATTCGGGGACGGCGGCACGCGCCTGTTCGGGGGTGATCGGGCCAGAGATTCGGCGGACGACGAGACCTCGGTGATCAAGCAGCAGGACGGTGGGGGTGCGGAGGATGCTCAGCCGACGGGCCAGGTCCAGCCGCTCGGTGGCGTCGATCTCCACGTGAGCCAGGCCCGGGTCGGTCGCGGCCAGCCCGGTCAGCACCCGCCGGACGGCTCCGCACGAGCTGCAGGTCGGGCTGGAGAACTGGACGAAGGTGGCCCGTTCGCCCAGCGGGGCGGCTAGATCGGCGGCCGCCAGCACATCGCCGTCGATCACTACGCGGGCCCGGCCGGCTCGTCGGCGCAGCACCAGACCGACGCTGGTGGCGAGCAACAGGACGACAACCAGCACCGCCACTCGGAGCAGAAAAGAATCCACGGAGAGCAGCAACACCGGGCAGCGCCACGGCATTCCTAATCATTCGAGTGCAGTTACCAACTGCCGGGAGAGCAGGCCTTACCCGATCCCGATTCGGATCACGGCGTAGGCGACCGTGCCGGCCGCAGCCACCGGCGCGGCCGCTCGAGCCAGCACGGACAGGTCCACCCGCCCGGCCGGCAACGGCCCGAAGAGCTGGTCGATCGCGATCCCGACCCCGGAGACCGTCAGCCCGACGACGACCGCGTTCAGCGGCGGAACACCCGGGACGAAGAACGACGCCGCCAGTGCGGCCGCGACCCCGATGCTGACGCCCGCCCAGGGCACCACCGCGGGCGACGCCGGGATCGGAAGTCCGGAGGTGAGCCGGGAGAAGGCGAGTGCCGCGGCAGCGATAACGATCGCCGACGACCCCGGCCGGGTGTACGCGAGTAACACCCAACCGGACGCCAGGACGGCAATCACCTGGCCGGTGAGGGTTCCGGTCACGGATTCCACGACGTCCGGACGGCCGTCGCGACGCAGGAGTTCGTGGGCGAACGAGGTGAGCACCGCGATCGCGATCACCGCGGCGAACATCGCCAGCGGTTGCGGCAGCGTGGAATCGGGCTGGCTGGCCAGCGTCGCAACCACCAGCGCGGCTAGGCCCAAGCCGCCGACCAGGGCTGCGGTGCCGGGCCTGTGCGGTAATCGGAGCAGGTCTCCCCAGCCGATCGCGAGTCCCAGCACGCAGAGCCCGGCCGCAGCGGCGACGATCCAACCGCCCGCGAAACCGGCCACGGCAAGGACGACAGCGCTCAGGGCTGCCAGGCCGGAGGGTAAGAGGGCGATCACCGTCGCATCCTAGGAGCAGCCATCCGCGAAGCATCTGACGAAGGTTGCGGTTGGGGCTCCCTTTATCACCGGGATACCGCACAGAAATGTGTCCGTGGCCTGACGTTTACGGACAAAATAGCCAAAAGAGATCCAGCTGTGACCCGCCGTACCTGGAAATCGGGGCCAAGGGCCTGTGACGACGACGCCCTGTCACTTACTCTAAGCGGGTTACTCCCCGCAACGATGCGGCAACACGGGGCTCGTCAAATCGCATGGTCGCCGACGGCGCGGAGGTCTAACAGATGGCTCAACTCTTGCTTCTGACGAATGCCCTGGCACCGTCCGCAGAAGTGCTGCCCGCACTCGGGCTGCTTCCGCATCACATCCGGGTGCTGCCCGCCGAGGCGGCCGTTCTGGTAGACGCCCCGCCCGCGGACGCCGTCATCGTTGACGGTCGTCGGGATCTGGCCGGCGCCCGCTCGCTCTGCCGGCTGCTGCGCACCACCGGTCTCTCCTCGCCGCTGCTGCTGGTCCTCACCGAGGGCGGGATGGCAGCCGTCGTCGCCGACTGGGGTGCCGACGACGTGCTGCTCGACTCCGCCGGTCCGGCCGAGGTCGAGGCCCGGCTCCGGCTGGCCGCCGGTCGCAGTCGGCTCGCCGAAGCCCAGCAGGCCGACGACACCCCGGAGATCCGTGCGGGCGACCTGGTCGTGGACGAGGTCACCTACAGCGCCCGGGTCCGCGGCCGCGCCCTCGACCTGACCTACAAGGAGTTCGAGCTGCTGAAGTTCCTCGCGCAGCACCCGGGCCGGGTCTTCACCCGTGCCCAGCTGCTGCAGGAGGTCTGGGGCTATGACTACTTCGGCGGTACTCGCACGGTTGACGTCCATGTTCGACGGCTGCGGGCCAAGCTCGGCCCCGAACACGACGCGCTGATCGGCACCGTGCGCAACGTCGGCTACCGCTTCGTCCCGCCCGGCCGTGACCGGGTGAGCATCGACGAGACCGTCGACGCCTGAGCGGCTCGGCCAAGCCAACCGGGTTCGGACGGCTACCGGGCGGGGCGTCGTAGCCTTCGCAGGTGACCATCGAGACCATCGATCAGCCCGACGACCAGACCCGGGCCGCCGCCCGCGCCATCCAGCAGCAGGCCCTGACCGCCGACGGCACGGCGCCGTTCAGCGAGCAAGTCGTGCTGAGCTGGGCACCAGGTGCGGTCGCCGCCGGTGAGCGGCACCTGCTGGCCCGGACTGCGGCCGGGATCCCGGCCGGATACGCCTACCTGGACAGCACCGGTACCGCCGAGTTCGCCGTCGATCCGGCGTACCGACGTCAGGGGCACGGTCGGGCGCTGCTGGAACTGCTCCAGGTCGAGGCGGTGGAGCTCGAGCCCGCGAGCGAGAAGACAAAGGAGGCGGCCGGCCCGGGAGCAGAACTGCGAGTCTGGTCACACGGAGACCACCCGGGAGCCCGCGCGCTCGCCGCCGCCACCGGGTATCGAGTCGTCCGGGAACTGCTGCAGCTGCGTCGGACCCTGGACGAACAGTTTCCCGGCCCCGCCGAGGTGACGCTGCCCGGAGAGGTCACGCTGCGCGGCTTCCGGCCCGGCGAGGACGACGAGGCCTGGCTGAGGCTGAATGCCAAGGCCTTCGCCCATCATCCGGAGCAGGGCCGGATGACTCAGACCGACCTGACAGCCAGGACGGCCGAGCCGTGGTTCGACCCGGCCGGCTTCCTGATCGCCGAACAGGACGGCACCATGGTCGGTTTCCACTGGACCAAGGTGCATCCGGAGGGCCTCGGCGAGGTGTACGTGCTCGGCGTCGACCCGGATCGACACGGCGGTGGCCTGGGCAAGGCGCTCACCCTGGCCGGGCTCAAGCACCTGTACGACCGAGGCCTGCGGACCGTGCTGTTGTACGTCGAGTCGGACAACGCACCCGCACTCGCGGTCTACCGCCGGTTGGGGTTTACGACCTGGAGCACCGACGTGATGTACGCCGCAGCAGCAGAGAAAGATCTCTAGCGCGAAGCCCGCGGAAAAGCGAGACGCGTCATCCGGTCGGCCTATTCACGCTCCGCCCATTCCTGCCGACGCCAGGACAGTGAGAACATGGTGGACATGACCAGCCCGGCAGCGCGCCCCAACGATGCGCGGCCACCGGCAGCCAATCGCCGGCCCGCCCGCAGGCCAAGCGTCCCGTCGGTGGCGGCGCCCGGTACCACCATCAAACTCAAACCCAAGGAGCGCGCTATCACGGTTGTGCCGGAACTGGAATCTCCGCCGGTACGGCGGTTCCTGGATCGGGAGCTGTCCTGGCTCGCCTTCAACGAGCGGGTCCTCGAGCTCGCCCAGGACGCGGATCAGCCACTTCTGGAGCGCGCCCGGTTCCTGGCCATCTTCGCCAGCAACCTTGACGAGTTCTTCATGATTCGGGTCGCCGGGTTGAAGCGCCGGATCGCCACTGGCTTGGCCGTGCGCGCCGCCAGCGGCCTTGAGCCGCGCGAGGTGCTCAGCCGGATCCGCAGCCGCGCGCACGAGATGCAGACGCTGCATGCCGAGGTCTTCAGAAGCCAGATCACCCCGGAACTGGCCAAGCACAACATCGTGATCGCTCGCTGGGACCAGTTGGAGCCGACCGAGCAACAGGACCTGCACGGGTTCTTCCGGGACCAGGTGTTCCCGGTCCTCACCCCGCTCGCCGTCGACCCGGCGCACCCGTTCCCGTACATCTCCGGTCTGTCCCTGAACCTTGCCGTTGTGCTGCGCAACCCGGTCACCGACAAGGAGCACTTCGCTCGGGTCAAGGTGCCGCCGCTGCTGCCGCGCTTCGTCAATGTCGATGCGGATGCCGAGGCGGAGAACGGGTCGTCCGGCGGCCGCGAGGGCCAGGTCGAGAAGGCACCCCGAGCTCGGTTCGTCCCGCTCGAGGACATCATCGCCGTCCACCTGGATCAGCTCTTCCCGGGGATGGAGGTGCTGGAGCACCACACCTTCCGGGTCACCCGCCAGGAGGATCTCGAGGTCGAGGAGGACGACGTCGAGAACCTGCTGAAGGCCCTGGAGAAGGAGCTGCTGCGCCGCCGGTTCGGGCCACCGGTCCGGCTGGAGGTGGCCGAGGACATCGGTAAGCACGTGCGCGAACTGCTGATCCGCGAACTCGGCGTCCGCGAGTCCGAGGTGTACGCCCTGCCGGAGCCGCTCGACCTGCGTGGCCTCAACCTGGTCGCCGACCTCGACCGGCCGGAGCTGCACTATCCAAAATTCGTGCCGGCAACCCACCGCCAGCTCGCTGAGGTGGAGAGCGCCAAGCCGAGCAATGTCTTTGAGGCGATCGCCCGGCGAGACGTTCTTCTGCACCACCCGTACGACTCGTTCTCCACCAGCGTGCAGGCGTTCCTGGAGCAGGCCGCGGACGACCCGCAGGTGCTGGCGATCAAACAGACGCTGTACCGGACGTCCGGTGACTCACCGATCGTGGACGCTTTGATCGACGCTGCCGAGGCCGGCAAGCAGGTGCTCGCGGTGGTGGAGATCAAGGCCCGCTTCGATGAGCAGGCGAACATCAGCTGGGCCCGCAAGCTGGAGCAGGCCGGGGTGCACGTGGTCTACGGCATCGTCGGGCTGAAGACGCACGCCAAGCTCAGCCTGGTGGTTCGACAGGAATCCGACGGGCTGCACCGGTACTGCCACGTCGGAACCGGCAACTACAACCCGAAGACCGCCCGGCTGTACGAGGACCTCGGCCTGCTGACCTGCGACCCGCAGGTCGGCGAGGACCTCAGCCGGCTGTTCAACCAGCTCTCCGGGTATGCGCCGAAGACCGCGTACCGGCGGTTGCTGGTGGCGCCGCGCTCGCTGCGCAGCGGTCTGGTCGATCGGGTCGAGCGAGAGATCGCCAACCACGAGGGCGGCCGGCCGGCCGGCGTCCGGATCAAGGTCAACTCGATCGTGGACGAGGTCCTGATCGACTCTCTCTACCGGGCCTCGCAGGCCGGAGTGAAGATCGACGTGATGGTCCGGGGGATCTGCGCGATCCGGCCCGGCGTCCCCGGGCTGAGCGAAAACATCCGGGTCCGAAGCGTTCTCGGCCGGTTCCTGGAGCACTCCCGGGTGTTCTGGTTCGCCGGCGGCGGCGAACCCGTGGTGTACATCGGCAGCGCCGACATGATGCACCGCAACCTCGACCGCCGGGTCGAGGCGATGGTTCGGCTGCGCGATCCCCGCGACATCGTTGAGCTCGACGAACTGTTGACGCTGACCATGGACCCGGGCACGGCGTCCTGGTACCTGGACGGCGACGGCACCTGGACTCGGCATCATTTGGACGAGCAGGGTCGGCCGCTGCGCGACCTGCAGGCCCACCTGATCGCCAACCGTCCGGGCAAGCGCCCCGGACGCCGTCGCTGAACGATCGCCGACCCAGGCTGGGCTCAGGGCGTGGTGCGCGGTCTGAGCCCTGCGCGGGTGGTCGAGATTCCTAGGCGCGGCGCGGGCGGGGACGCGGTTCGTCTGCTTCGGGAGCACGGTCACCGAAGATCGGGATGATCGTCCGCCGGCCGTCGTCGGGGATCTCCGGGGCCGGCGGTGGGGCGAGGGCCTCGATGTCCTTGGGCAGTTTCACCTTGATCGCGCGCCGGGGGCAGACGTCCATCGCCGAGATCACCCGGTCCATCTTCTCCACCGGAACCACCGTCTCGTACCCGAACCGGCCGTCGCTCTCCAGGTAGAAGACGTCGGGCGCCTCGTGTTCGCAGAATCCGAACCGGGCACACTTGTTGGGGTTGACCTCGACGGTCAACATGCCGCGCTGGTGGCTGACGCCGAACTTCCCGCCCGGCTGGAACCCGCCACGGGCCTGCTTCTCACCGCGGACCGACTCGGCACCGCTCTGCCGACTGCTTCGGCCCGCCTTCCGGGACCGGTCAGACTTGCGGCCGTAACCCAGAGCGAGCGCCGCGGCCAGAACAATGATGATGAAAAAGAGGGCCGTGAACCCAGCGGCGGTCACCGCTACTTGCGTACTACCGGCCGCGCTGTGCAACGACTAACTCCTTAGCGTAATACTGACGCGATACTGAAACCTCTTGCCCAACGGGCAGATTACAGTCTATGGAAACGCTCTCAATAGAACCCTAAGTAGCCATCAGGACCGGCCCTGCCCGCCGTCCGACCAAAGTGTTTCTTTTCCCTTACCTACGATCGTAGGTAAGGGAAAAGAAACACCTAGAGCTCCTGAGCGGGCTTACGGGGGCTTGAGGATCAGCCAGCCAGCTGCGGGTACATCGCGGAGACGTCCGCGGACAGGCCGGACCGGACCTGGCGAGTGAGCTCGTCGGCCAGCACTTCGAAGGCGCCGGACTCCACACCGTCCAGGGCCAACCGCGCAACCTCGGCGGGATCGGTCTTGAAACTGGTTACCGAGGCGGCCATATCGGTGTCCATATAGCCGACATGCAACCCGGTGACGTCGACGCCCTGGCCCAGCAACTCCAGGCGGAGCGCGTTGGTCATCGACCAGAGCGCCGCCTTGGACGCGCTGTACGAGCCGCCGAGCGCCACCCAGGAGAGCACCGATGCCACGTTCACCACGTGCCCACCGCCGTTCTTGACGATGTTCGGCACGATCGCCTGGTTCAGCAGCAGCGGGCCGAAGAAGTTGGCTTCGAAGTCGCGGCGGACGTCGGCGATGTCCCCGGTGAGGTAGGTCGCCGCGTGGTACACACCGGCATTGTTGATCAGCACGGTGACGTCCTTGGTCTGCTCGGCGAGCGCGACCACGGACGCCGGATCGGTCACCTCCAGAGCCAGCGGGACGATGCGGGATTCGGTGATCGTGCGGGGGTCCCGGGCGGTCGCGTAGACCTTGCTCGCGCCGCGCGCCAGGGCGTCAGCGACCAGGGCTTTTCCCAGCCCGCGCCCGCCGCCGGTAACCAGAACCACTGCACCCTTGATGTCCGTCATGACGTCTCCATTCATCCGGGTTTCCGATCTGGAAACCGATCTGTTTCCACCAGGTGTACACCGATCTGTTTCCAAGACGCAAGTGTCCGCGTAGGCTGACCTCGTGAGTGCGACGAGTTCCACCCCAACGGCCCCTGGGCCCGCCGAGTCGCTCGGCAAGCCTTCGACCCGGGAGCGGCTGCTCTCTGCGGCGAGCGAGCTGTTCTACCGCGAGGGCACGGTCGCCGTCGGCGTCGATCGGATCTGCCAGCAGGCGCAGGTCTCGAAGCGGTCGATGTACCAGCTCTTCGGCACCAAGGACGATCTGATCGCGGAGGCCCTGCGGCAGTTCGGCGAGCACTTGATGCCGGCGTACCTGCCGGTCGACGGTGATTCGCGCTCGCCGCGCGAGCGGATCCTGAGCGTCTTTGCCTGGCTGGACCAGGCCTCAACCACAGCCGAATTCGCCGGCTGCCCGTTCGTCAACGCCGCAACCGAACTGAAGGACGCCGACCACCCGGGAGCCTTGGTGGCCCGCGAGTACAAGCAGCGATTGACGGACTTCTTCGAGCGCGAAGCCCGGGCTGCGGGCGCTGCAGACCCCGAACTCCTGGCCCAACAGCTGACGATCGCTTTCGACGGCTCCGGTTCCCGGGTCATCGTCACCGGTCGGCCGCTGAACGGCCTCGCCGTGGCCACCGCCACCGCCTTGATCAACAGCGCGCTCTGAAAGGGCGGGCAAGAGCGCTGGTCCGACCGGCGATCGCTGGCAGGATGGACTGCCATGACAGGCAGAGAAGCTGACCCCGGCTCCGACCAACGGCCGCAACTGCGGCTGGTGTCCAGCACCGGGCCGGATCCGCTGCTGGATACCCGGCCGAATCGAGCGCTGGGCAACGGACTCGAGGCAGGCCTCTTTGAGGACGAGTCAGGTGAATTTGTCCTCGGCGAGGGCCTGGAGGTAGAGGCCGATCTGGACTTCCTCCTGGTCCCGCTGCTGACCGAGGCCGGGCGGCAGATGCGCTCGATCCGGCGCGCGATCGACGCCGAGATGTGGGCCTCTGAGCTGCTCGGGATGCTGGAGCTCGGAGCGCCCGAGGACAGCACGACGCAGGAGCGCGAAGCGGTGACCCTGAATCTCGCGACCCGGCTGGCCGAGTACGCCGAGGACCAGGACTCGCCGTCCGGGCTCGCGATTCTGCGCACGCTATGCGTGATCGGACCAAAGGAGTCCCGGGCGCTCGCTCGCGATGCGGCGACCCGGATGGCCGAGAGCGGCTTTCGCGACCGCGCCTGGGTACCGACGCTGGGCCGACCGGAGGCCAGGCGGAGCTGGCGGTTCCGTGATCCGGAAGGCCATCAGGAGTCGCTGACCGTGGTCTTTCGGTACGGCAAGCGCGAGCACACGCTGACCGTGCTGATCGATCATGAACTCGGCGGCGGGGTGAAGGACTGCTGGGTCGGCGAAGATCCTGACGGCGTGCTGATCGAGACCCGGGCCGTTCTGGTGCCGGAGGGCATCGAGGTCGAGTTCATCCCGATCGACCAGGCCACGCAGACCCTGCGTACCGCACTCACCCGGCCGGAGTGCCCGGAGACGCCGGACGAGATCGAGGACATCGCGATGTGCCGGGCCCTGCTCCAGGCTCGGGTCGAACTCCTGGGCCCGGCAGGAGCGCTGCGCAGCACGCCAGGCACACTGGAGGGGTGACTGAGCAGCCGACGTCCACCGATGTCCTCGTGGTTGGCGCCGGCCCCGCCGGGTCGGCTGCCGCCGCCTGGGCGGCCGAGTCCGGGCTCGACGTCGTCCTCGCCGACAAGGCCGTTTTTCCCAGGGACAAGGCCTGTGGTGACGGGCTGACGCCACGGGCGATCGCCGAGCTCGACCGGCTGGACCTGAGCGGCTGGCTGGCCGAGCACCCGACCAACCGCGGCCTGCGCGCCTGCGGCTTCGGCCAGGAGCTGTACCTGCCCTGGCCCGGCGGCTCGCTGCCGGACACCGGATCGGCCGTCCCGCGCACCGAACTGGACACCCGGATTCGGCTCGAGGCCCTGGACCGCGGTGCCACCGGATTGGACGACGCACGGGCCGTGGATGTGGTTCGGGACGGCGATCGGGTCACCGGGGTGGTGTTCACTCGTGGCTCGGGAACCGCCAAGGAATCCTTCACCGTAGGCTGCCAACGCCTGGTCGTGGCCGATGGCGCCCGCTCCCAGCTCGGCCGCACGCTCGGCCGAAAATGGCACCAGGGCACGGCTTATGGGGTCGCGGCGCGGGCCTACATCAAGTCCGGACGAAGCGAGGACGAGTGGATCACCTCGCACCTGGAACTGCGCGACGGCGGCAACCAACTGCTTTCCGGTTACGGCTGGGTGTTCCCGCTGGGCGACGGCGAAGTGAACATCGGCGTCGGCACGCTGGCCACCGACCGCCGTCCGGCCGACGTCAATCTGCAGAAGTTGATCGGCGTCTACACCGACCTCCGCCGGGACGACTGGGACCTGCAGGGCGAGGTCCGCGGCGTCCGCTCGGCCGTGCTGCCGATGGGCGGTGCGGTGAGCGGGGTCGCCGGCGCCAACTGGGCACTGATCGGCGACGCGGCCGGCTGCGTCAACCCGTTGAATGGCGAGGGCATCGACTACGGCCTGGAGACCGGCCGGCTGCTGGCCGAGCTGTTCGCGGCCGGCGCCGGGACCGGTCGAGGCACCGGCCGCAGTCGGGCCGACCTGGTCCAGGCCTGGCCGGCCACCCTGCGTGAGCACTACGGCCAGGCGTTCTCCATCGCCCGGCGGCTGGCCACCCTGCTCACCGTGCCGGGATTGCTCCGGTACGCCGGGCCGGTCGGAATGCGGTCAACCATGCTGATGACGGTGGCCCTGCGGGTGATGGGCAACCTGGTGCTGGATGAGGACCGTGACATGGTGGCCCGGCTCTGGCGCGGCGCGGGCCGACTGTCGCTGCGGGCCGACGACCGAATTCCGTTCAGCGACCGCTAACGCATGTCCCAGCGGTTCCGTGATTCAGCGGTTCAGCGTTCTGGCAGCCCCGCCGCCAAGCGGCCCGGACAGCGTTGAATTCTTGATCGGGTGCAGCAGGAACGGGAGCTGCTGCCGGGCCTCGGCCGCCATCAGGAGGGAGGCTCGCCGGGTCGGGTGAATGCCGTCCTTCGACAATCCGCGCTTGTAGACGCCGGTCCGGGTGCCGATCGACTGGTAGAGATCCAACAGGGCAACGTTGTCTCGGGCGGCGTACTTGCGGATCTCTGCATTCAGCGCGAGCACTTGCTTTCCGTAGCCGTTACGCGGCGGGATCGTGCAGAGCACCGGCACCGCACCGACGATGCGGGCCTTGTCGATCATGACGTCCAGGCGGCGCAGGATCGCCAGGGGAGCCTGATGATGCCTCAGGTCGTTGGTGCCACCCATCACGATCACAATCGCCGGCTGATACGCCAGCACATCGGAATCGATCCGGGCCAGCATCTGGGCGGTGGTATTGCCGGGGATGCCCGCGTTCAGGCAGTTCTGCACCACGACTCCCCCGGTGCAGATCTGACGGAACCAGGAATCGGGAAGGAACGTGATCGAATCGCCGAGGCCGACCGTGACCGGCCGGGCCGCGTCGAAGGTCGGCACGACGCCCGGAACCGGAGTTGACGTCGCGGCGGGCGACGTGGGTGGAACCGTCGATGGTCGGGTGCCGGAGGGGGCGGGCGTTCCACTCGAACCGGACGCCGTGGCCGGAGTGGTGTGCGTCACGGACGCCGAGCGGTCCGGTCCGTCGGATCCGCCGCGTAACCCCGGGGCGATCAGAAGGCCGACCAAAACGCTCAGAAGGAGGACGGTTGCTCCGGAGATGTACGCACGCACCCGGACAGAGTACGGACACCCGACACTTGCGACGCACTGGCCACTCGCGCGGCGCGTCGGAGCGGGAAGAATGGCGGACCGTGGCAGCGCTCCGTGCCCGACCGGCCACCGAGCGCTGGCCGCGGTCGCGTACCGGTCGATCTGGAAGGATCTGGAAGAATACGGAACTGTGAGTACGAGTTCGCCGGGGCCGGAACTCACCCAGGGCGCCGATCCGGTCGCAGGGCAGTCCGCCCGGCCCAGTGCGGTCGAGACCGCAGGTCCGGTGCTGGCGGCCGGGGCGATTTGCTGGCGGCAGGGCGCGGACGGCGAGTTGGAGCTGCTCCTGGTGCACAGCGCCCGCTGGGGTGACTGGTCCTGGCCCAAGGGCAAGCTGGACCGCGGCGAAAGTGCGCCCGAATGCGCGGTCCGGGAGGTGCACGAGGAGACCGGCGCTTGGATCGAACTGGGCGTTCCCCTCCCGATGGTCAGCTACGTCCTGCCGGACGGGCAGGACAAGACGGTCCGGTACTGGGCAGGCCGAGTCCTCGACAGCGGCCCACGGACGGCGTCCCCGGCCGAGATTGCGGACGTCGAGTGGCTGTCCGTTCCGGCGACGCTGGAGCGGCTGAGCCGTCCCGCTGACCGCGCCCCGCTGGACGAACTGCTCGAACTCGCCGACCTTGGCCGGCTCGACACACACCCGCTACTGGTGATCCGGCACGCCAAGGCCAAGAGTCGGGCGCGCTGGGGCGGTGAAGAGGCGGACCGGCCGCTGACTGGAGCCGGTCTTCGCCAGGCGCGGGCCGTGGCCGGGCTGCTGGCCTGCTGGAGCCCGGAGCGAATGCTCTGCTCGCCGTGGGCGCGGTGCCTGCAGACCCTGCAGCCCTATCTCGACCAGCGCGGACCGGCAGTCCGCAAACTCGGCAACGAGCCCGAGATTGTGCCGCTGTTGTCGGAACAGGGCCTGCGCAACGATCCCCGCCGGATCAGCGCGACCGTCGCCGACCTGCTGGCCGGAGAGCGCAGCGCCCTGCTGTGCACGCATCGACCGGTACTTGAGGTTGTGGTCGAGACCCTGGCAGAATTCACCGCGCTCGCGATCAGAGATCAACTGCCGAACGGCGACCCGTGGCTGGCGCCGGCCGAGATCCTGGTAGTTCAGGTCAGCAGCCAGAGATATGCACGAAGGGTTACGCACCGCATACACAGCGTTGAACGCTATCGGGGCGAACCGGTGCGAAATCCTCGGCCCTGAGCCTGCCGAGTTGACCGCCGAACGGCGCTTGTGAGTGCCGTTTGCCTGCCGGTCGGTTGGGCGTTACCCGGTCGTCCTGCGATTGCGGCCGCCTATTCATCCCTCGTTCACCACCGCCCGTCGATCACTTCATCTCGGCTGCCTAACGTCCCTGGAGGGGCACCGAACGGTGTCCTGAGGCGCCTTACCGGCGTCATCTTTGTACAGGTCGGGCACCGATCCCGGCGCCACGAAAGGGAAACGCCTTGAAGCTCCCCCGGCACGCAGCGCTGACCAGCGTCGTCCTCGCCGGCGCACTCGCGCTGACGGCATGCGGCTCTGACGACAACACGGGTGACGCGACCTCCAGCGCCGATTCCGGCTCGGCCGTCTCCGGCACCCTGAACGGCGAGGGTTCGTCAGCACAGAAGAACGCGATTGAAGAGGCCAGTTCGTCGTTCGGTGACGCCAACCCGGATGCGAAGGTCAACTACAACCCGACCGGTTCCGGAGCGGGCATCAAGCAGTTCAACGCCAAGCAGGTCGACTGGGCCGGTTCCGACTCGGCGCTGAAGACCGAGGCGGTCGACGGTGTCGTCGAGGCCGACGCCGCCAAGGAGCGGTGTGGCGGCAACGAGGCGTGGAACCTGCCCATGGTGGCCGGCCCGATTGCGATCGCCTACAACCTGCCGAGCGTCAGCAAGCTGATCCTCACCCCCGCGGTCGCGGGCCAGGTCTTCCTCGGCACGATCAAGAAGTGGAACGACCCGGCGATCGCCGCGATCAACCCGGGCGTGACCCTGCCGGCCACCAACATCTCGGTCTTCTTCCGCTCCGACGAGTCGGGCACCACCGAGAACCTGCAGAAGTACCTGGTCGGTTCCGCACCGGACGTCTGGAAGGACAAGCCGTCCAAGGTGTGGCCGGGCAAGGTCGGCGAGGGCAAGTCCAAGTCCGACGGTGTCTCCGAAGGTGTGAAGAGCACCGAGGGCGGCGTCACCTACGTTGAGTGGTCCTACGCCCGGGACAACAAGCTGGGCATCGCCCAGATCGACAACGGTGGCGGCGCCACCGAGCTGACCGGTGCGACCGCCGGTGCGGCCGTCGCCGCGGCCAGCATCGCTGGAACCGGCAACGACCTGCGTCTCAAGCTCGACTACGCGACCAAGACCCCGGGTGTCTACCCGATCGTCCTGGTCACCTACGAGGTCGTCTGCTCCAAGGGCCTGGACGCCCAGAAGACGACGCTGCTGAAGGCCTTCCTGAAGCACCTCGCCGACCCGGCCACCCAGACCAGCCTCGAGGCAATCGGCTACGCACCGCTCCCGGCCGAGATCCAGACCAAGGTCGCCGCCGCGGTCGACGCGATCAGCTGACCCTGGTCTCATTGCTCCACCGCACTACCGTCGGACGGCGGTGGCACTGCCCCAGCAGAATCGGGTACAGGGCCACCGCCGTCCGACTGACTAGCTCGATAGCAACGTCGAATCGCTGCCAGATCGACGAGATCCGGCGAGGAGTCAACCCTCGCAACGCTCCCTAACCCGAGGATCCACCGATGTCCTCCTCCATTACCGGACGATCAGAACTCGACGCGGAACCGTCAGGTGACGGGGCCTCGACCGGGCGGCTCGGGGACCGAATCTTCAGCGGCCTGTCCGTCGGCTCCGGTGCCGTCGTCGTGATCTTGATCCTGCTGGTCGCGGTGTTCCTGATCAGCCAGGCCGTCCCTGCCTTGATCGACAACAAGGCCAACTTCCTCACCGACCGGGTGTGGGAGGTGAACGCCGGTTCGCTCCGCTTCGGCATCCCCGATCTGCTCTACGTGACGGTCATCTCCTCGATCGTCGCCATGATCATCGCTGTCCCGATCGCGATCGCCGTCGCGCTGTTCCTCACCCAGTACGCCCCGAAGCGCCTGGCCACCCCGCTCGGCTACCTGGTCGACCTGCTGGCCGCGGTGCCGTCGATCATCTACGGCTTGTGGGGACTGAGGATCCTTGCCCCGTACGTGAAGCCGGTGCAGACCTTCCTCGCTGACTACTTCGGCTGGATCCCGTTCTTCTCGCCGCCCGCCTCCACCGGCACCGTCTTCCTCGCCTCCATCGTGCTGGCGATCATGATTCTGCCGATCGTCACCGCGCTGAGCCGCGAGGTGTTCGACCAGACGCCGCTGACGCACAAGGAGGGCGCGCTCGCGCTCGGTGCCACCAAGTGGGAGATGATCCGAACCGCCGTGCTGCCGTTCGGCGCCGGCGGGGTCGTCTCGGCCGCCATGCTCGGCCTCGGCCGCGCCCTCGGTGAGACCATCGCCGTCACCATCATCGTCAGCACCAACCCGGGCCTGTTCCGGGTCTCGCTCTTCTCCGGCGGTGAAACCTTCGCCTCGAAGATCGCCAACAACGCCGGCGAATTCGACACCCCGCTCAAGGCGGGCGCTTTCATCGCCGTCGGCCTGGTGCTGTTCGTCCTGACGTTCGTGGTCAACGCCGCTGCCAGGGTCATCATCGAACGCAGGAAGGCTTTCATAGAGTGAGCACCGTGACGCAGGACCTGCGATCGGACACACCTCCCGCTTCGCCGATGGATCGGCCCAGCCGCAGCCGCGAGATCAAGAACGTGATCGCCACGGTGCTGATGTGGACCGCATTCCTGATCGCCATCATTCCGCTGGTCTGGATTCTCTGGACGGTTATCTCGAAGGGCAGCAACCTGCTGCTGCACGCCGACTGGTGGGTCAACTCGCAGCGCGGCATCACCAACCGCAGGGTTGGTGGCGGCGCTTACCACGCGATCATCGGCACCTTGCTCCAGGCCTTGGTGTGCGCTGTGATCGCCGTCCCGATCGCCGTCTTCACCGCGATCTACCTGGTGGAATACGGCCGCGGCCGCTTTGCCAGAGTGGTCAGCTTCATGGTCGACATCCTCACGGGAATTCCGTCGATCGTCGCCGCGCTCTTCATCTACGCGGTCTGGGTCACCACTCTGGGCCTCGACCGCGTTGGTTTCTCTGTTTCGCTGGCCCTCGTGCTCTTGATGATCCCGGTGGTCGTCCGTTCCACTGAAGAGATGCTCAAGCTGGTGCCGAACGAACTGCGGGAGGCGTCATACGCACTCGGGGTGCCGAAGTGGAAGACCATTAGCCGGATCGTGCTGCCGACCGCTTTCAGCGGCATCATCACCGGCATCCTGCTCGGTCTGGCCCGGGTCATGGGCGAAACCGCGCCACTGCTGGTCCTTGGGCCCTACTCCAAGTCGATCAATACCGATCTCTTCAGCGGCTTCATGGCCGCGTTGCCGACGATGATCAACCAGGACCGCAGCGAGGCGCTCGACCCGGCGATCAATCGGGTCTGGGCAGCAGCCCTGACACTCATCATCCTGGTGATGGTCCTGAACATCGCCGGCCGCCTGATCGCCCGCCTGAGCAAGGTCTCGAAGTAACCAGCTCGCCCCGAACCGACAGCGCGAGGAAGAAAGAGAGTAAACCTGATGGCCCAGCGCATCGACGTCAAGGATCTGAACGTCTACTACGGATCGTTCAAGGCCGTCGAGGACGTCTCGATGTCCGTGGAGCCCCGGACTGTTACCGCGTTCATCGGCCCCTCCGGATGCGGTAAGTCGACCTTCCTGCGGACGCTGAACCGGATGCACGAAGTGATCGCCGGCGGCCGGGTGGAGGGCAGCGTGGCCCTGAACGGCCGCGACCTCTACGCCAAGGACGTCGACCCGGTGGCCGTCCGCCGGACCGTGGGCATGGTCTTCCAGCGCCCGAACCCGTTCCCGACGATGACCATCTTCGACAACGTCGCGGCCGGAATGCGGCTGAACGGCCAGAAGAACAAGAAGATTCTCGCCGAGCGGGTAGAGAAGTCGCTGCGCGGCGCCAACCTCTGGAACGAGGTCAAGGACCGGCTGAACAAGCCGGGCGCCGGCCTCTCCGGCGGTCAGCAGCAGCGGCTCTGCATCGCCCGGGCGATCGCTGTCCAGCCGCAGGTGCTGCTGATGGACGAGCCGTGCTCGGCGCTCGACCCGATCTCGACGATGGCGATCGAGGACTTGATCAACGAGCTCAAGTCCGAGTTCACAATCGTGATCGTCACGCACAACATGCAGCAGGCCGCCCGGGTCAGTGACCAGACGGCATTCTTCAACCTGGCCGCCACCGGCAAGCCCGGACGGCTGATTGAGCTGAACGACACCACGAAGATCTTCAGCAACCCGACCGAAAAGGCCACTGAGGACTACATCTCCGGGCGCTTCGGCTGAGTTTGGCTCACACCTCAGGGTTAGCCCCTTTCAGGGCTGCGATTCGGCGCCGATTCCGGCCGAAACGCAGCCCTGGCGGGGGCTAACCGGCTTTCAGGAGGTGGGGATTCCGTTGGCGGGGGCGGTGGCGAGGGTGCCGGTGTAAGGGGTGATCGGAGCGGTGGCCGCGTCGGTGGTGGCGGCCTCGCCCTGCGGCACCGGAACGCCCTTGACGATCTTCACGACCTGCACGCCGGTCACCCCGCCGTGCGAATCGGCGCTGTAGCCGAAGGGCGTCAGCGTCGGACCGGTCAGGCCGCCGCCCTCGAGGGCCTTCAGCAGACTCTCCCGGGTCAGGTCTTTGCCGGCCTTCTGCAGCACCTGGACGAAGGTGTACGCCTGCGCCATCCCGTACTCGGTGTTGCCGTCGAAAACCGTGTCCGGCAAGTACTTATCGTGCACCTTCTTGAACAGCGCCACCCAACTGTTGGTGGCGGCGTCCGGGCCGAGATAGGCCGGCAGGTAGGCATCGCTGATGTTGCCTTCGATCAGCTGGCTCCCCTTCACGCTCGAGCCGCCCTGCTTGGCGAACGCCTCCAGCAGGCCGGAGAGCGTCACCGGGTCGGACCCGACATTCGAGATCACCAACTGCGGTGAGATCCCGAGCTTCAACGTCCCGAGCTTCAGCAGCGCCGAGTAGGCCGGGATGCTGAACGACACCACCACATCGGCTTTCGCCTGCGCGATGGCGGTCAGTTGCGGTCCGATGTCGGTGTTGCCGGGCTGGTAGTTCTGCCGGCTGACGACCTGGTCCTTCGGGATGAACTGGTCCAGGCCACGGACGCCGTCCTGGCCGAAGTCGTCGTTCTGGAAGAAGTAGGCGATCTTCTTGCCGGCGAACGTGTCCGCGACGTACTTCCCGAGGATCTTGCCCTCCCGGTAGTAGTCGCTCTGCCAGCCAAAGGTGTACGGGTGCTTGTCCGGCTCGTCCCAGCACAGGCAGCCGGAGGCGACAAAGAGGTCCGGCACCTTGGACTGGTTGAGGAAGTCGACGACCTTGGTGTGAGTCGGCGTCCCGAGACCGCCGACCATGGCGAAGATCTTGTCCTGGAGCACCAACTGGCGCGTCACCTGGACGGTGTTGGCCGGGTTGTAGGCGTCGTCCTTGTACACGAAGTCGATCTTCCGGCCGTTCACCCCGCCGTTGTCGTTGACGTAGTCGTAGAACGCCTTCGCGGCCGGGCCGATCTTGCTGTAGCCCGGAGCCGCCGGCCCGGTCAACGGATAGTGAGCACCGATCTTCACCGAGGTGGCGGTGACCCCGGTCGAGTCACCGGCCGACCCACCGCCCGAACCGCCCGAATCTCCGTCCGATCCGCCGCAGCCGGCCGCGGTCAGTACCGCAGCCACCGCCAGGACAGCCATCCATCTGCGTCGACGTCCTGCTCTGGTCATCATGAACTGCCTCCTGAATATCGAAACACGGTGTTGTTCAACGAATCCTGCGAATCAGTCGACTGATCCCGCCTTGCACACCGGACGGGAATGCCAGCATCACCAGCACCAGGACGGCGCCGTAAACGGCGAGCGGGAGGTTGGCGTAGATGTCTCGGGACAGGTCCAGCCGAGTGGCCAGGCTCGCCGACCAGGTGGGCAGGAAGACCAGCAGGAACGACCCGTACACCGCTCCCGGCAGGGTTCCGAGCCCGCCCAGCACAACCGCGGCCAGCAGCTGCAGGGACAGCGTCAGCGGGAAGGCGCCCGGCGCGGCCAGCCCGTTCACAAAGGCCAGCAGTGCCCCGCCGAGACCGGCACAGGCAGCACTCACCACAAAGGCAACGATCTGCAGTCGGGCCACCGGCAGCCCGGCCAGCTGCGCGGCGACCTCGTCGTCCCGGACCGCCCGCCAGCACCGGCCGAACCGGCTATGCACCAGGTTTCCCAGCAGGACCAGAGTGATCGCCGCCGCGATCGTCGAGATGCCGAGTTGCCAGCGGTCGAACGACACCTCGGCCAGCCATTCCGGCGGTGCGGGTGAGAGCACCACCAGGCCGTTCTGCCCACCGAGAGTTGAGGCCAGGCCGCGGTAATCGGCCAGCGCGGGCAGACCGATCGCGAACGCCAGGGTGGCGCCGGCCAGGTACGGCCCGCGCAACCGGGCGGCCGCGGCACCCACCAGCACCCCGACCAGCGCGGTGACGACCACCGCGATGATCAGGACCAGCGGCAGCGGCCAGCCGCCGTCCTGCAGCAGCAGCGCGGTCACATAGGCGCCGACCGCCATCAGCGCCCCCTGGCCCAGCGAGATCTGCCCGGACAGCCCGGTGAGCACGCTGAGTCCGGCCGCCGCGCAGACCAGATACGCGACGTTGGTCAGCTGCAGGTTGCGATACGGGTCCAGCACCGTGCTCAGCAGCAGCACCACAACCACCGCGACCACCCCGACGGCGAGGTGCCGCAACAACGTCGACCCCCGGACGCCGGTCCCGGTCGACTCCGGGACGCTGGTCTTCGTCGACTCCTGGACATGGGTCATATCTGCCTCCCCCGCGATCCGGCGAACAAGCCGTTCGGCCGGATCAGCAGGACGCTGACCAGGATCGCCAGCGCGCCGAGCGTGACCACGTCCGAACCGGCGTACCCGGCCAGGTAGGACAGCAACAGCCCGAGGATGAGACCACCGACGACAGCACCCGCCGGGGAGTCCAGGCCACCGAGTACCGCAGCGGTGAAACCGAACACCAGGATCGCGTCGAAAGCGTTCGGTGAGACGAAGCTGCCCGGTGCCACCAGCACCCCGGCCAGCGCGCCGACAACGGCGGCAAGCGCCCAGCCGAGGGTCAGGGTGCGGCCGACCCGGACACCGAGCACCCGGGCGATCTCCGGCGCAAACGCCGCCGCACGCATCTGCAGCCCGATCGCGGTGCGCTGGAAGACCAGGCCGAGCAGCACCATCACCACCATGACGGCGAGGACGGCGAACAGGTCGGAGGGGCTGAACAGCAGCCGGGTGTCACCGAGCTTGAAGCCGACGATGCCGAATGCCGGCGGGAACGACCGTGGCTCGCCGCCCCAGATCATCCCGGCCATCGCCTGCAGGAAGACCAGCAACCCGAGGGTGACGATCACCGCGTTCAGCGGCGGCGCGTTCTCCACCGGCCGGATCACCAGCCGTTCCACCACGGCGCCGAGGATCAGCCCGGCGAACAGTGCGGCGGCCAGGCCGAGCCAGTACGACCCGGTCCAGTCGATCACCGACCAGGCGACAAAGGTGGAGATCATCATCATCCCGCCCTGGGCGAAGTTGACGATCCGGGTGGAGCGCCAGATCAGCACCAGAGCGAGGGCCACGGCCGCGTAGACCACGCCGGTGCCGATCCCACCGAGGGTGAGGTTGAGAAAACGGAGCACGACGGCACCCTCCTTTCAGAAGCCGAGGTAGGTGTGCCGGAGGGTGTCGTTGGTCGCGAGCACGGCCGCGGTCTCGTCGGCCACGACCCGGCCGACGTTCAGCACCACGGCCCGGTCGGCGATCGACAGGGCGCTGCGCGCGTTCTGCTCCACGAGCAGGACGGTCATCCCGAGGTCGGCTCGCAGCCGCCGGACGACCGCCATCAGCTCGATGGTGATCCGGGACGCGAGGCCGAGCGAGGGTTCGTCGAGCATCAGCAGCCGGGGGCGGCTGACCAACGCCCGGCCGAGCGCCAGCATCTGTCGTTCGCCGCCGGACAGGGTGGCGGCCGGCTGCTCGCGCCGCTGGCCGAGTGGCTCGAACAGCGCGTAGACCTCGCGCATCGCGGCACGCAGGTCTGCGGGATCGCGCCGCCACAACCCGCCGAGCCGGAGGTTCTCCGCCACCGTGAGCTCGGTGATCACGCCACGCCCCTCCGGGACATGGGCCACTCCCAGCCGGACGACGTCCTCCACCGCCAGCCGGGAGATCTCCTGACCGGCCACCCGGACCGAACCGGACCTCGGCCGCAGCAGTCCGTTGATCGTCCGCAGCAGCGTGGTCTTGCCCGCTCCGTTCGCTCCCAGGACGGCGGTGATCGTGCCCTCGGCCAGTTCCAGGTTCACTCCGGCGAGCGCGCGGACCGGACCGTAGCCGACGGTCAGGTCGCTGACGCTGAGCAGGCTCATCGGTGCTCCGCCACGTCGGGCGAGCCGTTCACCGGGCCGCCGAGGTAGGCGTCCAGGACGCCTTGATCGGCGCGGATCTCGGCCGGAGTTCCGGTGGCTATCACCCGGCCGAAATCCAGGACGACGATCTGGTCGCAGACCCCCATCACCAGTTCCATGTGGTGTTCCACAAGCATCACCGCCATCCGGCCACGCAGATGCCGGATCAGGGCGGCGAGGTCGACCAGCTCCGACTCGGACAGCCCGGAGGCCGGTTCGTCGAGCAGCAGCAGTTGCGGTTCCGCCGCCAGCGCCCGGGCCAGCGCGACCCGCTTCTGCACCGGATACGGCAGCGTCCCGGGCAAACGGTCGGCGACGTCCGCAATCCCGAGATCGGCCAGCACGGTTCGGGCTCGGCTACGCAGATCTTGTTCATCCCGGTCCGATCTCGGCAGTCCGAACAGCGCCGAGGTGAACCCGGCACCCGCGTGCCGATCCGCGCCGACGGTCACGTTCTCCAGCACAGTCAGGTGCTGGAACAACCCGAGACCCTGTACTGTGCGGGCGATTCCGAGCCGGGTCAGCTGTTGTGGCCGGATCCTGGCCAGATCCCGGCCGAGCCACGTGATGCTGCCGCGCTCGGGCCGGACGAAGCCGCAGACGACATTGAACAGCGTTGTCTTTCCAGCACCGTTCGGCCCGATCAGGCCGAGTACCTCGCCCGGTTGAACGTCCAGCCGCACGTCGTCCAGGGCCTGCAATCCGCCGAACCTGACACTGATGTCCCGGACGGCGAGCATGCACGCTCCTTCACGATCAGCGTTGGTGGTGGGGAGGATCGAAGTCTGCGCACCGGTTGACGGCGGCCGCGTCGGCAGAATCGCCAGTCCTCACCCGTACCAGGCCGTCGCCCCTTCCCAAGCCGAAACCCGGCGGTAACACTGTGGGCATGGCCGACGGTGGCACGCTGGAGAGCGGCGACCCGGCGCGCCCCCAGCTGTTCGGCCGCGAACGTGAGCGGGCCGCGCTGACCGCCGCGATCCGGGCGGTGATCGCTGGTCGGGGTGGCGGTCTGGTGCTGCGCGGCGGTCACGGCAGCGGGCGGACCCGGCTGCTGGAGACCGCGGTGGAGGACGCCGGTCCGGCGGTGCGCTCGATCCGGATCGGTGGGGTGCCCGCCGAGACCACGCTGCCGGGTGCCGGCCTGCACCGGCTGACCCGGGAGCTGCAGGCCCGGCTGACCGCGCCGTCCCCGTTGCCGACGTCGGCCACGGTCTCCTCGTCGTCCCCGCTCTCCCCGTCCCCGCTCTCCCCGTCGTCCTCGCTCTCGGCGTCCTCCACACCGGCCCAGCAGGGGTTCGGGCGAGGTCTCGACGTCCTCGAGTTGTTGGTCCGGGCGGCTGCCGAAGCGCCACTGATCTGCCTGATCGACGACGCCGAGGACCTGGATCCGGCATCGGTCGCGCTGCTCGGTTTCGCCGCTCGGCGGTTGGGCCGGGAACCGGTGCTGATGCTGATCGCCACGGCGGCGCCCACCACCGTTGACGATCCGCTGGCCGGGCTGCCGACGGTCACGCTGCCGCCGCTCAGCGAGGCCGCCAGCGGGGATCTGCTGGCCGGGCTGCTCGCCGACCGGGACGCCGCCGAAGTGTCGGACGATGTGCTGCCGGTGCTCAGCGACCAGGCTCAGGGCAACCCGCTGGCTCTCCAGGAGCTGGCCGGTGCGCTCTCCGGAGCGCAGCTGCGCGGCACCGAACCGCTGCCCACCGGACTGCCCACCGACGGCCTGCTGCGCACCCACCACCGTCGGCTGCTGGCCCGGATGACCACCCGAGCACGCCGGGTTCTGCTGATCGCCGCTGCTCAGCAGCCACTGGATCTCGACACCCTGGTTCGGGCGGCCGGCCTGGCCGGGCTGGAGCCCGTCGATATCGACCAGGCGATCGGCTCCGGGCTGGTCCGGGTCGAGTCCGACCGGGTGGAGATCGCCGACCGGTTGCTGCGCGAGTCCAGCTATCGGGACGCCGGGGTGGCCGAACGGCTGGCCACGCACCGCGTCCTCGCCGAGGTCCTCGATCACGATGCGCACCGGCTGGACCGGGCCTGGCACCGAGCCCTGTCCTGGTCGGCCAACGACGGCACGGGCAGTGCCGAGGAACTGGCGGACGAACTGCACGCCCTCGCCGTCGAGGTGATCGGATCGGACAGCGGACAGACCGGCGGGACCGGCATCTCCGGCCCGACCGGCGCGGCCGGCTCGACCGGCGTGACCGGCGTGACCAAGGACGGCGACCTGGCCGGCGCAGCTCGCTGCCTGGAGCGTTCCGCCGAGCTGACCAGGGTTCCGGGTCGGGCCGCGCACCGGCTGGCCGCGGCGGCCCGGGCGGCCTGGCTCGCCGGCGATGTCCGACAGGCGCGGCAATTGCTCGGCCGGGCCCGCGGGCTGGCCACGACCGTGGAGCTGCGAACCGCCGTCGACCTGCTCTCCGGCGAGATCGAGCTGCGCAGCGGGACGGCGGAACGGGCGGATGCTGACCTGACCCTGGTCGCCGACGGGTTGGCCGGGCCCCGGCGCGGACCCGCCGTTACCGCGTTGCTGCGGGCCAGCGAGGTGTACATGCTGGCCGGCGATCACGCCCGGTACCTCTCCGTGGCGCATCGCGTCGGCCGACTGGACCGGCTCGGCCGCTCCGACGAAACACCTCAGACCCGGCTGATGTTCGAGCAGTTCACCGGCTTCGCCGCGCTGTTCCTCGGTGAGCATCGACGAGCCGCCGGGCCATTGCGCACGGTGGTGGAACTCGGCCCACAGAGCGATGATCCGTCGGCGCTGATCCTCGCCACGATGGCGGCGATGTCACTCGGCGACGAGATCCGCAGCCACCAGCTGGCCTCCCGGGCGGTGAGCGAGGCCCGGGCCCGCCAAGCCGGCGCGAATCTGCCGGTGGCGCTGGAGTTCTTGGCCTTCTCCGAGTTCTGGCGGGACCACTACGCGGCTGCTTCGGCACACGCCCAGCAGGGGCTGGAGCTGGCGACCCGAGCCGGGCAGGACAACTGCGTGGCCGCGCTGCTGGCGATCCAGGCGCTGCTGTCCACGCTGCATGGTGACGGTGACGCAGCCCTGCTGCGGGCCCAAGTCGCGGCCCGCCGGGCGGACGGCCGCGGGCTGTGTCGGCCGCGGGCGTTGACCACCTGGGCCGCGGCCCGGATGTCGCTGGCGACCGGCCGACCGGATGGCGCGGTCGCCGCGCTCCGGGCGGCCCGCGCGGCACCCGGGACCGCGGGCGGCATGCACCTGACGATCCGGGTGATGGCCACTCCCGACCTGATCGAGGCTGCGGTGAAACATGGCGATCCGCAGGGACTTACGCCAAGCTTGCAGACGTTTGAGAGCTGGGCCTCGGAGATGGACAGCCGACCGATGATGGCGCTGGCCGCTCGCTGTCATGCCCTGCTCAGCCCGGACGACGGCGCCGCCGAGGAACGGTTCGCCGAGGCACTGCGGCTGCACGACGGCCGGGACCTGGAGTTCGAGCGGGCCCGGACCCAGTTGCTGTATGGCCGAGCGCTGCGTCGGCGGCGTCGGCCCGCGATGGCCCGTGAGCACCTGCAGGAAGCCCTCGAGGTCTTTGACGGCCTGACCGCGCGCGGCTGGGCGGCGCAGGCCCGAGCCGAACTGCGGGCCGCCGGTGGGGTCAGCGGCCCGCAGAACCGGTTACCCGAGCTGACACCGCAACAGAGCGAAATCGCCCGGCTGGTCGCGGGCGGCGCCACCAACCGGGAGATCGCGGCCCAGTTGTTCCTCAGCCCGCGAACGGTTGACCATCACCTGCGCAACATCTTCGTCCGGCTCGGGGTCCGCTCCCGGGTCGAACTCAGCCGCCTGGTCTCCTAGCCCTCGGCCCCAAGGCGGGGCTACTCAGGACGAAAACTTTGTCGGCCATGCGCCAACAAAGTTTTCACACTCATTCGGCTCGCCCCGCCAACCACCGGGGTTGAGCGAGGCAATGCGGCTTGCGTGGTAGATCCGGTGGCGTAGAGCGACCCGATCCACCACAGCACTGCCCACCTCGGCTGGACTCCGCCAATTATCTTGACTGTTAGGGAGTTTCGGGCCTCTTCAGCGGAATGTCCGGCTGTTTGATCACGGTGCGCTCGAGGTTGACCGAGGTGAGCCCGAATCCGCCGACGGTGATCGAGTCGATCGCGACGATGTGCCCCGCTTGCGGACCCCGCCGGGCGTAATAGATCAGGGATGCCGCCAACGGCAACGGATTGCCGGTCGCGAGCCGACCCAGACCACGCGCGGTGATGCCGGCCCCACCGGTGGAACCCTCGATCAGGATTCGGGTTCCGGACGGGTCCACCCGCGTGTTCCGGCTGTGCGTGTGCCCGGCCATCACCGTCGGGACCAGGCCGAGCAGCGGCTGCAACTGGTACGGCTCGTGGATGTCGGCGATCTGCACGGGTCGGCCGGGGTGAGCGGCGTTCCACTGCTCAATCCTGGTGGCCAGTTCGGTGACCGCCTGGCCCTGCGGCCCGGTCTGTCCGGTGCCTACGGTCGACGGCAGAGCGGCCTGCGTCCCGGAGAGAGCCCCGGACGACGTCTCCGAAGGGGTCACGAAGGGGGTAGGCAAGATCGGCGAACCGGTCGGCCCGCTCGGCGTCAGGCTCGGCGGGGTGGTCCCGCCGGTCGCCGTGGCCCCGATGACCGGGGCGGGCGGGCCCGGCACCTCGGCGTGGCTGTCCGGGGTGAAGGTGGGGTCCCCGATCCCGGCGAACACCAGCCCACCCACCTCCTGCACCTGGTCATCGAGGACGACGGCGTTCTTGAACTGCTTGACCGCTGCCTCGGTCACGGCCGAGTCGTGATTGCCCCGGACGAAGACGTACGGCAGTTTCAACTGGCCGATCCGGGAGAAGGTCGAGGACTCCACCTCGGTGCCCCAGGTGGTGATGTCCCCGGAGTCCACCACGACGTCCACGCCGAACTGCGCCACCAGCCGGTCGATCAGGTCGAAGGCCAGCGGATTCAGATGGATGTCCGACACGTGCAGCACCGTGATCACTTCATCGTTGTTGGTCGTCGACAGCTCAGAGAGCCCGCCGGTGGTGGCGTACAGCGCGGTCACCGAGCGGACGATGTCGGAGAGCCCGGTGCGGTAAGTCTCCAGCCGCTGCACCACGCTCGGCACCTGCCCGGCGATGTACGGGGCCTGGCTGAGCAGGCCGGTGAACTTCGGCTGGGCCAGCTTTTGTGCGTCGGCGGTCAGCCCGGCCATCGCGCCGGTCACCACCAGCGTCCCGACCAGGGTCGCGGCCACTTGCCCGGTCCGCCGCCATTTGCGCCGGTACACCAGCAGCGACAGCCCGACCGCACCGACCGTGGCGCAGCCGATGGTGGTCAGCGCGGCGCGGATCGCGGCCCAGCGCAGCGTCTCGCCTGCGGTGTCACCGAGCGCCCGAACCTGGGCCGGAGAGTCGATCAGTCTGCGAGCGCCCTCCAGGTCCACCTGGGAGATCTCGCCCTCCAGGGCGACCG
>Ga0307513_10001440_pt1 | contig 34233 bp, 42 predicted proteins | sample 15_EM_MG_FD_202174 | JGI IMG/M metagenome (GOLD analysis project Ga0307513, IMG submission 202174) | Populus trichocarpa ectomycorrhiza microbial communities from riparian zone in the Pacific Northwest, United States - 15_EM | ecosystem: Host-associated > Plants > Roots > Unclassified | place... | reverse complement strand
ATTCTGAATCCACAAGGACACGCTTATAACACCACAATCGCAAAAGGTAACATCTCAGTTGCTTCGAACAAGTCCAGCTGCCTCCTGGGCACTGCCGGCCGTCTCTACCCAGCAGAAGGCATCCTCCAAACCTTCGTTAGATTTGGTTCACAGAGTTTGTATCGCAGGATTCCCGTGATCCATGATGAGGCTTTGCTGCCTAGGCGATGCAGGAACAGCATTCAGTCTGACCAATTTGTGAATGTTAATTCAGGGATGCTGATTGTCATCCATACTGTTCACAACCACCAAATCTCTGTCATCCAACCTTGGTGCCGAAATGACCGTTCTCCCCTACCAAGTGGACGTGGACGTGGACGACTTGCTAGCTATCGGTACATTAACTTCCTCTTCAACCATTTTATACATCGGTTTGTCTCTTCCAATGCTCCTTTTCTATCCTTTGTCGCAAGTTGTATTCGACCTAAATTTTCTTCGCTTTCATTCCAGACCATCAATCAATCGCTCTATTCTCCTCCCCACGACCCTCATCTCCCCAGCGAGATTGACGCTGTTCAAACAACGGTGGCAATGGAGAAACGCGCAGCGAAGATCACTTCCCTCAACGAACGGATTTCTAAAATCAAGAGACACCTTTGTCAGTCGCAAGAAAAAGAACTGGAGACCCTCCGTCCTATCATGGACCAACACCATGCCAGGATATGTAAAATACAACAAGAAATGGCTCGCTTGTGGACAGAATATACTGCTCGCATGGCAGCGGCCCAAGAGACGGAGACACGCGTCACAACTCTCCAGAAATGCAGTACATTCCTAAAGCAAGAGAACAGCAAACCCCAATCCTTTCTTGCGCCAATTCGTCGTCTCCCCTGAATTGTTGGCGGCCATTGAACGCCATGGGCAGAACTGCTTTGATATGATACGCGTGTGCCGGTCTTGGCGCGCCACTCTTCTGAGTATGGGGCGCATTTGGTCCCGATCGACGATCCGCCCGTTGACACCGCGGGAACAAGTGGAATTCATGGGTGGCGAGGACGAAGCAGGTCCCTTTGGAACTGTCTATCGACCCGCAGTCCATTTATCGCCCATGTAGGGTTCTTCAAGAAGGGGAGAGGGCATACGAAGGATTGACTTTCGCCGTGAATGCGATGTCGAGATGGAGAAGCTTGACGATCGCATTCTTTCCCAGCTAAGCGTAAGCGGACATTGTAGCCGCGGCAGGAGGGGAAATAACTGATCTGGACCATTGGAGAAACTAGAAATCTTCAAGATTTCTGGCATTTGCGAGTCAAGTACGTCTCTCAATCAACTTCTCGACCACGTTGCCTACTTCAACCCGACGACTCACGCACGTCGAACTCGCATCCCCAAATGTTATCGGGTTCCTAGCTGATCGGGAGTATCGCGTCTTCGTCAGTCATCTCACATGTTTCAAAGTCAACGTGAGGGAAATGCGGCACCCACGGGATCATGGTGGAATGTATAGATAGATGGTTGCTACAGAAAGAGACGCTGCGCCTAATAGAATACTACATGGTCCGGCCTCAACACCCTACCATGAGTTTCTCCGAGCTTGTATGTAGGTAGTAATATGCACCTATACCAGTTCAAAAAAATTACGCTAAAACCCACGCTGAACCAGCTGACTGGACCCAAGGAATCCGATGGCTTGCTGAAATTTCAACTGTCCACTAGCAAACGGACGGTCGCCTGTACTCTCCACCTCTACACCGCGTTTGCGGTCCCAAAAGTCATTGACGGTACATCCAGCACCGCATGAGGAAAGCGCCGGTGCCAAACAATACGAGTTGGGTAAACGCAAACTAACATGGGATATGATAGGACGGTCGCAATGGGTTGGTCAACCCTTGGGAGCTGTGCATAAGCTCTCCATCGATCTGGCACGAGCGTGAAACTCCTCTTCAATTCGTGTACATCCTCCTGTACGCCTCATGGAGGTGTCGAGGTCGGCGCTGGCTTGCCGTCGCGAGGACTGGAGATGCGTCTGGGTACAGGAAGCTCTTATGAGTCGCAAACACGCGTATCTGGGCGTTGCAAAGCCATAACGGCAAGGTGCAAGTGCCAGGCGCCGGACAAATGAAGGTCGAAACATCGATCCTTTATCCCGGCTCCGGAAAACGAAGACAGCTCAGCAAGCTCAGCAGCACAGAAGGCAAGAACGTTCGGGACAGTGCAAAATGATATCAACTCAATATTCCAACAATACAGGTCTACCAAAGTAACAGTTCCACAACGTGCATGGGACTCAATAACTATATTATTGTTGAGTGCTTAGCCTCAGGCGGGCATGCGAGAATAGGGGTCATAAGGGTCATATGTTGTGCGTATGATCATCGTGCTTCACTAGACCCTGCTTGGGGGCCGTCCTTCGCGACACGCAACGATGGGTCTTCATTTCAGCCTTGTTGAACACGTCTTTCCCGCTGCGTAGAGATTACAATATAGTTAGACACGGTCAGCAAAGGAATGCTTCTCGTTTGACACACCAGGTTTTGCACACGTCCGCTAAACCGAAGTGGAATTTGCGGAGATGCCGTGGGGCGTCCTTCTTATTCCTCCACCGCGTTCGTTTACCCTCCTTGCAAAGGCCGCACTCGTAGCGGTCGCCAACTTTCGAGATGAAGCCATCGTACGCTTGATAAGGCTCAAAACCACCAGGGAAGTTCATCTGGTCGATTTCTGTACGCTTGAGGGTACGGAGAAGCGCCTCTGTGGTTACACCGTACTTGAATATCGATATAATCCAGTCGACTGCAAAGGTAGTGCCTCCAGCCTGCCGGCAGGACTCTTCGAGTTTGAGGGGATCGGGTTGGAATGGGGCTGCTGGTTTCTTCCCAGGTCTATCGCAGCTCCTTTCTTCCGGCACTGGAGTATGATGTGGCGGGCGCGGCTGGGAAGATTCGGCCCAACTCATCGCAGGCGGGCAGGCCGTCTGAAACGGCGCGTTGGATGATGTGTCATGAGAGGTATCTACCTCCGGTGCCACTTCGTTGGAGATGGGGCCACCCTCCTGTGAAATCTCTGTTGGGGGTCCGGCCGAGCGGCAGACCTGGAAGGACAGGGTGAGCGGATAGTCAATGAAAATAATTCTTGGAATTGACGATTCTCACTGGTGTCGTTGCTTGATTATTATCTAGGAGTGGTGGCTCTTGGTTGGAGACCCAGTCAATCTGGGGAAGCTGGTGATGAGAGTGGGCGAGTTGAGACTGAGTAAAATCTATATCTAGTCCATATTTCTGTATCGTGAATGTACCGTTGGCCATCTCTTCATCGAAGAGTGAAATTGGGTATTTCAAACCCTGCGGGTGGCTGGGGAGTAAAGGAATTGAAAGGAATAGGCCCCAATCATCAGAATACAAAGTAGGAGTGGCTACAGTGTTATGGCCGTCGGGTCGTGATTGATTTGACCAAGCCGGGGGAGCGACTAGTGGACTTAGTGTTGGGGAAGAAGCGGCATAGATGCTTGTACTGGTGAGTGCTTTCGAAATGTTGCCAGCGGTTCCATCGCTACTACTGTCAGTCACCTACAATGTCGGCCGCCAGTCGCGAACTTACGTTGTGGTACTGGTACCTTGAAAGCAGGATGTGCTATCATAGATGTCGAGTTCTTGTTCCTTTGATAAATCATGCGCTGGGGTTCCCGAGGCCATGAGAGAATGATTACAGAAGAACACGGAAGGGGGGCGGTGAACGGTGGTGATGGGTGCGGCCCGTGCAAGAGTCCATCATATTCCTCTTTGACTCTTGTGCCACGCGCGAGTAGCATTTTCCACGGGCTCTGGATGGTGAATCGAAACCACCAAAGAAAGGTCTTACGGATCACCAAGGTTTAACAAAGGATAGGCCAAGTCGAACCTGTGCAATTGAATATTGGACCCAGCGCTTAGCACCTGTCTAGAAACCGAGTGTATTGAGTGCCAAAGCTGGTGAGAGCCGTCTGCCCCGGACGGAAGGTTCCCTTCGTCATTGGCCAGCCAGCCACGAACGACACGAACCAAAAAAGCCGTCGAACCCCCTATGTACGGTCATATTAGCCAAGGACTAGACGCAGCAACCAACGCCGTCGCAGACCTGCTTCGCCAACGATTTCTTCGAGGTCGCTCCAATCAACATCTCCCAGATTGAAACTAGCGTAAAAACAGTAGCAGAACTACCAACTACTCAAGTCGTGTCCCTAGAAGTATTGATGGATGGCTCACCCGAAGTCTTGCTCGATTGTGGTCATGCCATTGCTGACCGCTGACCGATATTCTAAATCCATAAGGGCATACTTATAACACCACGTCGCAAAGGTAACATCCTAGTCGCTTCGGACAAGTCCAGCTGCCTCCTGGGCACTGCCAGCCGTCTCTACCCCGCAGAAGGCACGCTCCGAGCCTTCGTTAGGTTTGGTCCACAGAATTTGTATCTCAGGATTCCCGTGATCCATGATGAGGCTTTGCTGCCTAGGCGATGCAGGAACATCATGGAGTCAGTCTGACCAATTTGTGAATGCCAATTCAGGGGTGCTGATTGTCATCCATAGGACCTTTTCACAACCACCAAATCTCTGTCATCCACCTTTATCGCAAATCGTATTCGATCTAAATATTCTTCGCTTTTATTCCAGACCATCGCTCAATTGCTCTATTCTCCTGCCCACGACCCTCATCTCCCCAGTGTGAGATTGGTGCTGTTCAAACAAGGGTGGCAATAGAGAAACGCGCAGCGAAGATCACTTCCCTCAACGAACGGATTTCTAAAATCAAGAGACGCCTTTGTCAGTCGCAAGAGAAAGAACTGGAGTCCTTCGTCCTGTCATGGACCAACACCACGTCAGGATATGTAAAATACAACAAGAAATGGCTCGCTTGTGGACAGAATATACTGCTCGTATGACAGCGGCCCATGAGGAGACGGAGACACGCGTCGCAGCTCTCCAGAAATGCAGTACATTCCTAAAGCAAGAGAACAGCAAATCCCAATCATTTCCCGCGCCAATCCGTCGTCTCCCTACTGAATTGTTGTCGGAATGGGCAGGACCCCTTTGATATGATACGCGTGTGCCGGTCTTGGCGCGCCACTCTCTGAGTATGGCGCGCATTTGGCCCCGATCGACGATCTGCCCGTTGACGTCGCGGGAACAAATGGAATTCATGGCGTGTGGCTGGTGTACGTTCAAAAAAGGATCCTAGTAAAATTGAAATAGAGTGGAAGAACTCGAGGTGTAGGAGTAATTTGTATGTTGTCATTCCCGAAAGGCAACAAAGAGGGGAGATTCGGGTCCGCCAAGTGGGCAAGACCAAAGTAGAGCTGGCGTGCCACGGCGTCGCCAATGAAGGCGACCTGGCAATTTTGTAGACATTGGCCGATGTCTTTGGAACCATACTTATGTATCATACAGCCTGCGAAGTGCTGATAAGTAGAGATCATTCACGCAAAGCTGGAATTGCCAGTTCTTGAAGTCGCGGTCTAGCCATTCTCCTTCATTTAGAAGTACGTTGCAATGAAACGGGTCAGACCAATCTACAGGGCCAGATCAGTCACCTCACCCCCTTTGGGACTGTCTGTCGACCCGCAGTCCATCTATTGCCCATGTAGGGCTCATCAAGAAGGGGAGAGGGTATACGGGGGATTGAACTTTGCCATGAATACGATGTCGAGATGGAGAAGCTCGACGATCGCGTTCTTTCCCAGCTAAGTGGGCGTCGTAGCCGCGGCAGGAGGGGAAATAACTGATCTGTTGTCCACTAGACCATTGGAGAAACTAGAAATCTTCAAGATTTCTGGCATTTGCGAGTCAAGTGCGTCTCTCGATCAACTTCTCGACCACGTTGCAACTACTTCAACCCGACGACTCACGCCGTCGAACTCGCATCCCCGAATGTTATCGGGTTCCTAGCTGATCGGGAGCCTCGCGTCTTCTTCAGTCATCTCACATGTTTCAAAGTCGACGTGAGGGAAATGCGGCACCCACGGGATCATGGTGTATAGATACGTGGCTACTACAGAAAGGAACGCCGCGCGTAGGTGGAACTCAACAGCAATTTTAATATTAAAGACACTAGCCTCCTGCCGGTATGCGATCATAGGGTCACCCGTGGTGCATATGGTCATCGTGTTGCACTAGACTCCGCTTGAATGCCGTCCTTTGCGCGACACGCAATGATGGGTCTTCATTTCAGCCTTGTTGAACACGTCTTTCCCGCTGCACAGAGATTGCAATGTAGTCAGACACCGTCAGCAAAGGAAAGGGCCCTCGTCTGACTCACCAGGTTTTGCACACGTCCGCTAAACCGAAATGGAATTTGCGGAGATGGCGTGGGGCATCCTTCTTATGCTTCCACCGCGTTCGTTTTCCCTCTCTGCAAAGACCACACTCGTAGCGGTCGCCAACCTTCGAAATGAAGCCATCGTACGCTTGATGAGGCTCAAAACCACCAGGGAAGTTCATTTGATCGATTTCTGTGCGCTCGAGGGTACGGAGAAGCGCCTCTGTGATCACACCGTACTTGAATACCGATATGATCCAGTCGACTGCAAAGGCGGTGCCTCCAGCCTGCCCGCAGGATTCTTCGAGTTTGAGGGGATCGGGTTGGAATCGTGCTGCAGGCTTCTTCCCAGGTCTATCGTAGCTCCTTTCTTCCGGCACTGGAGTATGATGTGGCAGGCGAGGCTGGGGAGGTACGGCCCAACTCGTAGCTGGCGGACAGGTGGCATGAAAGGGCGCGTGGAATGGTGCGTCGTGAGAAGTATCTAACTGCGACACCACCTCAGTGGAGATGGGGCCACTCTCCCGTGAAATCTCCATTTGGGGCCTGGCGGAGAAGCAGGGCTGGAAGGACTGGATCAGCGGATGGTTAATTTGAATACTTACCGGAATTGACGATGCTCACTGGTGTCATTGCTTGATTATTATGTGGGAGTAGTGGCTCTTGGTTGGAGCCCCGGTCGATCTGGAGAAGCTGGTGATGAGAGTGGGCGAGTTGAGACTGAGTTAAATCTATATTTACATGGTTCTGTATCATGAATGTGCCGTTGGCCATCTCCTCATCGAAGAGTGAAACTGGGTGTTCCAAAACCTGTGGGTGGCTTGGGAGTAAAGGATTTGCAAGGAGTAGGCCCCAGTCCTCAGGATATAAAGTATGAGTGGCCATAGTACGGGTGCTTGTACTGATATGTGCTTCTGCCAGGGTAGCAGCAGTTCTATCGTTACGATTGTCAGTCAGCTGCAATGTCGGCCGCCAGTCGCGAACTTACGTTGTGGTACTGGTATCTTGAAAGCAGGATGTGTCATAATTGATGTTGAGTTCGTGTTCTTTTGATAAATCATGCGCTGGAGTTCCTGAAGCCATGAGCGACCGATTACAGAAGCACACGGAGGGGGCGGCGAACGGTGGCGATGGGTGCGGCTCGTGCAGGAGTCCATTATATTCCTCTTCGACTCTCGTGCCACGCGCGAGTAGCATTTACGTTTAGTTAACCTGAGGCTGGGGCCGACATTACAGGTGGTTGCTCCATCGAACTCGCCAGTAGCTGCTGTCAAATTGCTGTGCTATCAATCGGCCTTGCTTTGTCTGAACAGCCGTAATCTCGGAGATTGCCATAACGCTAACTTCCGAGGGCCTCTGGTGTCTTGAATGCTGCTCTAGTATTCAAGCGGCTTGAGAGATACACCATCTACCAATGCTTCCCTCGAGCGCTTTCCTTCTTCCATTTTTCATCATGGCCTCGCAGCTTCCGCTAGACTTTGGCCACCCGGCTGTGAGAGAATACGTAAACCCCATACATTTGCAAGTACTCACTCCGCTCTCTACACTCGTCTTTATCGCTGCCGTGCTCGCGACCGAATTGATCGTCCACCCTTCTCTGAGCGAGGTCATCGGATTATGGCGCACCTTCATCTCACCCAGGACCTCTTTGGTCGCATTTTACTTACTCGGCCACCAAATTGGGCGGATTCCTTATGACGTTTATTATTGGCTATACCTGACGTTCGATCCTAGATAAGCTACTGGTACCAGCTTGGTAAGTATCGAGGGTACCGGTGATGCTTGTGCATTGCCTGAGTATTTCTGTCTTCCTCAGGAAAGAACAAACCAAAGTGCGCATCAGATCCCCAAGCCACCAAGCACCTCCTGCCTTGATGCGCTCTATTTTCAGAAAGCAATGGTCCATGGGGTCGAGTTCCCTGTCATTCTCGCCAATTAGACGTCTACTATCTAGCCAATCGGCGCTTCAACCCTAAATCCCGCCAAAAAAAGGCATATCATCTTTTAATTGCTTAAAACTCAAACTCATACGCACAAGCGAATCAAAGATGAGCGAAAAGAAAAAAAAGAAAAAGAAGTAGCAATGGCAAATGGCAAACAAGTGCAGTAAGACGGACGATGCATGGTCGGCAAAAGTGGTGGAGGTGGAAAAAAGGTATTCTCGAGAGTCGACACTGCAGGGGACGACATACGTAAGCAAGTGCATGCATGCGTGCGTGGAATGGTTGGATCGGGGGGGGGTTGTTGACCAGTTCATGGAGGGGTTGGTCAAACGGGGATTGTTCGAAAGGGGTTGACAGGTATTTCGAGTGGGTCTGAATTGAACAGTCTTTCGGTCTAGAATCTGGTGATAGTGGTTTCGGAATGTTGGATTGAGGGAGGACGAAACATCAAGCGTTCGTTCATGGTCGATGTCGGAGCGGGGGAATAAATAGCATTTTGGGGGGTCGAAACGGTTACGGAGACGGGGTTCGGAAGCGGGTCGGTATTGGTTGGGCGTTATCGGAAAGGGGTGAGCAGGTTGGCCATAGGGAATTTTGTCCGTCCTTTCTCTGGACTTTTCGCTCGCTCGCCCTTCTCAGAGGGTTACTACGTTCGATGGTCGGCCTTTACGCAGGCGCAGCAGCAGCTCCATCGGTAGACTGCTGCTGTGCTAGCTCCCGACTAACACGCCGCTCCTTCTCACTTTCAAGCTGATTGTAGAGCAAATACAGTGCCTTCTCATTCGCTTCGGGAGTACCCTGGATCGTGAACATTCGCTCGCCAGTGTCATCGTGCGGACCCTTGGCGATGCTGATCTTGCTGCCGCTCAAGCGACGGATCTCGGTAATCTTCGTCCCCGCGCGCCCGATAATGCAGCCAACCATGTCAGACGGGATCGAGATGTTCTGGGTGCGAATCTGTGCGCCGTTGGTCGCGGCTGCTCCATTTGTGGTGGCAGCAGGAGTGGTGGCAGAGGGAGGAGCGATGGTCACAGTTGGCGGGGTGACGACGGAGACAAGAGGGCCATTTGAAGGGATTGGCGCGAGGGAGGACGCAGCGGCTGAGCTGAGAGCTGTCGAGGCGTTTGTCGAGCGGCTGTGAACGGAGCTGAAATCAGCGAGGGAGACGCGGCGGGAGACATCGACGATAGCAGCAGAAAGGCTGGCGGGGTTGTTAGTGTATGCCGTTGCGGTGGATGCGCGACGGCCGTTTAATCCAGAGATGGTGGTGATCGCATCATTACCCGCGGCGCCGGGGTGGTATAAGACTGTGCCAAGGCCGCGCTCCCAATCCTCCAGGAGACACTTCCCAATCTCCTCGATGGCTTTGCCGATTGCGTCTGGCGAGCCTTGGACTTCAACAATGCGTTCTGTGGATTGGGGGAGCATGTCCTTTTGGGCGACCATGCGCGCGCCTGAGACGTCTTGAATATTCTTGATTTTGAGTCCGTTGCGGCCGATGATGGTGCCCATGAGGTTGTGGGAAATGAGGAGGCGGATGACGGTGTGATTTGAGGGAGCAGCTGGGGCGGAAGTGGATGTCGGAGCGGAAGAGACGAGTTGGTGGAGGATGGAAGTGTAGGCCTGTAGAGTGGAATGACAAATGTGTGTCAGTTGTCTGTCTCTCTGTCTGCAAGGTGAGATGGTAGCGGAACGAATGAGAAGGGCCCACGTTGAGCCCCGTTGAGCCCGTCGAGCCCACCGGGGATCGCATCGGAGTGGGATAATGTGGACGAGGTGGAAAAGAGTGGTGTGGGGTCATAGCCGCCTAAAATGGCAAGAGAGAGATAATCGATCATTCGCTACGATCATTGACTGAGTGAGATCACTCAGCAACCAGAAATTGATGAAGAGAGAGTCACAGAAATCGGGAAAGACCAAGACGATGGGGTATAACGGTTTGTTCGCTCGATAGCATGCTGTCCGTCGGGCTCGGACACGATCAGTCAAGGGAGTCATGCCAGTGGCGGTCTCCCTCGCGCGGCGTTCAAAATTGCATCTGCTGATGTCAAGAGCAAAGTTCTAACCATGTGCTCACCTTTGCGACGCCAGCGACGTTTCCAGAGACGGAGAGGACGCGCTCGTGGACACCAGGCATAACTTTGGAGACGCCTGCCTTGACGCCGGTGTGCTCGCGGAGGTCAGCGACATTCTTGCCCTGCTTGCCGATGATGATGCCCGCATCGCGCGTGCTGACGAGAGCCCGCAGCGACAGCGTGTCGCTCGAGGAGGCTGCCGTCGTCGACCCAGCCGCGCCCGTGGGCGAGTCGTGCGACATTTCTGGTGTTACCTGGGCTGGGAGAGGTAGGAAAAACAATGAGCGGCCGGGGTTGCTAGGTATATTGTGGAGAAATGCTCACAAGCGTCTTGGGGAACTGGGTTGGCGGAGGCGGGATCGGACATGAGAGGGTTAAGAGGCGGTGGCGGTGGTGGTGGATGAGGGAGAGTAGAAAAAGGGTTGGGTAGGTGGGCGGTCTCGGAACGAGGGCTTCGTCTCGAGCGTGGAAAGAGTCAGAGTTGCTTTGCGCTCTTGACCAACACCAACGACGCTTCCCGCTTCCAAATTCTGTCTTATATTTCTACAACTATTTCTCTTCATCTTTCCTCCCTCTCCTCGCACTCCCTCTCCGTCGATGACGAAAGTGACGAAAAAAACCACGGCGTCCTAGCAAACATGCTCAGCCGGCCCCCCAGCCCCCTCCCGCGGCCCGAGATCACGCCCAATCGTCCTATCGAAGACCTCCATCATGAACCCAAACAGGTTCCTCGTCAGTGCTGCGTCCCACCGCCCCTTGCTCGACTCGTCCCGAATAAACGCATGCTGCGCTTGCACCTCGAGGAACTACACGATCACCATCAACTCCAAATACTATGTGAAGATATTTTCAACCCACCGAACAACCGACGTTGCCGTCCTCCAACGTCTTACGGATGAGGTCTCTCCCTGCACGGGGAACATGCGTGTCCTGTTTGCCGAAAATCATCTGTGGGAGTTCCATATCACCTTGGACGTCTCCTGCAAGCCTCTACAAGCCGACTTACTACCAGCTCGGCTTTGTCTGGCCCACTAAGCGCGCCTGCCTTGACCTTCTCCAGGGAATCATCCCCGCCCTTGCCGAGCGTGGCACCATGAATGTCCGTCGCGAAGAAGCACACGGTTGCTTTCACGCGTGTGTCGAACGCAGCCTGTCATTTCGATATTGCCATTAAATTGTGCGCATGTACGGTGGTAGCAGATCGGTTGATCAGTAAGCAACCTCGGACGGACGTACCCTGAATGCCTGAGAGTGGCTTTATGAGCTTCCATCCGAGGGAGAAAGGGAGGATGAACCTACTAAATGCCCTCCCAAGCACATCCCCGTCGCTTCCCCACGGAAGTTGGTAAATATTCCGCTCGAACCCCACCACATCTCATGAGTGCTCACCAGCAATACGCCCGTTACAATTCTCCAACCCCATCAACAGATCAACCGCAGCGGTCGCGTCCTATCGCTTAGCTCGGATCCACACGTCCTTTAGCTAGGGTTACAAACGCACCTCGTCATATCCTTCCACCGTTTTCTCGACCTGCATGGGGCACAGAGTCAGCACGATGCGATCCGAGATCTCCACACGTAGGAGAGAGGCTCCACATATTCACAACAAATCCTGCGGTATGGATACGGAGTGAGTAGATGGTGTGAGCACACGGGTTCAGGTTGTGCATTTGTGCCAAGATTTACCCTCTTGACGTTCTGTTGACCAGTATTAGGGGTACAGGATCTCCATGCCATTATTCGGATGCAAATATTTGAATCCTGTCATGAACATGACCTCTGACCCCCGAGAGCACCCCTAATACACGGAAGGGATGCCTGACATTCAGGCAGAACCCACATGACGGTGATCAAGATTCACTCAGCTCTCTGGAGAATACCACAACCCGAACTGTGTGTGTTCCTCAAGAATGAAGCAGTGTAAAAATCCGTCCACGTCTACTACTTCCCCTGTCAATGGGACTATTCACCAAATGACTGCAAGGTCCAAACCAACCATATTTATAGCACATTGTTAGTTCATTACCAGGACCCCTGCAGTCCGATGAATTCGAGGTGGGTGGACCAAATGGGAAAAGAGCAGCCAGTGAAGCAGTGATACCTCTGTCAACGTGAAGGCGGTTTTAATCATGCTCGAGCACAGCGCTATACCCAGGATATGCCAGGAAAGGGCGAGGACTCTGAGTAATTGATCACCAGAAGGTGGAGAGATGCCCACATTCAGGACAAATCGCCTTTGCGCATCGTTCATTCCATATCTGCTACCGCCAAAATCTGTGAGACCTTGAAGTGTGATGAAGAGATGCGCCCTGGATAAGTCTGCCCTTCGAGCGGAGAAAAATACGTTGAACTTGACTATATAGGATCCACCCAAAACCCCAAGGTTCGCCCTAGTGCGGGAGGCAGGAGAGAGCACCCTGCGAGACATAATTATATACCAAGCACCTGAAGCCGGAATACTCTATCCGAGATCCACGGCTAAGTATAGTCCCACAACCGACTCCATTACCCAAGGGATGGACAGACGTAACACACCAGAGGGGGTACTCACTTTGTATCTATTCCCTCTATCGGTGCCTACGGCGGTCGACAAATTGGTTCATCCCCCAACAATATCAAGGGCAAGGGAGACCAACACACCTTGGACGTCATAAGGGATCGGATCGGGTCCCTCAAACTCATGAAAGCTCGATGGGCAGGCTTAATCGATATTACTCGTCAGAACATCCACTCACGAGGACAAGTCGAGCCCGAGACGCACCGACGACGTATCCCTGGCTCGCGATCTGTCCCGCAAAACGCTCTACGGGTCCTGTGACCTGATATATCTCACTATGGGAGCAAGTAAGTCAATCTTTACCTCCGAAGAGAGGCGATCGGGGTGGCCCAGGGGAGTAGAGGTAGCCGCGTATGGCACGAACGGACCTGAATACGACCACACCCGGGAACTTGGCTTTTGGATATCCGGGAATCGTTGGTGCGATGATGAATATCCGGTTAGGAGAACCATTCGGGGAAAGTTTTGACGGGATGTCGTAAAAGGTCTTCGTGATCAACATTGTTTAGGTCAGATCGGGCTTTGTGAGTAGGAGAGAAGGCGCTATTCGGATGTTTGGCTGTTAATATTTGGGTGGGAAGAGAGATGGTGTAAGCTGCGGATGGATTGCGCCTTGGCTGAGAAGGACACCCCGGGGAGTACCGGTTAGGCAGTCTTCAAGGAGACGGTACAAACCATACGTCGTAGTGACGATGCTTCAAGTCGTTCGAACTGGTATCGCAAGGACAGGCCATTTTCATGACGAATTTGCCCTGAAATAGAATGGGCACGTAGAGATAAAGTATTGAAACATATTAGGAACTGAAACTAGACGAAACAAATGACTCAGAAGTCGCATACAATGCGTGTATTCAAGCTGACTATTTTATGGGAGGTAAGGCGTCATACGAATACAGGAAGGGGATAGTAGTCCAAGGCATCTAGAATCGTGAAGTAGAGTGGGCCGAAGGTCAGGAGCCAGGTCGGCATGGAAGGGAGGATGAAACAAAGTACGCTCCCAACAGGTGGCCCTTCTTGAAGGAATGGACTGTTGCTCCTAGTAAGATTCCTCCTTTTGCCATTTTCGTGGATACCTCGATCGACCGAACGTCGTGATAGCGGTCGAGTAGACTGCTACACCCGCTATCACTACAGAAGCAAGAGTGATCCAGAGTGCTGGTCCATACGAAGTGGAACGTTCTTGTTCTGGAGGATCCATGAAGCGTGCTTTGAGTATACTGAAGAGAACGATGTCGACGATGAAAGCGATAAAGACGCAGAGAAAATTGAGGACCGACGTCAGAGTGGCCATTACTGCAGCCTTGCGCGTACCCAGTCCAATGACACTGAGTGCAACAGTGATTATTGAAAGGATTGCGGCTGATGAATCTTTGAGCATAGCCAAGGTGGGAGCGGGCGCATGGACTGACCAACCGGGTGAAGAATAAGCGCATATGTGATGTTTGCAAGGCGTTCATCGTCCACTCGAGGATCGCTGGAATTTCATGTTGTTATGCACAGCTTGCGCAATGTAAAGGTAAACACGCACGTCGTTCCATTTCCACCCCATTGCGACGGTATCCACCCAAGTTGCTGACTGCTTCCGGTGCTTCCCAGCACGCCAAAATTGACGAAACCTGATTTCAAGTTGAGTCTAAGGAAGTATAGCTAGAGGACACAGAGCGTCAGGACAATGGCGGCGCGTGATGTATTTCAGAGCACACAGTATTCCAGACTGGAGTCGAGAGAGTGACCTAGGTATCGCCAAATTCAATTTCGAGTCAGATGGAAACGGCAGCCGGATAACGCACGACAACCATGAGGATGAGGACAATGAAAGACGCCACGATAGCGGGCAACAACGATACAGGATACTTTCTTGCCATCTCGATTTCCCAAGGTTGAGGCGAGTCCGATAGAGGAAGCAAGTCGAAGTCGGCGTAAAAGACCGTTGTGCAGGGGAGACAAGAGAGGAATTGGTATAAGTATGGCGTAAAAGTTTGCGTGACGTTGTAGGGACCGCTGTGCCGTCTTGCCCAGAACTCGAGGTGGTGGCGAGAGTCAAGCGGCGACAGTTGAGCGCTCCTAAACACGACGCCCACCATCGGGCAGGCGGGCAGGCAGGCACTTAACGGATGTGGATCAAATCAACCCAGGTCATGTGCATCTAGCTCCTAACTGCGTTGGTTCCTGTCCGGGCGACTTGATTCCTGGCGCTCGAACCCCACCAGTGGGTAGCGGCCATCCAAGCCAATCGGAAGCCTCGATACATCCTTGCTTCTCTCCGCCGAGGTGCCTAGCAGAACCTTTCGCGGAACATCTGCATTCTCCCATCACCCAAGTGGTGAGAGGATCATCTCAACCACCACACTTCGGCCAGTGTTTGGCAACTGACGGGTTGATATTGCCGATAAAGGTGGTTATGGTTAGGTATGTCGAACCATCGGTCAGAAGGCGCACCGATCGGACACAATACTAGCCAATCCACTGACGCAAATTATATCACGACGCTCAAGATTTCCAATGGACTCACCTACCACCATTGATCTACGTCCACATACACCATACTCTATCTTATGTGTATCGCGCTCCAAAGGGCATCTAGGTGTTGTCTTCCAGTTGTCATCGACATTTTCCAGAAGGCTGCGGCCTTTGATGGGTATGGGCCATCCCTGTTGTACAGTTACACAACAGCAACTCATTTGTTTGTTTTGGATTTTACAAGGGCCGGAACGCCACCGGAGCCCTTGATAGGAAGCCACGCGCAATCGTCTTGTTCAATAGAACAGAGAATGAGGAGACTGAGCCATAAGGATAGGTCTCTCCTTTGCACTACGAAGCACCAATATACAAGGTGGGTCAATGAGGTGGTCAACAAACCTTTAACCGAACTACTTACTAATGGGTTACCGATGTGCTCGAAGAGCGCGGATTATAGTCAACAGATCGTAGAGTCTCCCACACCACTGGTTGATGACATGTGCTATGCAGATGGAGAATGAGGCGACACTCAAGGATCACGGTTATATAAAGGACCAGATTGGTGCTCTAAGAGAGTATTTATGAGAGTAGACAAGGACAACGCGCAATATGCTTACAGTCAAAGCTAGAGCAATCTGGTCAAGTGAGGTGATATCAGACGCTATAGGTATGGTTCAGACTCACACCAGCGTATCGCGATACGCAAAGTATTGCAATGTAGAGATAATTAAGTAATATCGGAATGACCCGCTGGTATAAAGAACTGGTACCTGCATGCATATCAATAGTATAATTAATTACTGGTGCCTTACCATACTACAATTTCCCGAAGTTGCGAATAGCTTCATATTCCTCGATCGTACGACGCTACCCTCTTGGTGAAAACTAAATACCAAGCAACATATTGTAAGCTAGCCGCGAAGTTAACTCTGGGACCCAAGGCGACGAAGCAAGAAATAAACCTAGAAAAAGAAGCCATCACTACGGGGTGCGACAATCAAGATGACGTCAACTGGACAATGTTCATATGCGTACGGAAGTAGTTAATTGTAATGAGGACCAGGGTTGTGTATCGCAGCTAGAAAAAGGTGCGGTCCAGTCAATCGCTAATATAGAATACTAACCGTGACGCACAAATTATTATTTTTCTGGAAAAACCACTTTCTTTACACATTCTTTTCAGGGGAGACTTATATTTCTTGACATTTTTCTTCCCTTCTGATAAGGTTTCACTCCAAAGGAGGTCAACTACACATTCACCCAGATACACTCCACCAGTCTCACATTGAATATAAAGTGCTCCGTTTATTGGTATTGTGGGACTCACTTCTTGGCCAATGGATCGATGGAGAACAAAACATTTTTGGAGTCATTCAGTTGAATATACGAATCCGGGGTCACCATGGTCCCATATGAATAATATCAATGCAGATGACCTGACATACCTCCCCTTTTGAATGCACACTATCAAATCCTCGACAAGCTCAAGATCGCGAGGGAGTGTTACGAAGGAGCACTGATATGGGCCATATAGTACGTGACTGCAAAATTAGGGGCCCTCCATGCCAGGGCCATCCCTCATGGGATTATCCCTGTATGGTTGCCCAATGTGCACAAATTCATCACAACCGAGTACTCCTGTCCCGGAAATTCCTAAGAAATTCCGGGTGTAATTATGGAGGGTGGTATGGAAGTGGTTGGGATGCGGCACTCTGTTCCTTGTGCCGATCTGGCTTGACCCTATCTGTTAGAGAGAAAAGAACGACCAAGCCGGGGTTCGAACCCGGGACCTCCCCATGACTAGTAGGGCGTGTTACCACTACACTACCCGGTCTTTTAGTTGGAGGAATCATCAACTCCAACACTGTCCCCATCAAGGAAACCTGAAGGATCCCTATGGAATCTCGGAGAATCACGGAATCCTACTAGGTTGTAAGGTCACGTTTGTGTTCTCAGTGGTAAGGTAGATAGTTCTGGAATGTATCAACTTGACGTCGAAGACAAAGCCAGGCTCAAGGTTTCAGACGTCCTGGAAGACACTTTAGGGGATGTGACCCAAAAAGTTGTGTACGGGTCTTGGGCCTATTGGTGGTTGCGGCGCTTCTAATAGTGGTCATAGGTGCGGTTGAGGGACGGTAACATCGAGGGACCCTTTATGTAGTAGAGGGATATCCTTTGCAGAGCGTGACATGTGGTGAGCCTGCCGCAGGAGGACGCGACGAGCGGATCAGGCGGGTGCGCTGCTGTTCGGACTGGATCAGGCTTCAGGCGGTGCTCAATTCAACGACTTAAACCGATGCACCTGCCGATATTCTGCCGCCGGTACGACGAGCTGTACCCTGTACCGTGCTGCCCAGAGGCGCAGGGATCCGACCTCAGCCACAAGACCCCCTGAAGAATTGGGCTTTGGCGCCCCCGCGCCCTCGCGTCCAGAACCCTGTGATCATATAGCGTGCCATTTGGAGATTCGCGTACGCCCTCTTCCCCAAGCCCTTCGCCTCGAAAGCCAGCTTTCTCGCTCTCTCTTCACCCCCAGCACCGTATTGTCTCCTTCCTGGCCTTCGATTTACGTGCTGTATTTATTTCCTCATGTGGGCTCCAGTCCTGTACCCTTCCTCCTCCGTCCGAGATCCCGACTTTGTACTATGCGCTTCAACTACTGTAGGCTTCTATGAAAGCCTGTATGCATCGGTACACGGTTCTGTAGTCTGAATCTCGACTTAGCATCTCTCTCTCCTCTGCTTCCATACGGATAGATCTAGACTCCGTGGCCCCCGAGCGATGCTCGAGGGGAAACCCCTTCATGGCCCTCAAGCTTAATAGCTGCAGGAACGCATTCAAAGCGACGTAGGATGGGCAGAGTCGCTGGGGCGACTGAGGAGATGACCATCCATTCACAATAGATGTCCATGCAGTCAGTTGGAAGGCAAGTTCTCATGAATGTGCTGTCCGTTGAGATAACGAGTCACAGGGTTAACGAGGAGCGTCGGGAACGATTGAGACAAACAGGGTAAAATGGATGGCCAAGAGCAATTGTACTCACATGTAGACTACCCTATATATATACGTGTAAAACAGGGCGTGACATCTACGGGAGGATGACCAAATACAAGCTAGGAGCGGCGACTCAATTCCGGCTATCGAGGGGAGCACAGCGAGAATGGACTGATTGGCGAGGCTTCCAGCCTCGCTGAATGAAGTGAGAGCGAATCGGTATGTACTAAACAATATCTAATCTTATGGTAGTGGTGGTAATTGCGATGCTGCAATTTGTTCTCAGTTCTGAATGATGCACACAGTTATGAACCCCATATATGAGGACGTCCGCATTATATTAGCCTTATAGGAGACTATTCTACAACCCTGGACGGCGGAAGGGAGGACACTGGAAGACAAGACAATATTTTGTGCCAGGAACTTGTGCCTTCTAAAATTCCTAACCAAAAACCCCAACCACCAAGGACTAGGCACGGGTTTGAAGGAATTCAGTGTAATTTGGCACTCGTACGGCTCTCGAATAAACTACTGTCTTTTGACAGGTTACTACGCACCGTGAACCTGGAATTGGAATTTGTGCGATTTGAGAATAAAGCGTGCCTTAAGTCATCACGAGCAGTATGCTCTCTCGGCATGACCTTCGATCGCCACAATAATAATAGTATATACAAGACTATACATGGTAATAGTTTCCCCACACATTGCCTTCGGACTCCCCCTCAGGGCTGTGCAAGCGCTGAGAGCTCGTGTTCCGATCCACTCCGATTCAAATCCTGACAAATTAGCGTTGTATCACATGCTGCGTGCACCTCCTTATGATCATCAGAGGCCTCTATTCTCCGATTTCCCCACATGTCGATTTTTCTGAGACAGCTATCAAGCTGGAACACTGAAATCAGATGACTTATTATGCCATGTGACACCCGCTTGTGGCGCTCGGTTCATCTAATGGGATCGGACAGAGAGAGCGAAATGTTGCAGTAAACATGGCAACAGCTGAGGAAGAATCCAACTTCTTCGGTCTGTTGTATGATCATACCCACGGCCGTGGGAACATGGCCTCGTCTGGAAGCACTTCTTCCTTGGCGCAACGCTTCGTAAATGTATCATACCCTGGAAGCTATGTGCATGCAGCTTACAAGGTACGGTTCACGAGATCCTTATGATCCTTATGATCCTGGAAGCCGTCCGATCACTGATCCTCCAGTGCGAAAGATCGAGAGCCAAGCACATTGACATTCGAATGGCATACAGACGCATACCGGTTACAAGTATGACCTGGAGGGCACGCACCCAGTTCAACAACGCGCAATTGTTGAACCAGTTTCCGCATGGGCGACGTCAAGACCCATCACGTTGGTCCGTTTTAGAATTGAGACGGACCTACGAGTCCCGATTCTGTGAGGCATGCATTTGGGAAATCTGATGAATTTCTGGTGAACTGTTTATGCGAAGCGTAAAGTTCCCTGGCAGTCCCACGTCCTTCTGGGCGCGGAGGGTGATAGCCTCCTGTTTGGTATTTTGTCTTCCGCGTCGCCTTCACCCTGTGTTTTCTCTATCTGTGCCCTGCAGGTCTCTCCCGCGGGTTCCAGGGGTGGCTGTCCAATTCCGTGCGCGGCGAGATTCATCCTCTCCCTTGTTTTACGTCAGGGGATATTGGTTAACCGCGCAAATCTCCTAAGCGGGAGAATGATGGGACTGTTGAAAGTTGGACCCGAGTGAACCGCTACCAGAGTTCTCAGTGCTTGCACAGCCTGAAGCCCGGAGCGAGGGGCGCAACGGATTTCGGGTATTTAAGAACTCGATTTTTGCTCGTGGGGTGGAGATTCAAAAACGAAATCCCAATCCACCTCCACATCAACCACTTCAATGTATCGCGGACTTCTTTCAGTAGCTTTAGCTTATACGATTGGGGCCCTTGCGCAAGACCTCGCCACCTTCAACGACCCACGCCGTTATGAGTATTTCAAACAAAAGGCAACGTGCAGCGCCTTGAATCGCCACGGTGGCGAAGGGGTTCCAGAAGAGGTCTCTATCGACGTTGGTGTGTTCAGTTCTGGTGTCAACCAGGTCCCCACCATCTCTGAATAGTACTGATTCTCCTCGTCTTTATAGGCTATCTCGATATAAATCCGTCGGCACCACGGACCATTTTGATGGTACATGGTTGGCCGTCAATGTGGGCAACCTGGATTAAGCAAATCCCATATTTTGAGAAGACATACCATCTTCTCGTGCCTGACCAGCGCGGGTTTGGATCGTCCAGTCATCCTGGAGACGTCCAAGCATCGGGCACGATCGGGGATATGGTCGGAGATATGGTCTGCGTGCTGGAGCATGCCGGGGTTCAAAAGGCCACCTGCGTTGGGCATGACTGGGGTTCGCAAGTGTGCTGGGAGGCGGCAAGAATGCGTCCAGACCTGTTCGAAGCAGTAGCGGGAATCACTGTTCCGGTCAGTATGCGCCGACCATCTTACTTTGTGCGACCAATATTGACTCCTGGATGATTGTAGTACATCCCATCAGCTGGGGACTTTGTACCGGTTGAAGCACTCGCGAAAATCCTCCCCAAATTGTCATACCAAATCTATTTCGAGAAGAACACAACAGCCGCAACCACTGAGCTTAACAAGGACGTCCGCCGCTCCTTACGCTCGGTGCATCGAACCATAGCCTCTCCACCACCCGATGCATTCCTTACGAGCACAACAGACTTCCTGGGTGCATGGTCCGAATTCACAGAAATCCCACCGCCGACTTTCTATACACGCCAAGAAGAAGACTACCTAGTGGAACAATTCTCACAGCAACAATTCAACTTCACGTTGCAGTTTTACACCGAGCACAACCGATTGGAATCATACAGGTTTTCACACGAACAAGGAAACGCTACAGTTCCACAACCAGCGCTATTTGTTGCCCCTCTTGAGGACCCGGTTGCGGATTGGATAGCCGCGATGAAGCTCCTCGGGTCCGAGCAGTTCATCCCACAGCTCACAACGAAGACAATTCACGCGCAGCATTGGCCACATCTAGAAGCACCGGAAGAGTTCAACGAGATCTTGGCTGATTGGCTGAACGATTCCATCAAGGCATGACCGTCTTCCACGCCGCGCTGATTGATGGGAGGCAACTTCTCGCGTATACATTTGATCGCCACTGATGTGAACACGCCTCCCACATTAATGTACCATATTTATTGTAAATCAGTGCGATGTCTAGCTAGGAATAGATACATAGGGTCTTTCCTCCTTTTGCTCGAACCTGTTAAATATAGCAGTATAGCGCGCAGAGAACGAGATCCAAGAAGGGATTGAAGCAACCGGCGGCCACGAGGCTCAAACCGCGGAAGGTAGGTCAAAACGTCAAGGTCAGCGGCAAAAAGATATAAACAATATTTGCATGTATTGGGCCACTTCCCAGCTGACCCGCCAACGATCGAGGTGGCGGTCCCAATTAATCATACTATATGGCCCCGGGTGCTATTGTACTTGTTTGCACTGATGCTAGAACGATGAAACCGAATTATGGTCGGTGTATCTTTAACGGCACAGAGAGATTGTTTGTGGTCGCGTTTGGAAAGGTATCACCATAGCCGGATTAACTCATTGAGAGCCGGAGTGGTGAACGAGGATGATAAGGCTGCATCTGCATATAGGGTGGTCTAAATCCTCTCTTCACCCTTCCCGGATGTAAAATTGAGTGATCGTGAGGATTAGCAGTCTTGGTGTGCGACGTAGGCTTTGTCGGGAGGAGATAAAATGACAAGGAATTACGAATTATATTCTGCGCCAATAAATATGTCTCTACTGTTCACGAATATCGAAAGTCTCGGCGAAAGTCCTGACGATAGTTACCATTGGCAACCCACCAGCACGCAGCGGGGGTAATGAATTACAGCGTCACTGCAAATAAAGCGAAGTGCAGTAAACGGTGTTCATGTCCGAATATGCCGCACTGGAATGGCATGACCGACAGCGCGAATGAGACCTTTCGATTTGATAGCCATGTAAGTGATATACAAGGGCGATATGATCAGTGAATGACACAGCCCCGAAATCCTAGACATGCGTAATTTGTAAAGAATTTTGAATGCAGCTACTCTCCCAGGATGCGACCACCGCGGCTATCCCCGGGACAATAAAGCAGAGGGTGATGTACAGTACTACAACGAGTACGTCCATAACTACTAAGAATATTATTGGAGGAGGCCATACGCAAGCCACCCCATCTTCATATTTGGTAGTCTTAAATAATGTGTCCCCACGAGTACAATCAGGGTTGATATCGAGCGTCTCCGCTTGACTTGAGCCTGAAAAGCTCAGCTTCTCAGAGGGCGCTGTGCAACACTCGAAAATGCGGACAAAGTAATATAGCACCGTAATAATCAATACCCTTGTCCGGCTAGGGCACGAAAATGTACGTACGACGCGGGTCATACTTCGTCCTGTGAGGTCGCAAGCCTCGCTCAGGCTCTGTCTGACCTCGATGCGCCTCAGAGACCCTCGATCGCTGGCTTCACTCAACCATATGTCATGACTTCTAGTCCTTACTCTCTTCTTTCTTCTCTTATAGACGTCATTTCCCGTTATCACCCTGTATATAAAGGGTACTCCACTACACATGAGATATAATTACTTTTAGCTCGCAGCTTTACACTCAGATTGTCCTTGCACGCTTTAGAGCTCGAGTTAGTCATTACTGACGTTCTTCGTCACCCTTGCGACTCAGTATCTCGACGGACGACCATCTACACATTCGCAACCTCTGCTCATCCTACGTCACTCTAGGTGCATGCCCATAGCACTGGCACCCCGATTGCTTGTTCTCCTGCTAAAGTCAGGGTCCTCACTCGTCATGCAATGCGAGCTTTCACTATTATTCAACCAACTACGTACAAAGCAGTCTTAAATTTCCATTGTTACTCGCTCAGCAACCCTGACGGTCAGCATTGACATGATAGCGAGAACTGTTTTCTAATTTGATTCATGTTCAAATGATGTCTTCCTAGGTTCCTGTTCACTGGCTAGGCGCTGTACTGCTCGATTGTGATAGATTAAATTGCTCCCAAGTTAAGGCCCTGGCACATGGTAAACTGACAAAACTTACCTCTAATACCACGATTACGCGCGCAAGTCCAGGGATGTTCGGAAAGGATCGGGAGTTGGGTAACAGGCCCTGTACTGCCGTAAGGGATGCACTGGTTTAACCCCTTCATTCAAGGCGTTCCTACTCGAAGACAAGATCGAGCAGCGTACCAAACCAGTGGATAGCCGCGCTGGGCCTTGACCCCTAGACGATGACCATTCCAGGATCGAATAACATGGCTGAAATTCTACCATGTGTCGCTTAATGTCTGCAAGGTGCTAAGACGAACGCTAGACCCCAATCGATTTCTTGTGGAGCAACATCCCTCCATGGCACCGTACCAGTTTCTGACTTGGCCGAACGGGGTCTGTGACAGTGATCGTTGAATTTGGGTTGACATTGATCGGGGCAACTGTAATGACGGGGCGCCCAACACTTTAATGCCAGTCTTGAGTGCGGGGGCCTGGTTGTGGAGTAAGCGATGAAGAATCCGTAGTAGAGACGCGATTCACTTGAGTAACTCCGCCGAGGGTTACAAGACAGCCCGGCTGGTTAATTCGGACGCATTCTCTTAGAATCAGTATCAATGGTTTTTGACAAGGGCCATATTCAAAAGTCGTGGTACCCACAATTTTCCTACCGTATTTACGATGAGAGGGTCAGTTGTTTACCTTAGACGTGTATGTTTAGTGAAACAGTGGGCCTGGCTTGGGTCATATGGAGAACCAGCTAAGGCGCTTACTTTTCAAACAAGCAGGGTGCTTGCTGGCTAGAAATGGAGCCTACCATTCGAGACTATCCCATTCCGCCAGAAGGAGCGAGGCCGTCGAGGCCGCAAACAAATCGTGACTTTTCCATAAGTGAGGTACCACAGTTTAAGAAAATCTGACCATTTGAATAACCAACCATGTAGCTTTTGAAGAGAAGCTGAATGTGGGTGGGAGCACCCTTCCAGCCAAAGGCGTCCCGCTCGACGTTCTTAAATTCAATAGCTTCACCTTCACAACCTTCGTCACGCTAGGAGTCTCTTGAGCCTGTAGCCGGAAGGCGTTAATTAATGGTGCCGCGGTTTGCATCGTGGTAATGGTAATATATGGATTTAATGCATCTCCGATCAACATGGAACGATATTCGTGGACCAGGGTCATCGATAAGGACACCTGATATATTCAGAGAGTAATGTGGCCATTGCTACGCAAGCTCTTGCAACAGGTCGACATGGATGGGGGCAAGGAGGATCATAGCTTGGCTTGGACTCGACCACCGCCTCGAGTTCTGGTGGAGATCGCCGGGTTCGACAAGCACGACAGCTGTTAAAGAAACTCTTTCTGATATACCGCTGCCACGTAGAATAAACCTACAAAGTAAGCCCGGCTCGTTGCGTGCCCTACGTCGCTCCTCACGCTCACGGCCTCATTTTGAATCTTCAGACCACAATGGCTGCACCATATGAAACACCCGATGACATCTATCCCATCGCAATCCTCATGGACGAGCTCAAAAGCGAAGATACTCAGCTTCGCCTAAACGCCATTCACAGGCTGTCCACCATCGCCCTCGCTTTAGGCCCAGAACGCGCGCGGGAAGATCTCCTACACTTCCTCCAAGATAACCTTGACGATGAGGACGAAGTCCTGTTCGCGCTTGCCGAAGAGATGGGCAAGAACTTTGAACACTATATCGGCGGCCCAGAATATGGCCATCTCCTACTACCACTTCTCGAGACTCTTGCTGGTACAGAGGAAACTCTCGTTAGAGATAAAGTTAGTCCCGTCCCTGTACTTGGATTGCCATGGTCGACCCAATTGTTGCAAGATCGCTGTTGTGGCAAAAAGAACGAATTGTCTGTCTGCCGTGTAGCTCATCGATTTAGCCTAACGATTGCTCGAAACCCTCGATTCCCACCGCTTGTATCTCCACAATTGACACGCACGCCCTTCTAGGCTTCAGATTCAATCACCGTGATCTGCAAACTTCTGTCCTCCTCACAGATAGAGCAATACTATATCCCCATGCTTGCGCGCCTGTCTCAAGGCGAATGGTTCGCATCTCGAACATCCTGTGCCGCACTCTACGCTCCAGTCTACTCGGCCTCAACGCCCACAACTCAAGATGACCTTCGAAAAGCTTTCACGAAGCTCTGCGCTGATGACACACCCATGGTCCGACGAGCTGCTGCGAAGCACTTTGGAGTCAGTACCCCCGATCCCAACCTCTAAGGGTTGTTTGAGACTGACGAAGTCGCACCCCTTAGTCATTAATCAAGTTATTCGAAAAGCAGCACGTTCTCACTGACGCTCTCCCCATGTATCGAAAATTGGCCAGCGACGACCAAGACTCTGTCCGACTCCTAACCATCCAAGACTTGATCGCAATAGCGCAACAATTAACGCCTGCTGAGGTCAAAGAGCACCTTATACTGCAGATCAGAAATGCTGTCGGTGATAAGAGTTGGAGAGTTCGGTACATGGTTTCGAATCACTTTACCGAGGTACGGCCGATGCATGCATGGTGGGGGTACTGATGAAGGTACTAATGCAATTCATGGACTCCCTCCTGTCCCACAGTTAGCAGAAGCCGTTGGGCCTGAGCTTGTACGGTCCGAGCTGGTCAATGCCTACGTTGCCCTGCTGAAGGACAACGAAGCAGAAGTACGCACAGCAGGCGCGGGTCAAATACCAGGTACGCCTTTCACCTCCTAACTGTTCGCATGGACCATTATCACTCACTGATTTGGCCTACGATAGGTTTCTCCAAGTTAGTGGACAGGGATACTATCCTTGCGAAAATCTTGCCTTGCGTACAGGCACTATCCACCGACAACTCTCAGCACGTACGCGCTGCACTCGGGAACCATATATCTGGATTAGCGCCACTGCTGGGCAAGGAGGCGACAATTGACCACTTATTACCTCTCTTCCTCCAACTGCTCAAGGATGATTTCCCTGATGTCAGGTTGAACATCATCAGCAAACTCGAGCTCGTGAACGATGGTACGTTTGCCGTCTGGCTCCCAATTGCGAATCCTAATGGCGAGCAGTAATCGGCATTGAACACCTCTCTCAATCTCTTCTCCCCGCAATCGTCGAGCTTGCAGCGGACAAGCAATGGCGTGTCCGGCAAGCGATCATCGAATATATCCCCCTGCTCGCTACCCAACTTGGCAAACAATTCTTCGATGAGCAGCTCGGCAACCTCTGCATGTCTTGGCTTGGGGACATCGTATTCTCCATTCGCGAGGCTGCCACCATTAACCTGAAGAAGTTGATCGAGGTCTTTGGTGTAGACTGGGCGAGGGGAGCTATTGTTCCCAAAGTCGTCGCGATGGCCAGTCATCCGAACTATTTATATAGGATGACTACTGTATTTGCTATCACGGTGCGTTTCCCGCTTCATCCTTCTCGCCCTGTTCTCTGGACAAAGTTGATATATGAGTGCTGTATAGGCTATCATTCCCTCATTGTCTTTCGAGGTCGTACGAGACGAAGTGCTCGAGACGATTCTACGTCTCGCGACCGATCCCATCCCGAATATCCGCTTCAACGTCGCCAAGACGCTCGAGGTTGTCGGGTCATTCTTCAACGACACCGCGAAGAGCGGGAAAGAGGGTAAGGAGCTGGTCAAGACCAAGGTCGTCCCTGTGCTCCGGACATTGGAACAGGATGGGGATGCAGATGTTAGGTATTTCGCGGGCAAGGCACTGGAGAGGACTATTGTGTGAGGTGCGGAAGGCGGCGGATGGCGAGGTCAACAGATGAATAGCTGAAGCATGGACGTATGTTCGAGTTGGGCTTGTGGGTTTCATCGGTCTCGTAGAACAAACGTGGAGAGAAACAATAATCTGTTTTCATCCATAGCCGTGAATGAGGCAAAGCACTAGCACAGTCTTCAGGCGTGCGTATATATATGCGCCTTGGCCAATGGTCGCTTGGTTTCTGATTGTTTCAAGAAGACTAAGATGATTGACGTTCTGGTTCTGGGGGGCACCCGCTTTCCTTGAATCCCTTTAAAGGCTTCTTTGCTCAGAACCGGGCTCCACTCGCCTTCTGTCCACAAGTGACAAGTGACGGACAGCGCAGCGCGGGAGTAAAGACGGAGTGTGTCAAATTGGCTGTTACTCACTTTGAACCCCACACTCGTCTGCCCTGGCGACGATGCCGAATCACTCCGTACGGCTCCGGGATTACTCTACATCACCATCATTAGCAACGAAAATGGCTATTCCAGAGGAAGAGGAGCCATTAGCTCCACATTCCGAGGAAGCAACTGACGATGGCGAAGACACGCTACAGGAAGGCCATGGCGTATCTGTCATTCCAGACGATACCGCTCAATCGGAATGGGATGATGGAATACCAGTTTCGAGGTCGTGGCGGTCCTTCTTAATACGAACGCTCGCTCTCCTATGTGCCATGTCGCTTAGCATAGGCAGTCACTTGTTCGTACCTCATTTTCACACCCGTATTATTGATTAATTTCCTCACTCAGCGGCTCATATTTCCTTGGGCCTCTCAAATCACGACTCTCGCGTGAAATCGGAACTTCAAACGCCGAGTTCAGTCTCATGATCGCAGCATTTAACCTTAATAGCACGTGGACGCCACTGATAGGTGGTCTACTCGCCACTCGTCTCGGAACTGCCTTGAGCTCAATAATTGCCACCTCTCTCATCCTTCTCGGCCAAATCATCCTGCTCCTAGGAGACATTGCGGAGGACGTAGTACCTATGGCGATCGGCCTTTTCGTATTTGGTCTGGGTATTAGTCCGCTCGCGGTTGTGCAGGAGAGTATTATAGTTCGCTTCTTCGCCTCACACGGACTCGGTGTATCGCTGGCTCTGGGACTCATCGCCGGAAAAGGAGCATCCTTCGCCTCTGCAAGAGTCTCCTATCCGCTATCCGAAGCCTACGGCCCTCATGCGCCTTTTGTCGTCGCAACCCTCCTTGCATTGCTCTCCTTTAGCGTCAACGCTGTCTACCTCGCAAGTTCGGCTTGGCTTGCTCGAGGTGCCGGGGTGGAGTTGGATGCCCATGAACTTGAGCAGGAGAGGCGGAGGCGAAAGATAACTCTGGGAGAAAGGATGACCCCTGCGGAGGCCGTGAAGAAAGTAGCTGCCAAGAAGGCAGTGCACTTTATGGACCTGAAGCGGTTTGGAGACATCTTTTGGTTGTACATCGCAATCAACTTGTTCTGTGGTGCAATTTGGTCACCTTTCACTCATCTCGCCTCGTGAGTTGAGAATCCTCTGCAGCATTGATCAACCGAACTAACCTTTCCTTCCTAGTAACATCATCGAGCAACGATATAACCTCACGGAAGCGGAAGCAAGCAACCAGGCATCCCTTCTTTTAGCCGGGAGTCTATTTCTATATCCAATTGTGAGTACTTCATGCTTATTCTCATATCAGAAGTCTGATTTGGCTTTAGTGCGGATACCTGACGGACCGACTGAAGCATGGCTCGGTGGTTTTCGCTCTCTTTACTCTGTCATCGGCTCTTACACTCATCTGCTATACCTGGCTTGCACTCCCCCCATCTTGGACGCGGACTCCACTGCCCGCGATGCTTGCCTTTGGTTGTGGCCACGGCTTCTCAACGCGTAAGTAAAGCTCTTGAGAATCCACCTAGCTGGAATGCTTATACGTCTACTTTCAGTGCTCCTGGTAATAATCGTTCCACATATAGTTCCACTTGCGTTTGTCTCGACTGCCCTGGGAGCGCATAAAAGCGTGAGCACACCTTTTTCCCGTACAGAACCGGCCATCCAGGTCTAAGAGCTTCCACAGATTGAACAAGCAGGATCAACCATATCTCAAACTCTCGCTGGGCTCATCCTCGACGTACGACGGGTCAGGACACCTCACGACGAAAAACACCCCGCTGGTGATAATTTAACAACATTAGTGCAAAGCAACGATCCACGATCAATTCAACTACTTCTTAACTGCTATCTCATTATCAACCTGCTCCAATTAGCAGGGACATTCCTCCTTTGGAAATGGGGTGCACATCACAAACGACGCCAGGCTCGTCGTGCGAGCGCAGCAGCGGAGTATGAACCTATTATTTTGACCATCGAAGGAAGTGAGGAGGCTCGAAGCGCAAGTACCGCCGCAGTGGTTTCGTCCGACGACGAGGACGGAGCGGAGAACAGGTGGGGTGTGGTGGGACCCAGTGTAGCGGTGCACATACGTACTGAAGGGAGCTGGACGGACCGTACGCGACCTTTGATGGCGCCGCCGTCTCCGACACTCGGCAAGGCGTCTTCGCCTCACCAACACCGACACGCCCGGTACCTCCTCGACGCGAGTCGAAGGAGAAGTACGAGCAGAGTGACGACCGCGGAAGAGAGAAGAGGACGGGTGGCGGTGGCTGTCTTCGTTGGGGTTGCGCTGTTCACTTGGGCACTGTTTATGGGGACGGCGATAGTGGAGCTAAGAGGTGGAGGTGATGAATTTAAGAGTGGAACCTAGTGCGAAGGTGCTTTATTGCCTCTGACACATTGTAGCCTAACTGCTTCAAAAGTGTATTTCTAGATCACCTCTTAATTTGACAAAGAAGAGTATTCAATTCAAGGATTATAGTACACTTGAAAATTTCAGCAATCCACGATCCAGATGAGTGTATTTTCCACCCTCTCCAAAAGAATGCAGAACACAATTCAAGGAGACCACAGAGCAATGACCACAGATGTGGTTAGAGGAAAGTTTAGTTTCCAACAAGCGGGGCGCGCTCCGCGTCATTTGAGTCGTGGAGGATTACAGTAACACCACGACCGGCCTTGAAGAGGCCAAAGATAGCCTTGATGATCCACAACGCAGAAAGGATAGCGAAGACGAGAGCCGAGATATGAATGAAGGCTGGAGGACCAGTGTTAGTAACATTCAAGGGGAGGGTTATCTGTCTCTCGACTTACTGCTCGAACGTTGATGGTCCCAGATACCCCACAAGCTCCAAGCGATAGCCAAGCTCCCTGCGAGGTCACCTTCAGTGCTGGAGAACGCGTATGCAGCGCTAGTCCCTTCAAGGAAGAAGAGGGCTAAGAAGACGAAGAACTTGGTCCAGAACTTAGCCGGGTGTGTAGCAGCGTTGACACCGAAAGCCTCAAATGCGGTCAACCATACAAGGACAACGGTCCACCCGTGGTAAAGAGAGAACGGAAGGTGGACAAAAACTGAGCAGCGAAGACGAAGAGTTAGCCTGAACTGACGGGTCTAGGTTTAGAGACCATCTACTTACACTCGCCTGCCAAGCCGACACTGTAACGGTGCTTGTTGATGGTGATGTATATATGGCTCACGGTGGAGCCCACAAAGAGGGCAAAGATGAAGGCAACAACGTAATGGCCGTGCGCCCAAACACTGACGTAGGTGGCATTGAGCACCGCAAGAAGCGGGAAGCGCCAGCCGACGCCATCGATGATGAGTTCCTTGCCCGCATTGGTAAATTGGTAGAAAATGAGACCAAGGAGGAGGAAATGAATAAGAGACCAGATGAGGAAGGTCCATGAGGATGGAGTGAGGTAGGTCTCCTTAGCCGACTTGTACACATCCTGCGAGCCCAAGTCAGCGAACAATGAACGTTCGTAACGTGCGGGAAATATGACGTACACCAGGACCAGCGATGGTGTAGATATTGCTGCCAAGGAACAGGAAATACACGATGACGTTCACAATCTGGAGGGGTGGTTGCAGTCGATTAGGTGAGGAAGACACATGCCGAGGGCGAGACAGAGGCAGAAAATAGCCAAGACACAGTCAGCGCGCGTTCCGGATACCGATGGCAAGTAAATCGGGAAGAACAATGGCCAGATACTCTTTCGAACTGCTGAGGACGGCAGAAACACGTACCTTGAGGAAGATACCATCCTTCCACGAGCTCCACGAGCTGGTTGGTGCGTCGTCTGGCATTGTAGGCTTATTTACGGGCTTGTAACAGTGGTGATCGTGAGAGTCGTGCTGCTCGTTGAGGTCGGCGAGGTCGGCGGTTGCGAACCTTCGCGATGTGAGAGGGTCTAAGTTTCCTTACGTCTTGTCAACTTTTTTATAGCGCAGCGCTCGCTCATTCACATCACCCGAGACAGTCGCGAGCACATGACGCACTTGTGTCCAGTTTCCGTCACGTTATCTTACCTCATTGTCCGCTTTGTTCACCACCGGGAAGCATCTAGTTCATAATCACGGGAGCTTGCAGAGTATCATAAATATCGTAAATGCATTGGCAGAGAACGGGTAGATGCTCTTCAGCTGCGCCCTTCGTCTCCAGCAAGTGAAGCTGAGAAAATAGGGGACTCCATAAGGAATCCTCTTATCTTACTCGTCACTGACGAGTTCTGCGGCTCAGGGAGCAGTCGGAAACTGCCTTACAAAGCTATCCATGAACCGCTGATCAAGTCCCAGTTATTTAATCAGGGCAATACGGCAGTGCATAAAGACTGTGTCTAGCCTGCTCAAGCAAATAGACATGGAGAAGCAATCAGGAAAGATGAGACTTGCGGTGAACATGCAACGACAACGTACGCATGAAGGTAAGTTCACTATTTCTGTCTTCTGAGTACGTAAAGAAAGTCTATCGAAGAAATGTTGTAAGGGGACAGAGGCATAATATGAGCCCTTTTTGGGTCTTCGATCACTATGACAAATTCAAACGTCGGTCACGTTGGCAGGCCACGTTTCCACTTCCTCTCCTATTACAAACAACTTTTTGAGGTTTAGATGATACCTCGATATTGTCGAAACAATGTCGAGCAGCACAGAGTCGACGTCGAGTTCTTCTAGATCATCACACAAAGACCTGTTAAACACGAACAGTGAGCCAATGAATAATGATGTGGGACGACCGGTATAAGGTAATATCAAGTATATCAATGAATGGCGCCTCATCGTTGTATATTGGTGAAGAGGGACGTTGTGCAACAGTTGTCCACCCCGCACTTCCTGGAGACGATTAGTTTGCCGGGGCGATATGGCCCAGAGTCGACGTCGAGCATCTCCAGACAAGTGCCAGGGGATTTATTGATACGGATAGTTGGATTACCGAGACCATACCATTGCATGCCCAAAAAATTGGTGGCCGCCATTTGGGTCTGGGCCAGCCCAGCCATGTCGTCTTGCCAAGCACTCTGCGTGGGCAGATAAACAAACGCCATCACGCGTCCCCGTTCTAATTCTAGTTCTCGTTTCCGCGCACAGCAGCAGCAAAGCGCCGATGCCAAACAATGCGAGTTGACTGATATGGAGAGGGAAAATGAAGCCATAGAAATCATCCATGCTAGGGTATTTTCAGCACGATACAGAAGAGATTGGAAAGACAGAGGGCGAATTGCAAGGTAGATATGATAGGACTGTCCCAATGGGTTGGTCAACCCTCGCGAGCTGTGCATAAGCTCTCTATCGATCTGGCACGAGCGTGAACCTCCTCTTCAATTCGTTTACATCCTCCTGTACGCCTCGTGGAGGTGTCGAGGTCGGCGCTGGCTTCTCGTCGCGAGGACTGGAGGTGCGCCTGTTGGAGTTGATGATTCCTCCAACTAAAAGACCGGGTAGTGTAGTGGTAACACGCCCTGCTAGTCATGGGGAGGTCCCGGGTTCGAACCCCGGCTTGGTCGTTCTTTTCTCTCTAACAGCGCCTGGGTAAACGAAGGCTCTTATGGGTCGCAAACACGCGTATCTGGGCGTTGCAGGGCCATAACGGTGGTCTATAACAAAGTGCAAGTCCCAGGTGCAGGACGAATGACATCGATCCTTTATCCCGGCTTTGATCAAACCTGAAAACGAAGACAGCCCAGAAAGCCCAGCAGCACAGAAGGAAAGAACGTTCGGAACAATACGAAATAATATCAACTCAATATTTCAACAACACGGGTGACGGAGGGTCTACAAAATCAATAGTTCCATAACCTGTGTCGAATTCAACAAATATATCAGTATTGGGAGCTTAGCCTCCGGCGGGCATGCGGGAATAGGGGTCATAGGAGTCATCTGTTGTGCATATGGTCATCGTGCTTCACTAAACTCCGATTGAGGGCCGTCAAAAGCGCGACACGCAGCGATGGGTCTTCATTTCAGCCTTGTTGAACACGTATTTCCTGCTGTATATAGAGATTACAATGTAGTCAGAGTCTCTCAGCAAAGAAAAGTGCCCTCATTTTACACACCAGTTTTTGCACACGTCCGCTAAACCGAAATGGAATTTGCGAAGATGTCGTGGGGCGTCCTTATTCTTCCACCACGTTTGTTTACCCTCTGCACAGCCCACACTCGTAGCCGTCACCAAATTTCGAGATGAAGCCATCATACGCTTGGTGAGGCCCAAAACCATCTCATCGATCTCTTTGCTCTCGAGGTAACGGAGGAGTGCCTCTATGGTTACACCGTGCATGAAGCTTGGTATGATCCAGTCGACTGCAAAGGCGTCGCCCCCAGCCTGTCGGCAGGATTGTTCGAGTTTGAGGGGATCGGGTCGGAATAGGGCTGCAGGCTTCTTCCCGGGCCCATCGTAGCTCCTTTCCTTCGGCACTGGAGTATGATGTGGCAGATGGGGCTGGGAAGGTACGGCGCGACTCGTAGCTGTCGGACGGATAGTCTGAAACGGCGCGTTGAATGGTGTGTCATGAGAGGTTTCTACCTCCGGTGGCACTTCGGTGGAGATGGGGCCACCCTCCTGTGAAACTCTGCTGGGGCTCCGGCCGAGTAGCAGACCTGGGATGAGCGGACTCTGTAGATAGTCACACCAGTAAATAAACATGGTTCAAAACCTGGCTATATGTCTGGTGACACCTACTAAGTTAAATGGTGCCACCGGTTATGCATGTACCTACACCAGTTCCTGATATTGGTCAA
>Ga0307513_10001439_pt1 | contig 34245 bp, 30 predicted proteins | sample 15_EM_MG_FD_202174 | JGI IMG/M metagenome (GOLD analysis project Ga0307513, IMG submission 202174) | Populus trichocarpa ectomycorrhiza microbial communities from riparian zone in the Pacific Northwest, United States - 15_EM | ecosystem: Host-associated > Plants > Roots > Unclassified | place... | reverse complement strand
GCTTGACGTATTACGTCCGGCGGGAACCGATGACGCTTGAAGGATAGCTGACGCACCAAACCCTTGCCCCACAACGGGCCAAAGCGGCCCTAGAGTGGAGACAAGTTACCCTTTGCCTGACAGCACCCCGCCGTGTCATGGGCGAGAGCGAGACAGACGGTGGGTTCAATACCGACGAGCCAAGCCCGCACAGGTCAATAGTGGATCGCGCCGCGCGCGCCGCCGCCGCAGGCGATCGCGTCCCCGTTGATCGCCACGCTGCGCGGCGAAGCCAGGAACGCTACGACGTCGGCGACTTCTCCGGCGTCGACGATCCGGCCGATCGAAATCCGGGCGCCGAGGCCTCGCTCGACGTCGGCGATCGTGACGCTCCGCTCCGCGGCAAGCTCCGCCAGGCGGGCTGACGTGCGTTCCGTGCGCGTGGTCCCCGGATGCACGACGGTGACATTGACGCCCTTCGGACCCAGCTCGTCGGCCAGGTTCTTGGTCATCGCCGCGACCGAGACATTGCGGACCGAGCCGAGGATGGAGCCGGACTGTCGCGCCGCCAGGCCGCTGATGTTGATGATGCGACCCCAGCCCGCCGCGATCATGTGCGGCGCCGCCTCGCGGGCGGTGCGAAGATAGCCCATGACCTTGACGTTCATCTCCGCCCAAAGGGCGGCTTCGGTCACGTCGGCGAGCAAGGGCGGCGGCGCCTGGCCGCCCGGCACGGCGGCGGCATTGACCAGGATCTCCAGCCCTCCCAGCTGATTGACCACGGCCGCGACGAGCGCACGGACGGACTCGTCGCTGCCCGTATCCACCTCTGCGCCGATGACCGTCCCGCCCGTCTCAAGGGCGAGGGCCGCCGTAGCCTGGGCCAGGCGATCGGGATCGCGCGCCGCAATGGCCACGTGGGCGCCCTCCCGCGCGAGCTGCAGGGCGATCGCACGTCCAATCCCGCGGCTTCCGCCACAGACCAGTGCACGCCTGCCCCTGAGTTGAAGGTCCATGGCTCAGACATCCCTTGCGATGCGCAGACGCCGGCTCAGAGCCCCATCTGCTTGGCGACGATGTTCCGCTGGATCTCGTTGCTGCCGCCCCCGATGGGGCCGACGCGGGAGTCCCGGAAGAACATCTGCATGTCATAGTCCATGGTGTAGCCCGCGCCGCCCATGATCTGCAGGCCCATGTCCGCGCACCGGAAGTTGGCGTCCGTGGAAATGGTCTTGGCCATGGCGGTCTCCGCCAGCGCCGGATCGCCGACGTCGAGGAGTTCGGCGACGCGATGGGTGAAGAGGCGCGCCGTCTCGGCCAGCATCCGCATGTCGACGATCTTGTGCTGCAGGACCTGGAAGCTGGTGATCGGCTGACCGAACGCCTTTCGCTCCCGGGCGTAGGCCAGGGTGTAGTCGACGATCTTGAACGAATTCCCTGAGCTCACCGCCGCCAGAGCCATGCGCTCGCCGTTCAGGCAGCCCATGAGGTTGCGCCAGCCCTTGTTCTCCTCGCCCAAGATGTGGTCGGCAGGAATCCGCACGTCCTCGAGGAAGACCTCGTTGGCATGGGTGGTCCGGCGCCCCAGCATCTCCAGGGGCCGGATCGTCACGCCGGGCGCTCGGGCGTCGAGGAGGAAGACGCTGACGCCGTTGCGGCCGGCGTCCATGTCGGTCTTGGCGATGAGTGCAATGTAGTCCGCCACATGGGCGCAGGTGATGTAGACCTTCGAGCCGTTGACGACATAGTTGTCGCCGTCGCGGACCGCGCGGGTCTTCATGCCCGCCACGTCCGACCCCCCGCCCGGTTCGGTGAGGCCGATGGCCATCTTCACCTCCCCGCTGATGATCTTCGGGACGATGCGGGCCGCCACGTCCTCGCGCGCGTGGCGCACGACGTGCATGCCGCCGTACATCACCGTGGTCAGATAGGCCGTGGCGATGCCGCCGTAGTGGTACGACATCGCTTCGATGAGCACCGCCAGGTCCTTCCAGCTTCCGCCCATTCCGCCGTATTTTTCGGGATAGATCAGGCCCATCCACCCGGCGTCCGCCAGGGCCTGGTAGGCCTCGTGCGGGAACTCGCCGGCCCGGTCGAGCTCGCGGATCTTCGACTCCGGCAGCACGCGACCCAGAAGGTCGAGCACGCTGTCGTGCATCATCCGCTGCTCATCGGAGAGGCCGGTGAGGTTCATGAACTGGCTCAATTCAAAGCCCCTTGGTCTTGACCATCACGGAGGTGGATCCCTCCTGCACCGTCTGGCCGTCCTGATTGATCATCTCGAATTTGCGGATCAGCACACCGCGGTCCGGCTTCGATTTCGACGCGCGGACCTCCACGACCGTGGTCCTGAGCCGGACGGTGTCACCGAAGAAGACCGGCGCCTTGAAGTTCCAGTTGTCGATGCTCGACATGGCGAGCGCCGTGCCGTCGAGGTAGCCGATGCGGGTGCTGAGCCCGGTGGCGATCGACAGCACCAGTGCGCCATGGGCGATCGGCCGGCCAAAGGGGGTTGCCGCCGCATGGACGTGGTCCGTGTGGGCGGAATTGTAGTCGCCGGACAAGCCGGCGAACATCACCACATCGGCCTCGGTCACCGTCCGGCGCGGGCTTTCATGCACGTCGCCCACCGAGAATTCCTCCAGATAAAGCCCCACCTCGCGTCCTCCAGTTCGTCTGTGGCGCGCGCCAAAGGCGCGCGGTTGAATCAGAAAAAGGCCTGCAGCGCCGTCTGCGCCCGGCCAAGGATCAGAGCGTGCACGTCGTGGGCGCCCTCGTAGGTGTTCACGGTCTCAAGGTTCTGGGCGTGGCGCATGACGTGGAAATCCTCATGGATGCCGTTGCCGCCGTGCATGTCGCGGGCGAGACGGGCGACCTCGAGGGCCTTGCCGCAGTTGTTGCGCTTGACGATGGAGATCATCTCCGGGGCCATCCGGCCTGCATCCATCAACCGGCCCACTCGCAGCGAGGCCTGCAGGCCCAGGGCGATCTCGGTCTGCATGTCGGCGAGCTTCTTCTGCACCAGCTGTGCGGCCCCCAGCGGCCGTCCGAACTGGCGGCGCTGAAGCACGTAGTCCCGCGTGCGGAGCCAACAGTCTTCCGCGGCGCCCAGGGCGCCCCAGGAGATGCCGTAGCGGGCGCTGTTCAGGCAAGAGAACGGACCCCCGAGGCCCGACACGCCCGGGAGCAGGGCGTCTTCGCCGAGCCGGACATCGTCGAGCACGATCTCCCCGGTCACCGAGGTCCGCAGGGAGAGCTTGCCTTCGATCTTGGGCGTGGAGACGCCCTTGGTGTCCCGATCGATCACGAAGCCCCGGATGGCGCCGTCATCGGCGTCCGACTTGGCCCAGACTACCAGCACGTCGGACATGGGCGCGTTGGAGATCCAGGTCTTGGTCCCGGTGAGCACGTAGCCGGCCCCGTCGCGCCGGGCCCGGGTGGTCATGCCGCCGGGATCCGAACCGGCCTCGGGCTCGGTGAGACCGAAGCAGCCGATCCATTCCCCGGACGCCAGCCTGGGCAGGTAGCGGCGGCGCTGGGCCTCGGTGCCGAAGGCGTGGATGGGGTGCATCACCAGCGAGGACTGCACGCTCATCATCGAGCGGTAGCCGGAATCCACCCGCTCGATCTCGCGCGCGGCCAAGCCGTAGGCGACATAGGAGGCGCCGGCCCCGCCATAGGTTTCGGGGAGCGTCATACCCAGCAGCCCGAGTTCGCCCATCGCGCGCAGGACCCCGCGGTCCACCCGTTCTTCGCGGTAGGCGGCCACGACCTGAGGCGCGAGCTGCGCCTGGGCGAAGGCTCTGGCCGAGGCCTGGATCATCCGCTCGTCGTCGGTGATCTGGTCGTCCAGAAGGAAGGGGTCCCGCCAGACAAACGCCGGCCGCGCGCCGCCCGGCGCGTGCACATCAACAGCACTCAAGGGAGATCTCCGGATCGGTGGGGCGGCGGCGACCGGCCGGCCCCGCCGCCCGCCGTCAGCGGCCGGTCAGCTCGGCCTCGCCGCGCTTGGTCAGGACCCCGCGCAACAGGATGCTGACGCTCTGGTCGATGTATTGCTCGAGGGTGCAGATGGTCTTCAGGTGCCAGGCCTTCAGCGCCCAGGCGTGAGCGTTCATCACGATCTGGTAGGCGAAGAGCTCCGGATTGACGTCCCGGATGTGTCCGCCCTCGATGCATTCCTGGATCACGTCGGCGATGATCTGGTTGGTCTGGGTTTCCCCGCGCTGGATGATCTCGCGCTTGTGCTTGGGCAGTGATTTCGTCGACCGGTAGGCCAGCACCGTGGCGGCCCGCCGCTCGTCCACGATGTGACAGTAGGCCGAGATCGCTGCGACCAGCCGATCCAGCGGCGACGACGCCTTGGCGATGGCGACCGGCAGTTCGCGCGCGTAGGCCTCCACCACCTCCAGCAGCACCAGCAGCAGGACGTCGTCCTTGTCGGTCACATACTGGTAGACCAGCCCCGGACTGACGCCCGCAAGCTTGGCGATGTCTTTGATCGTCGTTCGGAAGAAGCCGTCCTTCGCGAAAAGCTCGGTCGCCGCGTCGACAATCTGCTTGCGTCGCTTCTGGATGAGGTCCGGGTCTTCGACCGCGCTCGCCACCGTATAGGACATGGATAGGGCTCCTTGCTGAATGATCAATCATTCAGCACTCCATGTCAACGCATAGTTGGTTAGGTTTATCATGAGTCAAACCACTTTCGATTCATGCAGTTCGGCGATCTCGCCCACCGCGTAGCCCAGCTCGCCCAGGACCTCGTCCGTATGCTCGCCAAGCAACGGCGGACGCCGGCAGATGCCGGGCTCGCTGACCGTCAGCTCCATCGGCCGGACGAGCGGAATGCTCCGCTCGGCGCCCGGATAGTCGACCTGCTGGAAGAGGTCGGTCGCCACCACATGAGCGTCTTCCAAGGCCGCCTGCGGCTTGAGCACCGGCCCCGCCGGGAGCTTGGCCTCGGCCAGCCGGTCCAGCGCCTCTGCGGTCGTCAGGTCGGCGCACCACGCCGCGGTCCGTTCGCTGATCAGCGCGCCGTTGTCGCCGCGGACCGTGTCGTTGGCGAAGCGGGGGTCGTCGAGCCAGTGCGGCTCGCCCACCAGGCGCGCCCACCGGCGGAAGAGCCCGTCGCCAAGGACCTGGACCATGATCCAGCCATCCCGCGTGGGGACGAGATCGACGGGCCCGCCGGTATGGCCGCGGTTGCCGCGCGGCTGGCGGTCGGGACGCGACATCTGCTGTTCGATCAACAGGGCGTTGGTGACGGTGAGGGCCGACTTCAGGAGGTTGTTGCGCACCTCCTGTCCCCGGCCCGTCTGGTCGCGCTCACGTAGCGCGGCCATCACGCCGAAGGCGGCCAGCAGCGCCGTGGTCGTGTCGACCCAGTTGGCGTAGGCCTTCATGGGCTGAGCCTCCGAACCGGACATGTAGACGGCGCCGGACATCGACTGGCCGACGCCATCGAAGCCGACCCGATCGCTGTAGGGGCCGACCGGGCCAAAGGCGCTGACGCTGGCCAGGATGATGTCCGGCTTGATGGCCGCGAGGCTGTCATAGTCGAGGCCGAGCGAGACCAGGGTGGGCTGCGGCAGGTTCGCCACCACCACGTCGGCGCTGCCGATCAGCCGGCGCATCACCGCGCCAGCGCCCTCATGCTTCAGGTCCAGGGTCATCCCGCGCTTATTGCGGTTCTGCTGCAGGAAGGTCGCGCCATCGCCCGCCGCCGTCTGCGGGAACAGGAACCGGTCCTCGCCCCCCTCCCGACGTTCGATCCGGATCACGTCGGCGCCGAAGTCGCCCAGCATCGCGGCACAGAACGGACCGGCGATGTAGCGGCCGAAATCGAGGACCCTGACGCCTCCCAGCACTCCACTCATTCGGCTGATTTCCTTCCCGTTTGCGCCTAATCCGCCCGCCGCCGCAGCGTCGAAGAACCCTTGACATACCGCGACCCGACCATATGAGTGAATAATCATTCAGGCAAGGGCGTACGGCGTGCGGGCGTTGATAACAGGAGCGAGCAAGGGCATCGGACGCGCCGTCGCACTGCGCCTGGCGACGCCCGGCGCGACGCTCGCCCTGGCCGCCGGGCGGCTCTCCGAGGAGCTGGAGGCCACCTCCAGCATGGTGCTTGAGCGCGGCGCGGTCCCGGTCGTCCTGGCGGGCGATCTGGCCGGGCCGGACGCGGCCACCGACCTCGTGCGGCGGGCGGCGGCGGCGCTCGGCGGACTCGACGGGGTCGTCAGCAACGCGGGGGTCTCCCGACCAGGCTCGCTGGGCGCCCTCAGCGTCGCGGCGTGGGACGAGGTGTTCGCGGTGAACGTCCGCGCGCCCTGGCTCCTGGCCCGCGCCGCCTTCCCGCTCCTGGCGGCGAGCGGCGGTGCCTTCGTCGGCGTCGCGTCGATGTCCGGCGTGGCGCCCTATCCCGGCATGGGGGCCTACAGTCCGAGCAAGGCGGCCATGATCATGCTGGTGCGGGTGCTGGCGCAGGAATGGGCGGCGGCCGGGGTGCGCGCCAACGCGGTCTCGCCGGGCCTGTTCGAGACCCCGTTGACCGCCGCGACCTACGCCGACGCGGAAATCCGCGAGACCCGCACGGCGCAGGTTCCGCTAGGCCGGATCGGCCAGCCTGCCCAGGACGTCGCCGGGGCGGTCGCCTTCCTGCTGTCCTCGGACGCGGGCTACCTCACCGGTCAGAACCTGATCGTCGACGGCGGGCTGCTGGACACGGTGCAGGGCCGCCTGCCCGGCCGCCCCGCCACGGACGCCTCGTGATGTGGACGCCAAGACCCGACCCCCACCGCGCCGCGGCCTATCGCGCCGCCGGATACTGGCGCGACGAGAGCATCGCTCAGGCGATCGCCAGCCGATGCGACGCCACGCCGGACGCCAAGGCTATCCTGGACCCTCGTGGGCGCGACCTCACCTACGCCGAGCTTTGGGCGGCGTCGGCGGCCGTGGCGGGCCACCTGCAGGCCGAGGGCGTCCGCGCCCGCGACATCGTCACGGTCTGCCTGCCCAACTGGTGGGAGTTCGGCGTGGCGGCCGTGGCCGCGCTCCGGCTCGGCGCGGTGGTCAATCCGGTGCCGCCTAGCTATGGCCGGGCGGACCTCGCTCACATCGTCGGCACGTGCCAGAGCGCCGGCGTCGTCTTCGCCGGCCGCTTCCGAAGCCTGGACGCCAGCGCCTACATGGCCAACCTCGCCGCCGGCCTTTCCAGGACGCCGGCTCTGCTGCGGGTGGGTGACGGCGGCGAGGACGTGGGCGTTCCCTTCGAAGCCGCCCTCCGCCACGCCCCCTGCGTCCACGACGACCCGGGCGCCGGCGACGCCCCGGCCGCAGTGCTCTTCACCTCGGGTACAGAAGCCAAGCCCAAGGGCGCCGTCCACACGCACAATACGATCCTGTTCGGGGAACGCGCCTTCGCCTTCGCGCTCGCCATCGGACCCGCCGACATCGGCTTCATGGCCTCGCCGCTCGGCCACACGACGGGGTTCCTGCACGGCCTCATCATGACGCTCACGACCGGCGGCGCGGTGTCGCTGCTGGATGTCTTCCAAGGGGCCGCCGCCGTCGCGCAGATGCGGGCGCACCGCTGCACCTGGACGATGGGGGCCACACCCTTCCTGGCCGACAGCGTCGACACGCTCGAGGCCGAGGGCGGACACCTGCCCGACCTGCGCTACTTCCTGAGCGGCGGCGCACCGATCCCGGAAACGGTGGTGCGCCGCGCCGCGGCCGTGGGCCTGCGCGCGCTTCCGGTTTACGGCTCGACGGAAAGCCCGCCGCACACGCTCGCCCGACCCGACGGCGCGCTTGAGCTGGCCTGGCAGACCGACGGCGCCGCCCTGCCCGGTGTCGAGACTCGGATCGTCACGCCCGAAGGCTACGCCGCAGCGATCGGCGAGCCGGGCGAAGAATGGTCGCGCGGCCCCAACACCTTCCTCGGCTACCTCGACGATCCGGAGCTGAGCCGGCGCGCCCTCGACGCGGACGGCTGGGTGCATTCCGGCGATCTGGCGCGGCGCACGCCGGACGGGTCCATCCGCATTGTCGGACGCCTGAAGGAGATCATCGTCCGAGGCGGGCAGAACATCTCGGTCCGTGAAGTCGAGGACTACCTCGCCAGCCACCCGGCCGTGCGCCAGGTGGCCGTCGTCGGCGTGCCGCACGACCGGTTGGGCGAAACCGCCTGCGCGGTCGTGTCCCTGCGGCCGGAGGCCGAGCTCACGCTCCGCGAGATCGTGGCCTTCCTGGAGGCCAAGGGCGTGGCGAAATTCAAGTCCCCCGAGGCTCTGCACATCTGGCCGGACCTGCCGACCACGCCGAGCGGCAAGATCCAGAAGTTCGTCATCCGCCAGCGCCTGGCGGCGGTGGACGCCGCGCCGGTGATCCCATGATCCACACCGAATTCCAGGCGGGGCTGGCCACCCTGCGGCTGGCGCGCCCGCCGGTGAACGCCTTCAACCCGGCGCTCGTCACCGCCTTCCAGACGGCGCTGGACGCGGTCGAGCGGGCGCCGGACGTGCAGCTGCTCATCATCGACAGCGACGAGCGCGCCTTTTGTGCGGGCGCTGACCTCAGCCTGATCCAGGACTTCTTCGCCGAGCCCGACGGCGCGCGGCGGATGGTCGACTACGTCACCACCCTGCACACCCTCTTCGATCGGATCGAGAGCCTGCCGATCGTCACCCTGGCGGTGATGCGCGGGACAGCGCTGGGCGGCGGATTGGAGCTCGCCCTGGCCTGCGACCTTCGGCTGGCCGCCAGCGACGCCCAGCTGGGGCTCCCGGAGGCGCGGGTCGGGATGATCCCCGGCGCCGGCGGGACCCAGCGCCTGACGCGGCTTTGCGGTCCCGGGGTCGCCGCGCGGCTGATCCTGGCCGCCGAGGTGGTGGCGGGCGACGAGGCGCAGCGCCTCGGCCTGGTTCAATGGTCCGCGCCGGCCGCAGCGATCGACGCGAGCGTGCGCGACATCGCCCGATCGGTCTGCGGCCTCTCCGCGCCCGCGCTCGTGGCGGCCAAGGATTGCATCCAGGCCGCGACCGACCCCGATGTCGACGGCTACGCCCGCGAGCTCGAGAAGCCCGCGGGCCTCATGGCCACGTCCGAGGCGCGCCAGCGCATCGCGGCCTTCTTCGCCCGCCCCGGCGGCGGCCCACACTGACAAGCTGAGGAATGGAAATGCGTTTTGACGACAAGGTCGTGCTGGTCACGGGAGGTTCTTCCGGCATCGGACGCGCCACTTGCCTGAGCTTCGCCGCGGCTGGCGGCCGGGTGTTCGTGACGGATGTCGACGCCGAACGCGGCGCCGAGACCGTGGCGCAGATCGAGGCCGCCAACGGCGAGGCCGAGTTTCTCCGCATGGACGTGACGGATGCGGACTCGGTCGCGGCGGCGGTCGAAGTTGTCACCGCCCGGGCGCGACGACTGGACGTCCTGGTGAACGCGGCGGGCTGGGACATCATCGAGCCCTTTCTCGAGAACAGCGCCGCCTACATGGACAAGGTGGTGGCGCTCAACTTCATGGGCCCGGTCAAGGTGATCAAGGGCCTGCTGCCGCTGCTCATCGAGTCCGGATCCGGCCGCATCGTGAATGTCGCGAGCGACGCCGGCCGGGTCGGCAGTTCCGGCGAGGCGGTCTACGCCGGCGCCAAGGGCGGCGTGATCGCTCTCACCAAATCCCTGGCCCGCGAGGTCACCCGCAACAATGTGCGGGTCAATTGCGTCTGCCCCGGCCCGACCGACACCCCGTTGTTCGCGACCCAGTCGGAGAAGATGCGCGACGCCCTGGTCCGCGCCATCCCCATGCGCCGGCTCGGCAAGGCCGAAGAGGTGGCCGACGCGATCCTGTTCTTCGCCAGCAACCGCGCGAGCTTCATCACCGGCCAGGTGCTGAGCGTGAGCGGCGGCCTGACGATGGCGGGCTGAGCATGCACGAGCTCTACATCGACGACGACACCGCGCCGTTCCGCGACCTCGCCCGCCGGTTGGCCGCCGACCGCATCCAACCCTTGGCGGAGGCCTGCGATGCCGAGAAGCGCTTTCCCGAGGAGCTCAAGCAGCCGCTGTTCGACGCCGGCATCCTGACCATGCCGATCCCCGAGGCCTACGGCGGCATCGGCGCGTCGTCGCAGGCGCTGTCGGTGGTGCTCGAGGAAATCGCCTACGCCTTCGCCACCATGGGGCCGGTGCTGCTGTCCACCTTCTCGCCGATCAAGATCGTGGCGGCGGCCGGCAAGCCCCACCAGCAGAAGGCGTTCTTCGACCAGCTGGTCGCGAGGCCGTCGATCGCCGCCTTCTGCCTGTCGGAGCCGCACTGCGGCTCAGACGCCCGGGCGATGCGCACCCGCGCGGTCAAGACCGGCGACCGCTGGCGCATCAGCGGGGTGAAACGCTGGATCACCAACGGCGCGGTGGCCGACCAGTACCTGCTCTTCTGCCGCACCGGCGACGGCCGCGACGACATCAGCTGCTTCGTGGCGCCCGCCGGCGCCACGGGCCTGTCGTTCGGCAAGCCCGAGAAGAAGATGGGCCTGCGCGGCGGGCCGCTCTGCGACGTGATCTTCGAGGACGTCGAGGTCAGCGACGCCAATCTGATCGGCGAGGTGGGCGGCGGCTGGCCCATCCTGGAGCGGATCGCCAACACCATGCGCTGCTGGGGGGCAGGCTCGATCTGCCTGGGCATCGCCCGCGCGGCCCACGAGATCGCCGCCCGCTACGCCGGCGAGCGCCACGCCTTCGGCCAGCCGATCGGCCTCTTCGAAGGCGTCAGCTTCAAGATCGCCGACAACGCCACCCGCCTGCGGACCGCCCAGCTGCTGGTGCGCGACACCAATTGGCGGGTCGACCAGGAGTTCCCGGCCGTCTCGGACGCCACCATGGCCCAGGTGTCGATGGCCAAGTGCTACGCGGCCGACGTCGCCAACCAGATCGCCGCCGAGGCGGTCCAGGTGCTCGGGGGCTACGGCTACATGCGCGAGTACCAGGTCGAGCGCCTGATGCGCGACGCCAAGGCCTTCCAGATCCTCGACGGGTCCAACGAGATCCAGCGGCTCATCCTGGGCCGCCACGTCATCCGTGAACATCGCTAGCCGAAGGAAACCTACGGGAGAGACCCATGGACTATACGGACATCCTCTATGACGTCAGCGAAGGCATCGCGACGATCACCATCAATCGGCCGGACCGGTTGAACTGCTTCCGTGGCCGGACGATCGAGGAGCTGATCCACGGGTTCAAGGCCGCCTGGGCCGACCGATCCGTCGGCGCGGTGATCCTGACCGCGGCGGGCGCGAAGGCCTTCTGCGTCGGGGGCGACCAGAAGGAGATGGCGGAGAAGGGCGCCTACGGGACCAGCGAGAACGGCCTGTGGGAGATCGACGATCTGCACATGGTGATCCGCAACATCCCCAAGCCCGTGATCGCCGCGGTGAACGGCTACGCCATCGGCGGCGGCCATGTGACCCATGTGATCTGCGATCTGAGCATCGCGGCCGACACCGCCAAGTTCGGGCAGGCCGGTCCGCGGGTGGGATCGTTCGACGCCGGCTGGGGGTCCGCCTATCTGGCCCGCACCGTCGGGGAGAAGCGCGCCCGGGAGATCTGGTTCCTCTGCCGGCAGTACGACGCCCAGACGGCCCTCGACTGGGGCCTCGTCAACGCCGTCGTGCCGGCCGCCGACCTGCCCGCCGCGGCGCGCGCCATGGCGAAGGAAGTGCTGGCGCTCAGCCCCACGGCGCTGAAGTTCCTCAAGCACGCGTTCAACGCCGACTCCGCCCATGTCTTCGGCCAGGTGAAGATGGCCGCCGATGGTCTGGCCTCCTTCGTCAACAGCCCGGAAGCGGTGGAGGGCCGCACGGCGTTCCTCGAGAAGCGACCCGCCGACTTCTCGGCCTTCCGCTAGCGATCGTGGTCGCGCCCACAAATGGGGCGGGCGCGACCACGCGGGGCTCCTCAGTCCGAAGCCGAACCTGACCCACCGAACGGGACAAAGGCGAGACTTCCCCGTCTGGCCATGACGCCCGCCAGCACGAGGCCCAACGCGAGCGCCAGCAGGAAGACCGGCGCCAGAGACAGGAAGACCGCGTCGGCAGCGTAGCCACGATGCAGCAGTTCACCCGCGAGCACAGGGCCGACCACCGATCCGCAGCGCCCCGCTGAGACCGTGGCGCCCAGGCCGGTGACCCGGCCGGCGTCCGGGTAGTGCGTCGCCGCCAGGGAGTAGGTGACGAGCTGAGCACCGATGATGCAGATGGCCGTGAGGAAGATCAGGACGAAAGCGCTTCCAGGTCCAAGCCGGGCCAAGCCGATAACGCAGACCGCGGCGCCGACGAAGCCGATCAGGTAGGCGAGCCGAGGCCGGCCGCGATCGGTGACCTGACCGGAGCCGAGGTTTCCGACGATGCTGCCAAGGCCGTAGACGATCGAGGCCGCCCGGCTTGCTCGTTCGTCAATCCCCTGCAGCGTGAGAAGCGACGGCAGCCAGTTGATCATGATGTAGCTGGCCAGGACCGTGCAGAACGAAACAGCCCAGATAATGAGGGTCCCTCGGGTCCGTCCGTCCCCGAATAGCGTCGCCAGAACGCTCGGCCCTGCCGCTTCAAGCGCCGCGCCTGGCGTGGGCGTCACCGGTCGCAGCCAGAAAAGCAGCGGCAGCACCACCAGCGGCCCCAATCCGCCGAAGACAAAGACCAGGCGCCAGTCCGGCAGGAGCGAGATCAGCCCTACTGTTACACCGCCCAAGGCTCCACTGGCGATGACCATGCCGATGGCCGTGGCCCGGAAGCTCGGCCGCGCCGCGTCGCCGCCCATGGCGAGGATCACCGGCAAAAGTCCGCCCATGCCAAGTCCCGCAAGGAACCGCAGCACCGCCAAGGATCCGAAGTCCCAGGCGAGGGTCGTGGCGAGGGAAAAGACCCCCAGGAGCACAGAGGCGATGACCAGCATCGGGGTGCGGCCCGAGCGATCGGCGAGCCGCCCGCCCACGGCGGCGCCCAGGACCAGACCGACGAGGCTCGCGCTGGCGCAGAGGCCCGCCTGACCCGCGTCCAGGCTCAGGGCCTTGGAGATGCGCGACAAGGTCGGGCCCATCGAGGCCAGGTCGGCCCCTTCGAAATAGCCAAGACCCACGGCCGCCAACAGTCCTGCCCGGTCGAGCACGCGTTGGCCGATCGCCAGATCAAGGCTCCGTAGCGGCGACGACGACGCCGTCATGGCGTTCGAACCGGTTGGCGCGCCGTCCCGAACCTGCCCACATCAGCGGGTGTCATGCCTCGCTCCTCTCTGCCGGTTCCCTCGATCCAAGATCGGCCAGTTTGCCCACTTTCCGCTAAATGAATGAACAGACATTCATGCACTATCCTAACTCCGCGACGCTGGACATGCGGAAACCTGCCATACTATGAGTGAATAGTCATTCACTGGAGAGCGCCATGACCGAGACGCGTGCCCTCACCGGGGTCCGGGTGTTGGACTTCAGCACCCTCCTTCCAGGACCCACCGCCAGCCTGCTGCTTCGGGAGGCCGGCGCGACCGTTCTGAAAATTGAGCGTGCCCACGGTGATGACATGCGCCGTTCCGGCGATCAGCTGATGACCGCGAGCGCCAAGTTCGCGGTGCTCAACGGAGGCAAGCGCAGCGCCATCGCCGACCTGAAGTCCCCCACCGACCTGGCGAAGGTCTTCGACCTCGCCCGCGAAGCGGACATCGTGATCGAGCAGTTTCGGCCCGGCGTGATGGCCAGCCTCGGCCTGGGTTATGAGGATCTGGCCCGTATCAATCCGGGCGTCATCTATTGCTCCATAACCGGCTACGGCCAGGTGGGGCCGCGCAGCCAGGTCGCTGGGCATGATCTGAACTACATGGCCGACAGCGGCATCCTCGGTCAGACGCGCGGGGTGGATGGCGCGCCCGTTGTGCCGCCGGTCCTCACCGCCGACATCGGCGGGGGCGCCTATCCGGCTCTCTTCAATATCCTGCTCGCGCTGCAGCTGCGGCAGCGGACCGGCGAGGGCCGCCACCTCGACATCTCCATGTTCGACAACCTGTACGTCTTTGCCTACTCGGGCTGGGCACAGGGGCTGGCCGCCAACCGCTGGCCTCAGCCCTCCGGCGAGATCACGACGGGAGGGTCGCCACGGTATATGGTCTACCGGACTCGCGACGACGCGTTCCTCGCCGTCGCCTGCGTCGAAGATCGGTTTTGGGAGATCTTCGTGCGTGTGATTGGGCTCCAGCTGGAGCCCGGCGAGGATCGTCGCGAGCCGCGACGCATCATGTCGGAAGTCGCCACGATACTGGCGGGCCGCACGGCGGGTGAATGGGCCGAGGCCTTCCATGGCCTAGACGTGTGCGTATCGCGGGTCTTATCCATGGAAGAGGCGATCACCGCGCGCACCGACCTGGACAAGCGCATGGTTTTCGAGGGCGACCGTCACTTCGGCGATTTGCCACTGCCGATCTCTGACAGCTTGCGGATCAGCCGCACGGCGCGAGGAAGCCCCCAACTGGGTCTGGCGCTTCCCACTGACTGGGCCGAGCTCGAGAGGATCGCCTCCGGCGATGATGCCGGTTGAGGCGTCGATGGGGAGGCCTGCCATGACCCGCCCAGCCGCTTCGCCGCTCGGATCACGCGCCGCAGACCGCTTGGACGGGGTCTTGGGGGCCGCGGTCGATCGCGGCGCCGTGCCTGGCGTCGTCGCCGCCGTCACCGATCGCGGGGGGATCGTATTTGAAGCGGCCCGCGGGGTTCGCCGCATCGGGGCGGCGGAGCCGATGGAGACCGACGCCGTATTCCAGGTCGCCTCGATGACCAAGGCGGTGACCTCGGTCTGCGCGATGCAGTTGGTTGAACGCGGCCTGCTGGACCTGACGCGCCCAATTTCGACCTGGGAGCCGGAGGCGGCGAACTTCCAAGTGCTGGCAGGTTGGGAGAACGGCGAGCCCTTGCTCCGCCCCCCTCACCGCGAGATCACGCTGCTTGACCTCCTCACCCACACCTCGGGCCTAGTCTATCGCAACTGGGATCCGGCCTTTGCGAAGTTTGCGGACCACAGGCGTCTTCCGGGACTCTTTTCCGGCGACCCATCGGCTTGGTTTCCGCCGCTGATGTTCGATCCTGGCGAGCGCTGGACGTATGGAATCTCGACGGACTGGGTGGGACGGCTCGTCGAGACTGTAACCGGCCTATCGCTGGGCGACTACATGGCCGACCATGTCCTGGGCCCTCTGGGCATGGAGGACACCGGCTATTCGCCGCGGCCGGACATGACCCGGCGCCAAGCCGCGCTGCACGAGCGGCGGGCGGGTGAAGGCCTGCAGCCGGCTCTGGAAAACCCGCCCTGGAACTCGGCGCGCAACCACGGCGGCGCGGGTCTATATTCGACCTCGCGGGACTATTTGAGCTTTCTGCGGATGTGGTTGAACGGCGGCCGAGGCCCCAACGGGCCTGTGCTGCAGGCGCCGACCGTCGAGCGCATGTCGCGCAACGCCATCGGCGGCCTCGAGTTGCGCCGCCTCACCACGACCGACTCCACGCGGCAGCTCGACATCGACTTCTTCCCAGGTCTGACAAAACGCTGGGGCCTGGGCGTTATGATCAATGAGACCGCAGCGCCCACGGGGCGGCCAGCCGGCGGACTCGCCTGGTCGGGCATCTATAACACCCACTTCTGGATCGATCAGCAGACCGGGATCGCCGGTGTCTACATGACCCAGGTCCTACCCTTCGCCGACGAGACGGTGATGGCCGCCTATATCGACTTCGAGACCGAGGTCTATCGCCAGCTAACGCTGGCCCGGGGCGGATCAGGCGACGGCAAGTAGCGCGGCGGCGACCGCGTCCGGCGCGTCGATCATCCCACAGTGCAGGGCCTCGATCTCGACGGTCTCCCACCCCGGTCGCGCCTTCGCACGCGCCAGTAGTGCGTCCAGCGCGATCGATGGATGCTTGACCGCCCGGCCATAGACCGTTCGGCGCACGTCCGCCTGTGCGCCGCTGAGACGAATGGAGTCGGAACGGCAGTTGAGCGGGAGGTCCGTCAGTTTGGCGTTCACCCAGGCTTGCTGGTCCGGGCGGACGCGATAGGGATCGGCCAGCGTCTGCATGTCGTGGACGAACTGCTGGCGCACGTCGGTGGCCGACTGGCCATCCACCGGCACCAGGGCGTCAAAGTAGAAGAGCGTGGCGATGCGCTCCGGGATGCGGTCGGCGACGCCGGTGACCACCACGCCGCCGTAGGAGTGTCCGCACAGCACCACATCGCGCAGATCCTCGTGCAGGACGAGGTTCACGATGTCCAAGATGTGGCTCTCCAGAGAAGCCTGAGCGGCGAGGTGCACGCGATCGCCCTGCCCGGTGAGGCTAGGCCGATGAACCTCATGGCCGGCCGCGGCGAGGCGGACCGCCACGTCGCGCCAAACCCAGCCGCCGAGGCTTGCTCCGTGTACAAGAACGTAGGTGGTCATGCCCGTCCCGCCTTGAGGCTGTGCAAGTTCGCCGATCCCAAAACCAGCGACCGTCGAAGGTTTCAAACTAACGTATGATTGGCTGTTCAGTCATGCCTTTAGATGGACTCCGCAGGCCGGCGGCAGGCTTTTCCGCATCTCGCCTTAGGATGTACCCCATTTTGATGCAATCGGACCCCTTCATCGAACTTGACTCCCGAAGATGAATGGTTGTTCATTCGACTCGTCCCGAAGCTGAACGGCTTCGGCAGGCAGCGCACTGGACGCTGGCCGCGCGCCAAGCATCCAAGACAAAACGACGAGGGGGAAATGATGAAGCTAGTACCCAGGCAAGGCCTGTACGGCCGGCTGATGTGCTCGGCCACCTTCGGCCTGCTCGGCGCATGGATGGTTGGCGCGGCGCCGGCCTCGGCCGCGGAGGCGCCGCCCAAGGGTCCGGCGTCAAACGCGATCGAAGAGGTTGTGGTCACGGCGCGAAGGCGCGACGAGCAGCCCATCGACGTTCCGACACCGGTCACGGCCTTTTCACAGAAGGCCATGGACCGTGCGGGGGTCAACAACCTCACGGATATCGCCCGGCTGGTGCCGCAGCTGGTCATCGAAGTGAACCCGCTCGGCTACGGCGGCTTTCTGACGCTGCGCGGGGTGACCAGCCCAACCGCCAACGTTGAATCGGAATCGGCGGTGTTGATCGAGGTCGATGGCATGCCTATCGGCTACGGCGGCATCGTCAAACTGGGTCAATTCGACCTGGGCCAGGTCGAAGTCCTTGAGGGTCCGCAAGCACTCTACTTCGGCAAGAACTCGGTCGGCGGCATCGTGGCCCTCAAGTCGGCGGAGCCGACCGACAGCTTCGACTCCATGGCGCGCATCTCCTACGAGACCCGCGCGCGCGAATGGATGGGTGAAGCCTATGTCTCAGGTCCGATCACCTCGACCCTGCGCGGCCGCCTCGCCGCAAAGTTCGACGATCAACGCGGGTATGTGGAGAACATCGCGCCTGGCGTGCGCAACAAGTGGGGCCCCGGCACTCAGGAAAAGGCTGTCCGCGGGACCCTGATCTTTGAGCCGAACGACCAGTTTGTCGCCAAGCTCAAGGGCGCCTACTCGGATGCGCACGACCATGGCACGTACTTCCTGTCGCAGAGGTTCTTTTGCCCAAGCGGCATACCGTCCGGCGCGTCGACCACGCCCGGGGTCACCGACTGCAAGAACGACGACAAGGTGGTGCGTGGCGACCTGTCGCCGCTCCTGGCGGCGGGATCCGGCGACAGCCGCTTCCGGGACGGCGTGCCATACAGCTATTCGAAGCAGGGCTACGGCGTGCTCGACATGACCTACCAGCTGACCCCATCGATCCAGCTGAGCTCGCTAACCGGCCATTACCAGGTGAAGCTGGGCTACGCGGACCAGCTCAGCCGCGGCACTATCGCCTTCACCAACATCACCGGCACCACGAAGAAGCGAATCTGGACGGAGGAGATCCGCCTCACCTCGACGCTGCCCGACGACTCGCCCTTCAGCTGGATGGCCGGCGGCTATCTTGAGCGTAATCGGCTGGAATTCCTGGAGGGTCTCACGGCCTTCACGCCGCCCGCCACCTTCCGCAACCTCGATGCGCGCCCTGAATTTTGGGTGAAGGACCACACATCATCTGCGTTCGCCCAGGCCTCCTACGCCTTCCGCGAAGGGTTCAAGCTCTCCGGAGGCGCGCGCTATACTGACCAGGTCAAGCGACAGACCGTGAGCATCGGGCCGCGCTTCATTCCGGAAGTGTCGTCCAAAGCCTGGTCTCCGGAGGTCACGCTCTCCTATGAGCCGCCTGGCCACAACCTCAACATTTACACGGCCTACAAGAAGGGCTTCCAGTCAGGCGGCTTCCAGCTCTCCTCGACTGCGTTCAACTTCAACAACGCAGTCGACAACTCCTACAAGAAGGAGTCGGTGGAGGGTTACGAAATCGGGGCCAAGGCGTTCTTCCTGGATCGCACGCTGCGCATCAACGCCAACGCCTACAATTACAAATTCAGCGATCTGCAGCTCAGTACCTTCAACCCCATCATCCTTGCTTCGGTCATCTCCAACGCGGCGGCATCGAGGGTCAAAGGCGTGGTCGTAGATGGGACTTACGCACCACCCCAGGCGCCGGGACTGCAGCTCTCCGCGCATGTGGCCTACAACCGCGCGCGTTACATCGACTTCCAGAACGATTGCTATGTCGGCCAGACGATCGCTGAGGGCTGCACGCTGTTGATCAACGGCCGCAAAAGCCAGGATCTCTCGGGCCGGCCACTGCCGCGGGCGCCCAAGTGGGGGAGTTCGCTGCACGCCTCCTATGAGAGAGACGTCGGCGACAATCTGGTCGCGCGAGTCGACGTCGGAGCGCAGTACCAGTCATTCAGCTATCTCTCGCAGGAGACCATTGAGGAGCTGTCGCGGCCGGGTGGATGGCTCGTTGACGCCACCGCGTCCATTGGTGCGAAGAGCGGGGCATGGGAACTCGCCGTGATCGCCAAGGATCTGAACGGGCGGTACTACGGGGTAAGCGGGACCCAGGTCGGCGGGACGGGCAACAACGCCTTCACGGGCACCAATACGCCGGGCGGCCACGCCGACTTGGCGTCGGTGATCACCAGCCGCGGCCCCGAATACTGGCTTCGGCTGACAGTGCACCCGAACCTGCTCAACTGATCTCAGGTGCTGAGCGTCTGCGAAACGCTCAGCCCCGCGCCTCGCCATTGGTTAGGGCCGCCACCAGGGCGCGCCGGACCGCAGCATGGTCGGCCTTGCCGTTGTCTCCGAGCGACCGTGTCCACGATCAAGACGACGCGCGGCGCCTTGTAGTCCGCGAGTCGGCCGATCCGCTCAGCATCGCCCCCGAGGTGCGCCACAGTCGGACGCTGGACAGGTCCCGGCGCCTGGGTTCGGCCTTCAGGGCCTCGAGCAGCGGCGTGGCGAAGGCCGCGCCGACCAGCACCACGGTGTGCGCGCGGACCCGCTGGATCGCGTCGAGCATAAGGGCCGCAGAAAACGCACCACGCGGCAAGAGGACGACCGGGCCGTCGACCAGCGGTTCGATCCGCCCGGCGAGCCCGGCGTCGAAGGCCTCGTGAAGCTCCCAGTGGGCCTCCGCTTGCAGGGCGTTCAGAACCTCCGGCCGATGAAGTGTGACGAGCGTCAGATGACCCTCGCGCCGCACCTGGATGAATTCATAGGTCACCGGCCGGCCTCCGATCGGTCCGCGCGACAGCGCCGGCTCCCGTCCGGATCGCCCGCGTCGCCGCGAAAAGACGCCCGGGATCCGAGGATCCCGGGCACAGGAGGAGCTTTCCGTACGGGGAGGAGGTGCACGGGGCTCGAACCTCGAAGCTCAGTTCGCCGCGATGCCGCCGGTGACGCTGATGGTCTGGCCGGTCATGCGCGCGGCGCCTGGACTGGCGAGGAACACCGCCAGCGCCGCCAGGTCGGCGGGCTCGACCACCCCGAGCTTGGCCCGGCTCTCCGCCTTGGCGAAGATCTTGGCGCTGAACTCGTCGGACATCACCTTGGCGTAGGCCTTGGTGTCGCGGACGATGGAGGGGGTCAGGCAGTGGACCCGGATTCCATGCCGGGAGACCTCCAGGGAGAGGGTCCGGGAAAACATCGCGACGCCGGCCTTGCAGGCGCCGATCAGGGTCTCGCCGGGCGTCGGCGACTTGGCCGCATCCGACGAGAGGTTGATGATCGTCCCGCCGCCGCGCGCCTGCATGTGCGGCAGCGCGGCGTGGCAGGTGTAGATGGCGCTCAGCAGGTGAGCCTGGGTGATCGCCGTCATCATGTCGACGGGAATCTCGTGGAACGGCCGCGGCGAGAGCACCCCGCCGATGCTGGTGACCAGGATGTCGATCCCGCCGAAGGCCTTGACCGCCTCGTCGACCAGATGGGCCGGACCCTCGGGCGTCGCAACATCCGCCGAGACGAACCGTACGTCGACGCCCGGCGCGCGCTCCCTAAGCTTCACGCACGCGGCCGCGCCCTCGTCGGGCTTCCGACCGTTCAGGACGATGCGCGGGACGCCGGCCTCGGCCAGCTGACACGCGATCTCGAAGGCGATGCTCGTCGCCGAGCCGGTCAGAACCGCCGTACTGTCGTTCAAGGGATGGGCCGCCATTCTTCACCTCTTTCGCTTTTGCGGCAGCCTATACGGGCCTCGCCCGGCGAGCAATAATAATGACTGATTGATCATTCATTTCATATCGTCATTGCCTACGGATATTGACGAGCGCCGCCACATCATGAATGCTCATTCATTCAATATGAGGGGCGAGCCACGGATGACCGAGGTGGCGATCATCGGAACGGCCGCCCTGCCGGTCGGCAAGCACCAGTCGCCCCCGGGCAGCGACGGCCAGGTGCTCGAGCACGAGGTGATGGCCCGGCTGATCACCGAGGCCGTCGCGGACGCCGGCCTCTGCAAGGACGACGTCGAGGCGCTCGTCTTCGCCCAGTGTCGCCCCTACACCCTGCAGAAGTACTTCTCGACCTTCATGGCGCACTACCTGCGCCTCCCCTGCCCAGGCGTGGTGATGGAGGTGCTGGGCAACGGGATGACCGGCGGCTACGCCTTCGACCGGGCGGCCGACGAAGTTCGGCTCGGACGGGCCAAGGTGGCGCTGGCGCTCGGGATCAATTTCGAGACCGCGATCTCCGCGGCCGAGCACGCCAACAGCAGCATGCGCGCCACCGGCGACGTGGACTTCCACGCCCCGTTCGGGTTCACGCCGATCTCCTGGTACGCCATGGACGCGGCCCGCTACATCCACGACCACGGCTCGTCGCGCGAAGCCCTCGCCGCCGTCGCCGTGAAGAACCGAGCGCACGCCGCGCTCAATCCCATCGCGCAGTTCCGCAAGCCGATCACGCTCGCCGACGTCCTGGGCCAGCCGCAGATCGTCAGCCCGCTCGGCCTGTTCGAAGTGCCGCCGCGTGGTGACGGGGCGGTCTGCCTAGTGCTAGCGAGCGAGGCGGTCGCCAAGGCGACCGGACGGCCCTACGTCCTGATCCGCGGCCGCGGCTATTACCACGAGGGCGCCCACCAGATCAGCGAGATCCCCAACGACATGACCGCCTTCCTCGCCCCGCGCACCGCGGGCGCGGCGGCCTACGCCGACGCCGGCGTGACGGCGGCCGACATGGACCTGGCAGAGATCTACGCCCCATGCACGATCGTCGAGGTCCTGGCGTCCGAGGCCCTGGGGCTCGCGCCGCGCGGGCGCGGCGCGCAGGCCGCCGTCGACGGCGAGACCCGGCTTGGCGGGCGCATCCCGATCTGCACCTCGGGCGGGCTGCAATCGCGCGGGCACCCGTCCTATGTGACCCCGCTCTACAGCGTCTTCGAACTGGCCGAGCAGCTGCGCGGCCGCGCCGGGGACCGGCAGGTGGCCAACGCCCGTCTGGCGGTCACGAGCTGCGAACTCGGCAACTACAACGCCGCCCTCGTGCACGTCCTGGAGGCGAAGTCGTGAGCCTGCCGATCCTCAGCATCGCCCGCCGCCGGGCCTATCCGCCCCGGACGAGCCAATTCACGGCGCCGTTCTGGGAAAACCTGGCGGCCGGCGCCCTGACCACGACCGCCTGCGCATGTTGCGAGAAGCTGACGTTTCCGCCGAAGCCGATCTGTCCGCACTGCTGGAGTTCGGAGGTGCGGTGGGTCGGGCTCTCGGCCAAGGGTACGCTGTACGCCGCGACCGTCATCCACGCCGCGCCGGCGGTCTTCCGCGACGAAGCGCCGATCCCGGTCTGCGTGGTCGACCTGGCCGAGGGCCTGCGGATCGCCACCCGCCTGCTGGTGATCCCGGACGCGCCGCTGCCGGCGCTCGACACCGCGGTGGAGATCGTCGTCCTGGCCTATGAGGACGGGCCGCTGTTCGCGGCCCGCCCGGTCGCGGCAGGCTGAGCGTCAGCCCGGCAGCACGCCGTAGAGGCCGAGCGCCACGAAGGTGGCGATCGCGAAGCCCAGCAGGCCCGACAGCAGACCCGGCGTGATCAGGTCCTTGTAGCCGAGGCTGGCGGCCATGGCCGCGGCCGTCGTCGGCCCCGCCACCCCGGCCAGCGAGCCGATCAGGACCTCGCCCAGGGAGGCGCGCAGCAGCTTGCCGACCAGCATCGTCACCACCAGGTGGGTCGCCATCGCGAGCGCGATGAAGCCGCCGATGGCGGCGGCGGGACCGCCGAGTTCGCGGAAGTCCACCTGCAGGCCCAGGGCCCCGAAGAAGAGGTACATCAACAGCCCGCCGAGCTCCTGATCGCCGTTCAACCGCTCCACCTGCTTCGGCGCCAGATTGGCGACCACAAGCGCCACAAGACTCACCGCGATGATGATGAGCTCCGGCCGGCCGATGGCCACCAGGCCCAGCTCGCAGGCGACGTAGGCCGCGAACGACCCGGCCACCAGAAGGGCGATCTGCAGGCGGTCGATGGCGGGCTTCGGCGCGGCCGCCGGCGCCGCCGGGTCCGGGCCATCGGCCGCGACAGACTCGCGGCCCGGCAGCCACCGCTGCACCGCCTTGTTGTTCGCCAGCAGGCCGACGCCGGTCACATAGACGTTCATGATGATGGCGCCCCCCGCCATCATCGCGGTGAACACCGCCGGCTGCAGGCCGACGGCCTGGGCGACCGCGACCACATTAACAGTGCCGCCGACCAGGTTGGCGGTCTGGATCGCGGCGACCTTGGTCGCCTCCGGCACGGGGATCAGCAGGAAGGCCAGGAGCACCCCGGCGATGCTGGCCGCCGCGCCGATGAGATAGAGCCGAAGGATCGCCCCGGTCTCGCGGATGATCCGCCGCAGGTCCGCCCGCAGCAGCAGCAGGAAGACCCCCACGGGCACGACGATCCGGGTGACTTCCGTGTAGGCCGCGGATTCGCGGGGCATCACCCCGATGTTGGAGAGGATCGCGCCGCCGAGCAGCATGATGGCGGGACCGGGCACCAGGGTCCCGACCCGCGTCCGTTCCAGCCACACCGCCGCGGCGAGCAGAACGAACAGGCCGGCGATGACAAGCTCGTGCTGGGTGGATCCGATCACGCGCCCGCCCCGGCGCGGCGGGCGTCGAGCAGGTCACCGAAGTCGAGCAGATGCTGCACCATGCGCACCGAGGCCACGTCCACGAGGGTCCCCTCGAAGGTGATGGCGCCCAGGCCCTGCGCGTGCGCCTCGGCATAGGCCTTCGCCATCCGCCGGGCGCGGTCGATCTCGTCCACCGGCGGCGTGAAGACCGCCTCGGCGATCTCGATCTGGCTGGGGTGGATGGCCCATTTCCCGGAGAACCCGGCGAGGTAGGCGCGCGTGCATTCCGTGCGGTAGGCCTCCGGATCGGTGAACCGTCCGAACGGCCCGTCGATCGCCTCGATCCCCGCCGCGCGCGCCGCGCCGGCCACTCGGTTGCGGTGGTATTGCCACAATCCCCCGGGCAGCACCTCTTCGATCCGCGGGTCCTTGGAGCGCATGCCCTGGGACGCCGCCAGGTCGCCCATGCCCAGGGTCAGCGCGCGGATGCGCGGACTGCAGGCGGCGATCTCGTTGACGTTGATCAGCGCCTCGACCTCCTCGATCATCACCTCAAGCCGGACCTTGGGTGCGACCCCCAGCTTCATCTCGATCTGCTTGAGGAGCGTGTCGACGAACAGCACGTCGGCCGGCGTCTTGGGTTTGGGCATCACGATCACGTCGAGGCTGGCGTAGGCCCGCTCGGCGATCTCGATGATGTCCTCATAGGCCCAGGGGGTGTCGAGCGCATTGATGCGCACCGCCCGCGTCCGGTATCCCCAGTTGAGGTTGGTGAGAGCGTGCACGGCCTGTTGCCGCGCCTCGGCCTTGGCCGAGGGCGCCACGGCGTCCTCCAGGTCGAGCACGACACCGTCGACGTCGAGGGTCGCGGCCTTTTCCGCCATCCGGCGATTGTCGGCGGGCAGGCAGAGCTCACACCGGTTGAGCATCACGGTCATCGGCTTCCTCAAAGCTGGCGACGACGCCATCGCGCCGAAGCTCGTCGATTGCGGGGGCGGCGTAGCCGACCGCGGTCAGCACGGCCTCAGTCTGTTCGCCGAGATAGGGCGCGCGGCGGTGGACGCCGCCGGGGGTCTTCGAGAGGCGCACCGGGGTGTTGACGATGCGCGCCTTGCGCGGGGCGCCCGGCTGCTCGACTTCGGCCAGCAGGCCGCGCGCGGCGACATGCGGATCGCGGACGATCTCGTCCACGGTCTGCACGGCGCCGTAGGCGACCCGCCCGCCGAGCAGCTTGGTGAGCTCGGCTTTGGTGCTGCGGGCGATCCGGGCGCTGACCAGCGCATTCAGCGCCACGCGATGGGCGCTGCGGCTCTGCTTGGTCGCAAACCGCGCATCCGCAAGCCAGCCCGGTTCCTCGAGGGCGGTGGCGAGCTCGCGGAAGTAGTTGTTCTCCTGGCAGGCCAGGGCGACCGCGCCGTCCGCCGCCCGGAATATCCCGAAGGGCGACACGAAGGGGTGCACCTGGCCCTCGGGACCGGGGACCACCCCCTGGAAGGTGTGCTGGTAGACGGCCCGCTCGCAGAGGGCGACGACGGCGTCATACATCGCCACCTCCACCTCCTGGCCCTCCCCCGTCCGGAACGCGTGAAGCAGGGCCGAGACGATGCCGAAGGCGAGCAAGGCGCCCGGGAAGATGTCGCCGACGCCGGGACCCACCTTCGTCGGCGTGTCCTTGTCCGGCCCGGTGATGCCGATGACGCCGCCCATCGCCTGCGCGACCACGTCATAGGCCGGCCAGTCGCGGTAGGGGCTGGGGTTCTCCGGATCGTCGCCGAACCCGGACAGGTTCGCCAGGATGATGCGCGGGTTCAGCGCCTTCAGCTCGGCGAAGCCGAGGCCCATGGCCTGCATGACCCCCGGCCGGAAGTTGTTCACCACCACATCGGCCGTGCGGCAGAGGTCCTGAACGATCTTGCGGCCGGCGGCGCTGTGGAGGTCGACGACGATGCTTTCCTTGTTGCGGTTGACGCTCTGGAAGTAGCCGCAGAACAGCTTCAGCTCGTCGTCGGCCATGTAGGGGCCGAGCGTGCGTGTGGTGTCGCCGGCGAAGGTCTCCACCTTGATCACCCGGGCGCCGTGATCGGCGAGCATCATGGTAGCGTAGGGGCCTGACAGCATGCGGGTGAGGTCGACGACGGTGACCCCCTGCAGGGCGCCGAACGGGGTCATTGCCCCGGCCTGCGCTTGATCAGCACACGCCGCTCCGCCGACATGACGATGTCGTCGTTCTGGTTGACGCCCCAGTGCTTGAAGACCACCTCGCCGCAATCCGGGCGGGGACCGTCGGCGACCGACAGCACCTCGCTGAAGGCCATGAAGGTGTCGCCGTGGTAGACCGACTTCATCAGGCGCACCTTGTCGAGGCCGATCACGGCGACGGCGTTTTCGATGGTGTCCTGGCTCGCCAGGCCAAGGATCATGCTGATCGTCACCCCCCCAAAGGCGATGCGGCCCGTCCAGGTCCCCGACTTGGTGGCGTGCACCTCGTTGAAGTGGGCCTGGGCCGAGTTCATAACCAGGTGCGAGATCAGCACCTGGTCCATCTCCGTCAGCGTCTTGCCGCGGACATGCTCGAAGGTCTGGCCGACCGCGAAGTCTTCGAAGTAGTTGTCGCTGCTCGTCAGGGGCATGGCTAGGCCTTCCGGCGGGCGAAGTTGGTGCGAAGGAAGTCGATCACGCAGTCGCCGCGGCGCAGCCCCTCGGTGCGCCAGGTCACGACGCCGGAGCCCGGCCGGCTGTCCGACTCGCGGACCTTCACGACCGTGCTGCGCGCCACGATCGTGTCGCCGGCGTAGACCGGGGCGTGGAACCTCGCCTCGTCGATCCCGAGGAAGCCCCCGCCGCCCTCGCTGAGGTCCTCGACGGAGAGGCCGATCACCAGGCAGAGCAGGAAATTGGGGTTCACGACGATGTCGGGATGACCCTCGGCCCGCGCGGCCTCAGCGTTGAAATAGAGCGGGTTGTAGCTGAGCGTGACGGCCGAAAAGATCGAGTTGTCCGAGGCGTTGATCGTCCGGCCCCAATGGTGCTCAAACACGCGCCCCACTTCGAAGTCTTCCAGGTAGGCCTGGTGCGGCTTCCTAATCAGTTCCGTCATAAGCCCATTCCCCACAACTGCGGCGCGTCACCGCAGATCGCGAACCATAAGTGAATGATGGTTCAGTCACACAGCAAGTCAAGATCGCCGCAAGCCTCCGCGGGCGCCTTCTTCGCCGACGTCCACCGTTCGTATCATCCACCCAGGACGCCCGATGAATCCGTCGCCCCCGCGGGGTGCGGCCCGCGCCGGACCGATCAGTAGCGCAGCCGCAGACCCACGGTGTAGAACCGGCCCATCACGTCGTAGAGCGTGGGGTTGGTCCCCAGGATGTTGGTCGGCGGACCCACGCGGGAGGGCGAATAGGGCGGGTCGCGATCGAAGAGATTGTTCACGGTCCCGAACACCTCGTAGCGGCCGCCGCCGGTCTCGAAGGCGTACTTCACGGTGAGGTCGGTGTACTCGCGCCCACCCACATGGTTGACGTCGATGCCGTTCGTCCCCGCACCGCCTTCCACATAGATGTTGCTGTACTTGCCGCTCGATAGGCCGCGCTGCTGCACGGAGATCGCGAGCGGGCCGCGCAGGTAGGTGACGGTGAGCGAGCCCTGCCAGGTGGGGATGCCGCTGGCGACGGTCGTGCTCCCCTCCCCGCCGTTGACCCCGGCGGCGTCCAGGGTCTGGCCGAACGGATCGGTGGTGGCCAGGGTGTCGATGTAGCTGACGATCGCCCGGATCGAGAGCGAGCCCTGCCAGCCGGAGATCCAGCGGTCGATGTCGGTGTTGTAGCTGGCCTCGAAGTCGACCCCCTTCTCACGGACCTTGTTGAGGTTGAGCGTCGGCACGGCGACGGAGACCAGGGTCTGGTCCGGCAGGCGGGTGACGAACTGGCAGTAGTCCGTGACCCCGGAGGCGCAGAGGTTGACGGTGTTCTGGGCCGAGAGGTTGCCGATCGCGCCCTTGATCTTGATGTCGTAGTAGTCGATCGAGGCGCTGAAGCCGGGCAGCCAGTCCGGCCGGTAGACCACGCCGAGCGTCAGGGTGTCCGCCAGCTCGGGGTCGAGGTCGGGATTGCCGCTGGCGAGCGCCGGGGTGTTCTGGTTGGTGCCCTTCACCGGATCGCGGATGGCCGCCACCGGCCCGTTCAGGGGCGCATAGAGCTCGTTGATGTTGGCGGCGCGCACGTCGCGCGAGCGGGTGCCGCGGAAGCGGACCTGGTCGATCGGGGCATAGGTCAGGCCCACCTTCCAGGAGGCCACCCCGCCGCTCGAGCTGTAGTCGGCGTAGCGGATCGCCGCGTTGAGGTCCAAGTCCTTGGCCAGCGGCTGATCCTTCATCAGCGGCACCAGCACTTCGACGAAGGCCTCCTTCACATTGTAGCTCTGCTTGGGCTGGATCCGCTGGTTGCCCGTGAAGAAGCCGCCCAGCACGCCCACCAAGTTGGCCGGCAGGCCCTTGGACCCCGGGGCCTGGCTGATGACCGACTGCGAGATCGGGTCGGCGGTCTGCGAGGCGGAGATCTTGCGGTACTCCACGCCGAGGCCGACGTTGATCGGCCCGGCCCAGCTCGACAGCGGCGAGCCGCGGGCCGACAGCGCCAGGGCGTCCTGCCGCAGTTTCGCCTGGGAATAGCCGTCGCCCATGATGTAGGCGATCGCGGCCTGGGAGGCGGCGCCCTCGCCGAACGGATTGAGCGGGACGCAGCCGTTGCCAGGGTTGGTCACGGTGGACCGGCAGACCGCCTGCCCCGTCGTCGGGCTGATCACGGTGTCGATGGCGTTGTAGGTGTTCTGCTGGATCGGCGAATGCAGATTGCCGATGTCGGCGGTCGACTTGCCGAAATCGTAGGAGCCGTCGACGGTCCAGTCGGCGACCTTGGCGTTGAAGCCGATGGCGCCCCGGTAGGTCTCAGTGTCGGAGGTGCCGATGTTGCCGCCCCAGTCGCGGCTCACGCGTCCGAGCCGGAATTGGGTGATCCCGCGGCTCGCCATCTCGGTGCGCAGCGCCGTCGGCAGAAAGGCGTTGTCGTTGAAGATCGTGAAGGCGGCGGTGCCGTTGTAGGTCGGGAACGACCCCGGATAGGTCGATTTGGAGTCGGCGTAGGCCCCCTCGGCGAACAGGGTTAGGCTGTCGCTGACATCGTAGGACCCGTGCAGGAAGGCCGACTCGGTCCTGAGCGGCGTCAGCACATTGCCGCGCGTGACCCATACGCCGCTGCCGCCGACCATGGTCGAGGCGCTGACGTCGGTCCCGAAGGTGAAGGGCGCGCGGACCCCGCCCGGCAGGAACTGGGTGCCGCGCAGGGCCGTGTCGGTGATCAGGCCGCCGAAGCTGATCGCCGAGGCCGTGACATTCGAGCGGAACAGGTTGGCCGGCCGGCCGTCTGTCGGGGTCGGGTTGGGAATGATGTCGTAATGCGCCCGGTCCCAATCGCGCTTGTTGGTGTTGAGGACGCCGTCGCTCTCGTAGTATTCTAGGCTGCCGACGACATGGAGCCGGTCGTTAAGCAGGCGCGCGCCGCCGGCCACCGTGACCTTCTGCGACTTGCCGTCGTTGCGGTCCGAGACCCCGCCGCTGATTTCCGCCTTGAAGCCCTCGAAGCGGCTGTCGAGCACGAAGTTGACCACCCCCGCCACGGCGTCCGACCCGTAGGCGGCCGAGGCGCCGCCGGTCACCACGTCGATCCGTTTCACCAGCGACTCGGGAAAGACGTTGATGTCGATCGTGCCGTTCAGCGTGGTGGGGACGGTCCGGCGCCCGTCGAACAGGACCAGGCCGCGGTTGGCCCCGAGGCCGCGCAGGTTGAGGAAGGCCCCGGTGCTGGCCTGGGGTGAAATGAACGAACCCGGCCGGGTCGAGGCCCGGAACTGCGGCACCTGCGCCAGGGCGTCGGAGAGGTTGGAGGGCGCGCTGGCGCGCAGCTGCTCCAGGCTCATCACGGTGGTCGGATTGGGCGCCTGGTTGCCGTCGACGATCGCGCGCGACCCGGTGACCACCACCTCGTCCAGGGTCGAGTTGGCGCCGCCCGGAGCCGGCCGCTCGGCGGTCTGGCCGAGCGCAGACGTGGCCATGAGCAGGGCCGCCGCCGAAGCCGTCGCAAACAGCGGAATTCGCATCGCACCCATAGTCGTTCCCTCAGTCTGCGGCCGCCGATCGTTGTGCCTGCGGTTCCAGCAAAGTGTCCGGCGCAACCGCCGATCTCCTGCTGACTGAATGAATAGACATTCAGTTTTCAAGCGTCAACGCGTTTTCCTCCAGTTTGCCGCCAAATTCCCTGCGCAGGGACATCAGGCGTTCAAGATGTTAGTGGTGATTGACTGAACCACCATTCATGCGCGTGACGCGCGGACCACTGCTCTTCGACCCAGAGCAAGCGCGCGCAGCCTCCGAATCAATACAGCCGCCAGGACGGTCCGGCAGATCCTGCTGGCCGACGCTGCCCCCAGACCAGACTCCGCGTTCGCGTTCCGGGTCGTCAGTAAGGGCCTCCGCGCCGAAGGCTTGGCGTTGCGCGTCCAGGTCTTACAGAGCAGGCGATCATTTTATCGCTGAGGGCGGCGGCCTGGATGATGGCGATGGCGCGCATCGCGATCAGGTCATCGGCAAGTTTATCGAAATACATGCCGACCGCGGTCAAAAGCGGCTTCAGGCCCCGATCGTCCTGTGCCGGAAGCAGGCCCGCCCCGCCGACTTGGAAGAGCCGATCGATGAGGCTCTCAATGAGACCGGCCTTGTTTTTGAAATGATGAGTCACCAATGACTGTACGGTGACGCTTCGGTTTCCAACGCACCTGCGGCGGTAGCAATGCGTTTAGATCAGCGGTGGTCATTTCTGGCGGCATCAGCGCCTTCGCCGCCCGAATCGCCGGGATGCGGGTGGCGTATAGCCAAGCCCACATGGCAGACGACCAAAGGATGAGAGCCACAACGGGCTGCAGAATGGGACTAGGCATCGTGAGCTCCAGACTCGACGACCAAAGCTAAGGCCCCGCCAACCCCGTCCGTAAAGGCTAAGACGATGGAACGTGGCTGAAGCGCAACGGCGTGATCACGCCGGATCCAAGTCAGTCAACTCCCACCAGCCAGCACTGATCCAATAGCATTTTGGAATTGTGGCTTGATCCGCAGTCCGGAACGCTGCCAAAGCCCGTGATGCAGACGGTCGTCAGAGCCGTGGCAAGGGCGGGGGAAACGATGAGCGCGCCGAAGGCCGAACGGAGCGAAGGCACGTCCGGGACGCCCTACGGGTCACCGGCATACTGCTGGTATGTGCTGGGGGTGCTGACGCTGGTCTATGCGCTGCACGCGCTCGACCGCGGCCTCCCGAACATCCTGATCGAGCCGGTGCGGCACGAGTTCGGCCTCACCGACAGCCAACTCGGCCTGTTCTCCGGATTAGCCTATGGCCTCTCATTCGCCGCGACGGTGCTGCCGATCGGCTACCTCAGCGACCGGATGAACCGCCGCAAGCTTCTGGCAGCTGTCGTCCTGCTGTGGAGCCTGCTCACCGCCTTCAGCGGCATGTCGAGGAGCTTCGGCCAGTTGGTGCTGGCCCGGGTCGGCGTTGGGGCATCCGAAGCCGGCGCGGCGCCGCTCGCCATCCCTATGGTGGTCGACATCTTTCCGTCCAAGCGGCGCGCCCTTGCGTTGGGCGTGTTCTGGACCGGACCGCCGCTTGGCGGATTCGTCGCTGCTGCGCTAGGCGGCTACATCGCCGCCGAACACGGTTGGCGCGCGGCCTTCTTCCTGGCCGGCATACCCGGCATCCTGGTTGCGCTGCTCTTGCTGTTCACCGTCCGTGAGCCGCGGCGCGGGGCGACCGACCCGGAGGCCGCCCCCTCTGCCGACCCGCCGCCGCGCTTCACCGAGGCCGTGGCCTTCCTGATCCGCACGCCGGCGCTGATCTGCCTCATCGGGACGGTCGCGACGCTGAGCCTCCTGAGCATCGCGATGGGGGCCTGGATGGGATCCTTCTTCATCCGGATCCACGGTCTCACCCTCGCGCAGACGGGCCTCGTCCTTGGTGTTGGCGGCGGCCTCTGCAGCTGTATCGCACCCGCCTTGTTCGGATGGGCGGCCGACAAGCTCGCCGTGCGCGACCCGCGATGGCCGTTGCGCCTGGTGATGATCAGCGGGCTGCTGGCCCTTCTCCTGACTCAGGTCACACTCTTCGCCTCCAGTGTGGCGGTGGCGATCGTCGGCTTCATCCTTGCGGATTTCGTGCGCATGGGATTCGCACCTCCGACGATCTCCGTCCTGATGACCCACACCCCGGCGCGGGTCCGCGGCGGCGTGATGTCCATCCTGCAGTTGGCCTCCGCTGTGATCGGCTTCGGCCTTGGTCCGCTGCTGACCGGCATGCTCTCCGATTACCTGGGCGGCGGCGCCGCGATCAAATACGCCCTGGTTTGCGTGAGCTTGCTGTTCGTCGTGGCCGCGGCGCTGCTGATGCTGGCCTCACACCTGCTCTTCGGGCCTGCCAACCGGCGGCAACCGGCTTCGAACGGGGCAGGTGACGGATGACGCGGCCGGCGCGCACTTCTGATGAGCGGGCGCGATGGTTGGCGCGGCATGCGCTGCCTCACGAAGCCGCCTTGCGGGCGTGGCTCAGCAGCCGACAGCTGCCCGGCTTGGAAATCGACGACGTTGTCCAGGAAACCTATGCCCGATTGAGCTCGACAGAGTCGGTCGACGCGATAAGCAACGGCAAGGCCTATCTATTTAAGACCGCCTATTCAGTCCTTTCGACCCACGCCCGGCGGTCAAAGGTGATCTCCTTCCACACCGTCGCCGACCTGGATCAACTGGGCGCTGTTGCGGCAGATCCTTCGCCCGAAATACAGACAGCTGACCGGGACGAACTGCGTAGGCTGGCGGTGATTATCGCCGCCATGCCGCGAAGAGCGCGCGAGGTGCTTCTGCTGCGGCGCGTTGAAGGGCTTTCCCAGCGGGAGGTGGCCGAGCGCCTCGGCATATCGGAAAACACTGTCGAGAAGCATATGGGCAAGGGCATTCGAATGTTGATGGAGATTTTCGCGCGTGGCGGATTTCTCAATGGTCGCGCGTCTATGGGTGCTGATGGATCGTCGAGCATGCAGTGTGTCAAAGCAGAGCGCAAACGGGATTGACGCGATCGCTGCAGCATGGGCCGCTCGCGCGGATCGTGGTTTGTCAGCCGACGAGGAGGCGCGTCTGGAAGCGTGGCTCGCGCAGGATGTCCGACGGGTGGGGGCCTATGCAAAGGCGCGCGCGGTCACTTTTGACACGGAACGTGCGCGAGCTCTAGGCGCGACCTACGATCCGGCCCTGTTCCGGCAGAGTAAGCGGCCGTCGCGCCGCGCCTTAATTTTGTCAGGCGCAGCGGCGGCGTTGGCCGCTTCGGTGGTTTTGGGCGTGCGCCTGACTGCCGGCTACTTCAAGACCCGACGCGGCGAGGTGCGAGTCATCCCGCTGGATGACGGCTCGGTCATAACCCTGAACACGGATTCGGAAATGGCCCTGGATTATTCCCGGGTCCGGCGCTCTGTTCGACTGATCAAAGGCGAAGCGCTGTTCGATGTAGCCAAAGATCCTCAGCGGCCGTTTGTCGTGGCCGCGGGCGATACGCAGGTAAGAGCGATCGGCACCAGCTTCATCGTAACGCGACTGCGCGCCTCGCCCGTGCGGGTGCTTGTTCGGGAAGGCGTGGTCGAGGTGAAGCGAGGCCAAGAGCACTCCGTCCAACGGGTGCGCATGACCGCCAATATGCGGGCTATCGTGCCGAACCACGCCAGACTTGTGGAAACGGTCAGGGTGCCGCAGAGCGAAGTCGACCGCGAGCTGGCGTGGCGCGAGGGTCGGATTGCGTTCGAAGGTGAAACACTTGAACAGGCGGCGGTCGCGTTTAGCCGCTACAGCGAAATAAAGGTGGTCATTGACGATCCCAGCGTCGCCAACGAAAGGATCACCGGCCTTTTTCAAGCCAACGACCCCGTCGGCTTTGCCCAGGCTGTAGCGATATCGCTCAATCTGACGTCCAAGGTGACGTCAAGCCAGGTCCGGCTGACCCGGTAGGCGCATCCACTGTCGTGGCGCCGGAATCAACGCGGGCCATCGCGACGGGGCGCTTGCCCACCTCTTTTTCGAGATGAACAGATGGCGGAAAGGGCGCGCCAGTGCGTCTTACCTTTAGAAGTTCCGGCCGAGCGATCGGATAGCAAGAACTTTGGGGGGGACGACGAATGAATCTACTATCAAGTACCATACAACTCATGTGTGGAAGCGCTTTTGGGGTTCTCGCCCTGGCGAGCAGCGCCGACGCCCAGGTCCGATCGTTTGATATACCGCCTGCCGCGGCCGTAAAGGCCATTCCAGAATTCGCGCGCCAAGCGGGCGTGCAGATCATCGCGCCAGCTTCGCAGTTGGGTGATGTTCGGACGCCGGCGCTACACGGCTCTTTCGACGTCCGGCAAGCTTTGACTCTCCTGTTGCAGCCGACCCGCCTCGAGATTGCTTCTGATACGGGCATGGTCATTGCGCTGCGTCCCAAGTCGGAGTCGCCGATCATGGCCGAGCGGTCCACGGCGCCCGGTGTGGCCGCTGCGCAGACCGCGCCGCCGGCGAGCGAGGGCCACGATCTGACCGAGGTCGTCGTGACGGCGCAAAAGCGCTCCGAGCGCCTGCAGGATGTTCCCCTGTCCGTGGCGGCCGTCAGCGGCGAGCAGCTGGCTCAGCA
>Ga0307513_10001438_pt1 | contig 34250 bp, 29 predicted proteins | sample 15_EM_MG_FD_202174 | JGI IMG/M metagenome (GOLD analysis project Ga0307513, IMG submission 202174) | Populus trichocarpa ectomycorrhiza microbial communities from riparian zone in the Pacific Northwest, United States - 15_EM | ecosystem: Host-associated > Plants > Roots > Unclassified | place... | reverse complement strand
ATCACAGGCGATAAACTCGGAAGAGGGGCGGGGTAGGGGGGTTGAATACCCTTAACGCAATCTGTTCTCAACGCTAATCTCCGGGCCTATAGGCGCCTATCAGGCCTGATAGGCTTTCGTAGGCCGACCGAATTCGGCCTATATGGGCCTAGGCTGTCTTCCGGAGCGGCCTGCCTTAGCCCGGCCTACGGCCTATAGGCCGGCCTACCATCGGCCTGGCCCGTTGGGAACACTGCCTCTACCGCGCTTAAAACTGGCAATAATTCTCACTTATACCGGACTGATCAGTCCGTCTCAGCTAGGCTCTAGATTACAGTGAGCATCGTTCTTTGGCATTGTGGAACTTGTGACCGCAATTATGAGAGAAAGCGGTGATATTGACCAACGCGATTGCACAGGTAGTACACCACTTGTGTTGGCGGGGAAGAAGGGAAATGTAGGAGCGGCGAAACCTCTTGACTAGAATGGGCAGATGTCGACTCAATTCACCAGATCCTGATAGCCGAACACTACTGAGGTGGGCGGCTATTAACGGACATGGGGGTGTGGTTCAGTTGCTCTTAGGACGGAGAGGTAAATTCTAACCATCCCGAGATATACGATGGAATGTTGGAATTTTGCTGCTCACCACATACAGATTCATGGGCGGAAAACTTCGACTACGAGGACAATCACTTATCGAAAGGCTACTAGAACGCACTGTTCGCGACTGTCATTGTTTGATACCTACTGCACGACTGTTAGCCTCAGACAGATCACACACAACCCTGCATATCTAGTTCATCACAGAGCAACAACCACGAAACAATTCAAGTGAAAGGTGCGACAACACCAAACACACAACCCGCACAACTCCCGTGACATCGACCAAACTCAGCTTCCCTCAGTCTATCATGATACCGACAGCAAAGCGCCTTCCCTAACCCTGGGTAAATGGGTTTTCACCTCGATTACGAGTCGGAGGAGATTCGGCAAAGTTGGGTTGTGGAGGAAATGTGAGGAGAGAATCGGCATGCGCAGGTCGTATGTCCAAAAGGGAGCTTATTATTTGAGGAGGATAAAAGGACTCCTGTTTTCCCTTTGTTCGTTGCTTTTCGATGATCCATCAGACATTCGCTTTTCTCTTCGCTCTATCTTCTGTACACAGAGTATCAGTCAGTCATTTCTTTATTCTTTATCAGATTTGTTTTCTTGTCACCTTACGTGTTCGTATCGATAAAGGTCCTTGGTTCTCCCACCGTCAGTTATCGAATCTGCTGTGCACCCTAACCATACTGTTGAAAACGGAACACCTCTCGGGAGTGCTGCTGTCTATAGACATAGCGGAGTAATCAAGCTACTGCCGGACAAGATGTGGACCCCGATCGCCCAGACAAGTATAATCAAACGCTACTCAGATGCGCCGCCGTCGAGGGACATGAGGAGATAGTCATGCTTCTTCTCGAACGGAAAGATATCAGCCCAAATCTTCCTGATGCCAGTGAACTAACACCACTCGGCGTGCTGATCTTGAGGGGTATGAAGGACTGGCCAAGTTATTGTTCGAACAAGACGATGTTGTTAGAAATTTAGCTGCTCATCACATGCATATACTGTACACCCATGCGTGCCGGGTGAGAAATGCAGATACAATCATCTGCTACACCCCGTTGCTTGACGACTGTTCCACTACTACAGTATTAGACTCATACCACCTCCGACATTGACCCCGCATACTCAATGCAACAACATCAAACACCAGTCACACGGCACTGAAACAGGAACACTCACAAAAACTGAACAACCTCATCCTCGGCTACATACTCAGCCCACGGCTAGCTACCTTACTATACCCTCAAGAATCCCGATCCCACCTCGGAACTAGCTCAGAAAAGAGTATTTAACTATTGAGTGGGAGAAACTGAAGAGAGATTGGGCATGCGCAGGTAGCATACCATGAAGGAAGGTTGGGATATAAGGAAGACTGTTTTTCCCTTCATCTGTTCACTATCAGTTCGTCACATTTCGTTCCTCTGTCTTCGTTTTATCTTCTTCTGCAGCGCAAACAGAGAGGCCAAAGGGAACGCCAGGACAAACCAGTAAACAAATACCGAAAGTAAAACCGTAACAAAGAGGCAAACCTATATAAAAAAAAGTACAAAAATCAAAAAAAAAAATTAATTGCTGGAGTACAGAAGACTAGCAGCATACAAGAGCGGGGTTCGACCGCCATTTTCTAGTTTGTTCGTGGTGAAGTGATCTCATCTAAGCATTCCAAGCAGCAAACAAGAGCGGTTTACCGCCGCCTTTATATATTTTGTTAAAAGCGGCGGCTGCGGCTATACGATCCCATCGGTATATGGAAATAATGGGAGCCTCAGGTATCGGGAGTCGGGAGAAAGGGACAAATGCAATTGTCATTGGTGTTGCTTTTCTTCTCCCATTGCTCCAGTGTCTACGGTGGAGAAGTTGGGCGGGAGACACTTACACGAGCCCACAATTAGCATAACCGCAAATCTCTCCCTGCCCCTCATCATCCAACTTTAAGAGTAAGAATTAAATTAGGAAAGTCGATGTATGACTGATTGCTACTGAACATCAAGAAATGACAAAATAAACATAAAAGAGCGAGCATTGTATCCACCCCCTCCCCTACCCCCACCACTCTACGGTTCACGAATCCACCATATCCCTCAACATAGCCTCACTATACCTCTCATCATCCTCAATCTTAGCCATAACCTGACCATGTGCATTGATTCTCCCGTCAACATCACCCTCGGCCCAGACCTCCGATTTTGTGCTCACAAGACTGGAATCGTAGAATGGTAAAGTGCTAAAGTCCTCCTCCGAGTATGCAGCGATCTTGCTCAGTACTACCTTCAGTATCGTCCCCCCGGCAGGCTTCAAGGCTTTCTTCGTAGCGGCACACTCCTTCATTATCCGTCCTTTAAGTTTCTTTGCCTCGACGTCGTCAAAGATCGCTCTCAGCCCCGTTTCCAACTTGGCGAGGATTTGTGTGCGGAGGTGTGTTCGGCGGTTTCCCAGGCGAATAACCTTTTGTCCCATCCATTGAGACACGCCGATTGGTACTATCCCTGCCACAAGGACACCGAGGGCTTCAACGAGGAAATCGAGGTCACTGGCTGCCGCTCCCTCGATTTTAGGCTCGTTGGGGATTAGGGAGAAGAAGTAATCCACCTTCTCCAGCTGCTTCAGGATGTCGGTTGTGGGGATGACGTCTGGCCACGGGGCGCTAGCGGAGAACTGAGCAATTTCGAGTTCGAGCTCGTACATTATTGAGAGGCAGATAGCCTTATAAATCTAAGAAATAATTAGTAAAGGTGCTCGGTATCAGAATATAATGAGATTCACTCTTGCGTTGCTAGACATTCCCCCAGCCACATTCACCACTGGTCCTTTCTCCCCCCCTTGTAGCTCTACCTCAGCCGCCAGAGTCCCTCCAACGTAGTTCCAAAACAGTCTAGCGCGTTTCTTGAATGGCAATGCAGCAATTAAAAGATAAGTGTTGAGCTCCGATGGTCGTGCGTCTTCAATACCCCATCTGCCAATGGCCGTCACAATCCGTGTGCTTAGTGACAATCCATGACGGATGAATATCTTCCCTGCGACATTCTTTGTTGACCCTTCCAGACTTGGCGATACCGCAAATCTTCGCATTGGTAAGTTTTTGTTCAACAATTGGGCCACTCCCTTGGCATCACTGTTCAGCGCTGATTGAGGTTTTTTGAACAATTTTCCCTTAGAAGGCATCCACATGTTCTCCGGCGCTTCACCGTTTACCTTAGCAACAACTGCCTTCTTGGTTGTTTCCCCAGGGCGTTGATCTGGAGTCCCGTCAAATGGCCTCGTGGGAAAGAGAACTGAGTTGATCCAGGTTGGGTTACTCGCCGCCGCTTCCGGGAAAAGGAACTGTGTCCCACCGGTAGCTAGGTAGGACACAACCTGGGGATCCAAGAGATCGAATGCTGTCCTCATCCCACGCTGGAAGTATTCGAAAGGATTCGCTAGCACAATGATTGACTTGCCCATATAGTTATAGAAAACGTGGTCGGCATTCGCGGGGATGGTGCAGTTTGGATCCCGGAAGTTTCCGTACACACTCATATTCCAAATGTCAAGTTGAAGACCCAAATCAGCAACGAGCCCGCATATCTGATGAATAACCTCCCGTTTGGTGTCGGCATTGACAACGAGCAGGTAGTCAGCGGCCGGGTTGTAAGTATACTTTGCGGAAATCTGCATATCAAGCGGGTAGTGCATGACCGAACGCATAGGATAATGAGCGGACTGTAGTGGCGAATATCGGCCTTCGTTATTCCCTGGCTCCGAAAGTACAAGTTCAAGTGTCATTGATCCTGTGGAATAAGGTTCAGCCTGATCTGATACTTTGAACGTTTGGCGAATAGCGACCGCCGTTCCAGGGTCCAGAGTATCCAAAATATCCAAGCCCCGTCCATCCCCCACATTTGAATCATCGACGAAGGTAAATATTCGTGAGCCTCCGTTCTCGGAGAGACACGTACCAGCGCTGCGTCCCAAGGAACTGCGAATTCCGTATGCTTTTGTGCTAACATTTTTCAACTAAGTATGCAACCATTAGCTCTTCGTAAGGAAGGACGCATCAGAGCAAGCAGGAGCATACCATCCATGAGAAGGTCACATTACTGCCCCGCTCGACGGAGTTAAGAAATCTCGGTGCTTCGAGCTCCAATGGATATGAAATATTGATGGTCGTGGCACCGCAAAAGTCGGGAAGCACTCGATCAATCCCGGGCATAACACCAATCAACTTCATCTCATCTGTGGCTGAAAACTTTACTCCCATTTGGCGTGGGGCACGCTCCTGTTGAATAAATGCACGCAGAACGCCGGGAACCTCAACAGTCTCGCCTGGCTGTATGCCAACCGGAAGGTAGACAGGTTCGGGTATCGGATCAAGCCACATACTTCCATGAATGAGCACCGGAATCATGGAGCGTGTTGGAGTGGGCATACCACCAGTATTTTGGACATAGATATTCCGAACCAGAACATGCTCTCCCGGCTCGTTGATTCCGTCGCCATTCTCATCAACCACCTCAAATCCCACTACAACGATATTGTACCGACTTGGATATATTGCTTCGGTTCCGTCAAGGTTTGAAATGTGAATGTGGGCAGCTCCGCGAACACCTCCGGCGCCTCCACGAAGATATGAGTGCGGTCGGGATCCGGGCGGGCCTTGATTTCCCTTGTTCCCCGGCGGGCGTGTATGCCGCGTATATCTGCTCTGGCGGTTATGTCTACCACAAGTACAATAACTTCCGCCACAGCAGGCATAATAGTAACCCTCGAACTCCTCCCTAGAAATTTGTTTTGTCAGCCTAGAACCCGGGCATTCATTATGTGACGTACCAAGTGCAACCAACACCACCATCACCACCCTCTCCTCCATCCCCGGGATTCCCATGGACTCCACTGTTGCCCCCCTTACCTCCACCGATATCCCAATCGAGAGCAAGAAGGAGATTTGTGTCCTGCTCATTTACCCTTACGAATACACTTCCTCCGTTTCCACCATCAGTCCCATCAGTCCCGTAGCCGCCACTAAACATCATTAACCGTTAGGAATCAACTCTTCGTTACAAGAAATTATCACTGGGGCAATGGCCAACATACTCTCCGCCCCGTTGTCCCGGTCCTCCATTCTATCGCCAACTAGGTTAGAGAACAGGAGAGATTGGCTTCGTCGGGTGACTTCAAACTTACAGTGGCATCACGATGCTTTGTTGCATCCTGTCCCCTCGCTCCTTTGCCGCCATCTTGCCCATCTTCACCCTGTCCTCCATCGCCTCCATCACCCCCTTTTGCCGACAAAAACAATGTCTTGTCCGTTGAAATCTCCCAACGCGTTCCAGCCCACGCTCCGACTCCTTCGGCATGAACTCCATGGGGTGTTGATGGTGAGGGGGTCAATTCTAAAGAAACGCTCCCGGCATTGGTTCCTGGTGTCGCCGCGCACGAGGAACGTCCGTTTTGACCAGCATGTCCCGGAGGAGCTGTCCACAGCTAATTAGCATAACCCTAGGCAATTGGTGAAGCAGGAATTAAACCAATGCGATTGCGATGACCATATGTCTGATATCCAGGCTCTCCAGCCTGGCCATCCACCGACACAAGGGTTTTCTCTCCGTACAACATCTTTCTTAAGTTCCTCTATACAGGCGATCTCCGCGCGAAACACTTGCAATTGACTGGACTTTCTTCCTCCAAAAAAAAATAATACCCTTTTAAATGAGTGAACGGAATGGTGAGGGTACGGTACGCGCAAAAGAGAGACTGGGGACCCCGCAAACCCAGATGCAGAATCCTACTTATAACGAGTGCGATCAGGAGACTGGCTAAGATTCCAAATTTGGCCTATCAAATTAAAGTATTGGTCTAGAGGCACAATGGCTTGACGACGTGCCAGGATCTTTGACCAACATAACTTTTGTTTTTCTTAAAAATTAACACACGCCCTTCAGCTTACTTACTCGGATCACCCCGATTGTAACGAGCAAGCAGAGCCTCAGCAAACGCCATGGACATATGCCGCTCGAGGTTGGGTGGAAAGGAGGCCTGCCCTCCCCTTCAGCCTGGCCTTCTTATATTTCGGCTATCCCATAGCAATAATCCCTCCTGAGTACCTCCGCTTCACCACGATTTCAGCAATCATGGCCATAGGATATCAAGTCCCAGCCGCTTCGCCCCCGATCAACCCTCCCCCTCAAGTCAGGAGTCCACCTCCCCAGACTGTCCTCCCGTCTCCGGTGGGGAACCCCCAGCACTATGGCCAAACCCAAGCCCCAAATGTTGTTCTTCCCATGGCACCGAGCCTCCAACAGCCGCCGTCCTACTCTCAAGACCAGGCCATGAAAGCTAGCCCCAATGTACAAGTACTTCTCCAGCCAACGGGCCCCGCGGATTTGGAGGCATATCATGCTATTGCCACTGGGGAAGCTCCACCGCGGGCGCCAGCGTCAATCTTTGTCCAAAACCTCTATCGCACTACCCAGAATAATGTCTTTCCGGTGGCCGAGCGCATGTCACTTGGTGTTTCCTCTAATTCGCCATACTACGCCTTGGTAGCGACTCCCGCAACCAATAGCACGGACGAGGTCAACAAACTAACTCTAACACGTCGACACCCAACGCGGGGCTCTTGGAGTGATGCTTGTACTGCTGAAATCCAACCGCGATTGGTTCTCCAAGCAGGTGTGACCCTCGTGGCGATCATTCAAATGCGGGGGCAAAATTTCATGAGCAATACCGGGCAAGATAGGGTCGCTGACAGATTCGACCTAACATGGAATGGCGATCGTGGGGCTTTCGCAATATGGCGGAATGATGGGCAAAATGTCACCATGTTATTTGAGGTTGTAAGCGAAGGATTTACATCCCTTGATACCTACCCCACGGCCGGTCTACTGAGGGCAAGTTTCAATCACCGTCATAGTGCACGCAACCCATTCTAACAAAATCATAGGCCATTCCCCAAGACTACCCAGCCTCACAAGAGTTAGGGGTTCTCAATTTTACGGCGGGTAGCGGGCAATTGATCATCTCACATCCAACTGGTTATGCTCTCAGCGATGTTATCGCAGCCGCAGTCCTCACTGTGGCCACGGTAGAAACCCGCAGATCCAAAATCATCATGCAAGCAGCGCCCCAACAGGGGCAACAACAGCAGCAGCAACAAAACGGCGGCGGTAGCTATGCGGATCAGTGGCAATTCAAACCTGGATTTGCGCAAACCAAAGAGACAGACGAGTGGTGGTGGGTGGCGCTGGTAGTGTTGGGCTGGGCCTTGTATATCCTGCTCTGGATAACCATTATCGCAACGATCTTGTTCTTCGAGTTTATGATTGCTTTCTTCGCGATATGTGGGAATTATTATTATTATTATTATTAGTTTCTTTTAATGCTCACATATTTCCTAAGTCTCATACCACCTCATGTAAAAAAGAACCTAGGCTCGAATGACACACTAGCGGTGCGTGTTATCTCCCAAAATGCTGAAACAGTGGAGAATTCTGTGCCGCGCCGGCCAGCGCCCAAGACACAAGCTAGCGAGCAACTTTTTGTTTACCATCATACAAGTACGACACCGGAAATGCGCAAACCTCAGACCAGAGTTTAACTTCAGATGTAGAGTACGAGTACGATCGTACCTATGCTCATCATCGCTGCCTCTCTCCCAGTGAGCGAATACCGGTATATTATACGGCCGTATGGGAATTATCATCAGTACTAAGGAATACTAAGGCAGTACCCTAGCCATCTCCCCCGGACTTGAGAAAAGCGCCACCGTCTCGGTCTAGGCAGTCTCGAAGAAAAATACTTTCCTTTTTTTTCCTTTCTCTCTCCTCGCCCCCTCCCTATCCCTCTCCGGGGACAACCGCTTCCCTAGGAGTGATCCCCTATGAAGAAACAGTGGCTAACCTCTCCGTGTTACAAGTACAAGCACTAGTACAACATTGGATTCAAAGAAAGTCTGTGGTTACACGGCATAAATGCGGTGTCATCTCCACATTGTCTGCTGGTGAACAAAGTTTGCCCCCGCCTGCGAAGTTACACCGAGACTATTGGTCGCTGTAGGCGAAAGGCTGGGGAAAGTCCCGTCCATGGATACCGTGTTTCCTCCTGGATAGAATAGAAGCATTTACCGCAGCTGTGCTAGAGTACAGTAGGTAGGCAGGAAGTTTTGACCCGTTCCTTTCCCTCGCCGGGAGTCTGTTGTGCTATGTGTGCTTTCCTCGAGGCGGGTCGGGTTAATTTCAACTGCAGACTTGTACCTTGCACGGTAACTCTTGTGTAAGCTCCAATGTCGTGAAGATAGAGATTATCCGATACTAACTTCGCGTCCACAGTAGATTCCCCACCCGTCCGTCGAAAATAGGGGTACAGTACTTGTAAATACTGGAATAATTGCTCTCACGCTAGTCGTCCAGAATTCCCTCTTCGGATTAAGCGAGGAAAAACACAACGAAAAAACTGTCCCTCGGCCTCCCGCAAAAGCAAATTTAAGCCAACCTTACTAGGAGAGGCAACTCCAACGCACTAGCGTGAGGGCCAATTATTCCAGTTTTTACGGTACAATAGGGCGTTCCTCCTACAAGTACACCCCCGATCGCAGGAGCGCTACAAGATGATTTTTCGCGAGCTTGTTGCTATTTGTATTCTACAAGTATGATACCGGTATTGCTCGCCCCCCCGCTGAAGAGAGAGAAGTAGGGCTTGCAGAGATTCCACCCCCATGGTTGACAATTTATTGCTTTTTCTCAATAGATATCGTCCGATACAGGCTTTTTTACTCGAGTAGAAGCATCCACATCATGTAATTCCAAAGGCAAATCACACAGCGGAGTCTCTAAAGCGCCAGATATGGTAGCCTGGTTCTAGGGCTGCATGTACCGTGCTCGAGTACAGGACTCGAACCCCCGGTAGCACAAGGGGCCGGCATTTAGCGATCGCACCCACTACTAGTACTTTGTGACCTCACCAGTTTTTAAGGATTTTTTGCTGGTAAGCCACTTTGGTGCGCGCGAAGACTAAATGCCTGTCCCTTGTACGAGTACAGTACTTGTGGAGTACTACTCGTACCGGTAGTACTGCACTCGAGAACTTGGAAAAACCAACCCCCTGCCCAGCCTACTTGGGCGCACGGTGCTTTATCCTAGTCAACAAGATCTCGCTCGCTGGAGCCTTGAATCTTGGGCAGAGAAAGGCCCATGCTGCGACGCGACAAATTCCACACAGATGGACACTTCTCCGCTCGAGGCTGCAATACCGGTAAACAGGGCAGCCCATCCTACGTCCAAATACGGTGGTAGTTACAGTATAATTACTACCGAACCAAAGAGCAACGATCTTCAGCTCTCGCGCCTTCTGTCTTGAGAGTTATCATCCCTTGGTAGTGCAACATCGTACTCGTATTGATAAAATCTGTGGCTAGGCGTGCCAAGACTGGATCTGATTGGACAATCAGATCCCCGGACCTTTCACCCAAGTTACCCAGCAGTCTATATGAGTTCTCATATGGATATTCTCGGCAAATTACAGAGTCAACCTTCAACCCTTTAAACCGCTCTAAAATAGGCTTGGCGCGCCTGACAACGGTTCAAGTACCGCATTCAGGGAGATGTTTTCATATTGTACTAGTACAAGACGGGTGTTATTCTGTTGGTTAATTACTTGTCCTGCAGGAAGACATCTCCCCAGGCGGTACTTGAGCTCGGGCACGGTAAGAATTTTACCGGGACAGCATTCAACTCTGCTCAAAACTATGTGGCATCTTCAGTGCGGGGGTACCGGTATTGCAATACTGGCACGATCCAGTGATCCCCAGACTAATTCCAGCCCCGAGTTGGATACGAGGAGAAATCACTCAGAGGAAAGCCGCTCGTAGCTTTCAGCCCCCCCCCCCAGTCCCTTGTACTAGTACTCGAGTACAAGGGCTACAGCATCCCTTTTGGCCATCTACAACTCTAAAGCTCACAGACAGGGATTCTAATTCTGTTTTGGAATCCCTCATAAACTCGCTATGCAGCCAAGGCTGCCATGCACGACGGTATGATACGGCTACCACAGGTACCAACACGGCAGGATTTCGCCCCCACAGTCCCCCCAACCCAGGCACGGTCACTAGAGTACGCAGTGAGTGTTGCTTTTCAGAACTGGGGGCAAAGATTGTCGTACTCCAATTGGCCACTGCTCATGAACAACCGCCTTGAGCTACTCGGATACCAGAGAACTTGGCGTTTATGCGGTACTGTAATTCGTTTGCGATTAATGGTTGCTATGATGCTGGCAGCTCGCTCTGAAAGGCCCAAATGCTGGCCTGAAACAGAGTCCGGGTTATCCCTAAACTCAAGAGGGGGGCCAGCGCCCGGCAAAGCCCACAACACCATGAAAGCCCAAACACTATGCCCCACGACATTAGCAATAGACAAAGCAGAACTCCGAATTCATAATAAATAGAGGGGGGGGGTAATAGCTCCAATTTATTATCCCTTGTAATTGTTATCACTATTGGAAATCAAACACCGTCCCATACTATGTGAGGGCTGTATTGTGTTTACTAAGGTTGAGGAACAATCCACCGTTGCTTCTTTTCGGCTAGTGCCGAACCTTAAATAGCGACCGACCTATCTAGACCTAGCGTGCCTAGTTGCGAATTTTATTGTCTCAGACAGCCCAGGGAAGAACATACGATGCACACCAACCCCCCACCCCATTCCGAAAAAGAAAATAAAAACTACGCCCTCTGGCAACAAGTACTTGTACCAGTACCAACTCGAGCACAGCGCGCAAATGCGCACCGCCTCTCAGCCGCAAAAAAAGCCTCGCTCGCCAAAACCTAAAAACCCCAGATCCCGTCGCGCTGGAAACTACCTTGCTGATACACGTGTGCACAAGGGGATGGAGTGGGATCAGGGAGAAAAGGCAAGGAAGGTGTGTGACACAGGTGTGAGGCTTAACCCCTTTTCCAGGATGTTCGCAAGATGGAGCGAATTGAGGAGGCGGGCCCAAAAAAAATTTGCGTCCTAGAGGACACAGGTATGTGATGTCGCAGAGGGCGGAAGGGAGAGTAATCACAGAGAGTCACTCGATACTTAGTGCTGTTGCTGGATATGCTAACGAAGGAATAGAGATACCGGTACAGTACTCTCAATTTTCTAACGTTTGTAAACATGACTGCTATTATTGCATACGGGCAAAAAATCGACCAGAGCCTCAGGATTTTGGTGGCATGCAATAGCAACACCCTCTTGTCGCTCTGTGGAGATATTCCAGAATGCTGCCCATCCCGGCTGACTGCAGATGCAGTGATGGATCTTGGTAAGCTACTTAGATCCTTGCGTCCGCTCAAGCACTGTCGATTTGCATCTCGAATGTCATTTACCGGTAGTTTATCTGTAGACTCAGCACCTGTCTGAACAGTGGGTCTGCATCTCTGAGATGTGATATGCGTGCCAATCAGACTGGCATTGACTCCCCCAAAATTTAGAGCGAACCCAGTTTTCCGCGTTTCAGGAGAGGCTTAATAATAAGCGTTTACGATTTACAACCCCCCATCCATTGAGCTATTCTGAGAGTGCGTGATTTAGAATTTTACATAGAAATCGAGTAACTATGTTTGAAAAATACTTCCTGGCCCTCTCCACAGGTAGCGCACGAAGAATGAAACCGGGCAAAATTTGGAACTGACTGTTCACATCGTAATACCTTGAGCATCACTATCATCTCTACGAAGTCTACTGTTCTTGCATAGATGTGGGCAATTAGACTTAGAGATTCTGTGTGCCTGATGCTGTCCTCATGGGAAGGATGTATTTCGTGAGGAAACTTCTTGCAGCATTATCCTGTCGGGGACATTGTCCTATAATCCTCTTTACTAGCACAGAGAGTGGGTCAGTACTGTAGCGTATGGAACAGTGTTTACTGTTATAGCACTTTACTTCCATTTTCATCGCGTATTCGGAATCAGGTAATATTAAAGATTTATGTCTTAATACCATGACCAAACATGGCTAGTAGTAATTTCTACTCCTTACATCATTTATTCTCATACCAGGCCAAACTTGTTCCCTTTTGTTGGCTCTTGGTTCACACACATGTCATCACCGCACCAAAATTAGCCCCCCATTTTAGAAGAGCCATCATGAACCCATCGAAAGTATAGTGTTCATGCTACTTGAAAGATTGCGGTGAACAGTGCCAGTATCTGGTGCTGGTGAAGCCCATGTATGAGAATGGACTAACACTTTAGAATTTATTGCACTGTGCTTGAAAAGCGGTATCAAGGCTACCCTCAACGGTGAATGAACACCTTCCCTCATCCTACCGTCACAGTTGCCGTCACTATTTTCATAATGATCATCATTTTCACTTACTATCGGTTACATTATCCTCTTTGTATTAAAGACATCAAATCTTCGATATTTCAAATAATTCTAACACATCTTCGGGTACTTTTATAGCAACCATATTCCGAATACACGATGAGAAAAGAAGTACAGATACCGTAGATAGTTTTATTATTAGCCCGTAGTAGTTAGTATGGTGGATGGGACGGGCTAGCTTGGGATTACATGATTTGCACAGGGGGTGAAGGTTTATAAGCGGCTGGAGTTAGATGGGGAACAACAACAGACACCAACGACAACCTCATGGCAAGAGGTATTTTCGGAACGCTATCGCGACTTCTCCCCCTTTTATCATCCGGAACTTCGGGACTCTATCTACTTCGTCTTTCTACTTCCCGCGGCATGAGCGGTGATTGCCCTTCCGGTAGTATTTTTGTTTTGTTTTTGTTTCTTTTTCGTTCGTGCTATCATTTCCACCGGCCGAAGTGATTTTGCCGCTATCTACACCTTCTGCTTGTGTGGCCCAGAATCGACCTTTCAGTAAGATATGATATAATGCTGAGCTAGACCTGCCCCCTTGAGCGAACCTGGGTCGTACGTGTTGCACGCTAAAAGGGATAAAAAGAGAAAAATGTTGGCAGGAGCCTGTACTGTACACCCTTCTCCAACTATCATACCGGAACCGATTCCCAATTCGATTCTCCCAAGTATTCCTGAATCCTGAGGTGAGTCTTATGCAGGGAACCGCTGAGAGAGGTGTAGCGAGCCTAGATAAACATAGGGAATGAATGAAACAAAGAGAGTAAAATGTATGTATACATTCTTGTGGATCGCTCACTTGAAAATGAGGGTAGAAAAACATAACAAACGCCAACGCCATCCAAGAACACGGAAGGAAAAAAACTCCCCAAAAAGAGTATCTACAATTTGAACAGAAACATTTCCAAGAGAATGAGGGTGGAGAAACAGGTGTACTCTTAGCATGACATCTCGTGAACGCGCATGTGCGGTGGCTGAGGAAGCTTCTTCCACAAGTTATCAACTGCAGATGGGCTGTATGGACTGAAAGGAGCGACTGGTGAGGGGGCGGCCTGGTTGGAAGTAGGAGCCGGGGTCCGTTTCGGGGAAGAGGGGGAGGAGTCTGCTCCTCCGTGGGGCATGTCGGCTGGCGGTGTGACGGCTCTCTCTGCCGATTCACAAACATCGGCTTTTGGAACGGTGGTGTAGTTCTCTTTATGTGGGGTGTAAGTGGTCGGATAAGTTAAGGTTGTGGTATCGAGTTTTGTGAAAAGTCTTTTGCTGTGGATGTATCCGCCATACTCATAGAATTCAGGAGGGATTAGTAGTATTTCGTTGGAATGGTCACCAAGGTCTGTGCCGGTAGGAAGGTCGAGCTTAGAATAACTCTCGCTACTCACGGTAGTAGTGATCTCCGCTTTTGGATATTCGGAGGAGGAGCGAGAGTCGGAATTCTGATGGGAATATTCAAAATCCTGAGAATGCTTCCTCGTCTGGTCCTTGTTCTTCTTGTTCTTCCTAACCCATCGGAAAAGGAACCCCAGAATGATAGCAATTAGTACTGCCCCTCCAACCGCTCCGCCAATGAGAAGGGGGCTGATAACGCCATCTGAACCATCAGCGTCTGAATTCTTGCCTTTATTGGTTGGCCACGACTCGGTGCCATTGGCGGGGCTAGTGAAAGCTTGGATGTTTTTCTCGGCGGAGAAGCTCGCTGGCGCGATCTGGAATTCGTCGGTTTCGTAGTTGACTGCTAGATAGACTGCTTTCAAAAACGCTCTGCCAAAGATGGCTGTGGAGCCAGTGTAGTTCACCATTGGCATGAACGCTTTGAAGGATGGTTTGGGGTTGCCAATATGGTCGTAGCCCTCATGCCAGACTTTGAAGAGTAAAGGTTAGCCTGGTAGCACACACGCCCGGTATCGGGTAGGGGTTCATACTTTGTTCCGGCAAAGTGATATTCAATTCGCGCGTATCCGCGGAATAGTCGGGTTTTGGAAGTCGGATGGTAATAGTGATATTGCCTAACTTTCTCTCCGAAGCGAGGGCTCCGTTATTCTGAACCGGGTCCTCCATAGAGTTCTTGATTTTTGCTACTATAGTTAGTCTCAAGATGTGTATATCGGAGGGGGGGCACTAACTAGCAAGAGCCGGAGGAAGATATATCCGAGGAACCGAAGAGTCAATTTCAACATCCAAATCATCATCCGTTGTCCCCAACAACTGAGCAGTTTCCGAGCCATGCATGCTGATGCCTGTGAGTTGAATCCTAGGCATTCCGCCAACCAATGGACCACGTATATAATCGTCACCCTTCTGCTTCGCAAAGTCATATCCACCAAGAACCAAGCCTCCAGGGTAGGATTTATGCTGAGATATGAATTAACATTTTTGATCACTATTTCTAGGAAATTTGATTCCAACCTGAGGATGGCCATCCCAATCTTGAAACTCCTTGACATCACTGCCAATCCACAAGGAGAACGCCTTTGCGCCAATCTTCCCTTCCTTCTTCAGCTGATCCAATAGCCCGCTGTCTCTTCCTAACCCCATGATGCCAAAACTTGCATTTGTAGCCTTTGCAAATCCCATCCCGAAGTTCTCGACTACCGAGCCTCCAACTTTGATGCTCGGTGCGACACCAGGGACTATGTCTGCATTGTAATCCCCCTCGCTGTTTTCAATGTGGACGACGGAGGAGTTCCCGGATGGCAAGCTGAGCTGGGCAGCACTCAGTAACTGGGAATCAGTACAAGCGTCGACTAAGCCCTTATTCCACCGATTCGCGTTCTTCCCAATGACCTCACAAGCGTTGGCGAGAGGTACCCAGCTGGCTGCATGCCGATTCGATGGGCATGCCCGAAAGGAATGTCCTGCTACCTTTGAGGTTTAGAGTCAGTGCGGTGTTCATAGCATATGGGTAATTCCAGAAGTACCTCTATCGGAGAGAGGTATAAGTCTGCTTTCGCTGACCTAGACGAAACGAGGTCTACATCAATTACATTCGGTGGAGCAGTATCTTCCCGCCTTAAAAGAAAACTAGTGACAAGAAGAGGGAGCTTCATGAATTGCTAGAAAGAAGGGAACCAAAAGAATGGCAATGAAGGGGCCCCTAGAAGCGAGTGGTGGATCAAGGTAAAAAAAAAGAGTGGTATCATATGACGGGGTGGGTGTATTATAAACCGTAGTAAGAGAATCCTATCCCCGACGACAGCCCATAAACATTCTGGGTAGTAAGGATTTCAAATTCTAGTCTCAAACAATATCAGTAGGATTTACCATGAGAAATTCCTAATACATTATTCAGAGACACAGTGCGGCGCAACCTTTTGACTTCCGTTCTGACTCTATGGGGAGAGTAGCCGAAATAGGAATCGCACCCCCAATATGCAGCACACCAGATCACCCGGACAAGCTTGATATGGGTAGGGCAGGCCACATCGCGGCTGGGAAATTCTCTCGCAGGACGGCGGTCACTATAATTTCCAATATATAGTCGCTTTTGAGTGTTTGTTTACCGGCGAGTTAGATGCGGAAAAATACTAGGCACCATTACCGCTCCGGTGACATGTTGGTAGGGCCCTTCAGCGGAAAGGAAACGAGAGTTCTGATTGACCGCAGCAACTTGCTCTCGAGAGGCAAGAGCAGCGGCGGGGAAAAGCCTTTTTGCGGCGAGTCAAGAGGCGGGAGAGCCAAATAGGGGAAGATAAGCATAGCCGGATATAGGCTGATTCGAAAAAGGTACCCGATTTTAGTCAAGATCGACAGGAAACCCCATTGTAGCGGAGGAGTTCAGGGGAGATATGCCTTCAACCCGCAGGATTCATGATAGTTCCTCTTGATTTTACTCACTGTTCTTGTTGGGGGGGTACTCACAACCACCTCAGCTTCTTTTCAAAAGATACCAAAAGACTCTCGGGATAGGCCGAGTTGTTTAGTAAACCGCACCCAAACCTGGAAGATCGGCTATCGTGCAGAAGTCGTCAGGAGGCACGTTCGTAGTCCGATCCGACTAGCTATTCCTCACATGAAACCTGATTCACTTGCACCTCCGCTCTCGCGTTTCGCCTTACGAACTGACTTTCGTCCCCTATTACTCGTACTCCGCTCATAGTGTCGGATGCATGCCGACAAGGCAAGTGTAGCAAAAGAGTCTCGGGGGAGCCTGTTCTCTATTTCTATACGAATAAGAGTCACGCGATCTCCCTTGGACGCTCTACTCCTCCTCCTTCGAGTGCAGATCAAGCGAGACTAATATCTATATTCCAGCGGGACAAGTAAGAAGGTGTTATCTGGGGCAGGATTCAATAGAATCCCCCAAGCAGGGTTAAGATCTACCTGTTGGATAGTAGCCTATAGGGCATGGGGTTATGGAGGCTTGCGGATATGGAGAGTTGGAGCTATGCCATTAGGATACTCGGATGGAAGGGTATCAGGCATGTGGCTTTGTGGTTCGGACAGTCATTCACCTCGCAGAGGCTTTGTTCATTTCACATCCTATGCCGGTAGGCATAAGGTATTGGTATTATGGTTTCGTTCACACTCTATGCGGTTAGTATGCGTGTGGTGATGGAGTAACCCGGTCATGGGTTAATGGTACAGTGGAGAGAAGAGTCATGAGTGGCTATCGTAGCCGAGTGACTGTCATGTTCGGCAGTTACTGTCATATCCGATTGATGACCCTCATATCTAGTGTTAGTGCATTGTGTGGTACACCATAGGTGGCCACAACGGATATGTATATAGTTCGCCCATTTCTCCCTGTCTCCAGGAAAAGAGGCATCGACGAATCATCTTCACATTTTCCCTACAAAGTGCATATAGTGATTGCATTCTTGCTCGTTCTTTCCTTTGTGCTTTCCTAAGGCTCAAACACTACCGAGTGACAATTAACCCTGCAAGGTCCTACTTGAGAGACTAAAAAAACTCCAACCGCTTGGGAGTGTGTGACATTTCCCTCGGACAGCGGATGCTCCTAGGTTGTGTTGATCTATGCTGGCTACGGTAATGCAGTATTTGAGGAGTTTCGGGGGACATCTCTCAATGCACGATAGCATGATATAGCAGGCCAATATTCATGGGTGGTCGGCCTTTCTTAGCAATCCTAGCTCGACATTCTTGTAACACCGGGAGCGCATAGGGGACACATTCCTGTGGTAAAGCTGCTAAACTCCTCTGCAGAAACTAGATTACTATTTTAGAAATCTGCCTCTTGTGGCTTTCATGCGTCTTCGGTCTTGTTGCAATGATGCGGGCAATATTTAGTGAGTACCGGTAGACACAGCACTGCGCACTAAAGTTATATTTCCACCCTTGAGGTTCCTCGTTCCTGTAGGCGCGCAGTTTCTTCCTACTTTAAAAAAAGTAGATAGCTCAACTAAATAAATCCAGCTCTAAGGCTCCAAACGGAAAAGGCCTTTCTTGGTACGAGTACAAGGCTGGTTACCTATTGTGGATAACCCTAGGTGTGTCATGATTAGTATGCTACCGAGGATGCTAGCCTGCAGATTGACAGTTCGCTTCTTTGGGCGAGAATGGGGGCGAGATGTCTGCGGCGCCTAGGCCAGGCTCACCGGTCAACTGCGAGCAATAAAAGCAGCAGCTTGCAGCGCCGCCGCGAGGAATCACAGGGTATTTAATCCCTACACGACGCCCTGCTGGCTTCTATTTTTTTCGGGTACCTAGTTCGATCTCGCAGGCCCAGCTCTCCCGCACCCCACACTAGGAACGTTTTATGCATGCGTGCTTTAGCGAAAGGTTGTGTCGAGCCCTATATCCAAGTAATTTTTCTTTTTTGTGAGAGATGCCCGGAACATATCTCTAATTCCTGTTTCTTTCGGTGCGCGCCGCTTGATTTGATCAAGATGTACCAGTGATACATCTACGGTAGATGGAACACTTTGCCGCCCAATCTCTCGACCGCCGCAAGATGTCTTCTAGCTGTGGTATGGCGTTAGTGTGTTTATACTCCGGCTGATAAAGTGAAGAGTTTCCACACCGCGCGGCGGTGTATAATTGTCAGGGTACCAATTGGCCAGCCCAGCAGGAAGGGGCTGCAGCAGGGTTCCAGCAACAAACCGGAAAGTTAGATATGGTTGTGTGGGTGAATCTAGCGACGATAACGGTTTGGGATATTCGGGCTTCGGAGATATTTGCCTTGTTCTGTGCCGTTATCACCTACATATATCGTCGGGCGTGAGTAGGCAAAGACGAGTACCAAAAACACCAGTGTGCTTTCATGAGAGAGGGGAGTACGGCAAAGGAGAGTGGGGCTGCAAACATGACGGAGTACCCGCGTATTTACTTAGGTTAGATACTCTACCTATTAAGAAACAAGTTCCGGTAGCAGTGCCCCCCCCAGTGCCCGATCAACAGCAATAATGCTCCCCTTCCTACTTCGGGTGAGAATAAAGTGTCCGGAACCGGCGGCCGATGGCTAGACTCACAACCGCGGCCCAAAATAAAAACTGCGGAATCTTTTTACTGGTATCAGGAACTGCCTTGTCTTTTTTTTTGTAGCCTCACAGTCGCTTTAGGCCGTTGAGTGGACAGTCGGCGGTTGGCGCTTCCAAACATTTAATCTCACCCCAAGTGAGTTATCGAATAAAACAAATGAACACTTCGAGGTTCTACCCATTAGAGCCTTACTGTTCGCACAGCTCAGAGTAACCCCCTCGCTAAAGAGAATCGCACACTGGCTCTCCCTGCATCTCATGACTATCATAAGGCACGCATGATTTTTATCGCTATACTATACGAGCTCTGGGCGCGCAACAAAGGTCTAATACAAAACTCGGTCCGCGAGAATTGTGGCACCCAGCTACGGAAAACGTCTGCTGTACGGTAACGAATACAGCGCCCGGTGCTTGAGCAACTTCCTCATGCAACAATGTGACCCCCTCCTTATACTGTTGGAATTGTAGGCTCTGGATAGCATACCCCCCGAAAATACAACACCCGTCGCTCCTAAGCTACAGCGCTCTGAGCCAGAGCTACCGAACCCAAGCATAGGGGATAGTAAACCCTCGGCACGGAGGACTCCGGGGTGCTGACTGGTGTTTGGTAAAGGTGTTGGTGCTGACCCCACTAGAAGTCATTGATACTAACTCGAGTATTGATAGGACTTAAGGAAGCGGTCGTAGCACGATAAGTCGATACAGATATATCTACGCGGGGGCTTGATCGGATAACTAAAAGGAGAAACAAGAAGGGAGTCGGCTACGGGCACTCCATTTAAGAGAAAAGAGCGGCAGATACAGCAAATAGCCAAAAGGGGGTTACGGATACAACTGGCGGATTTTTACCCTATCTTCAAAAAAGCCCGTGCTATATCTAGGCTGAGCAAGTCAACTATAAACACTCATATCACCAGATGCGAGTGATGGCACATGACGCGTAACTCTTCTTCGGTTGATTCTATCAATAGCACAAGCCGCCCTGCCCCAAGCCCAATCTCAAGCCCACGCTGAACACTACCCTTAGCACCCCCGGCAGAAGTGATAGGGAAGCTCTGCCGCCTCAGTGACAGTAGCTCCGTCATCCAACACCCTCCAAACAATCAAAGCCCCCGGTAGCTTTCCCCGGAGAGCCAATGACGCCCAATTAAAAGTCAAACGCGATGCACCAAACGAGGTTATCATAAGTCGCGAATACTACATCATAGTGCTCTTCCGCTGTGCTGTGCCTGGTAATAAGCTGGCACTAATGACTGTCAGCAGTGTATCTCTAATCCTTAGGCCCCGAATTACTATCTTTCTCACGGTCTGGCGGACTTTTTTTCTCCCCCCTTCCTCTCCCTCATTAATACCCCGACAGTGATTAGTCCTTCACCCAAGTTTGGATTTTGTTGTTATCTGTTGGTGATCGGCGTTTATAATTCCTCTTCCCTTGATATGTCGCCTCCTATGATGTGTTCAACGTTCAACAGTGTCGCATAGCTATCATCAATCTCAGGCGAAGAGAAAAAACTAAATAGAGCTACTAGTAGTATAGATACTGATCCCCACAGTAATGTTTGGTGAGACGCCTAACGGGCTTAGTGATTAAGAAGTCAAGAGCCGAACAATCCAGCACGAGCCCTCGCGGTGAACTATCGGGCAACCCACCACACAAGGCAGGAGAAATAAGGGCTCCTGCCCAATAGAAAACTGGTAGTCCGAAGACCCCAGCCTTTCCTGAAAAGGGCTGTGGTGCAAAACTGGCCCCCGATGAGCTGGCTAAATTTAAGTCTAGGCTATACGTGCTATATGATAGGTAGAGGTCCGCGATGGCAGAAAGAAACCAGGAAAAAGAACGAAAAGAATAAAAAAGAAAATCAAAGATAAGGCGACTGCTTTGACTTGAAAAAGTAACAGCAAATATTGGGCGCTGTGTAGGACTCCTGGTGGTAAAATGACTGAATTAGTTTCCGAGGATGGCTAGTTACCACAAAATCGTCTAACCCCTCACCATTCCCCACCTTACTGTCCCACCGTGCTTCCCCCCCTCAAAGGGAAAGAGGGTCATACGGATGCACGGGCAGCTGGTATGTTCAGTAGTTGCAGCGAAGCCCGGAAGTTGTCTGAGAATTTTACCATTAGAAGGGGTCCAGTGTGAGCCCTGGAGAGGTGCGAGGGGGGGGGGGGTTGAGCACAATTGTTTTCCACTTATGGCTTTTAGACACTTCCCATGATATCATACTGTATTGATCGCGCGGTACCCTCCGAATGCTCAAAGCCTGGCGATAGCCTTCCCACCTATGTCGGAAGGTAAGTTAGGTGCAAGGCGCGCTATTCTGGGGCGCATCCACCGGAATAGCGAAAATGCATCTGAGACGGGGGATTCTGGTTAACGATCGAATTCAGTCTGCCTAGGATATTCTTTGTGTGAAGGGTGTATAGTTCACTACGATGGAACACTCTGGATGCCTCACGGTCAAGGCATGCGCCTGGTTAGGTTTAGGATCCGAACTAGAGCTCGAGCTGTAGAAACTAGCCAATGATGAACGGCTCGTCTTTCTCGCGGGGAGCGGAGGCAATGTTGCAATAAAGGGGGGGGGTTCGATCAAAAAATGATCGGAACGCGCTTTTTCGAACCGGGGGGTTATAAGATGGAACCCCTCCTAACAAATCGGTAAACAATAATATTTGAAGGCAGTTGGGGACAAAGAAACAAATGAAATGATAGGAAAAGGGGACAAAATGTAGCAGAAAAGCAAATAGACTAGCACTGGTGCTCCACTTCCCCGGCTTCTGAGCAATAAATGCTCAGACATCTGGGCTAAAGGTAGAAATTCCCATCAGAGTTCATGCTATTTTTGCTTACTAAGACGTTAAAGAACCCCCCTCCTTCAATCACCATTTTCAGAAGCCCCGATTCAAACCCCCCTTCTAACCCCCCGGGTTCGATCATCAAAGGCCTTCTTTGCAACACTGAGCGGAGGTGGAGCTCTTTTTGGGGGAAGAGGCGGGGGTGCGGGCCGTCTTTGAGCGTTGCACCCAACTTGATTCAGCCGCAGCATGGTCATCCGCTCGTGTATCGAGCCACCGCTAGTTGATCCAACAGAAGGATCCATCCTAATGGTGCATTCAATCATCCCAGCAACTCTTTCAAGAAGTCGGTAGTGAGTTTCTTTGCCAAATTATCAAGGGAAGGATGTCTTAACTAGTCCAAGTCAATAGTTGAGGGAGTGAATTGATGAATTAGGCAAAGTCCAAGCCCCGTTATTCGCACTTGGATGAAATATTCGTATGGGGCGAGGGAACTTGTGTAGCTTGGCGCTGGCTTTGGAGGGTTCGGTGCCTCTCTGCTCGAATAGTATGATTCTTGCGAATAGCCACGATCCGCCCTACAAATGTTATTCCATCAACCTAACTTTGCCGACAAACCTGTACGGTAAGCTTCGTGGCAAGAGAGAGTTGAACCCACCAGTCGATCTGGACAGCTTCCGGGAGAGCTTTGGGGACCAAGAGACACGGGAAGTCGAGGATGTGGAGGGTAAATTTAGAAGTTCGCTCTTCTAACTTGAGCCGCATCTAAACTTGAGCCTCACCTAAACAGGGAATCATGCTTACTCATTCCCGGAGCCTCAACCGTGTGAGTACGGTGGAGAAAGGTACGGTATCATGCGATCTTTTGTTTCTGTTTTTTTTGTTTAACTCATATATTCACGATATCATGTAGGCGCCCACTATTTAGTTATACTACCAATACCATATAGGGGTGGTTTAAGCTCGTACACTACAGCTGAAACAACATTTTGAAGGAAAAAAATATTCTTTGGGGTGGAGAACCCCTTGGACCGAACCCCTCCACGAAGAGGTCCACAAACCTAAAGTCGTAGAAGTTTCTGGCTATGATAATATTATACAACACCTGTAGCAAGGAATACATTATTAAACGGTGCGCCAATATATTCTCTAATTATGCTAATTCCACCCGGACTTGGCTCTCGTGTGGGAACCGCAGATGAACGAAAGGGGGGTATAACTTGTCTTAAAGAACCACCAACAACCTTCTGATGAGAAGTGTTCTTGAAGCCCCACGCCACAGGACGACTCGGGGGCGCAGACGGAAAACACGAGGAAGAACCACACGAGGTTCACCCAGACCGTTCAAAATACAAGCCATTGACGTCCTAACGGATGCGATTTGTGCTCCTGCGCCACAAGCATCACAAACTTTCTCTCCCCGTTCCCCCGGATGCCCCGCTGTGCCGAATGGGGTTCCTGGGCTTTGGGTGCGATTGTATTTGTGAACTAGTAACCAGTGATTGACCAAGATAAGAGCTATCGGCCGAGCTTCTGAGTTTGTCTTGATTGATTGTCATGCGGGAATTGCACGCAATAAGTAGAAGCACTGACGAGATACATTCCCCCAGCGCCTAAACTCCGGTACCCGTACCCTACTCGAGGAGCTCTTTTAAGTATGATACCCAGGAACCAACCCCTGGAACCAATCCCTCTGCTTCCTTATTCCTTCCCTCCTCCCACTCCTCACTATTCACAGGGAACCGTGCCGCCAACACCCCCTCCCTAGATGGCCATGTCCCATTGCATCCCAAAGCGTGTCCGGATGATTGAAATCCCGTCTTGTTTCACAATCGACCGCACCAACCTTTTATCAGAGGGAGGGACCAGCTTCTCGTACGATACCATCATTAATCCGCCTCACCTCTTTTTAGGTTCCGCCCCTCAGGGGGAGCCGGCGTGCAGAATCGTTCCTCTCGCGAGCCTCCCGCTTTTATCTCCTTGGGGGGGGGTTCCGGTCCGGCTTTGGAGAGCCCCGCAGGATCTGCTAGCTGCAAATACGAGCAAATTCCGTCCTACCTCTGATCTCGTTCTACCAGGTGCCCCGCCTAGAAGTCTATTCTTGAGCAGCTAGAAGCGATCTGATGTGTCTTTCCGTGATAATATGAGGCAGTTTTATCTTTTGTCATACCCACATGTGGTACTCGAGTACTATAGTTCATGATCGTCAAACTTTTTCAACCGGTTCGACACCCTGGTGGCTAGGCGGTTAGCCCCCAAGGTTCCCGCACCCCTCTCTTTTATCTCGTCGCAGGGCATCTTCTCCCCCATTACTCCCCACTATTTGCTCCCACTACCGGTTATCCTCGTCAGAATCCCTCATAGAGCACCTTTTATCAGTCTTCTTCAACCTGAAGGCACCGGTATTTCGTAGCGATCATCTCCATAAATGACCCCCGTCCCCCCTGGCCCACCGACATGCAATGTCTGTTTTCCTTATTGTTCTCGCCCTTTGCCTCTAATGCCACGTTACTTACAGACTTCTACACTAATGATCAGGATACTAATAGACAGATTTCACATGGTGTTCGAGCATAGGCTTCCGTCTTTTCATTCCTTGCCCTACACTACTTCGTCGAATCCAATAAAGCCATGGTTGCCTGGCGCCGATATCGTACCGGTACCGCTACGCTATACTAATTATCTATTTCGGAGACTGCTTAAGCATCGCATTGGGCAAAGCAATTAAGTTACCTTCTAAAAATGGAGTGTACTCAGGCTGCCAGGCTGAGGCTACATTTATTTTGGCGCAAGACTGCCGCAACTCAAATCTAGCGTCTTGTGTCTTCTGTATTGGGGCAGCCCGCTGGACTTACAATATTTTTTGCCTGGGAAATTGATGCTCTCGCTCATCCCAAGCACGGATTGCTACAAATGGACATACCAAAATACCTTTACTAAGTATCAAGGGTTCTATCCTCTCAGTCGCAGTTGGGATTGGAACAAACACGGTTTAAGTTGTTATATTGGACTGACAAACAAAACAGAACTTATCCGGCCGGATATAAAATCAAATCGAAAAAGAAATCCCTGACTGATAGCTTCGTACCCATGCTCCGAACCACTCATCCACCCTCTAAGCACTATCGTTGCCCAAGCTGAAGGCATAACGGCAAAGTAGTTCGTGCGCATAACGGTCTCGGGGAGGGGAGGAGATTTAGTGCTACGGATTCAGTTGTCAGTCAAAGTCAAGAGTTTAAAGTGGAAGAGAGGGAACCGACGTTGCAGGATCCGCATCCTTGGCAGGATCCGCTGCAGGTGCCGGAGCAGCAAGTAGTGCAACTGCATCCACCCATGTTGATGTTTGTTTGGTATGAAGGGGGGGGGCTTAAAAGGCTAGTTTGATTGTTTGAAAGTTGGTATGTAGTGAGTTTGAAGGCTTGGTCGCTGGTGAAGAAACGCAGAGTTGGGGAAAACTGGTGGCCTTTTATACTGAGATTTTCCCCGCTTGGCGCTGCTTAAGGCACCTTCCGGTTTTAATCCGCGATCCCCGAAAGCACCAGAACAGACGCTGGTGGCGGTTGTGTTCATGGGCGTTAGCGGGGTACTAGTGGGCTTGATAATTTGGAACAGACCCAAATGTCCCCGTTTGCCTTGGCCTGGCGTCCTAACTGACCTCATGAGAGGGGCTGGCACACCGCCTCGTGGGGTGTGGGCGGGGTAGAGGTTGATCTGTTTCAAGAGGATTTGTTTACAATACGATGCGCACATAATTCGAAGATCACGAGCCTGCCGATAATCAGAGATTGGATGATAATGGCTGGCTAACTTTTGGGTTGCAGCAGGGATGGGCTAGGCGTGTTGTTTTGAATCCCGCTGCTCGTGTCACCGGCGATGAGTGATTGAAGGCTGGATAGGGATATAAAATATGATAGAAACAGTCGGAATCAGCCAGAGGTCTAAAATAACTCTAGGTTCTCTTATCGCAGACGCATTAGGATCAAGCTGAGAGGGATAAATTGTGTAGAAATCGTTTGAAATGGGAAGTGTATTCGCACTACGAAAAATGGATCATAACCCGAGGCCCTTCACTCTGTGGGTGCATAACATATCTAGCCCTTATTGAACAGCTTGGAGGACTTGGATTTCCCATATAGTTTCACTTCCGCAATCAAATTTTCGACTCAGAATCATGTTGTTTTCTGCAGACGACTAGAGGATGATGGAATACCAGCAAGTCGTACGAGGTTTGCACTTAGGAAAACTACTTGAGTATCATACTCGTACTGGGAATTACAGTGGGGATCCGCACCTCTTGATGTCAATGTCAGAAAGAATCATCCGCGAGATAAGAGAAACCAAATGACTACTCGAGTGCCAGGGGTTAACCGGGATGCAGCACTTTGTGCCAAGGAAATAGGCGGCAATTCAACAAAACAAAAGAGAGAAAAAAGAAAAAAGGAACGAGAAAAAGGTCTCAGCCTGTCGAACGTGGGGGAAGGAAAGGAGAGACCAGCCTCAATTACCGTAACTACGGTACTTGTACCGCACTGCTGTGCTCCGGTAGTCATCCCCAGCGCCGGGCAACCGATACCACCCGACTCGCCAATGATTTGCCGGGGATGATAGGGAGAAAGTGGAAGCTATCGCTGTTTGGTTTTTGTATCCCCAACTCCTTGCATGGGTTTGGATTAATCCCCTATCCTTAATAGTAGCGTTTTCTGGCCACCTAAAACCCTTCACCAGAACCCGAAGGACAATGCTTTCCTCGGCATAGAGTCCAGAGATAATGTACAGAGCGGGGCAGGATCTCACTACCGGGATAGAGTACAGTCGCACCTCGCTATCCCGGATGGCCAGAATCCAAGGAATCTGTCTGGGACAGCAAATTATCCGGGGCAACAAGTTAGGTTTTGGTGCAAAACAATTTAGAATTTAGAGAATTTCTCCCGGGACAGCGGGGTGCGACTGTGTGCAGTGCAGGCACTGTGTCGGGTAGGCTCGGATGGGTGGTGGGGGTGGAGGGCCGTGCCATCCACTACTCGCACCTCCTCTTTGCCATAGATGCACGAGAACACGGATTGAAGTACAATGTGGTAAACACAAAACCTCTGCATATCTGTGCACCATACAGAATCTACCCCCCTTGATTTCGGGTGCTGATGGCCTGGGATAGATACCGGTACCAAGAGTTCTACTCAAACCACGATGGGACTATGGACACTTACACCAGCCTCGGGAGAGTATCGTATTATAATCAAGCCGAATCGTGAGGATTTAGTGGCTCTAGCATTCCAGGTGAAGACGGAGGATGGGCGCGGGAGTGGCATTCCAATGGCATCCGAACCAAACATAAAGAACCAACACCATGTTTCAAGCACTTAGAACCGAGGGTGCTTCCAGTATTACCTGTGCTACCGGCAGGGTAAAAAGATTTTTCCGGAGCATTGGTTAATGTGCCGTCCAGTGCTCGAGCATTGTACCCGTATGCAAGCCTTTGGCCAAATCATCGCGAAGCCCTTGATATGATATCCGGGTGCTGTACTTGAGTACAGTATCTGACCTACTCGCAATTCTGCTCCCCCATACCCATACACACCAATCAAATAGCGATCTTCATCACAAGCTAATACGAAGACAATAGCCCATTATCTATATTAACACGGTAACTTTAGAAACCCCACGTATATAATAACATAGCCTACGACAGAAGGAAAACAATCGGAAAACAGGGTTAGAGACGCAGAAATTGATTGGCCCAATCCGCCAAGCGCTCCGGTTGGACCCCAGAATCACTCATCACGTTTTCTGTCTTTTTTATCACAGGCCACGAGTGCGTGCGTGGTCTACCATTCCTGTGGTACAGGGTCCGGTAAGAAGTTATGGAACAGTTATTCAAGGTTATCCAGCCAAATATATCCCTGTCTGTTCCGGTTAATAGGTTCCTACCCTTGTACCGATCTTGAATGATAACTTAAAGTTATTTAGGCGCGGCCGACGTGCCTACCTGCAGGATAACCATCACGTGATTTAAAGCGGCAAGCTACGGGGTTTACAGGCAGAAGGCACACAACCTACTACACGCGATCATTGCTTATCAGCTTTACACGACGACTATTTATCGGTCGCATCACGCAATATAAATTAATATCGTATCCCCGGGCAAGAAAGGAGGGGAGGGGTTCATGGATACCCCATAAATGGAGTACCGGTACCGTGCCGGGTGCTGGTGTGGTGCCCTTGACTTCTTGCCTAAGACTTCACCACATCACTACCCCACGTATGGTGGCGGAGCTGCATTGCATCACCGGTACGAGTACTATGGGAAGAACGGTAAGCAGGGCACCCCTCATAAATCCCATCCATCACACTGGGTGCGATAGCCCCACAGTCAGATTATTAACAGTACCAAACTAGTTACTCGAGTGGCTAAACGTTCCCCAATCCCAGCCGTAGAATCACCTCCTCCACGATTTTGGTACGCTCCTGCAGACTCGCTAAGAACACCCCCACGATGAGTGTGTATACTTGTACCGTACCATACCGCGGAGCGAAACAAATTTGACATATCAAACCAGTGTAAATTCCCTGGAAGGGAAATGGCCCGTTATGATGAGAAAAAACTCTTGTTGGTTGGGTTTAAACCCAGGCTCGAAGAGTGAGGGATATTCCTGAGCTGCTCGGGCAACCAACAGGACCAGAATGTAAAATTCTTTGGAGACCCCCGAGCCCCGCACCTGTCATTTTGCCTGCTGCTAAGAGCTTTGGTGGCGCCGAATTGCCCCCTTCTGCTTCAACCGCCGATTTGAACCACCCCCCTCTTCACTCCGTGAGCCTACGTTGAACTCAATTGACAAGAGTTTTTTCTAATCGTAATAATTGGTTGTAATAACCCCTGTACGCGTACGGTCCCCAATTGCCGGTACAGCTAGGTAAGTGATCGATGAGGATAATATCACACGATGGGAGGAGGTCATGTGGGTGTTGCTCTGGCGGGGAAATGGGTGGGCTGTGTTGGCGGACGAGGGAGGAGGGGCTCAATCCTTGGGACGCTACCGGTAGCATTTTAAGGTACAGCACTGGTGCGTTAGTAGAGGGTGTAACCCCTTTAACAGCCCTTGGAATTCACTCCACCACCGTATCGATCTCAGGTTTCCCGGGGAAATCGGCCCGCCAGCCCAGGATACAGTTGGTTTAGTTTGACAGGTTAAGAGAAAGTCGCAGAAAGCGGTTAGCGAGATCCCAACACCGCCGCAAGCTGATCTTTATGCTCCGCCAAGGAAACGTGAATCCTTCCAGGGGCCCCTGCCCCTGCTGTCGTCGTAAGCCCTAGCTCGCAAGGCTAGCAAGGAGAGTGGATTTCGGGCCTGTTCAGGTCGAAGGGGTGGAAGAGGGTATCCTGTGATCACTGCCGTGCCCCAGTGCCGAGCGTCAAGGGTCAACCATTGTCTCACGATTAAGGTGTGAGCAAAAGTGCGACAACCTCGTTCTGATAGGCTAGAATTTGTGCGGTTATGCAGGCTAGCTGTGCACATGATTGGCTGTACCACTGCCAAGCATCCAAATTTGGAGCCGGAAAAAGTATGGCTGACCTCGTTTCAAGAAATTTGTCTGAAGACTAAATACCGTATACTTGTACAAATAATTAACTTAGGATAAATTTAATATAATAGTTATTTTCCCCAGCTCCTATCACCGGGCTAACCTTGCTGGCATGCGCATGCTATCGATATGATAGGCTTAAGGAGTCTTTCTGAGCGAATACTCCCCCACGCCGCCTGTGACGTGAGAATCAAATCATTTGTCATTGTATAATGGTGACGGAGCAAGAGCATCAAGTCAACTTGAAGAGAGGAGTGGCAATGACGCTAATTCAATTATTGCATTCACTCTCAAGCGGCCAATGGCGCAGACTACTAAGTGGTATCTCTCTTGTTAATTTACCCAAAATATACTCGCCGCGAGATTAAGCCCCGAGCCAACGGGCGCAACCACGCTCCCCCGAAAGTTTCCATCATGACGATGACCACAATGGCGATTACACAATTGCAGCTCAACTATAGTACAGTGACTATTAATACTAAGGCGTGCATATTTGTGCCCCTCCCTCCCTCTCTTGGAGCCTGGAATCTGGTAGTACTTGTAGAACCTTTCATTTCGACTCTTGTGGTGTTGGGATGGCTGTGGTTGGGCCGTTGTCTCAGGACTTAGCCTAAGCACGCTCGTCAGAATGAGTTTGCACGAACCAGGCTCACTTTTCCTCGGTTAGTAAGTAATATTATCATACTTGGAAAAACTAGCGCCTTGGCATAAATTTGTATGTCAGTTGAATTTATTCCAAGTGCCAGACTATTCCTACTGTCCTCGACAAATACTCGCCCTGTCGAGGAGCAGAGTTTATAGGGTTAATTAGGAGGCTTGTATAAGTATCATAGTTTTATACTCGTACGGAGCTTCTTTTCAATGAAAATAAAAATAAAAAGCTTTGTGTGTCGGTGTTAAGCTCAATTCTAGAAGCCAAGCATGACCGCGGTACCGACGCACCACGAGCCTCGAATGGTAGTACTTGGCGATCCGTAAAGTATTCGGATGAATTAGCGCCAAGATGTCCGAACTCACACCTAAAAGCTCGAATTTTGGCCCCCATTCATCCGAATACTTTATGAATCGCCAAGTATTGTCGCAAGATACCAACGAGTTAAGGAGATCACCGCGACAGGCGGAGTATTTCTGCGAGCCGGTCAAGGGAACACCCATAGTACCAGCAGTCTGCTCGGGTCCGTATCCTACGATCTCAGTAGCAAATATTCGCGCCCGGGTATTGCAGGGTGAGTACGGAAGTGTGCTAGTACTCAGTAGGTACATTAGTTAGCATTGGCCGATCAACATACACGTGAGCTGTAGGTTAGATACCTGAATCGCGGACTCACCGCAGCTACCTCACTTTACCCCGCCGCATATCACCGCATATATACTCGAGTACAAGCTAGTCTATACCCGGAGTGGGTAGACGCTGGTGAGCATGACCGCTATTGCATTCCGCCAAGGTTTTTGTCGAACAACTGCCGGTGCTAGAAGGTAGAGTGGCAGAGTACTCGAGTAGTGTGGAAGGTTTGCTTGAGAGATCAGAGTTGTATGTGAATAGTGGAGTATAAACATCGTTGTCCTTTTTTTTTTTTTGTTTCTCTCATTTCTCTAAGCTAACGATAATGACATGAGCATATATAAAACACGACGAGGGTATTCTGATCCTTCGATAGATCGCCACACGCACCTCTATGCCTCCAGACATCTCTTAATCCCTCCGCAGGCTCCCATTGTAGCGGGGAAGGAAGGTTGCGCATCTGGAGAACCTTCTCCGGAAATCACTAAAGCTCGCGGAGCACACGTATCGACGCCAAAACAAATCCACTCGGCTTTTGAAACTCCCACATCCAGTGACAACACTCTACCGGCGGTCTTGTTGGGCAACCTTTAAAAAAATCTTGGCCTTTCCGCTCACCCGGATCTGAGTGGTGTGCCATGATGGCAGTTGTCTTTCAAAAACGTCACCCCATTACGAGTATATAAAGACAAAAGCCTTTTCTTTCCAGGCCGCGGGTATACGGTGTGAAGCTCGGTCTTCGCTCCGAGTGCCAGCTGTGTGGGGGAAGGGAAGGCCCTCTTGCGCTGGGCGTAGTATGTAGGCTGTGGCAGGCACTGGAGAAGTGTCATACCTGTTAGTACAAGTAATACCCATTGATGAGCTCTGCAGTTCCGGTAGCACAGTGCTACCATGGCAATATGCGGGGGGGAGAGCACAGCATAACTTCGTGCTCTGTGCTGTGCTAGAGATGCCGATCGGCAGAGCGGGTACAGCATCTAATGCATGAAAAGGTGGGAGAGAAATTAGCTGGGGGAGGGGATTTGTTGGGGATTTCCAAAGGGTCGTCGGTTTTTTTAGTTCTTTTAACTTTCTTAGGAAAAAGGTTTTCACTTTCGACGCCGTAGTAGAGATTCATTCATTCAGATTGGTTTCTTCGACCGAGAGGTAAATTTGGTTTGTAGCAGAAATCCCAGCCGTGACGGCCTTTTCGGAATCGGTTCTTTCTCGTCTCGCGCGAAATTTGTTTCTATTTGAGTATTATACCGGTAATAGGATTGGGCGCATTATATTTTTTTTTCTTTTTTCTCCTCTCTTTCTTTTTCTTTTGATCCCACATTGAAAACGAGTCTGGATTTCGTGGATTGCCGGTATGTTGGTTCTGGCCCTTAGGGCATTATAAAGGTTTAAGTTAGCAGACATCTGAGAGAGCTGTAGAGAAGGGGGTTCGGCTGAGTTTTTTCCTTTTTTTCTCAGATGTTTACTAATATTGGAGCGTTCTAGGTGGTTGGTACCACAGTGTGGTATGGATATCTTCTGCGTGGTTTGCCAAGGAAAAATTCGTGGGGTGGAGCTTTTTATGATACTCGTACGAGTACTCGTAGAGTCCTTGGGTAATGTATCGCTTGATCTTTGCCGTGAAGGCTTCTGGAGCTACGAGTTTGTGTGCAACTTCAATGACACCATACTTTTTCAGACAGCTGAAACCCGGAGGATACCTCACCCTTAGTGCAGCGAGAGATCCGTGATAGCAGGTCGGGTTTTGGTATAAAAGAATTCGGGATCCTCGAAGGTTCGTACGGGACAGAGAGGTATCCGGATTATGGGGGTCTAGGAAAACGGGATGACTGTGCCGAGTACTTGAGCACAGTACCACACTTCATAAATCCAACCACCGGGAATTCCAGTGCCAATGCGCTTGTACTAGTACTATACAATAGCGATCAGCCAAGCGCCAGTGAGGTAGGTAGAGTCTCGTATTGAATCAACTGCCGTATAAGATACCGGTAGCAAGGGACTTCAGCCAAGATCGGGGATGTGGAATGATAGGAGAGGCCGATCTTGGCGCTTTTTTTTTGGAGCTAGGAAAGGGTCAGGAGGACCGCCGGCACTAGAGCGGGTTCCATGAGAGCTTCCCCTCAGTGACTACTGTACGAGTAGTTGTGTCACCTTTGCAGTAGTGGTTTTTCGTACAAGCACTGTGCAGTAGTTGTTGTTTCCGGTCGCATGGGAGTGTGCCCCGGTCTTGATGCGGCACTAGCTTAGGATTCTAGTGCCAAAACAGTTGTCTGGTGGGGAGAGTGACCTGTTACCCTGGCCTGGTGGTTAGATGGTTTGTTCTGTCTAGTTATGGTGGGGGAAACCTTTAAGCGGAGCATTTCCAACCAGAAAAATGCCCAACTTAAAACTGCTAGGGCCCTCAAGAACAGCTTTTGGTTTTGTGTTCTCTCTATTTTCTGGTATGTAGGTGACAAGCTGGGGCTTCGGAAAACAGAAAGAAGTTGTAAATATATCGATTCTTGTGTCAACGGAGGGGTATGGTTTGGGGTGTTGCCAACCAATGTCACATCCCCATCATCCGCTGTTCAAATTACCGGGAGTCATGGCTAACACCGGTATGTCATGAGAGTCAAATTAGCTGGTGGTTAGCTGTATTGGGGGGCAAATTGACATGTACTCGAGTATTACTAACCAAATAGATGTCATTAGTGCTCCTGTTTAAGGTTTTTCCTACCATGCGACATTGTTGGGCAGGTGTTTCAAAGTCAGGGCTTCGGTCAGGTATTTGACGCCAAGTGGTAAATTTCGTCCGGCGGTGGAAGGATAGCGGTGATAAGAAAGCATTTGAATCGCTGTAAGGGCAGATACTCAAGGTCATCGCTAGGTCGAGAAGAGTGGAGGGGGGGGGAAGCGAGGGGAGGCGAATGCGGGAGTGAACTCGGAATCTCCAAGTCGAAAACAGTTCAGACAATCAAATCAGGGTTTACTGTTTCTGCGGTTCCCATGCCAGGTTTGGCACCAGAACAACAGGCATCTGCTTCAGCCCATAAACTAGATTGCCTATTGATCCGCGGCCGGGAAGGCTCTTGTTCTGACTAACCGTTGATTGTGCGATACCCGCATACTTTGCAGTCTACTCGTAATTTTCTGACGTTTGCAAACACAACTGCTATTGCATACCGCCAAAAATCGACCGGAGCCTCAAGATTTTGGCGGTATGCAATAGCAGTCGTGTTTGCAAACGTCAGA
>Ga0307513_10001437_pt1 | contig 34257 bp, 21 predicted proteins | sample 15_EM_MG_FD_202174 | JGI IMG/M metagenome (GOLD analysis project Ga0307513, IMG submission 202174) | Populus trichocarpa ectomycorrhiza microbial communities from riparian zone in the Pacific Northwest, United States - 15_EM | ecosystem: Host-associated > Plants > Roots > Unclassified | place... | reverse complement strand
CGGGTCGCGACATCGGCGGCGACGATTCCCACCGCCACGGCGACTGGCGAATTGCCGAACGCGCGGCCCCAGCAATAGGTGGCGCCGGCAGCGGTGACGCCGCAGAAACTTCCGGTCGAGCCGGCCAGCCGAGTGAAGCTCGAGCCGCCCGTCACCGGCGTCGCGCCGGCCGCGGTGGGGCCGTCGGCGTTGCCGGTGCCCAGCGTGCCGATGCCCCAGCAGTACGCCGCGCCAGCGGGCGTCAGCCCACAGGCGTTGTCCGTCGACGAGGTCACGACCGACTTGAACACCACGCCGCCGGGCACCGCCATCGGCGCACCCACCGCCACCAGCGCGAAGCCGCCGGAGCCGACCACGCCGCTGCTCCAGCCCCAGCAGTACGCCGCGCCGGCGGTGTCGATGCCGCAGGCCACGTTATCGCGGGCGCTGATCGACTGCCACTTGAAGTTCGGCATCGCCGTCGGCGTGCCGCGCGGCGTCGAATCCGGCGCGCCCAGGCCGAGCTGCCCCTGCCGGTTGTCGCCCCAGCAGTACGCCGTGCCGTCGGCGACCAGCGCGCAAGTGAAGTTGAGGCCGACCGTGATCGCCTTGAACTTCAGCCCGCCGGTGACGAGGACCGGCGCGCTGGAGAGGTGCCCGCTCGTGTTGCCGTCACCCAAGGCACCCAGGCTGCCGCTGCCCCAGCAGTAGGCATCGCCGGCGTTTGTCAACCCGCAGCTGTGCGGGCCGAAAGTGGAAATGGCGGCGAAGCTCAGGCCGCCCTGCACGGCGAGCGGGACGTTCGAGCTGCCGGCTGCATTGCCCGTCTCGCCATTGGCACCGAAGCCCCAGCAGTAGGCCGAGCCGTCGGCGGTGATGCCGCAGACCGCCGAGCCCATCTCCAGCGTCGGGCCGGCGACCGCCGCGCTCACGGGCGGTGGTGGCGGCGTGCCGCCCCCGCCGCCAGCCACGGCCACGGCCACGGCCGGCAGGTGGGCGCCGATCCCGCCCGGTGCCGCTGCGAGCACGTTGGCCAGCATTTGCGGGTAGCCGATCGCGCTGGTCCGCAAGGCGGTGCCGAAAGCGTCGAGCAGGGCGTCGTAGCTGTCGCCGGCGGTGGCTGCGAAGGCCGTGCCGATCGGGTCGAATCCCGCCGGCGGCGCGTAGCCGGCGCTCGCGAGGCCTTGCACCAGGCTCGCGGCCGCGGCCGCCAGCGTGCTGCCGAGCGCCGGCGGATGGCTGGCGTCGAGCGCGGTGAACCAGGTTCCCGGCCCGCTGCCGGCAGCCAGGCCGACGAGCAGGTCGCTGAACGGCGTGATGTTCGCAACGCCCGCCGCAGCGGCGTAGGAGTGAAACGCCTGCAGGTTGGGAGCCCCCGCCAGCGTGCCGCCGCTGGCCTGCAGGGCGCAGGGCAGCGCGGCCGTCGGCAGCACCAGCGTCCAGGCACCCGCGCTGTTCGTCGTCGCCGGCGGGGTGGATACGGCGGCGGCGCAGCGCACGCTCACGGTGGCACCGACCAGTGGCGCGCCGACCGCCGCGACGCCGCCCACGCTGACCGTTGCAACAGCGGCTGGCGGCGGCGAAGGATCGAGGCTCGCGTCGTCGCCGCCGCCGCAGGCGGCCAGTGCTGCCACGCTGGCCAGCGCGGCGTTGCGGGCTGCCAGGCGGCGCAACGAAACCAGGCGGCGTCGCGCCGGGGTGGGGATCATGGAAGTCATGGACGAGTCTCCGTTGGGTGGTACCGGGCCGGCCGTGGCCCGGGCTCATCGGTTCACGCGCAGCCGGATCCGGAAAAGGCTCACGCCTTGGCGAATTTCGTCGCCGCGGCGTGGCGTTCGGCAGCGGCGGGCGCCCGCACAATCCCGCGCAGATGACCGTGGACCCCAACAGCCTCACCGCCTGGCTCGACGCCCAGCCCGCGGGCGCGGCGGGTCTCACCGACGAGGTGTTCCAGGCTCTGTATGCCGAGTTGCGCCGCCTGGCGCGTTCGCACATGCGCAAGGAAGCTTCGGGCCACACCTTGAGCGCCACCTCGTTGCTGCACGAGGCCTGGTTCCGGATGGCCGACCAGCGCAGGACCGACTGGAAGAACCGATCCCACTTCATGGCCATGGCGTCGACGATGATGCGGCGCATTCTGGTCAGCCACGCGGTCGCCAAGCACGCGCAAAAGCGCGAAGCGGAACTGGTGCCGCTGACCTTGAGCGAAGCGCAGCACCTGGGCGCCGAGATGCCCGCCGACACGGTGGCGGTGCACGACGCCCTGCTCGCGCTGGCCGAATTCGACGAGCGCGCGGCGAAGGTCGTCGAACTGCGCTTCTTCGGCGGGCTCGGCAACGAAGAGATCGCCGAGGTCCTCGGTATCTCGCTGGCAACCGTCAAGAGAGACTGGGACCTGGCGCGCGCTTGGTTGCGCCGCGAGATGCAGGGCGGCGCGGCCTAAGTCGGCCCTTTCACAAATACGGCCACGTAGAGTTCCATGCGGGTCACATCAGAATCTTGTCGCGACCCTTCAGGCCCAACATCTGCCGCGCCTCGGCTGGGGTGGCGATCTCCAACCCCAGCGACTCCAGGATGCCGCGTAGGCGCCGCACCTGTTCGGTGTTGGACGTGGACAGTTGCCCGCCTGCGTTCGAGAGCGAGTCCTCCAGCCCGACGCGCACGTTGCCGCCCATCAGCGCGGCCTGCGTGGCCAGCGGCATCTGGTGGCGGCCGGCGCCCAGCACGGACCACTGGTAGCGGTCGCCGAACAGCTTGTCGGCGACGCGCTTCAAGTGTGTGAGGTTCTCCGGGTCGGCACCTATGCCCCCCAGAATACCCAGCACGAACTGAAGAAAGATGGTGCTCTGCACCAGGCCGCGGTCGACGAAGTGCTTGAGCGTATACAGGTGGCCCACGTCGTAGCACTCGAACTCGAATCGCGTGCCGTGCGCCTGGCCGAGGCGGGCGAGCACCTGCTCGATGTCGGCAAAGGTGTTGCGGAAAATCGAGGAGCGGCTGCCTTCGATATGGTCCCGCTCCCAGTCGTATTTGAACTCCTTCATCTTGTCCAGGATGGGGAAGAAGCCGAAGTTCATCGAGCCCATGTTGCAGGACGCCATTTCGGCCGACAGGTCCAGCGCGCCGGCCAGGCGCTGCTCCAGCGTCATGGTGATGGAGCCGCCGGTGGTGATGTTGAGCACCGCGTCGGTGGCCGCGTGGATGCGCGGCAGGAAGCGACGGTAGACCTGCGGGTCGAACGAAGGGCGGCCGTCCTGGGGGTCGCGTGCGTGCAGGTGCAGGATGGCAGCGCCGGCCTTCGCCGCGTCGATGGCCTGCTCGGCGATCTGGTCGGGCGTGAGCGGCAGGTGCGGCGACATGCTGGGCGTGTGCACCGAGCCGGTGACCGCGCAGGTGATGATGACTTTACGGGGCAAGGTCGTCTCCTTTACTTCAATCTGCTTTGATGTCGTAGTCCTTGATCACTTTGGACCAGGCCTTGGCGTCTTCGGCGAGGAATCCCTGGAAGGATCGGACGGAGCCGCCGGCCGGGACCAGCGCCAGTTCGGTCAACCGCTTGCGGAAATCCTCGGAGTCGATGATCTGCTGCGACACGGCGGCAATCCGGTTGATGGCGCCCTCGGGCGTTCCCTTGGGGGCCATGACGCCGTGCCACGATTCCCCGGAGAAGCCGGGGTAGAACTCCGCGATCGCGGGCACACCCGGCAGGGCGGCCAATGCCTTTGGCGAGGTCACCCCCAGGGCGCGCAGCTTGCCGGCCTTGATGTAGCCGATCGCCGTGGTACTCGGTTCCAGGGAAACGTCCACCGTGCCCGACATCACGTCGGTCAAGCCGCCGTCCTTGTAGGGGATGTGCGTCATCTCGATGCCGGCCGAGCTCATGAAGCGCACCATCGCCACGTGCGGAAAGGTGCCCACCCCGGTACTGGCGTAGTGCTTCCCGCCGGCCTTGGCCCTGGCGGCCTGCACCAGATCCTGCAGGGACTTGATGGGCGAATTGCCGGACACCACCATCACGAAAGGCACCGAGAGGATGCGGCTGATCGGCATCAGGTCTTCGGCCTTGAAGAGCGGGGTCTTGAAGACGTACGGGTTGATCGAGACGAAGTTGGTTGCGTACAGCAGCGTGTAGCCGTCGGCCGGCGCCGACAGCACGGCTTGCGTGCCGATCATGGCGGAGGCGCCGGGCTTGTTTTCAATGATCACCGGCTGACCGACGGCCCTCGAAAGCTGTTCACCCCAGACGCGGGCGATCACGTCGGGCGACGTTCCAGCGGGCAGAGGGACCACGACGCGTATGAGTTTGGTCGGGAAGGTGCCCTGTGCCCAGCCCATGCCGGCTGCAGCCAGGCCGGCCATCACGGCCAACGCATCGCGGCGGCGCGGGTTGAAGCGGGTCGTCTCCGGATTGCGGATTGAATTCATGCTGCTGCGCCGTTGATGTTGCTGTTGGTGTTGCTGTCTGCGGGCACGACCCGGCCCTTGCACTCGCCGAAGCCGACGCGGTAACTGTTGGCTTGGGCCCACGCGGTCAAGGCCACTTCATCGCCGTCTTCGAGGTACTGGCGCGTGCCGCCCCGTTCCAGCGCGATGGACAGCCTGCCATCGCGCGTCGCCTCATACAGGCAGCCCTGCGCGTTCGGCCCGCTGGCACTGACCGTGCCGGTGGCTAGCAGATCGCCCGGCATCAGGTTGCAGCCGGTGCTGGTGTGGTGCGCGACCTGCTGGGCGAAGCTCCAGTACATGGTTTGCAGGTTGCTGTGGCACACCACCGATGGCCTGGCATGGTCGCGCGGCTGGATGGACGCCTGCATGTGGACGCTGTAGTTGCGCCGCCCTTGCTGGGCCAGGTGCGGCAGCGGTGGGGGTGACTGCTGCGGCCCGTCGGCGAGGAAGGGCTCAAGCGCATCCATCGTGACGATCCACGGTGAGATGCTGGTCCGGTGGCTCTTGGAGACGAACACCCCTGCGCCCGGCATCTCCCAGGCCTGGATGTCACGTGCGCTCCAGTCATTGAGCAGCACGACGCCGAACATGTGGGACGGTGCATCGGCGGTGGTGACGGTGTCGCCGATCTCATTGCCCCGGCCCACGACCAGGGCGGCTTCCAGTTCGAAGTCCAGCTTGGCGGTCGGCCGGTAGACGGGCGCAGCCTGGCCTTCGTCCAGCACCTGCCCGCGTGGGCGCTTGACCGGTGTGCCGCTGACCACGACCGAACTGGCACGGCCGTGGTAGCCCATGGGCAGGTAGGTCCAGTTGCGCCAGAGCTGGCCGGCCGCGGTGCCGCCCACGATGTCGATGCAGTTCAGCGCATGCTCGCGCGACAGCATGAAGTCGCTGAAGTTCCCCACGGCCACCGGCATGTGCAGGCGCACCTGCTCCATGGGGTGCAGCACGTTCGCACGCAGGGCGGCGTCGTCGCGCAAGGCTGGGTTGTCATGGCGCAGCAATTCACTGATGCGGGTGCGCACGGCCGTGGCGGCTTCACGCCCCTGCGCAATGAAGTCGTTGAGCACGGGGCGGGCGTAAAGGCTACGGCCGTGCGGCGCGGCCGGCAGCAGGCCCGCGTCTTCGAGTGCAGCGAGGTCCACCACCCAGTCGCCGATGGCCACGCCCGCACGCGGACTGTCGCCGGCCGTGCTGAAGATGCCGAACGGCAGGTTCTGAATGGGGAAGTGCGACTCCGGCTCGACTGGGATGAAGGAGCGCAACAATGGATCGTTGGGATGCATGTGTGGCCGCTGGGCTGGGTTCGGCTTGCGGGATGCAGAGGCTGATGCCATGATAGAGACCCTGATTGATCGATCAGTCAGGAGTTCTACCAACCAACAGCAGAGACACCATGAACCGATTGATGAACCCGCGCTTCGTCGACCTTTCCATCTTTCTCGAGAACGAGGTCTTGTCGGACCCACCCGTTTTCGCGCCGAAGATCGACTACCTTACTCACAAGGACACTTTGGAAACGGCTGCCGCTTTCTTCCCGGGGCTGCTGCCAGGCGACCTGCCGGACGGCGAAGCGTACTCAATCGAAAAGATTTCGCTGACCACGCACAACGGCACGCACCTAGACGCGCCCTACCATTACCACTCAACCATGGATCGCAAGCTGGGTGGCAGCAAGCCTTCCATGACCATCCATGAAGTGCCATTGGAGTGGTGCTTCCAGCCGGGGGTGAAGCTGGACTTCTGCCATCTCGACGACGGCTACGAGGTGCAGGCGGCGGACGTCGAAGCAGAGCTTAAGCGTATCGGCCATACGTTGAGTCCCATGGAAATCGTGGTGATCAACACTCGCGCTGGCACCCGCTACGGTCATCCCGACTACGTGAATTCAGGCTGTGGCATGGGCTATGAAGCGACGATGTACCTGCTCGAACGCGGAATCCGCGTCACCGGCACGGATGGTTGGAGCTGGGACGCACCCCTTGCCTATGCCGCCGAGAAGTACGCTGCATCAAAAGATGCTCGCCTGTTCATCCCTGGACACAAGGCGGGCCGCGATATCGGTTACTGCCATCTCGAAAAGCTGCACAACCTGGAAGTGCTGCCGGCCACTGGCTTCTACATCTCGTGCTTCCCGCACAAGATCCGGGCCGCCTCGGCTGGCTGGACGCGCGCAGTCGCGATCTTCTTCGGTTAAGCCGGCGCGGCACCCTTGCGCTGCCGCTTGCCGGCAGGCTGTACCGCTTTGGCCTGCGCGGCGCGGGCGACGAAAGCCCGCAGACCGGCCGCCGCGAACAGCACCACGTTCTGCAGCAGTCCGTCAACGTCGCGGTCGTCGCATTCGCCGCCGGACAGCCGCTGCGGACGCCCTGTCGGCGCCATCATGGCCATGGCCACGTTGAGCGAAAAGATGTAGCCCCACACCGCGTCCCGGGCGGAGAGCCCCGGCAGGGTCTGCCGCAGCAAGGCGATCACGCGCCTGGCGAAAGGGTCGAATGCTCGGCTGACCATGCCGGTGGACTTCTCATCGCCGGCGAGCACGACGCGCATCAGCAGCCAGGGGAAGTTCGCGCCGCCATCACGCCCAAGCTGCATGGGTTGGCGCAGCAGGATCTCCAGCACCTCTTCGACCGTCGGATTGCCGGTCTCCACCAAGTGGTCCAGGTTGGCATTGCGTATGTCGTTCATCTCGAGCGCGCGGCGCTCGAACATCGCGATATACAGGCGCTCCTTGTTGCCATAGTAGTAGTGCAGCAGCGACTGCGCAACGCCCGCTTCCGTCGCGACCGCCTTCATGCTTGCCCCGTCGAAACCGGACATGCTGAAGACCTTCTCTGCAGCATGTAGGATGGCGTCTCGCGCGTCGACTCGGCTGGGTGGAGAGTTCGTGCTTTGCATCTCTTGTGATTATGAGGTGATTCGCGCGCTTGCTCAGGCAGTGCTCGTCTCGGCGTGGCTGGTCCCGTCGGCGCGCTCTTGCGCAACCCTTTGAGCGGGCTTCGGCGCGGGAAGTAGCCAGTACGCCAGCGCTGGCAGAAGAACGAGAGCGCCGAGCATGTTCCACAGAAACATGAACGCCAACAGCAGCCCCATGTCGGCCTGAAACTTGATTGGGCTCGCCAGCCAGGTGATCACCCCGATCGCCAGCGTAAAGCCGGTGAGCATGACCACCTTGCCCGTGAAAAGTAGCGCGCCGTAGTACGCATCGCTCAGCGTCTTGCCCGCGCGCAGGTTGGCGAGCGTGATGGACAAGATGTAGAGCGCGTAGTCCACCCCGATACCCACGCCCAGCGCGATCACTGGAAGTGTTGCCACTTTGACGCCCATTCCAAGGCCGACCATCAGTGCTTCGGCCAGCACACTGGTCAACACCAACGGCAGCACCGCCACCAATACCGCCCTCCAGCTGCGGAAGGTGATGAAGCAAAGCAACACCACGGCGCCATAGACCATGAACAGCATCTCGCGCCACGCTTGTTTGACGACGATGTTCGTGGCGGCGTCGATCCCTGCGCTTCCGGCTGCGAGGAGAAACTTCACGTCCTTCGTGTCGTTCTCCATGGCGAACAGCTCCACGTGATCGACGACGCGTTTCAGCGTGTCGGCCTTGTGGTCCCGAAGGTAGGCGTAGACCGTCAGCAGGCTGCAGTTGTCGTTGTACAGGCCTCTGGGGGCGCCTGCGGTGACGGTATTGAGCATCTCCTGATTGGGCACGAACTCGTACCACTTGGGGTTGCCCTCGTTCAGCCCGACGAGCATCCGGCGGTTCAGCAGAGACAGCGTATTGGTACTCTCGACGCCGTCGAGCTGACGCAGTTGCCACTCCAGCGCATCGATCTTGTTGAGGGTGTCGTACTTTGCACATGAGTCGTCCGGTGTTTTCACCATCACTGCCAGCACATCGCTGGCAGCACCGTACGCCTGGTTCAGATAGGCAACGTCGTGGTTGTAGCGGCTGTCGGCCCGGAGCTCGGGGGCCCCCGGATCCAGATCGCCGATCTTCAGCTGCACGCTGACGACGAACCCGCCGATCGCCAGCACCAGACTCACCGCCACCGCCAGCGTTGCATACCTCTTTTGCGTGAACAGGTCCAGCGCCGACCACAGCGGGTGCTTGACTGCCGAGCTCTCATTGCGCAGGCTGCGCTGTGCTGCCTCGAGGCTCACGCCGGTGTAGCTCAGCATGATTGGCAGGAGGATCAGGTTCGTGAACACCAGCATGGCCACACCGATGCTGGCAGCGATGGCCAACTCGCGGATCACCTGGATGTCGATCACCAGCAGCACGGCGAATCCGACGGCGTCGGCAACGAGCGCCGTCAGCCCCGCCAGAAACAAGCGCCTGAACGTGAAACGGGCCGCCACGAGCTTGTGCGTGCCACGCCCGACGTCCTGCATGATGCCGTTCATCTTCTGGGCGCCGTGGCTCATGCCGATCGCAAAGACAAGGAACGGCACCAGAATCGAATAGGGGTCGAGTGAGTAACCCAGCACCGGCAGGAATCCCAGTTGCCAGACCACAGCCACGAGCGACGCCAGCACCACCAGCAAGGTGCTGCGGATGCAACGGGTGTACCAAAACACCATGGCGGTCGCGATGGCCACGGCGACGGCGAAGAACAGCAGCACGGTCTTCACGCCGTCGATCAGGTCTCCGACGATCTTGGCGAAGCCAGTGATATGGAGGGTCACACCCCGAGCTTCATGCTTCGTGCGGAGCCCTTCCAGCGTTCGAGACAGGTCGGTGTAGCTCAGGGCCGTGCCATCGGCCATCTTTTCCATGAGCGGCACGTAGATCACCGTCGACTTCGCGTCGAGGGCGACGAGTTGCCCTATCTCACCTGAACGGGCGATGTTGGCCTCCAGCTGCTGCAAGCTGCGCGCACCACCGTCGTAGCCATCGGGGATGACGGGGCCGCCATCCAGTCCTTCTTCCGTCACCCCGACCCACCGGGTGCCGGGAGTCCACAGACTCTTCATCTGCATCCGGTTCACGCCCGGCGTCAGGAAGAGCTCATCGCTCAGCTGGCGCAGCGCCTCCAGGTACGCTTTGTCATAGATGGTGCCGTTCGGGTTGGCAACAGCGATACGAATCGCGTTGCCAAGACCCATGAGATCGCGTTGATGCTTCTGGAAATTTTGGATGTACGGATGGTGGATCGGGATGGTCTTCTCGAAGCTGGCGTTCAGACGCAGATGGATCGATTGCCAGCCCAGGACGGCGGTGACCAACGCACACAACAAGACGATCACTATGCGGTTGTTGAACAGCACCCGCTCGACCCACGAGCCCGAACGGCGATCGAAGTCCTCGAGGCGGGTCGAACCCGCGGGGACGGAGGCGGAAGAAGGGGTCACTTGGAGGGCACCAGATTCACAGGAAGAACGCCAGCGACCGACAGAGCGAGGGCCCGGTCTTCGGAAAGGGACAACAAGCCATTCAGCGGTGGAAGCTTGACGGGTGTTTGCTCAACCATGCCGCCACTTGCCGAGAACACCATGCCCGCCTGATTGCCCAACCAAACGCGGCTCCGAGCGTCCAACACCGAGGCTGTGATCGAAACGGGGATGGGCACGGTCAGTTGCGTCCACGAACCACCACCGTCAATGCTTCTCCACAGGTTGCCACGCAGGCCAGCGACAAGGATTTCATTCGAGCCAGGCAGCTCGACCGTAAAGAAGCTGCCTTTGTAGGGCAAAGACAGTCTGGTGAAAGTCCGCCCGCTGTCCAGTGAACGGAGCACAAGCCCCTGTTCACCGACGATCACGACCTCGGCCCCTCGGGAACGTAGGGCGTATAGGTGGAAGCCCTGCGGGTTGTCCAGGCGGCGAGAAATTGGCGACCACGTCTTTCCGCCGTTGCTGGTTTCGAACGCAAGGTTGTACGCGCCGACGATGATCCCGCGCTTCGAGTCGAAGAAGACCGCATCGAGGAATGGCTTGTCCGCACCGTCGGCAACCAGGCGCTCGGCCTCTGCGCGTGTGGCCACAGTGCCGCTTTCGGCCTTCGATTCTTCAAGCATCCGCCGGGCGGCTGCCAGGCCATCCAACTGCTTGACCCAAGTCAGGCCACCATCCACCGATGCAAGCACCACGCCGCCATGGCCGACGATCCAGCCGCGCTGGGCATCGGCAAAGCGCACCGCTATCAGGCCCACACTGACAGGGACACGGACCTGCCGCCAAGTTCGTCCATCGTCCTCTGACAGCACGACGATGCCGCGCTCCCCGACAGCGACGATGCGCCGCCCTGCAAGCGCCGCGCCTTGCAGCACCGAACCGGCGGCCTTCTCGCTGAGGACGGAAGGACGCTCCAGCGCTGCCCCGGCCGGTGCGGCGTGAGCGACGGGCGCTGCAAACAAAGTGGCCCACAGCCCGAGGACACTGATGAAGCCGGATCCGCGCTTTGCCCAATGCACCAAGCAAGCAAGTCTTGTCATGTTCTCTGCCGACGAAAGAAGGCGGAGACGGCGCGCGGCATCAAAGGCACCACGCACCGCCTCGCGGGCTCACCGAACCGATGCGTTGATCAGCCCGTCGGGCGTGAACACCTTGTCGGACGGGACTGGCGCTGTTCTGTACTGCGAACGCTTGTCGTTGGCGAGGCTGGTCGCCATATAGAGATTGGCGTTCAGGTCATACCCGCCGAAACCCGAGGAAATCACCGCAGGTACGTCCGGCATCACCATCGGGAGAAGCCAATTCGATTTCCAGAGACTGCCCTTGTCATCCCATCGGTCACCCAGCACAGCCATCCACGTGTCTTCGTCAAAGTAGTAGAGGCTGCGTGCCACTTGATGGCGTTGTCCCGCTCTGCGGGTCGCCTCCACCACCCAGACCCGGTGCAACTCCCAGCGCACGTGATCGGGGTTCAGGTGGTGCGCTCCCAGCAGGGCGTCGGCCGGCACCGCCATCGACCGATTGGAGTTGTACGGGATGAACAGCTCCTTCTTGCCCACGAGCTTCCAGTCGAAGCGATCGGTTCGCCCGATGAAGACCTCTACGTCGTCAAATCCCTGCACGCCAGCCGCGGCCGGGTTGGGTGTGTCGCAGCAGGCATTGGGCAGCTTGCGCACCCTTCGTTGTCCGGTGAGGTACACCCATGCGCTGTCGTCCTCGGAAAGACCGAAACGAGCAACGATTCCTTCGCCTGCACGAATTGGCGGTCCGTTGTATAGGACGCGCACAGTCACGTAGTCTCCCGAGAACTTCTTCGCGGCGTCTTCTACTTTGTAGTACGGCAGGAGATAGTCGATCGAGTAGTCGACGAACTGCGTCTTCCGTCCATCTGCGGACACCGTGTAACCCTGTCCATCTATAACAAAGGATGTTGGCCTCCATCTCAGGTTGTGGTTCCACACCACCTCAACCCCGGTCTTGGGAATGGGAAACGGGATGCCTCCCGAAGCCCCTTCCGGATACGGACCGGCAGCGCCCTCCGCGATCTTGGCCTGGGTGGCATTGCGGTAGGTGGCGTCGTACACCCATTGCGGCGCCGCGGCCGTACGATGCGTCGGATACACGTCCAACCGGTAAGTCTCCGGATAACGATTGAACATGGCCTTCACGCCGTCCGAGAGCTTGTCAGCATGCTCACCCATGTTCTTAGCCGTGATGCTGAACAGCGGCTTCTCCGCTGCGAACGGGTCGGGACGCTTACCCCCATTGACGAAGCCAGGCGTGGGCGTGGTGAGCCCGGAGGTCCAGGCTGGAATGGTGCCGTCTTTGTTTCCGGCCTTCTCGGCACCGAACGGGGTCAGTGTCGACTTCAGTTGTTGGGCTTCGGCAGGGGTCGCAGCCAGCGCCATCGCAGGCGCCAGCGCCGTGATCAAAGCCAAGACACCAGCGGCGGTGATGTGGGCCCGAGCCCTGTGCATGTTGTTGAGGAATTGCGACAAGATGTTCTCCAAATCGAGGGTCAGAAGGCGCGACGAACGGAGAAGGCGATGAAATCGCGATCCTTGAATGGCTGCCCGTAGTTGTAGTGAAAAGCCGGCGTCACGAAGGTCTTGGCCTCGCCAAAAAACTTGGTGTAGTTCAGCGTCACTCGCCATGCGTCCAGGTAGCTTCCGTTCAAACCAATCGAAAAATCTCCACCGTTTTCGGGGGGCGTCCCAGCAGCACCCAAGGCCATGGAACGGGACCCTTTTGGTGCGTAGCCCAGGCCGATGGGTACACCGAGGTCGAGCCCGGGAAGCACCTGCCGATAGGTCGGCTCAAAGAGGAGGCGCAGCGCCACCGCATCCCTTGTTGCCAAGGGATCCAATGCGGCACAATTCACTTGGCAGCTGAGAACGCGATTCCAAGCCACTTCTGCGAGCAACGTAGCCTCATTGAACAGCGCATTGGGCGGCGGCGACAACAGCATCGAGACGTTGGCGTGCGCCGTTTTACCAACCGCGTAAGCCGGATTGTCGGTATTGTTCGTGGCGGGCGCCCCCAGCGCACTCGCGTCTGCCCCGCTGGTGGACGAGAGATCCATGTTTCGACGAAGCGAAACCTCGGCTGCGAGGTTTGCCCTGCCGAAGGTTCGGCTCACGCTGGCACCGAAAGCCGTGATGCCTTCATGGAACGCAAGTTGATAGCCCACGGGGACCACACCCACCCCCGGAATGGCACCGACACGGGCTATCACTTGGGGATTCTTTTCGTGATAATGCACAGCGTACAAGCCGAAGTCGGCGTCCGCTGCCTGGAAACGAAACTGAACACCTCCTTGCCCCGAGTTCTTGGGGGTCTGGTCTGCATACCGGGGTGCGGTACCCAACGGCCCCAACAAGAGTTGCTCTCCGCCAGCATCCAAGATGTCGGCTTCCGAGAAATAGCTTCCTGCCGCCGGCAAGCGATTTCGCTCCCAACGAAATTGGTAATACGCTCCTGCCGATACAGTGGGTGAAATCTGCATTTGGGCGGAGACCTGGGGGACGGGCCGGATCACTTCCTTGAATTGCATCCCGGGAACTGCAATCAGCTTGATGATGTCGATCGGGGCCATGGCCCCGGCGATGCCATTCCCGCCAAAAAATAGCGACTCTCCCCAGACGAGGCCGTGGCGCCCCACTCTCACGACGGACGAGGTGTCTCCCAGGTTGAAGCGACCGTACGCGAAGGCGTCCAGAATCTCGGCCTTGCGGCCCATGAGTTTTCTTGTCGCCGGCGTGAATTCGTTATAGGCGCTTGACGTCTGATTGGGAAAGGCCGACGGAACCCCAGGGTTGTCATTGGACTGGTTGTAGATTTGGTCGTACCACCCCGCACCGCTGACCCTCAAACCGACATTGGAGTATTCAAGATCTAATTCACTGAAAATATCAACCCGATTGCTGATGATGCTGCGCGCTGCAAAGTTTTGATCTCCATCATCCAGATTGGGGTCCGAAGTCAAGGTCGGCGAGGGCGACTTCAAACGATAGGCTGTGCTGTACTTGAGGGTGTTGTCCCACCGCAGTTTCAGGCCGTCGACATCGGAGTCGAACACAGCAGCCGATGCGGCCAGCGACACCGCCGACGCCAGCAACAGGACCGTTACTTTGGCTGCACGGGCAACCACTGTTTGTTTAAACACGAAATTTGTCTCCTTGTTGAACATTTTCGGTAACGCGCAAGCAAGTGCGGCTTCCACGAACACTTGACGACTTGGCCCACGTGGCTGCCTGCACGCGTGACCTGTGACTGGAGCGACGCCCCTCCACGCAGCCACTGCGGCGTCGCCGCACTGAAACGCCGCGCCGCCGCGCTCGGCTTCGAGATCAAACTGACTTCAGGCCTGACGCCGATAATCCAGCAGTTGCCCCTCGCCGCGCACGTTTGTCACAGCAAATACGACATAAGTGTTCTGTGATTTGGCTGTCAATGGTTGGCCGATGTCGCCAGCAAGCGTTTGCCAGATCGAATGATCATGCAGCGGCCCCCTCTGAATTCCACAGGCGCCCCCAAGCCTTTCGCATTGCAGCGGAATCTATTCTTGCGAAACGTTCATCGATGCCATCCCTGGATGCCTGGATTCGCCGTTCGATGCTGGCCCATTCAGCGCCCACTAGCTTGCCGCCGCGTTTACGTGCGACCCCGTTAATCCACACGGAATCAACGTCGTTTGCATTGGCGTAGATCACCAGAGCGGCATAGGGGTCGCGGACCGGAGCGGTATTGATTGAGTTGAGCCGGGTAAGCACTACATCGGCCTTCTTGCCAGGCGTCAGGCTGCCGATCTGGGTTTCCAGACCCACACAAGTCGCCCCTCCCATCGTGGCGTGCTCGATCATCTTGGCGGCAGGGTAGCGCGTGCTCATCGGCAGTTCATAGCCTTTGTTGTCAGGCCGCTTGCCGCGGGCATTGCGTTCATCGATCCGGAACCGCATCGATTGCAGCATGAGCCGCATCTGCGCGAACATGTCTCCAGAAAAGCCCGAAACGATATCTATTCCAAGCGACGGAGCGCGACCGGAACCGGTCACTCGCTCCAGTATCGGGAAACCCGGCCCCATTTGAAGTTCGGTTTCTGGTGTTACCGATATCCATCCGCCATTTTCAGCGAGAAGGCGCAGATCATCATCACTCAGATGGTTGCCGTGCGAAAGCAGTAAATCGTCTCCCAGCACGCCTGCCTTCCATAGCTGCGCGATCAGGCTGGCCGCTTCGTTGCGAACCACCGTGGAGTGAAATGTGACGCGGGCGGGCTCGAGAGATCGGCTCCACGCAAGTTCTTCCAATACAGGATCGATGCTCGGAAACGCGAAAAACTCGCTCGATGCAATCCCGAAACGAAGCAATGAATCGTTGGAGGGGAAGAACTTCTCACGCACACGCCGTGCATTGCGCTTTTGAAAATCTTCTATCGGACCTGCGGTATCCACGATGATGGATGCGGCGTCGATGTGTTCGCCCGGCTTGTATTTTGGGTTTCGATAGACACCGTAGCAGAGGATCCCGCGAATTCCGGCATCAAGCAAACCATTCACGACCCCATCCGAATGCTCTTCGGAGATCTGGATATGGGAATGATCGACAACGGTCGTAATGCCCGAGTTGATCATCTCGAGTGCACCGACATAGTTGCCGAGATAGGCGTCTTCCGGCTCGTAACACACGGAATACATGGTCCGGATTTCGGTGATGTACTGAAACAGAGTCCAGTCGGTTGCGACACCTCGAAGTTGGGTCTGCCAGACGTGCCGGTGGGTATCGACGAAGCCGGGGCTTGCCACCATGCCGGTGGCATCAATCACTTCGGCGTCATCAGCCTGGATGTGCGCAGCCACCTCGGCAATCCGGTCGTCGATCAGAAGGATGTCACCGATCTTCAGATCACTGGTTGCCGGGTCCACCGTCACCAGCATTGCGTTCTTGATTAGAGTTTTCGTCATGATCTCTCTCTGATAGTGGGTGTTAGAACACGTGTCCCATGCCGACAGCCACTGCACTCATGCCGGCCCCGGCAGCGGCTGGCGAGCCTGCCGCCTTCTGTGAATACTGACTGATTGATCGATCAGTCAGTTTTCTATCGTCGCATCAACAGGTACGTCCCGCAAGACTGCGGCAAACCCTGATTGACCGATCAATTAGCCGATCCGCCTTGCCGAGCCTGCCTTCGGCCGCTTCGTGGGTCCGTCTTGCCGACCCAGGCTACTGGCCACGACGGGCACAAACTGGCAGGGCGAGCCAGCGCGAACGGCTGATGCCTGCGCCGGCGGTCGAGCGCCTCGCGACGCTGATTCGTATAATGAAATTTATTTCATTGAACGCAACGAGCACATGCAGGCTCTCCCGGAAAGCGCGCTGGTGCAGCATCTCGCTGACCTCCAGCGCCAGCCATTGCGGCAGGCCACGCGCGAGCGCCTCGCGCAGGCGCTGCTGGACTGGTTCACCGCCGGCTGGTCGGCGCTCGCTCTGCCGCAAGCGGGCACGTTGCGCGGGCTGGCGAACGACTGTTTTCCAGGCAGCGGCCCGGCACCGGTTTTCGGCGGCACCGGCCTTTCGCCCAGCGCGGCGGCTTTCGCGAACGCCGGCATCGCCCATCTGCGCGAGATCGACGATGCGCACCGGGCGGCGATGCTGCATCCTGGCGTGGTCGCGGTCTCTCCGGTGCTCGCGCTGGCCAGCGCGGCCAAGCTGACACAACGGCAGGTCGCCGACGCCGTCATCGCCGGCTACGAAGTGGCGCTGCGGGTCGGCGAAGCGCTCGGGACCCGGCACGCGGCCGGTTTCCACGCCACCGCCACCGCCGGCAGCGTGGGCGCTGCTGCCGCCGCCGGCGTCGCGCTGGGGCTGCCGCCGGATCGCCTGCACCATGCGCTCGGCATCGGCGCGACGCAGGCCGCCGGGCTGTGGCAGTTGGTCGACGACGAAGCCTTTGAGGCCAAGTCGCTGCACCCGGCCTTCGCGGTGCGCAACGGCATGACCGCGGCATGGGCGGCGCGCGCGGGGCTGCCGGGTGCGCGCGCCTTCGTCACCGGCAAGCGCGGCCTGTATCCGATGCTCGCCGGCGACGGCCCGCTCGCGGCGCTGACCGCCGACTTCGATGCGCCGGAACGCATCAACAGCGCGACGATCAAGGCCTGGCCGTGCTGCGCGCAGCTCTTCACCGCGCTCGACGCAACCCGCGAGCTGATCGACAGCCACCGGCCCGCCGTGCACGACATCACGGCCGTCGACGTGACCATCTTCCCGCACGCGTTGAAGATCGCCGGCGTCGACTGGCCGAGCAAACCCGCCGAGACGCCGTTCAGCCTGCGCTACGTCGTCGCGACCCTGCTGCTGAAAGACCGGCTCGGCATCGAAGACACCGAATCGCCCGACCTGCGATCGCCCGCACTGCTGGCGCTTGCGGCCAAGATTACCGTCGCCACCGACGCCGAATTCCAGCGTGTCTTCCCGCACAAGCGGCCGTGCCGCGTGACGATCACGATGCACGATGGCCGCCGTTTCAGCGCCCTGCGCGAACTGCGCCGCGGCGACCCCGAAGACCCGTTCGACTGGCCGCAGTTGCAGGCCCGCATGCGCGCTTTCGCGCCGCAGATGGACGACGCCCCAGCGGCGCGAATCACCGACTGGTGCGCCGGCTTCGCCGACGCCGGCCGCGACAGCGATGTCTGCCTGCCGGTGGCCGATCTGTTCAACCTCACCTCTTCCCTTGGAGCTTCGTGATGCCCATCTCCGTCTTCGACATGCAATCGCTCCAGCACCTGTGGAGCACCGAGGAACTGCGTGCGATCTTCTCGGAAGACAACCGCATCCAGAAGTGGCTCGACTTCGAAGCCGCGCTCGCCGCCGCGCAGGCCGAGCTCGGCATCATCCCGGCCGCGGCGGCGAAGGAGATCGGCGAACAGGCGAAGGTCGAGAACATCGACATCACGGCGATGTCGGCCGAGATCCGCCGCATCAAACATTCATTGGTGCCGGCGCTGAAGCAGTTGCAATCGCGCTGCTCGAAAGAAGGCGGCGAATGGCTGCACTTTGGGGCGACGACGCAGGACGTGGTCGACACCGGCGTCGCCTTGCAGCTGAAGCAGGTCCACGCGGTGATCGAACGCGACCTGAAGGCGGTCGGCCGCGAACTCGCGCGGCTGGCGCAAACGCACCGCGACACGATGATGGCCGGCCGCACGCACGGCGTGCAGGCCTTGCCGATCACCTTCGGCCACAAGTGCGCGTTGTGGCTCGACGAGATCGGGCGCCACCATGCGCGGCTGCAGGAGTGCGCGCCGCGGGTGCTGGTCGGCATGGTGGCCGGCGCGGTCGGCAGCCAGGCGTCGCTCGGCGAGCAGGCGGTCGAGGTCGAACGCCGCACCTTGGCGAAGCTGGGCCTGGGCACACCGGCGATCAGCTGGGCGCCGGCGCGCGACCGCTTCACCGAATACGCGTTGCTGCTGGCGATGATCGGCGCCACCTTGTCGAAGATCGGCAACGAACTCTTCAACATGCAGCGCAACGAATTCGGCGAGGTCGAAGAAGCCTTCTCCGAAGGCAAGCTCGGTTCGTCGACGATGCCGCACAAGCGCAACCCGACCTCGGCCGAGAACCTGGCCGGCCTCGCGCGGCCGCTGCGCTACAACGCCGCGCTGATGCTCGAAGGCATGGTCCAGGAAGGCGAACGCGACGGCATCGCGTGGAAGATGGAATGGAAGGCGCTGCCCGAGTGCTGCCTGATCGCCGGCGCGATGCTGTTCCAGGCGAAGAACCTGCTCGCCGGCCTGCGCATCAACGCCGACGGCATGGCGAGCAACCTCGACCGCATGCGCGGCTATCTGCTGTCGGAACGCGTGATGCTCGAGTTGAGCGAACGGGTCGGCAAGCAGACCGCGCACGAGTGGATCTACGAAGCCTCGATGCACGGCATCGAACACAAGCTCGGCTTCGCCGACGCGATGCGCAAGCACAAGCAACTCGCCGAGTTGCTTGGCGACGACGAGATCCGCCGCCTGACCGACCCCGCCGGCTATCTGGGCCAGTGCGGCCCTTCGGTCGACCGCGTCATCGCGCAGCAAACCTGGCTGAACGACTGAGCTGACAATGGATTCGGCTGCGTTCCGCCCGCACAGCGCGCACTGGGGCGCCTTCTCGGCCGCGTGGCACGACGGCAAGCTGCACGTGCGCCCGCATCCGAACGACCCCGATTCGAACCCGCTGATCGACAACTTCGCCGCTGCGCTGCACCACCGCGCGCGCGTGACGACGCCGATGGTCCGCCGCGGCTGGCTGGAGCGCGGACCCGGCGCCGACGCAAGCCGCGGCATCGACGACGACTTCGTGCCGCTGCCGTGGAACGAAGCGCTGGACCTCGTCGCCGCCGAGCTGCGCCGGGTGAAACAACAGCACGGCGCCGAAGCGGTCTTCGGCGGCTCCTACGGCTGGTCGAGCGCGGGCCGCTTCCACCATGCGCAGAGCCAGGTCCACCGATTCCTCAACACCGCCCTCGGCGGCTACGTGCGTTCGGTCAACAGCTACAGCGCCGGCGCGTCGGCGGTGATCCTGCCGCACATCCTGGGCAGCATGGACGAGGTGGCGCGGCGCAACGTCACCTGGGAGCAGATCGTCGAACACAGCGATGTCGTGCTCGCGTTCGGCGGCATGGCGCTGAAGAACTCGCGGGTCGCCAGCGGCGGCATCAGCCGGCACGTCGAGCGCGGCGAAATGCAGCAGGCGGCGGCGCGCGGCTGCCGCTTCGTTTCGGTCAGCCCGCTGCGCAGCGACATGCCCGACGAAGCCCGCCCCGAATGGCTGCCGGCGAGGCCCGGCACCGACTGCGCGCTGATGCTCGGGCTGATGCACACGCTGGTCGCCCGCGACCTGCACGACCGCGACTTCCTCGCCCGCTACTGCGAAGGCTGGCGCGGTTTCGAGGCCTACCTGCTGGGCGGCAGCGACGGCACGCCGAAGTCCGCCGCCTGGGCCGCGGGCATCACCGGCCTGGCCGAATCACGCATCGCGGAGCTCGCATCGGCGTTGCACGGCAAGCGCGTGCTGGTCGTCGTCGCCCATTCGCTGCAGCGCGCCGAACACGGCGAGCAGCCGGTCTGGATGGCCGCCGTGCTGGCCGCAGTGCTCGGCCAGATCGGCCTGCCCGGCGGCGGCTACAACTACGCGCTCGGCACGCTGGCGCACTACGGCAAACGAACCAACGCCGTACCGTCGGCCGCTTTGCCGCAAGGCACGAACGGCGTCAAGGCCTTCATCCCGGTCGCACGCATCGCCGACATGCTGCTGCACCCCGGCGAGCCGTTCGACTACAACGGCCAGCGCCGGCTCTACCCGCATGTTCGCCTCGCGTACTGGGCGGGAGGCAACCCATTCCACCACCACCAGGACCTGAACCGGCTGCGCCTGGCCTTGCAGCGTCTGGAAACCTTCGTCGTCCACGAGATCGCGTGGACCGCCACCGCGCGCCATGCCGACATCGTGCTGCCGTGCACGATGACCCTGGAGCGCGAAGACATCGGCGCCGCGCCGACCGACCCGCTGATGGTGGCGATGCACCGCATCGCCGAGCCGCACGGCCTGGCGCGCGACGACTACGACATCTTCGCCGACCTGGCCGGGCGGCTCGATGCGCGCGACGCATTCACTGAAGGCCGGACGAGCCGGCAATGGCTGGCCCACCTGTACGAGAAGACGCGCGCCGCGCTCGAAGCCCGAGGCCTGGAAGCACCCGACTTCGAAACCTTCTGGCAACGCGGCGAGATCGTGCTGCCGCAGCAGGCCGACGACGGCGGCATCCTGCGCCGTTTCCGCGACGACCCCGAAGGCCAGCCGCTGCCCACACCCAGCGGCAAGGTCCAGATCACATCGCCCGCGATCGCCGCTTTCGGCTATGCCGACTGCCCCGGCCACCCGGCCTGGCTGGCGCCGAGCGACGCACCGACGCCCGCGCACCCGCTGTTCCTGGTCGCCAACCAGCCGGCGACCCGGCTGCACAGCCAGCTCGACTTCGGTGGCCACAGCGCCAGCCACAAGCGCAACGGGCGCGAGGTCTGCCGCATGCACCCGGCCGACGCCGCGGCGCGCAGCATCGCCGATGGCGACACCGTGCGGCTGTACAACGCGCGCGGCGCCTGCCTGGCCAGCGCCAGCCTCGGCGACGACGTGATGCCCGGCGTCGTGCAACTGCCGACCGGCGCCTGGTACGACCCCGGCCACGACTCGCAGGGCCGGCCCTTGTGCCTGCATGGCAACCCGAATGTGCTGACTCGCGACCGCGGCACGTCGGCATTGGCGCAAGGCTGCGCCGGCCAGCTGACCGCCGTCGAGATCGAGCGCTTCGACGAGCCGCTGCCGCCGATCCGCGCCTATGAACCGCCACGCCTCAGTCTCTTCAGCGACCCGGCGGCTGCGAGCTGAAACCTTGCGCGGCCAACTCGCGCGCGGCGATGTCGACCGCGGCCACCTGCGACGCCGTCGTTTGCCGGCTCGACGGCCCGATGACGACCAGCGCGCCGATGAAGCGCCCGTCGCCTTCGAACACCGGCAGCGCCACCGAAGCCAGGTCCGGCAGGCGTTCGTTGCGGGTGATCCAGTAGCCCTTGGCGCGCACCTCGGCCGCATTCGGCGCCGCGCCGTCGGTGTAGGCCAGCAGCACGTGGGCCGACGAACCGCCATCGGCCAATGCAATGCGGTTGCCGACCTCGACATGGTGGGCCACGCCGCGCGGCGTGTTGTCGCGGTAGAGGCAGACGCGTTCGTCGCCGCTGCGGATGTAGAACGCCACCGTCTCCTCGGTCAGCTGCATCACCCGCGCCAGCACCGGCTGCAGGCGGTCGGCGAGGTTGAAGGTCGACAGGTAGATGCCGCTCAGCCGCAGGCTCGCCGGGCCTGGTGCGTAGCGGCCGTCTTCGAAGCGCTGCAGGTAACCGTAGCGGACGAAGGTGGCGAGCAGGCGCAGCAAGGTCGCCTTGTCGAGGCCAGTCGCCTCGGCCAGCTCGCGCAGGTGCAGCCGCGGCTGTTGGCGCGAAAAACAGGCCAGTACGCACAGGCCGCGTTCCAGCACACCCAGCGGCGGCGTAGGGGCCCGCAGCGCCTGCGGCGCAGGCGACACCGTGGATGGGCGTTGTTTGCTCGTGGGCATGCGCTTGACCGGCATCGCGCGGGCCGCCTATAGTAGTTTTATTGATCGATTATACGTTTCACTCATAGAAACGAACGAAAACCGAGGATAGAGACATGAAGCGAATCTGCAAGACACTCGCCGCGCTGGCATTCTGGGCGCTTGCCAGCGCCCACGCGGCCTACCCCGAAGCACCGATCAAGCTGGTCGTCGGCTTCCCGCCCGGTGGCGGCGGCGACACCTATGCGCGGCTGATCGCCGAGCACATGGGCAAGAGCATGGGCAAGACGATCATCGTCGACAACAAGCCCGGCGCCGGCGGCAACCTGGCGGCCGACAACGTCGCCAAGAGCAAGGCCGACGGCTACACGCTGCTGTTCGCGATGAGCGGCAACATCGCGCTGGCGCCGGTGCTGCGCGGCGACAAGCTGCCGTACAAGTCGCCCGACGACTTCGTGCTGATCGGCTCGGCCGTCGAAGCGCCGCACGGCTTGTTCGTCTCGGCGACGTCGAAGTACCAGACCGCGAAGGACTTCCTCGCCGCGGCGAAGACGAGCGAGCTGTCGTTCGCTTCCACCGGCGCCGGCGGCGCCGCGCACATCGGCATGGCCATGGTCGTGCAGAGCGCCAAGCTGCGCATGCTGCACGTGCCCTACCGCGGCAGCGGGCCGGCGATCACCGACCTCATCGGCGGCCAGGTCGACAGCTTCTTCGCGACCGCGCCGCCGGTGATGGGCCAGGTCAAGGGCGGCAAGCTGCGCCTGCTGGCGATCACCGGCGAGAGCCGCAACCCGGGCATGCCCGACGTGCCGACGTTCAAGGAGCTCGGCATTCCGGTCGTCGTCACCCAGTGGTACGGCCTGGCCGCGCCGGCCGGCACGCCGGCCGAAGCGGTGGACTATCTGTCGCACCACCTGTCGCAGGCGCTGGCATCGCCGGAGCTGAAACAGCTCATCCGCCAGGACGGCGCGGTCGAGGTCGACCGGCCGAAGGACAAGTTCCGCAAGTACGTCGCCAACGACATCGCCTCGTACCGCAAAGGGGTGACACCCGAGCTGGTCAAGGCGGCGGCAGAATGACAGCCACGATGAGCCACGACACCTTGATCCAGCCCACTGAGCTGGCCGCGCTGTTGCAGAACGACCCGGCCGCCACCGTCGTCTTCGACTGCAGCTTCGACCTCGCCGACCTCGCCGCCGGCCGCCGCGCCTACGATGCCGGCCACGTGCCGGGCGCGATCTACCTGAATCTGGATGCCGATCTGAGCGGCACCAAGACCGGCCGCAACGGCCGCCACCCGCTGCCGGCGAAAGACGCGTTCGCGCGTCGCCTGGCCGAGGCCGGCGTCGACGACGAGACGCAGGTCGTCGCCTACGACGGCGCCTGCGGCATGTACGCGGCGCGGCTGTGGTGGATGCTGCGCTGGGCCGGCCACGGCCGCGCCGCGCTGCTCGACGGCGGTATCACGGCCTGGCGAGAGCAGGGCTTCGGGGTGGAGACGGCCAGCCCGGCGAGCCGCCCGCCAGGCCGCTTCAGCGTACGCCCTTCGCTCGTCACGACGGTCGACTACGACGCCGTGCTTGCCAACCTGGACAGCGGCCGCCGGCTGGTCGTCGATGCGCGCGCGCCCGACCGTTTCCGCGGCGAGAACGAGACGCTCGATCCGATCGGCGGCCACATTCCCGGCGCCCGCAACCGCCTGTTCCGCGACAACCTGGCAGCCGACGGCCGCTTCAAGCCGGCGGCGCAGCTGAAGGCCGAGTTCGACGCCATCACCGGCGGCCGCGCGGCCGCCGAGCTGGTCTTGCAATGCGGCTCGGGCGTGACGGCTTGCCACAACCTGCTGGCGCTCGAAGTTGCCGGCCTCGGCGGCGCCGCGCTGTACCCCGGCTCGTGGAGCGAGTGGTCGGCGCAACCCGGCGCGCCGATCGCGACCGGCGCCGACTGAAAGGTCGAGCGGCCTCAGGCCTCAGATCAGACGTTGGCGGCCTGCCCGGCCTCGGCCGCGCGCAGCGCCGCGATCAGGGGGTCGAGCCGGGCGCAGACCGCGTCGAGCAGCGTCTCGACCTGGCGATCGGCGCCGCCCTCGGCACAGGCGCTTTCCACCGCCTGCGCCGCCTCGACCAGCGCCTGCGCGCCCAGCGTCCCGGCGACACCCTTCAAGTCGTGCGCCAGCCGTTTGGCGGCAGCGCTGTCGCCGGCCGCGCGCAGGCGGCGGAAGCGGGCCGCGAAATCACCCTGGCTGTCGCAGAACAGGCCGAGCAGCCGGCGGTACAGCGCTTCGTCGCCGTTCAGGCGCTCCAGCGCGGCGTGGCTGTCGATGCCCGGCAGCGTCTCGAACCACGCGCCGTCGGCGGCCGGCGCGGCGCGGCGCGCGGCCGGCCGGACCCAGCGCGCCAGCGTGGCGAACATCTCCTCGACCCGTATCGGCTTGGCGATGTGGTCGTTCATGCCGACCGCCAGCACCTTGTCGCGGTCACCGACCATCGCGTTGGCGGTCATCGCGATCACCGGCAGGTCGCGCCATGCCGCTTGCGCGCGGATCGCCCGGGTCGCCTGGTAGCCGTCCATCACCGGCATCTGGCAGTCCATCAGCACGCCGTCGAAGCGCTCGCGTTCGAGCCAGGCCAGCGCCTCGCGGCCGTCGGCGGCAACCCGGACCTCGATGCCCGCCTGGTTCAGCAGCTCACGCGCCAACTCCTGGTTGATCGCGTTGTCTTCGACGAGCAGGATCTGCGCCCCGGCCAGGCTCGCCTGGTGGCCTTGCAGCGTCTCCTCGCGGACGGCGCCGCGCGCGCTGCGCGCGCCGCCCAGGCCGAGCGCCTGCGCGCAGGCGTCGAGCAAGGTCGACGGCGTGACCGGCTTGGCCAATGTCGCGGCCACCACCGGCGGCTGGTTGCCCAGCCGCTGCAGCATCTCGTCGCGGCTGAACGCGGTCAGCATCAGCACCATCGGCGGCGGGTGGCGAAGCGCGGCCTGGGCAACCCGGCGCGCGCATTCGAGGCCGTCCATGCCCGGCATCTTCCAGTCCAGCAGCAGGAGCTGAAAGGGCTCGTCGCTCGCATCGGCGCGCGCCACCACCTGCAGCGCCTCGTCGCCGCTGGCCGCAGCCTGCGCCAGCAGGCCGAGCCCGCCGCACAGGTCGACCAGCACCTCGCGCGCGCAGGCGTTGTCGTCGACGACCAGCACGCGCGTGCCCTGCACGCCGGCGCGCGCGGCCGGCGGCGCCTCGGTCGAGCCCTGGAGCGCGAAGCGCGCGCTGAAGCGAAAAGCGCTGCCCTGCCCCGGCGTGCTGACGACGCCGATCTCGCCGCCCATCAGCCCGACCAGGTGGGCGCAGATCGCCAGGCCCAGGCCGGTGCCGCCGAAACGCCGGCTGGTCGACGCGTCGGCCTGCGTGAACGGCTGGAACAGCGCCTGGCGCTGCTCGGCGCCGATGCCGATGCCGGTGTCGCGCACCTCGAAGGCCAGCCGCACCGAGACGGCGTCCTGCTGCTCGGCCACGACCGCGACGACGACCTCGCCGCGCTCGGTGAACTTGACCGCGTTGTTGCCCAGGTTCAATAGCACCTGGCCCAGCCGCGAAGGGTCGCCGAGCAGCCGGGTCGGCAGGTTCGGCGGCAGCGCGTAGACCAGCTCCAGCCCTTTTTCGTCGGCCGGCAGGCCGAGCACATCGGCCAGCTTGTCCATCACGTCGCCGAGATCGAAGGCGATGGTCTCCATGTCCAGGTGGCCGGCCTCGATCTTCGAGAAGTCGAGGATGTCGTTGATGATGCCGAGCAGCGATTCGGCCGAGCGGTTGATCTTCTGCACGTAGTTGAGCTGGCGCGGATCGAGGCCGCTCTTCAGCGCCAGATGCGACATGCCGAGGATCGCGTTCATCGGCGTGCGGATCTCGTGGCTCATGTTGGCGAGGAACTCGCTCTTCGCCCGCGTCGCCGCCTCGGCCGCGCGCTGTGCGCGTTCGAGCTGCTCGGTGCGTTCGAGCACCCGCGCCTCCAGCCGCGCCGCCAGCGTGCGGATCTCTTCTTCGGCCTGCCGGCGCGCGGTGATGTCGGAGAAGACGACGACCCCGCCGCGCAGCGCGCCGCCCGGGCCGGCCAGCGGGCGGGCGGTCGCGCTCAGCCAGCGGCCTTCGGGGCGGGCGGAGTTCTGCAGGAACAGCTCGACCCCGTCGCACGACTCGCCGCGCATCGCGCGCGACAGCGGCAGCTCATAGCTCGGGTACGGCGTGGTCTGATCGGGCAGGAAGAGGCCGACGCGCGGCGAGCGCTGGCCGAGATCGGCGGTCTTCGCCAGCGGCCCGAGAATCCTCTCGCTGGCCGGGTTGGCGAGCAGCAGCCGGCCGTTTTCGTTGACCACCAGCACACCGTCGCCGATGCCGTCGAGGATCGAGCGCAGGATGCTGGACTGCCCCTGCACCTCGGCCCGCGAACGGCGCAGCCACAGCAGCAGGAAGGCGGCGCCCGCCAGCGCCAGCCCGCTGCCGCCCAGCACCGTCCACAGCCAGCGCTGCTGCAGCGCGCGCTCGCGCAATTCGGCGCTCTGCTGGCCGTTGCGCTGGGTCAGCTCGGCGATCGCGCGCTGGCGGCTCTCGCTCTGGTAGCGCTGGGCGAGTTCGAGCATGCGGGCGCCGGTGTGTTCGAGCGAAGCCTTGGCCGTCATCTCGGCAGCCTCGGCCGACAGCTTGTAGGCGCGCCGGTGGTCGCCGGCCGCCGCCGCCAGGGCCGCCAAACGCTGCGCGCTTTCGCTGACATACAGCGCCAAGCCGATCTGCCGGGCCAGCGCATAGGCGCGCTCGGCTTCGGCGCGCGCCGCAGGCGCACGGCCCAGCGACTCGAGGTTGGCGCTGCGTGCGTTCAGCGTGGACCACAGGCCGATCGGGTTCGGGTACTTCTCGTAGATGCCGACCGCTTCGTCGAGCAGCGCCAGCGCCTGCACGTGGCGGCCGCGCAGGCGCTGGTTGTCGGCCAGGCCGCGCAAGCCGAAGCTGACGTTGAACGGCGTGCCCACCGCGCGGAAGATGCCGATCGCGCGCTCGAACAGCGGCTGCGCCTGGGCGAGCTCGCCGCGCCGGTTGGCCAGCGCGGCGAGGCCGGCTACCGCGTAGGCCTCGAGCAGCCGCGAACGGGCGGCGACGGCGTTGTCGAGCATGCGCTGGTAGTGCTCCTGCGCCTCGTCCGGGCGCTGGCTCTGCTCGTACGAGATCGCCAGCCCCTGGTGCGCATAGACCAGGGCCAGCGGGTGGCGGCCGCGCTCGGCGATCTCCATCGCCTGCATCGCCACCGTCACCGAGTCGTCGAAGCGGCCGATCCGCCGGTAGGTCGTCACGCTGCGCAGCAGCGCCTCGCCGAGCAGGTCGGGCCGGTCGACGCCTTCGAGCAGCGCGACGCTGCGCGCCGTCGCCTCGACCACGGCATCGACCCGCCCCTGGTTGACGGCGTTCAGCGCCACGTTCAACGCGGCCTCGGCCTCGCCGACGCGGTCGCCGGTGCGCCGCGCCAGGTCGGCTGCGAGTTCGGCATCGCGTGCGGCCGCTGCGGTCTCGCCCAGGTACAGCTCGATGCGCGCCAGCAGGTTCAGGACCCGCGCCCGGTCGGCCGCGGTGGCGGCGGCCGGCAACTCGGCCTGCAGCTTGCGAGCTTGCACGTAGGCCTGCGGCGCATCGTTATCGGCCAGCATGCGGGTCTCGCCGGCCTCGCGCCGCCAGTCGTCGAGCGCCACCGCGGCCCAGGCCGCCGGCCCGAGCAGGCCGAGCAGCGCCGTCAAGGCCAGCACGACGGCGCCGCGGCCCGGCCCCTGGAAGCGCCGATGGATGGGCGCAGGCATGGGCGCAGGCACGGACCCGCCAGCGGGTTCACGACGGGTTGGGGTGGGCATGGGTCGGGGTTTCGGACGGCGGGCTTTTGCCGCAGGACGCCCCGAATGTAGCCACTCCACCGCCCCGGCGGCATCCGGGCAAGCTATTCAAGATCGCCGGCAGACACCGGGTTCGACTCAAGTCGGCGCCCTTTCTGCCGAGAACTCCCTCAACGTCATTGCGCCTCGAGCGAACTCTCTCGCCGGGCCGTTCATGTCGAACCAGCGCGCTTCGACAGAATGAACAACCTCAAAGTCTCGACCCGTCTCAGCCTTTTGATCGGCGTGCTCGCGGCGCTGATAGTGGCCATCGGCGGCCTTGGCCTGCATGGCATCGGCCAGTCCAACGATGCGCTGAAGTCGGTCTACGAAGACCGCACGGTGCCGGCCACCCAACTCGGCGAGATCCGCGCCCTGCAGCTCGGCAACCGGATGGCGATCAACATCGCGTTGATAACCCCGACGCCGGAGAACATCAGCGCCCGCAACGCGGAGATCGTGGCCAATATCGCGACGATCAGCAAGACGTGGGAAGCCTACATGGCGACCACGCTGACGGCCACGGAAGCCAAGCTCGCCAAGACCTTCGACGACGACCGCAAGAAATTCGTCCAGGAAGGGCTGCTGCCGACGACGGCTGCTCTGCGCGGCAACGACCTGAAGGAGGCTCAGCGCCTGGTGGTCGAGAAGATCCGTCCGCTGTCGGCGCCGATGGAACAAGGCATCGACGCCCTGGTCCGCCTGCAGGTCGACGAGGCGAAGCGGGAGTACACGGAAGCGACCGCGCGTTTTGCCACGATCCGCATGCTCTCGGCGGCGGCGGTTGCCGGTGGCCTGCTGTTCGCCGTGCTGTTCGGCGTGGCGCTGGCGCGCGGCATCGGCCGCCAGCTCGGCGGCGAGCCCGCCGAGGCCACGGCGCTGGCGCAAAGCGTTGCCGCCGGCGACCTGAACGTGCGCATCCACCTGCGGCCGGGCGACACGACCAGCCTGATGGCGCGGCTCGACAACATGCAGACCAGCCTGGCCCAGGTGGTGGGCAATGTGCGCCGCAACGCTGAAGGCGTGGCGACGGCCAGTGCGCAGATCGCCCAGGGCAACAACGACCTGAGCGGGCGTACCGAACAACAGGCCAGCGCGCTGGAACAGACCGCGGCGTCGATGGAACAGCTCGGCTCGACCGTCAAGCAGAACGCCGACAACGCCAGGCAGGCCAACCAGTTGGCGCTCGGCGCTTCGACGGTGGCGATCAAGGGCGGCGAAGCGGTCGGCCAGGTGGTGGCGACGATGAAGGGCATCGACGACAGCTCGAAGAAGATCGCCGACATCATCAGCGTGATCGACGGCATCGCGTTCCAGACCAACATCCTGGCGCTGAACGCCGCAGTCGAAGCGGCGCGCGCCGGCGAACAAGGCCGCGGCTTCGCGGTGGTGGCCTCCGAAGTGCGCAGCCTGGCCGGCCGCTCGGCCGAGGCGGCGAAGGAGATCAAGGCCCTGATCGGCGCCAGCGCCGAACGGGTCGCGCAAGGCACGGCACTGGTCGGCCAGGCCGGCGCGACGATGGCCGAGGTCGTCAACGCGATCAAGCGGGTGACCGACATCATGGGCGAGATCAGCGCCGCCAGCGGCGAGCAGAGCAGCGGCGTCGCGCAGATCGGCGAGGCGGTCAGCCAGATGGACCGGGCGACCCAGCAGAACGCCGCGCTGGTCGAAGAGAGCGCGGCCGCGGCCGAGAGCCTGAAGGTCCAGGCGCAGCAGCTCGTGCAGGCGGTGGCCGTCTTCGCGCTCGGCCCGACGATCCCGGTGGCGGTGTCGGCCGCGCCGGCCCGCACGGCCGAGCGCCGCGGCCCCGAGCGCGCGAAGAACGTGCTGCGGCCGGTGTTCAGCAAGCCGCGGCTGGCCACGGCCCCGGCGCCCGCCCCGGCTCGACCGGCAGCCGCCAAGACAGCTGCAACAGCCGCCCGCACCGGCACCCACGACAACGACTGGACGAGTTTCTGAGCTTTCGGGCTGGACCAGCGATGCGAACCCATCCGACCCGGCGCTGGCGCCCCGGCGCGGCCCGCCGCGCCATCGCGAGCAGCCTGCTCGCCGCCGCCTGCGGCCTGGTGGTTGCGGCGGGCGCGGCGGGTGCGGCGGGTGCGGCGGGTGTGACGGCTGCGGCGCCACCGGCAGCCGCCGGCGAAGCCCTGCGGGTGGTCGCGCTCGCCGCCCAGCATGGCGGGCGCTGGCTCGGCCCGTCGTCCGGCCCGCCGGCGCAAGCAGCCAAGACCATCGCCTTCGTCGCCGAAGACCTGCGCAACGGCGGCATCCTCGGCGTCGCGCAAGGCGTTCGCGAGGCCGCCCGCGTGCTCGGCTGGAACGTCAAGATCGTCGATGCCGGCGGCTCGGCCGCGGGCCGCGCCAAGGCCCTGGCCGCGGCGCTGGCGATGGCCCCCGACGGCCTGGTGCTGTGCGGCGCCGACGCGTTCGAGAACCGCGCCGCGCTGGCACCGTTTGCCGCCCGCGGCGTGCCGGTCGTCGGCTGGCATGCCGGGCCGGTGGCGGGCGCGATCGCCGGCACGCCGGTGGCGATGAACGTCACCACCGATCCGCTGGCCGTCGCGCGGGCCACCGCGATGGCGGCGGTTGCGCAGTCGGGCGGCCGCGCCGGCGTCGTGATCTTCACCGATTCGCGGTTCAAGATCGCGGTCGCCAAGGCCGACGCGATGGCGGCGATCGTGCGTGCCTGCACCGGCTGTTTGCTGCTCGAGGTGCGCGACGTGCCGCTGTCCGAGAGCGACACGCAGATGCCCGACATCACCCGCGAACTGCTGCTGCGCCACGGCAAGCGCTGGACCCATGCGCTGGCCATCAACGACATCGTGTTCGACTACGCGATCCCGGCGCTCAGCAAGGCCGGCCTGGCGAGCAACGCCTTGAGCCTGCTGTCGGCCGGCGACGGCAGCGCGCCGGCCTTCCTGCGCATCCAGGCCCGGACCTTCCAGACCGGCACCGTCGCCGAGCCGCTGAACCAGCACGGCTGGCAGGTGCTCGACGAGCTGAACCGGCTGTTCGCGCGCCAGCCGGTCAGCGGCTTCGTCGCACCGGTCCACCTGGTGACCGGCGACAACATCGCCTTCGACGGCGGTCCGCGCCTGCAGTACGACCCCGACAACGGCTACCGCGACGCCTACCGGCGCGTCTGGCAGCGCTGACGGCAGCGCTGACGGCAACGCTGACACCGACCCTGCCCATGTTCCCGTTGACCTCGCGCCTGTGGCGGCTGCCGCGATCGCTGCGCGGGCAGTTCCGGCTGGCCCTGTCGATCCTGTCGCTGTTGATCCTGGCCGGCGGCCTGGCCGCCGTCTATGCGCTGCGCACGTCGAGCCAGGCGACCCAGCAGCTCACCGAGGAACGGCTGGTCCGCATGCAGGACGCGCAGGACATGGTCCAGCGCAGCCTGCTGATCGAGCGCGAGACCCTGCGGCTGCTGGGCACCGGGTCGCTGCCGGCCGTGCACCAGAGCTACGCCGCGATCGTGCAGCAGACGACGATGCTCGACCGCGTCGTCGCCGGGCTCGTGAACGCCTATGACGAAGTCGCGGTGCTCGACCTGCTGCAGGCGAGCCAGCTCTTTCGGAACAGCGCCAACGTGGTGGTCCAGCTTCGCGAAAGCGCGCTGCAGGCCGAGCAGGCGTTCGAACGCTTGCTGCTGGAGCGCACGCGGGCGCTGCAGGCCAGCCCCGGCCGCGATGCGACGGCGATGGTCTTGCTGCTGTACCGCCTGCAGGACGCCGACAACCCGGCTGCCGTCGAACGGCTGCGCGCCGAGTTCGTGCAGCGGGCGCCGTCGCTGCGCTCGCTGCCCGCCGGCCTGCGCAGCGACCTCGCGGCGCTGCGCTCGGGTGCGGCCTCGGCCTCGGCCGGCGGGCTCGACCGGCGCGACCTGTTCTCGCTGCGCCTGCGGCTCATCAACGAACGCGCTCTGGTGGACCGGTTTCGCGCGCAGTTGACGCAGCAGGCCGAGGGCATGGTCGGCGCTGCGCGGCTGCAGTCGGCCTACTACGACGGCGACTACCGCAGCGCGGTGCAGGCGCTGGTCGAAACCTCGCGCCTGCAGCAACGCTGGGTGCTGGCGCTGCTCGCCGCCGGCCTGTTGTTCGCCTGGCTGGTGGCCGGCGTCTTCCTCGGCCGGCATGTGCTGCGCCGGCTCCGGCACGTCAGCCACCATCTGCAGCAGCAAGGCGCGGCCGCCACGCCGCTCGAGGTGCTGGTGCAGGGGCGCGACGAGATCGGCGACATGGCGCGCGCGGTGGCCCGCTTCCTGGCCGACCGCGCCCAACTCGAACAGAGAACGCTCGAACTCGGGCTGACCCAGGAACGATCGGCCGGACAGGGCGAGGTGCTCGAGATGATCGCCACCGGCGCGCCGCTGGCCGAGATCCTGGACCGGCTGTCGCGGCTGGTCGAAGGCCAGCTCGAGGGCATCAAGGCCTCGATCCTGCTGCTCGACGAAGACGGGCTGCACCTGCACCACGGCGCCGGGCCGAGCCTGCCGGCGGCCTACATCCAGGCGATCGACGGCGTCGCGATCGGCCCCGGCGTCGGCTCCTGCGGCACCGCCGCCTACCGGCGCGAAACAGTCATCGTCGCCGACATCCAGACCGACCCGCTGTGGGCCGCCTTCTGCGGCCTGGCCGCGCTGCACGGGCTGCGCTCGTGCTGGTCGGCTCCGATCCTGTCGCAGCAAGGCGAGGTGCTCGGCACCTTCGCGATGTATTCGGCGCTGGTCCGCGTGCCGAGCGCGGGCGAGATGCGGCTGATCGAACTGGCGACGCGGGTTGCCGGCATCGCGCTCGAGCGCCGGCGTGGCGAAGCGCGCATCCGCCACATGGCGCACCACGACGAGCTGACCGGGCTGCCGAACCGCGCGCTACTGAACGACCGCATGACGCAGGCGCTGGCTCAGGCCCGGCGCAGCGGCCGCGCGGTCGCGCTGCTGTACCTCGACCTCGACGGCTTCAAGTTCGTCAACGACAGCTTCGGCCACCCGGTCGGCGATGCGCTGCTGGTCGCGGTGGCCCAGCGGCTGGCGGCAACGGTGCGCGAAGGCGACACGGTGGCGCGGCTGGGCGGCGACGAATTCGTCATGATGCTGCTCGACCTGGAGCACGCCGACGCTGCCGTCGCGGTGGCGCAGCAGATCCTCGCCGCACTGGTGCTGCCGCTGCAGGTGGCCGAGCGTTGCCTGCAGGTCGGCGCGAGCATCGGCATCAGCGTCTTTCCGGACGACGGCAGCAACGCCGAGGCGCTGCTCAAGCACGCCGACACCGCGCTGTACCGCGCCAAGCAGCAGGGCCGCAACGGCTACCGCTGCTACACCGGCGAGATGGGCCTGGAGGCCCGCCAGCAGATCGAGCTGCAGACGGCGCTGCAGCAGGCGATCGAGCAGCAGCAGTTCGAGCTCTACTACCAGCCGCAGGTCGACCTGCACAGCGGACGCATCAACGCGATGGAAGCGCTGGTACGCTGGCGCCATCCCGCGCTCGGAATGGTCTCGCCGGCCGACTTCATTCCGCTGGCCGAAGAGACCGGGCTGATCGTGCCGATCGGCGAGTGGGTGCTGCGCAGCGCCTGCACGCAGCTCAAGGCCTGGCATGCGGCCGGGCACACGGGGCTGTCGGTCGCGGTGAATCTGTCGGCACGCCAGTTCCACGGCCACGACGTCGCGCAACTCGTGCGCGGCGTGCTCGGCGAGCTGGGCCTGGCCGGCGAATGCCTCGAACTCGAACTGACCGAGAGCGCGCTGATGCTCGACACCGAGGTCGTGCTGGAGACGCTGCGCGAGCTGAAGACGCTCGGCGTCGTGCTCGCGCTCGACGACTTCGGCACCGGCTACTCGAGCCTGAGCCACCTGCGGCGCTTCCCGATCGACGTGATCAAGATCGACCAGTCGTTCACCTTCGACGTGGCGAGCAGCACCGATGCCGCATCGATCGCGCGCGCGGTCATCGCGATGGCGCGCTCGCTCGGCGTGAAGACGGTCGCCGAAGGGGTCGAGACCGAGCAGCAGTTGCGCTTCATGGCGGCCCACCAGTGCGACCGCATCCAGGGCTACTACTTCAGCCGCCCGCTGCCGGTGGCGGCGATGGGCGCGCTGCTCGCCGAAGACCGCCGGCTGGCTGTGCCGGGCTTTGCCGAGCCGGTTGCCGACGGCAGCAGCCGGCAGCTCGTCGTGGCCGATTGAAATGACACCGGAGGCTCCGATTTCGCCAAGAGTCCGGATGACTGCGTTCGGCCCGTTGCAGTCATTCCTTCACAAGGTCGGTGGCGATGCCAAGGCCATCGGGTGGCCGACTCCGCGAATGTCCCCCGGCGGCGGCCTGGCGGCCGCCGCCGCCGGGGGACATTCGCGGAGCAGAGCACCCCGGCGGCCCGCTCGCGCTCCGCTCTCCGAA
>Ga0307513_10001436_pt1 | contig 34264 bp, 34 predicted proteins | sample 15_EM_MG_FD_202174 | JGI IMG/M metagenome (GOLD analysis project Ga0307513, IMG submission 202174) | Populus trichocarpa ectomycorrhiza microbial communities from riparian zone in the Pacific Northwest, United States - 15_EM | ecosystem: Host-associated > Plants > Roots > Unclassified | place... | reverse complement strand
AGCGTGCACGTCCTCGCCACGAGTCGGCGCCCGCTCGGGCTCGATGGCGAGTCCGTGCGACCGCTCGCGCCGCTCCCGGAGGCCGACGCCGTGGCGCTCTTCGCCCGGCGCGCGGGAGAGCGCGGCGCCACCGCCGTCGATCCCGCCGATCCGGCCATGGCGCAGCTGTGCCGGGCCCTCGACGGGCTCCCGCTGGCCATCGAGCTGGCGGCCGCCCGCGCCAGGGTCCTCTCCGTCCCGGAGATCCTGGAGCGCCTCGACGACCGCTTCGCACTGCTCGCCGACGAGTCGACCGCTCGACCGGCGCGGATGCGGTCACTCTCCGCCGCGCTGGCGTGGAGCTACGACCTGCTGTTCCCCGACGACCAGCGGGGGCTGTGGGCGCTCGCGCAGTTCCCCGCGGGAGCGCCGCTCACGGGGCTCGAGCACGTGCTGCCCGCCCTCGGGGTGCCGGCCGGCGCGGCGCTCGACATCGTGACGCGGCTGGTCGACCGGTCCCTCGTGGACGTCGATGCGGGCGCCGGGCCGACGCGGTATCGGCTGCTGGACAGCGTGCGGGCGTTCGCCGCGGACCGCGCCATGGATGCCGGCACGGCTGCGGTGGTGGCCGATGCGGTCCGCGGGTGGGTCGCGGCGCTGGCCGCAACGGTCGAGGACGGCGTGCGGGGTCATGGGCAGGCGCAGCTCGTCGGCCGGGTCGCGGCCGAGCGGGCGACGGTCGACGCCGTGCTGGAGCGCGCTCGCGTCCACGATCCTGCTGCCGGCCTGCGGATCGCGGCGGACCTGGCCTGGGCATGGGTCCTGCTGGACGATCCCGTGGCCGCCGCTCGCCTGCGCGCAGCACGGACGGCTCCCGGCGCCGGCGGCGGCGAGCCGCTGGTGCGAGCGCTGCTCGCCGAGGCCTGGTTGGAGGCCATGTCGGGCGATCTGAGCCGCTCCCGGGCGGCGCTCGACACCGGCACGGCACTCGCCGACGAGGCCGGGCTCGGCGCGCTCGCCGACCGGAACGCCGGGTTCGTGCTGCTGCAGGAGAGCCGACCGGCCGACGCGATCGCCGACCTGCGCCGGGGGCGGGCGGTGCACGCCGCCCGCGGCAACACCTGGGAGGAGGGCGCGTGCGTCCTGCTCTCGGCGTTCTCGTACATCGCGCTCGGCGACATCGGGGCCGGTCGCGCTGCCTGCGAGGAGGCGATCGGCATCCTCGCACCGCTCGGCGATGCCTGGGGCCTGCTGCACGCCGAGGCGGCGCTCGGGCGCGTCGCCCACGCGGAGGGCCGGTTCGCCGACGCCGCCCGCCACCACGGGCAGGCCGCGAGATCGGCGGAACGCCTCGGCTTCGCCGGTTCGGCCGCCCATCACCGCACCCAGCTCGGCGCGGCACAGCTGCGGGCGGGTGATCCTGCCGCCGTCACGACGCTGGAGGAGGCGCTGCGCGGAGCCGATCGCGCCGGCGATCTGCGCCAGCTGGCCATGACCCGGGTGGCCCTTGCCGAGGCCCTGCTCGCCGTGGGTGAGCGTGGCCGGGCCCGGACGACCGTCGAGGCCGCCCGGCGCTGGTACGCCGCCTCGGGCGCCGGGGACGGTACCCGGCTCGCCGACTGCCTCCTGGCCGCCATCCGCTACCGGGACGGGGATCCTGCGGCCGGCCGGGAGCTCGTCGAGGTGCTCGCGGCGGCCCGCGCGGACGGCGACCATCCCGTCGTCACGGTGGCGGAGGCGGCGCTCGCCGCGCCGCCGCCGTGACCGGGACCGACGACCGCGGCCCGGAGGGCGGATCGACGACCGCATACGGTGGCGTCGTGGATGTCGTGTTCGTCTGTACCGGCAACATCTGTCGCTCCCCCATGGCCGAGAAGGTGTTCGCCGCCGCGCTGGCGGAGGAGGGCCTGACCGAGCACGTGCGCGTCAGGAGCGCCGGCACCGGCTCGTGGCACACGGGCGAGCCGATGGACGAGCGGGCGGCCGAGACACTCGCGGCCGCCGGCTACCCCGTCGAGCACGTCGCGCGCCAGGTCGACGCCGAGGACCTGGGCGCCGACCTGCTGGTCGCGCTGGACAACGGCCACCGCAGGGCACTGCAGCAGCGGGTACCCGAGCCCGAGCGGGTACGGCTGCTGCGCACGTTCGAGGCGGAGCAGAGCGACGGCGACGTGCCGGATCCCTACTACGGAGGCCCGGACGGCTTCTCCGACGTGCTCGAGATGATCCGCGCAGCGGTGCCCGGGCTGCTCCAACACGTACGCGCCCGGATCTGACGACGATGTCGCCGGGACTCGAGCGGATCGGCGACGGGCGCCGGGTCTTCGTCAAGCGCGGCTCCGACCTCCGCGCGGTCCGTGCAGAGGTAGCCGGGCTGGCGTGGCTGGCCGTCCCGGGCGGTCCGCCGGTGGTTCCGGTGCTCGAGATCCATCCCGAGCACCTCGTCCTCCCCTACCTCGACGAGGTCGGCGCGGACGCCGAGGCGGCGCACCGCTTCGGGCGGTCGCTGGCGTACCTGCACGCGGCCGGCGCACCGGCGTTCGGTGCGCCGCCCCCGGGCGGTCCGGCGGACGCCACGATCGGGAACGCTCCGATGATCAACGTGCCGGCACCGGAATGGCCGTCCTGGTACGTGCTCGACCGGGTGCTTCCCTACCTGCGCTCGGCCCGCGACCGCGGGACCGTCGACATCGCCGATGTCGCAGCCGTGGAACTGGCGTGCGCGCGGATCGACGAGCTCGCCGGCCCGTCCCAGCCGCCCGCGCGGCTGCACGGGGACCTGTGGTCGGGCAACGTGCTGTGGACGGCCGACGGAGCCACCCTCATCGATCCCGCCGCGCACGGCGGACACCGCGAGACCGACCTCGCGATGCTGGCGCTGTTCGGCTGCCCGCACCTGGACACCGTGCTGTCCGGGTACACCGAGGTGTCGCCGCTCGCCGACGGGTGGCGGGCGCGGGTGCCGCTGCACCAGCTGTTCCCGCTGCTCGTGCACGCAGTGTTGTTCGGTGGCCGGTACGGCCGGCAGGCCGGAGACGCGGCCCGGGCCCTCCTGCACTCCTGACCGGGACCGGTGTCGGAGCGTTCACGGGAAGATGGGGCATGAGCTACCGCGTGGTGTTCGTGTGCACCGCCAACATCTGCCGCTCGCCGGTGGCCGAGAAGGTGTTCGCCACCGAGGCCGGACGGGCCGGCCTGGCGGTGACGGCGTCGAGCGCGGGCATCGGGCCGTGGCGGGTCGGTGAGCCCGCCGATCCGCGCTCCGTGACGGTGCTCCGCGACGCCGGCTACCCCACCGAGCACGTCGCCCGCCAGGTCGGGCCTGCGGAGCTCGCCGCCGATCTGATCATCGCGCTGGACCGCACCCACGTCCGCGCGTTGCGCGATCTCGGCGTCGACCCGGCGCGGGTGCGGTTGCTCAGCTCGTTCGACCCGGCGGCCCCGCCGAACGCGGAGATCCCCGATCCCTACGCCTACGGGCCGGACGCCTTCCCCGTGATGCTCGGGATGGTCCGCGCGGCGATGCCCGGCCTGCTGGCACACGTTGCAGAACATGTTCACCAGGACCGATGAGTTCGCGGTTAGCCCCGGGTCCTACCTCTGACGGGACGAGGGAGCGGACATGTCGGTACTGCTGCACGAGGTGCCCACGCACGATCCGGCGCCGCTCGAGGCCCACCGGGTCGAGCTGACCGGGTTCTGCTACCGGATGGTCGCATCGGCGTTCGTCGCCGAGGACGCCGTGCAGGAGACGCTGTTGCTCGCCTCCTTGCAGCCCGACCGGTTCAGCCGGAACACCGACCGGCGCGTCTGGCTCTACCGCGTGGCCACGACGGTGTGCCTGGACGTGCTGCGCAGGACCCCGCCACGGGTCCTGCCGACGGCCGGCTCGGGCGGACCGGTACCCGGCCAGCTGGTGCTGCCGGTGCCCGACGACCACGTGCAGGACGCGGGCGGCGACCCGGCGACGCTGCGCCTGCCCTACGTCGCCGCCCTGCAGCAGCTGCCGCCGCGCCAGCGCGCCGCCCTGCTGCTGCGCGACGTCGCCGGGCTCTCCGTCGCCGACGTCGCCGACGTCCTGGACACGACCGCGTCGGGTGCCGCGAGCACCCTGGCCAGGGCCCGCTCGGCGCTGGCCGCGGCCGCGCCGGCCGCCGCCGAACCGTTGCGGCCGGGCGATGCGGTGCAGCGGGACCTGCTCGCCCGGTACCGGGCCGCGGTCGAACACGACGACGTCACCGCGCTGCTCGCGCTCCTGCACGACGACGTCGTCGTGGCGATGCCGCCGCACGAGTGGTCGGTGCGGGGACGGGCCGCCGCCCGCGAGGTGCTGCTGGCCGCCCGCCGCCCCGGCCGCACCGTGCGGCTCGTGCCGACGACGGCGAACGGCTCCCCCGCGTTCTGGCAGACCGCGGCCGCGCTGCGCGGTGGGGTGCACGAACCGGAGGCCCTGATAGTCGTGGACGTCGCCGGCGGGGCGATCACCGGCATCACCACGTTCCTGGACGGGCCGCGGCTGCTGACGCTGTTCGCGTACGGCTGAGACGGAACGGGATGCGCTCCCGCCGTAACGGCACAGGGTCGCGCCCCGAGGCTGCTGTAGACGTACTCCTGAACCCGATCGACGTGACGATCCTCGCGGAGATGCCGGGACTTCGAGAGGGTGTGTGCACGTGCAGCGGTCCGACGCGCCCCTCCTGGAGCTGGCTGCCGCGATGGTCACGATCAACGAGGTCGCCCAGCGGAGCTGGGGGGCGACCACGCGCCGGCGGGCCGATCGGAAGGCTCTCGTGCGCTATTGCAACGCGCTGGAGTCCGCCGTCCACCACGATCCGACGTGGATGCGGCTCGCCCATCACGCGAGCGCACGAAAGCCGCCGACCTGGGACGAATCGCGCGACCTCATCAAACTCGTCGCCAGCACGCTGCTGAAGGCGCACGCCGACATCTTGCGCCAATGCGGATATCGTTCGCCGCCGCCACCAGAGGTGGAGGACCTGCTCAGCCAGACGCGGAAATCGGTTCTGACCAAGGGTCGGCGCACACCGTGGGGGCCGGAGAACCTCGACAATGTTCGATTCGCGCTGGCCTACTTCTCGAACATGCTGAGGGTCCACCTCGGGAACCCGGACGAGATGTCATCGGGCGCGTTGCTCGGGCGGGTCCGGCGCCTGGGGCCGGCGAGCCTTCTCCTGGCGATGCTCGCCCACGTGGAGATCGCGACCGGGGACGAGCTGAACATCCAGCTGGCGACGACGGCGCGGGACCACATCACCTTCACGATCATGGTCCCGATGGACGGCGCAGACCTCGCCAACTTCGCCGCCACCCTGGTCTACTCGCAGGTTTCCAACGTCGGCGAGGCCCTCGACGACTGCTGGATCGGCCCCTCGAAGGACGAGGCGTACCTGTCGGACTGGTACAAGTTGACGCAGGCCACCGAGCGCGTGAACGACAACGAGATGGGCGACGATCACGGCCCTGACCTGTAGGCGCGGGGCGCGGCCCTCAGCTCGACAGGTCCACCAACTCGGCCAGCGCCTCCTCGAGCGCCGCGGCCAGCTCGTCCACGTCGGGCATGGCGTCGCGGTCGGCGGTGAGCCCGTAGTGCACGTGCCCGTCGTACGAGGTGATGCCGATGGCCACCGCCTGCCGCCCGCCCAGCGGCACGACGGGGTACATCTCGACCATCCGGGCCCCCATCGCGTACAGCGGCCGTGGCGGGCCGGGCACGTTGGTGACCAGGACGTTGTAGAAGTTGCTGGAGTAGCGGCTGGCCATGCGGGAGGCGAGGCTGTGCAGCACCGGCGGCGCCAGCCCGACCAGGCCCATCAGGGTGGCGGCCCCGATCGCCTGCCCGCCACGCTTGTGCCCCTCCATCGCCGCGCGCAGCACGCCGAGCCGTTCCACCGGATCGGTCTGCGCCACCGGCAGGTCCACCAGGTAGGCGGAGATGTTGTTGCCGGCCGGTCCGATCGTGCCGGTCTCGCGGGCCCGCGACCGCACGCTCACCGGCACCATGGCCCGCACCTGCGTCGCTGACGTCAGCGGCTCCCCGCGGCCGATCATGAACCGGCGCAGCCCGCCGGTCACGACCGCCAGGACCACGTCGTTCACCGTGCCGCCGTGGGCCTTGCGCACCGTGCGGTGATCGGCGAGCGTCGTGCGCAGGGTGCCGTAGCGGCGCTGCTGACCGGTCGCGGCGTTGAGCGCCCCGACCGGACGTGACGCGGCCGCGCGCCGCCCGGCCGAGAGCACCCCGCCGACCGTGCGCGCCACCGCGTCGGCCGTGGCCCGCACATCGGTGACGGCCCGGCCGGCGGTCTGCCCGGCCAGCTCGAGCGCGCTCCACGGCCGTCGCAGCATGTCGACGGTCGCCCCCGCGGCCAGCGCCAGCCCGGACGGCTCCGGATGCGGGCGCCACTCCGCGTCAGGAGTGGTCGGCCGCGGCTGCGGCGTGAGGTCGAGCAGGGCCGCCCCGATGTCCATCGAGGCGAGCCCGTCGACCATCGCGTGGTGGGTCTTGGTGACCACGGCGAATCCGCCGCCGGCGAGCCCTTCGACGACGTTGACCTCCCACAGCGGGCGGCTGCGGTCGAGCTGGCGCACCAGCAGCCGGCCCACCAGCTCCCGCAGCACCGCCATGGAACCCGGCGCGGCCAGCGCCGAGTGCCGCACGTGGAAGTTGATGTCGAACTCGGGATCGTCCACCCACACCGGCAGCCCCAGCCCGCCCGGCACCGTGCGCACCTTCTGCCGGTACCGCGGCACCAGATGCAACCGTTCCTCGATCAACGCGGTGAAGGCGGCGACGTCGAACGGGCCGGTGGCCGGCTGCTCGAACGTCATCACCCCACCCACGTGCATCGCGGTGGTGCGGTCTTCGGCGAACAGGAACGAGGCATCGAGCGTGGAGAGCCGGTCGGACACTCCGTGATTCTCCAGTTACCAGCCGCGCAGTGGGAACCCCGACCGGCCCTGGGGTTCGAGCTTCACCCCGAGCACCTGGTGCAGCTGGATGTTGTCGCGCTCGAACCCGAGCCGCGACGCGGCCATGTACAGCCGCCACACCTTCGCCCGGCCGAGCCCGACCTCGGCGACGGCCTCGTCCCAGTTGTCCTCCAGGTTGTCGCACCAGCCCTTCAGGGTGAGGGCGTAGTGCTCGCGCAGGTTCTCCTCGTGGCGCACCTCGAAGCCGGCGTCGTTCATCTCGCTCACCAGCAGGCCGATCGGCTCCAGCTGCCCGTCCGGGAACACGTACCGGCCGATGAACGGATCGACCGTCATCGACTTGGGCATGCGGGGCTGGGTGATGCAGTGGTTGAGCAGCCGCCCGCCCGGGCGCAGCCGCGCATGCAGCGAGGAGAAGTACCGCGACAGCTGGCCGCGCCCGATGTGCTCGGTGAGGCCGATGGAGCTGATCGCGTCGAACTGCGACTCCGGGGCCTCGCGGTAGTCGAGGTGGCGCACCTCGGCGAGATCGCCCAGCCCACGCTCCTCGATGGCCCGCTGCGCCCACTCGGCCTGGTTCTTCGAGAGCGTGACCCCGAGCGCCTTGACGCCGTACTCCTTCGCGGCATGCATGACCATGCCGCCCCAGCCGCAACCGACGTCGAGCAGCCGCATGCCCGGCTTGAGCGCCAGCTTCTGCGCCACCAGCTCGTGCTTGGCCGCCTGGGCCTCCTCGAGCGTCGCGTCCGCCGTCGGGAAGACAGCGCACGTGTACGCCATGGACGGGCCCAGCACCCACTCGTAGAACGTGTTGGACACGTCGTAGTGGTGCGAGATGGCGCCCTTGTCCCGCAGCATCGAGTGCAGCCGCCCACGCGGGCGGTACTCGAGATCCGGGATGGGCTGGCGGTGCTTGACCCAGATCGGCAGCAGCCGCCGGGCCAGCGCCAGCTGCTCCGACCTCGTGAGGCCGTGCATCGTGACGTCGGCCATCGCGTCGAGGAGCTGATACAGCTCGCCCTCGATCTCGATCTCCCCCGTCACGTACGCGCGCGCGAGCCCGAGCGTGCCCGGCGCAGTGGCCAGCCGGGCGAGCGCGCGCGGCGACAGGATCCGCACCGCCACCTCTGAGCTGTCCGGCCCCGCCTTGCTGCCGTCGTAGGCGACGACCCGTACGGGCACGTCATCGCCGATGACTTCGGAGATGATGTCCGCGACCTGCATCTACGACCTCCTGACCTTCGTGTACAGATCGGGCGTCCGTCCGTTCGGGTCGTAGCGCTGCTTGAGCGCACGATAGGCGGGCCCGTTGTAGTGCTTCCAGAATTCCTGCTCGTCGTAGTGCACCGTCGAGTAGAGCGACTTGTGGCCACCGAGCTCGGCCACCAGCTCCTCGACGCGACGGTTGTGTGCCTCGGGATCACCGGGCGCCTCGGGTACCGCAGACCAGAACCCGACGTTCACGTACAGCTCGCCGGGGGCGAGCGGGTACAGCGGCCACTGCTCCTTGTCGCGCAGCGCCAGCGGGCACAGCCACACGGGGGTGATGCCGATGTCGCGGTGGAACGCGTCGAGGAACTCCGGCAGCCGCTCGACCGGGATCTCGACGTCCTGGATCACCAGCTCCTCCTGCGGCCGGCCCAGCAGCCGGTAGGCGCGGGAGGTCACGCCGTGGCGGTGGTCGAACGCGACGAGCTTGCGGTAGACGTCGGAGCGGCGGTAGCGGCGCGGCCAGAAGGGGCGCACCAGCGGGTGCTGCACCCCGAACGCGCGCGAGCACCAGAACCAGTCGGTGTCCCAGCGCCAGATGTAGTCCTGCACGGTGAGCACGTCGGAGGTGCGCTCCCGGATCGACTTGTAGAACACCTGCTGGCCCGTGTAATCGCTGGGGCCGGCGCCGGGATCGTCGGTGAACCGGCCCAGCGTGAGGTAGTTCTCGTCGCGGTCGAACACGGTGCCGTCGACGAACTCGATCTCCGGGTCGGCACAGGCCGCCTCGATCGCCTGCGACAGCTCCGAGGAGCCGACACGCCGGTGCTCGATGGCGACGTACGGGCGGACCGGCTGCACGTCGATCACGATGCGGAGGGCGTAGCCGAGCGTGCCGTAGGAGTTGGGGAAGCCGCGGAACAGCTCGGCGTGCTCGCCCTCCGGGGTGACCGTGATCAGGTCGCCGTCCGGGGTGAGCACGTCCATCTCGCGCACCGACTCGTGCGGCAACCCGTGCCGGTACGAGGTGGACTCGATGCCCAGCCCGGTGACCGCGCCGCCCAGGGTGATCGTCTTGAGCTGCGGCACGACCAGCGGCATGACCCCGCGGGCGAGGGTGGCCGCGACGATCGTCTCGTAGGTGGCCATGCCCTGGACCTCGGCGGTGCCCGCCACCGGGTCGACGTCGAGCACGCCGGTCAGCGCGCCGGCGTCGAGCAGCTGCGCGCCGGCACCGGCGCCGAACCTGAACAGGTTGGACGTCGGCTTGCCCAGTCGGACCCTGGTTCCCTGCGGAACGGCGCGGTACTGGCGCTGCAGCTCAGCGACGGCCGCGTCGTGGGCCGCGCGCGGGACCGGGCGCGCGGCCGACAGGTCGGTCAGGGTCATGACCACCGACGCTAGTCCGCGGATCCTGGCCTGCCCAGAGGGTTATCGGGAGTCGTCCGAAACGTCCGACTGGGACGCGACATGGATCACCCGAACGGGCTGTGATCAGGCCTTGTGGTCAGGGCCGTGATCTGCACCGTGATCTGCGCCGTGATCGCGGAGGAACCCGTCGATCAGCGGCCAGGTCGTGGTGCGGGCCTTGCGGCCGGTGAGCACGCCCAGGTGCCCGCCCGGGGCGGTCTCGAACCGCACGTCCGGGCTCCCGGTGAGCAGCTCGACGACCTTCTCCACCGACTTCAGCGGCGCGATCACATCGCCGGTGCCGGCCACCACCAGCACGGGCACGGTGATCGAGCCCAGCGAGATGGACCGGCCGGCCAGCGCCAGCTTGCCGTCGGCGAGATCGTTGCTACGCAGCATCAGGTGATAAACCTGCCCGAACACGCGCCCGGGGTAGGCGTGCATGTTGTTCATCAGGTACTCGACGGCCTCGATCTGGGCGAGGCCGTCGGTGTCGTCGATGAGCGAGAGCTTGGTCAGCGGCTTGGTGATCAGCTTGTCGACGGCGGTGAGCTTGAACGCGGTGCTGACGATCGTCGACGGGAACAGCCCGAACGCCTGGTACACCGCCGAGAGCCCGCGGCCGCCGGTGACGGCCGCGACCGGCCGCAAGGGCGCCACCAGCGGCACCGCCGTCACGTCGACGGGGCTGGCGATCTCCACGACCGCGCGCACCGGCAGCGGCACCCCGGCCTCCTCGGCGGCGGCGACGGCGAGCAGGCAGAAGATCCCGCCGAGCGACCAGCCGAGCAGGTGCATGGGCCCGCCCGTGTCCTGCTCGGTCTCCAGGACGGCCCACGGCACCACCCCGTCGACCCAGTGCTCGATGCCGCGCCGGCGGTCGGCGAAGGAGAGCCCGCCGTAGTCGACGAGGTAGACCGTTCGACCGGTGCCCAGCAGGTGCTCGACGAGCGAGCAGCCGCGGCGCAGGTCGTAGGCGAAGTCAGGGGCACCCAGTGGGGGCACGAGCAGCAGCGGCGGCTCGTCGAGGGGTTCGACGCCGTCGAGCGGCCGGTAGCGGTACAGCACGGACCGGCTCTCGCGCGGCGCATCGGCGGTCCGCACGGCGACCCGGTCCCGGGGCATGCGTCGCAGGTCGGCGACCCCGCCGCCCGTGAGCGTGTGCCGCACGTTGGAGGCCGCGGCGAACAGATCCATGGAAGGAAGTTAGCCCTCCGCCTGCAGAACCCGGGACTGCAACACCCCGCGAGCGCGCGACGACGACTTCGGGGGAGGCGCGCAGCGGCCCCTCGGAGGAACGACGCGGGGGCCGCGAGCACCGGAGGAGAAGTCGTCGTCCAAGAGCGCGCGAGCCCGGAGCGCCGCAGGCGCGACAAATTGAGCACTGCACCGGCACCTCGCGCCGCTCCCCAGCTGCGCGAGGTGCCGGTCGGTTCCACGGCAGATGCAGGCCCCGCTCCCCAGCGGACACGCACCCTCGATTCACATGGACCCGCGCACAGTCCGCCACACCCAGATCCCCGGCCGGGCGAGCTGCGTGCTATGGGTCGCTACCGGTGATGGATCCGTTACCGCCGAACGGCCGCCCGGATAAAAACAATCACGTCTGACGGTAAGTCTTCCGTGGTTACCGGCCGGTATGTGAGACTCGCCGGCATGGAGCGCGACATCTTCGACGCCGAGCACGCCGCCTTCCGCGATCTCGCCCGCACGTTCGTGGCGAAGGAGATCACGCCCTTCCACGAGCAGTGGGAAGAGGACGGGCAGGTAAGCCGGGACGTGTGGCTCGCAGCCGGCAAGGCCGGCCTGCTGGGCACCGACGTGCCGGAGGAGTACGGCGGCGGCGGCACCGACGACTTCCGCTACAACGCGATCCTCACCGAGGAGCTGGTCGCGGCCGGCATCTCCGGGCCGGGGTTCCCGCTGCAGAACGACGTCGTGGCGCCCTACCTGCTGCGCCTGGCCACCGAGGAGCAGAAGCAGCGCTGGCTCCCCGGCTTCTGCTCCGGCGAGATCATCACCGCCATCGCGATGACCGAGCCCGGCACCGGCAGCGACCTCCAAGGCATCCAGACCACCGCCCGCAAGGACGGGTCGGACTGGATCCTCAACGGATCCAAGACGTTCATCACCAACGGGATCATGTCCGACCTGGTCATCGTGGTCGCCAAGACCGATCCCGAGGCCGGCAGCCAGGGGTTCAGCCTGCTCGTCGTCGAGCGCGGCATGGCGGGCTTCGAGCGCGGCCGCCGCCTGAAGAAGGTCGGCCTGAAGGCCCAGGACACCGCCGAACTCTCCTTCACCGACGTGCGGGTGCCGGCCGAGAACGTCCTCGGCGAGCTCGGCAAGGGCTTCGTCTACCTCATGCAGAACCTGCCCCAGGAACGGCTGTCCATCGCGGTCGGCGCGGCGGCCGGCATCGAGGCGGCCCTGCGCCTCACCCTCGACTACGTCAAGGAGCGCAAGGCGTTCGGCAAGCCCGTCGCGGCCTTCCAGAACACCCGCTTCGAGCTCGCCGAGATGGACACCGAGGCGTCGATCACGCGGGCCTTCGTCGACCGGTGCATCAGCGAGCACGTGGCCGGCAGGCTGTCCATCCAGGACGCGGCGAAGGCCAAGTGGTGGTCCTCCGACGTGCTCAAGCGGGTGGTGGACCGCTGCGTGCAGCTCCACGGCGGCTACGGGTACATGCTCGAGTACCCCATCGCTCGAGCGTTCCTGGACTCCCGCGTGCAGTCCATCTACGGCGGCACCAACGAGATCATGAAGGAGATCATCGGGCGCACGCTGGTGGGTTGACCGGAGCGCCGGTGACCCCACCGGGTATGAAGTCCGCATGGCCTTCCGGTTAGCGCCACATGAACGCGGCTTCTACCCACTGTTCACCCGAGCCGCCGAGAACATCGCGACGGCGGCCGATCTGCTGGCCGAACTGGTCGCCGCGGACCCGGCCGAACGGGCGGCCTTGGCCACCCGGGTCAAGGACGCCGAGCACGCGGGTGACGAGCTCACCCACGAGATCATGGTCAAGCTCAACCAGACCTTCGTGACGCCGTTCGACCGCGAGGACATCTACCGGCTCGCCTCCTCCCTCGACGACGTGCTCGACGAGATGGAGGAGGCGGCCGACCGGATCGTGCTCTACCGGGTGGAGACCCTGCCCACCGGCGTCGCCGCGCAGGTCGCCGTCCTGCAGCGCGCGGCTGCCGCCACCGCGGCGGCGATGCCGAAGCTCGAGAAGATGGCGCAGCTGCAGGAGTACTGGATCCACGTCAACTCCCTCGAGGACGAGGCCGACGCCATCTACCGCGACCTGCTGGGCGATCTGCTGGCCCCCGCCTCGGGCGCCACCCCGCTCGACGTGCTCACCGTGCTCAAGCACAAGGAGATCGTCGAGATCCTCGAGAACGCGGCCGACGCCTTCGAGACGGTCGCGAACACCGTCGAGAGCATCGCGGTCAAGGAAAGCTGACCCGTGGAGCTGTTCGCGATCATCGTCGTGATCGTCGTCGCACTGGCCTTCGACTACACCAACGGATTCCACGACGCGGCCAACGCCATCGCCACCTCGGTCGCTACCCGGGCACTGGCCCCGCGCACCGCGCTGATCATGGCCGCGGTGATGAACATGATCGGCGCGTTCCTCGGCACCGAGGTCGCCTCCACCGTGGGCAGCGGCATCATCGCGGCGCCGGCCGGACTGGCCGGGCTGTTCGTGGTGCTGGCGGCGCTCATCGGCGCCATCGTGTGGAACCTCATCACCTGGTGGCTCGGGTTGCCCTCCTCGTCGTCGCACGCGCTGATCGGCGGCCTGGTCGGTGCCGCGCTGGCCTCGGCGGGCACCGTGCAGTGGGGCGGGGTCATCGACAAGGTGGTGATCCCGATGGTGGTCTCTCCCATCGTCGGGTTCGTGCTCGCCGGGCTGGTGATGCTCGCGGTGCTGTGGATCTTCCGGCGGGCCCGACCGACCCGGGTCTCCCGCGGGTTCCGCATCGCCCAGACGGTCTCCGCGGCCGCGATGGCGCTCGGCCACGGGCTGCAGGACGCCCAGAAGACGATGGGTGTGATCGTGCTGGCCCTGGTGGTGGGCGGCTACCACCAGGGATTCGAGATCCCGTGGTGGGTCGTCGTGCTCTCCGCGGGGGCCTTGTCGGCGGGTACCTACTCCGGCGGCTGGCGGATCATGCGCACGCTGGGCCGGCGCATCATCGACCTGGACCCCCCACGCGGGTTCGCCGCCGAACTCACCGCCTCGGCCGTGCTCTACACGACGGCGTTCGCCTTCGCCGCGCCGATCTCCACCACCCAGACGATCACCTCGTCGATCCTCGGGGTGGGCGCCACGAAACGGCTCTCGGCCGTGCGATGGAACGTCGGCGGGCAGATCGCCATCGCCTGGGTGCTCACCATCCCCGCCGCCGCGCTCACCGCCGCGCTGGCCTGGCAGCTGCTGCGACTGTTGCTGCCGACCTGATCTGCGGGTCGCGCATCCGTCTCAAAGCGACACTCCGGGCACGCCTGGCCCATGATTGGGTTCCTCATTCGGGCGAGGAGGCGCGATGATTCCCGCGGCAGAGCTGTTCGTGAAGGCCGAGGACATGCTGGTCGAGGTCCTCGGCCGGGTCCGCGGTGACGACTGGCGGATCATGCTGCCGCCCATGGTCACGGTCGCCGGGCATCCGGCAGCGCGGAGGCGCACCGTGCGCCAAGCCGTCGGCGATCACGTGCGCGAGCAGATGGTGGTGCCCGACCTGCTGGCCGGTGCGACGGCCGTCGAGCTACCGGTGGGCGACGTGCTCGGCAGCGACCCGCAGGAGACCGTGGCGCGTCTGTCGGCCGGGGCGTGCGCGGCGGTCGCCAAGCTCGTGGACGGCACGGCCGTCGTGCACGCCCCCGGCGGCGACCGCACCACCGAGGACTACCTGTGGCAGCTCGACGTCGGCCGGTGCTGGATGGCCCACGACGTCGCCATGTACCTGGGCTCGCGTGCGTGCCCGTTCCCGGAGGACCTGGCCAGGGCGATGTGGGAGCACACCGCTCCCGATGCCGACCGGTGGCGGGCCGACGGTTGGTTCGCCCCGGAGCCGTTGCCGATGCCGCCGGACGTGTCCTGGCGGGACCGCTTCCTGCGGACGGCCGGGCGCGACCCGCACCCGGCCATCCACGGGCACGGACACTAGATCTTCGCGGCCTGCACCCGAGCCCGCTCGGCCTGCACGTCGAAGTCCACCTTGGGGAACCGCGGACCCATCACCGCGAGCGTCTCCGCGAGCAGCGCCGCGATGGCCCAGTTGCGGTACCACTTGCGATCCGACGGGATGACGTACCACGGGGCGACCTCGGTGCTGCAGGCCTGCAGCGCGTCGCTGTAGGCCTGCGCGTACTGCGGCCACTTAAGCCGTGAGTCCACGTCCGACGGGTTGTACTTCCAGCGCTTCGTCGGGTCGTCCAGCCGGGCGAGCAGCCGCTCCTGCTGCTTGTCGGGCGAGATGTGCAGCATGCACTTCACGATCGTGACGCCCTGGCTGTCGAGCTCGGCCTCGAACGCGTTGATCGTGTCGTAGCGGGCCCGCCAGACATCCTCCGGCACCAACTTGTCGACGCGCGCGATCAGCACGTCCTCGTAGTGCGAGCGGTCGAACACCCCGATCTGGCCGGCCGCCGGCACCCGCTTGCGGATGCGCCACAGGAAGTCGTGGGCGAGCTCCTCCGGCGTCGGCCTCTTGAACGACGCGATCGCGAGGCCCTGCGGGTTCACCAGCCCCGCGACGTGGCTGATCACCCCGCCCTTCCCGGAAGTGTCCATACCCTGCAGCACCAGCAGGACCGACCGCGGCCCACCGCCGGCCGCCTCCGCCGACAGGGCCTCCTGCAGCCCGTCGAGCTTGGTGCCGAGATCGGCCATCTCGTCGGCCGCCGCCGACTTGTCCTTCGGCCCGATCGGACGGCCCCGCGGATCGATGGCAGCGAGGTCCACATCCGACGGAATCCGGAACGTCTCGCGCACCGACTTGCTACCCATGGCCCGAACCCTACTGATCGGCCGGTCTAGTGATCAGCCGCGGCCGCTGCTTCCCCCAGCGCGTCGAGATCGATCTCGACCCGGAACGGCTCCTCCAACAACAACCGCTCCCCCGCTCCCGCCCGGGCGAACTCGTGGTGGCGACCACCGATCAGCATGCTCGCCGATCCCTCCCTGGCCGCCGAGTCGACGAGCACCGCGTACGGGATGCGGCTGCGCGCGTACAGCTGCGGCTTGAACGACCGCTGTGTGATGCCATGGGTGCGGTCCACCACGTCGACGACCATGAGCACGTCGGCACAGTCCAGCAGGTCCGACGCAGGGTCGGCGACCTCCTCGGTCGACGCCGCGCTCTCGTCCGGCGCATCGGTGTCGGGCGCATCGGACTCATCGCCCGCCGCTTCAGGCTCCGCCGCAGATTCGTCTGCCGATTCCGGAGCCGGTTCCTGTTCCTGTTCCTGTTCCTGTGCCGCGTCGGGCTCCTCGACGGCCCGCGCGACCATCAGGTCGGGCACGAGCACGCAGTCGTGTCCCAGCCGCAGCGGCAACGCCCCGACCACCCGCAACCCCTCGGGCAGCGCCTTCTCCAGCGCCGCCCGTACCGCGGCGACGGCGGCACCGTGTTCCGGGCCTGCCATCGGTCCGACCAGCAGCGTGCCCTCGACCAGCTCGACATGGCCGTGCCGGGGAGTCAGCTCGAGGAAGTCGCGCTCGGTGAACGGTCCGTCGTGGTCGAGCACCGTGATCCCCACCGTCGGCCACCTCCCATGGTGTCGGCCCGGCCGGCCCGATGGCGGACACGGACCGTCATCGGCATCGGCGCCGGACGGCGTCCGGCCGGGCGCAGACTATCCGGGTGAGCGGCCGATCGACACCGGCTGCAGTGGACCCGACCGGATCGGGGGCGCCGTCACCCCACCCGGGACCCGATCGGGACGACCAGCGGGGTGCCGGCCACGGGGTCGGCGATCACCCTGGCCGCGAGGCCGAACACCTCGGCCAGCATCGACTCGGTCATGACGTCGCCCGGCGCACCGTGCGCGACGATCTGCCCGTCCTTCATCGTGACGAGCCGGTCGGCGTAGCGGGCCGCCAGGTTGAGGTCGTGCAGCACCATCACGACGGTCCGGCCGAACTCGGAGTTCAGCTGCGTCACCAGCTCCAGCACCTCCACCTGGTGGGCGAGGTCGAGGTAGGTGGTGGGCTCGTCGAGCAGCAACAGGTCGGTGCCCTGCGCCAGCGCCATCGAGATCCAGGCACGCTGGCGCTGACCGCCCGACAGCTCGTCGACGGGCCGGTCGGCCAGATCGGCGATGCCGGTCCACTCCAGCGCCTGCGCGACCGCACCCTCGTCGTCGGCCGACCACTGCCGGTACCAGGCCTGGTGCGGGTGGCGGCCGCGCGCGACCAGGTCGGCCACGGTCAGGCCCTCGGGTGCCGTCGGGGCCTGCGGGAGCAGCCCGAGCACCTTCGCCACCTCCTTGGTGGGCACCGACTCGATGCGCTTACCGTCGAGCAGGACGTGCCCGCCGCTGGGTCGCATGAGCCGGGCCAGCGCGCGCAGCACCGTCGACTTCCCGCAGCCGTTCGGTCCGATGACGGCCGTGACGGTGCCCTCGACGACGTCGAGGTCGAGGCCGTCGACGACCAGGCGGTCGCCGTAGCTCAGGCGGACGCCTTCGGCGCGCAGGCGGACCGCGCCCTGGCCCGGCTTGTCCAGGCGCACCGTGGTGTGGAGCGTCATGCGCGGACCTTCCGTCCGTGGCGGGCGATGAGGTACAGCAGATACGGGGCGCCCAGCACGGCGGTGACGATGCCGACCGGGAGCTCGGTGCCGAAGGCCGTGCGGGCCAGCAGGTCGGCGACGACCGTCAGCGCCGCCCCGAATATCAGTGAGACGGTGATCGGTGGTCGGCTCGCGCCCACGGCGCGCTGCGCGATCTGCGGCGCCACGAGCGCGACGAACGCCAGCGGGCCGGCGGACGCCGTGGCCACCGAACACAGCCCGACGGCGGTCAGCAGCAGCAGGGTGCGTTCCTTGTCGACGCGGATGCCGAGGCCGCGGGCGCTGTCGTCGGACAGTTGCAGTGCGCCGAGGACGTGCGCGAGCACCAGCGCCGCCGGCACCAGCAACACGAGCGCTACGCCGACGGGCACCACGTGTTCCCAGCCGCGGCCGTTGAGGCTGCCGTTGATCCAGGTGTAGGCACGGGCGGCGTCGGTGACCTGCGCGACCACGAGCAACCACTGGACGATCGCGATGAGCATCGCGTTGATGCCGATCCCGACCAGCACCAGCCGGAAGCCCTGCACACCCTTGCGCCAGGCCAGCCCGTAGATCGACAGCGCCGAGATCAGGCCGCCGACGAGCGCGGCGATCGGCAGGCCCACCGCGCTCGCGGTGAACCCCACGGCGCCGAATCCGGAACCGGCGACGATGACGAACACGGCCGCCGCACTGGCCCCTGCGGTGAAGCCGATCACGTCGGGGCTGGCGAGCGGGTTGCGCGCGATCGCCTGCGTGATGGCACCGGACGCGGCCAGTGCCGCGCCGACCAGCGCGCCGGTGAGCGAGCGCGGCAACCGCAGGCCCATGACGATGAACCGCTGGCCGGGGTCACCGCCGCCGAACAGGGTCACCAGCACGTCCGGTACGGAGATCTGGACCTCGCCGATACCCACGTTCAGCGCCACACCCAGCACGAGCACGGCGAGCCCGAGCAATCCGAAGAGGAAGACCCGCGGGCGCCAGACGATCGAGAACGGTCCGAGGCGCAGCGCAGGGCGCCCGGGCAGGCGCGCCGGAGGCAGGGAGATCGCGGGAGCCGCCATCAGACCTGGACCATCTTCCGTCGCCGCACCAGCCACACGAAGAACGGGCCGCCGACCAGCGCGAGCACGATCCCGACCTGCAGCTCGGACGGGCGGACCACCACCCGTCCGATGATGTCGGCGGCCAGCAGCAGGATGGCGCCGACCAGCGCCGACACGGGCAGCAGCCAGCGGAAGTCGGGGCCGGTGAACGTCCGCGCCAGGTGCGGCACCACCAGCCCGACGAACGCGATCGGCCCGCAGGCCGCCGTGGCGGATCCGGCCAGCAGTGTGATCGCGATGACCCCGATGATGTGGGTCCTCCGGACGTTGTGCCCGAGCGCGGTGGCCACGTCGTCGCCGAGCGCCAGCGCGTTCAGGGCGGGCGCGCTCGCTAGCGCGATCGCCATGCCCAGCGCGATGAACCAGACCACCTGCCCCGCCACGGACGCGTCGCGCCCGGCGAGCGCGCCGACGGCCCAGAACCGGTAGGCGTCGAGGGTCTGCACGTCGACGAGGATGATCGCCGAGGTGAACGCGCTCAGCATCGCGGTCACCGCGGCCCCGGAGAGCGCGAGCGTCACCGGGGTCGGCCCCCCGCGGCCCATCGAGCCGAGCATGAACACCGCCACGCTCGCGACCAGCGCGCCGGCGAAGGCGAACCACACGTACCCGAGCAGGCTGGTCACGCCGAAGACGTAGATCCCGATCACGACCACGAGCGCCGCCCCGGCGTTGACGCCGAGCAGGCCGGGATCTGCCAGCGGGTTGCGGGTGTGGCCCTGGATCAGTGCGCCCGCCAGCCCCAACGCCGCACCGGCCAGCACCCCGATGACCGTGCGCGGCAGTCGCAGCGACATGACGACGATGTCGTTCTCGGTGTTGGTGTAGTCGACGAATGCCTTCCACACGTCGCCGAGCCCGATCTCCTTCGCCCCGATGGCCACGCTGGCGAAGCAGCACACCACCAGCACCGCGAACAGCACAGCCAGCGCGATCAGCCGACGGCGACGAGTCCCGGAGGCGACCGGCGACCGCGGCGCGGACCGCACGATCGGCGCAGCTGTGAGCTGCGGACCACTCGCCATGCCGTCCTCCGAATCGGTTACCCATGTGCGGGTGCGCTCACCATAGGTGAGCCTGACCTTCGATCCCAGATCCCGGGTCCACGTTCCGGTGCAGGACCGGCCGCGCCTGCAGCCGCCGGGCCCCGGACCGTGGTGGGATGGCACGGTGATCGAGTTGTGGCCACCCGGTCCCGCGGCCGGGTCTGCGTCGGCCCCCGATCTGGCCGCCGTCTACGCCTACCCCGACGACCTGACCGTCCCGTTCGTTCGGGTCAACTTCGTCTCCTCGGTCGACGGTGCCGTGTCCGTCGACGGCCGGTCCGGCGGCCTGCAGACCCCGGCCGACCAGCAGCTCTTCGGGTTGCTGCGACAGCTGTGCGACGTCGTGCTCGTGGGCGCGGGCACGGCACGGGCCGAGAACTACGGCGGGGCGCGCCGCCCCACCCGCGGACGCGACACTCCCCCACCGATCGCCGTCGTCACCGGCAGCGCCGATCTCGATCCGACCGCACGCCTGTTCACGGACACGACCGTCCCGCCGATCGTGCTGACCACCGCGACCGCGCCGGAGCAGCGGCGCGCCGCCATCGCCGCCGGCGGCGGCGAGGTGGCGCTGCTCGACGAGCTCACTCCACCGCACCTGCTCGCCGAGCTGGGCCGCCGGGGGCTGCACCGGGTGCTCTGCGAGGGCGGACCAGGCCTGTTCGGCGACCTCGTCGCGGCCGGCGCGGTCGACGAGCTGTGCCTGACCGTCGTGCCGATCGCCGCAGGTGGGACCGCGGGACGGATCTCGCGCGGACCCGCCGGGTCTCCGCCGCAGCAGCTGGACCTCGCCGGCGCCGTCCGGGACGACGACGGCACCCTGTTGCTCCGCTATCGTCGGGCCGATCCGCCGAACGGGTGACATGGCATGAGGGATGGTCGGGTATCGAGGTCCCAGGGATGTGGACCGAGCCCACACCACCCCGGAAGTTGACGCACACTGCGAGAACGCAACGGAAGAGAGCGGACATGACCGAGAGTGCAGGAACGCCCAACGCCACCGTGGCCACCCCGACGGTGACGACGTCGACGGTCACCGCGTCGTCACCTGCGCGGCTCGCCGACGACACCGCTGCGGGCAAGACGACGATCGCGGCGTCGGTCGTGCAGAAGATCGCCGGCATCGCCGCCCGCGAGATCTCCGGCGTGCACTCGATGGGCGGAGGGGTCTCCCGCGCGTTCGGTGCGATCCGCGAACGGATCCCTGGGGGTGGAAGTACCGGCGCGACGAACGTCGCCGGGGTGGCGGTCGAGGTCGGGGAGAAGCAGGCCGCCGTCGATCTCGACATCGTCGTCGAGTACGGCGCCTCGATCGTCGAGCTGGCCCGCGCGGTGCGGCGCAACGTGATCACCGCCGTCGAGCGCATGACCGGGCTCGAGGTCATCGAGGTCAACATCGCCGTCAACGACATCCACCTCCCCGAGCTCGACGGCGGCGACGAGCCGCCGGCCGTGGCGACCGCACGCGTCGAGTGACAGAGGCCGAACCCGTGCACCCGCAGGGCGAGCCGGCAGCTGTTCCGGCCGCCGATCCTCCCGGCGACCCGGCCGGCGATGCCGCCGCGGTCGCCGCGCAGCTCGCCGCCCTGATCGAGCGGGTGCCCGGGGTGGCCGCGCTGCACGCCGGTACGTACGGCGATGTCCGCACGTACCTCCCGGGCGGGCGGCTCACCGGGGTGCGGGTCGGGCAGCCAGACGAGCCGGTGGAGGTGGCGCTGGTGCTCGGGCTGGGCCGGCCGATCCCGGCAGTCGTGGCCGACGTCCGCAAGGCCGTCGCGACCGTGTGCGGTGACCGGCCGGTCGACGTCACGGTGGCCGACGTGATCGGCACGTGGGACACCCCGTGAGCGAGTCACCCGAGGAGGAGTCGCCGGAAGCGCGGTGGCGGGCCGAGTTCCGCACGTTCGTGCGCGACCACCATCCCGACCGCGGCGGCGATCCCGACGCGTTCGTCGCCGGAATGGCCCGGTTCGCCGAGAGCCGTCCGACATCCAGCGCATCGCCGCCCCAGGCCGACGATCTCGATCCGCGCTACGACCGGCCGATCGAGATCACCACGCCGTACCCGTTGCCGCTACGGCTGGCGATCGCCCTGATCAGAACGGTGCGCAAGCAGCGCGCCGCCCGCACCGTCGAGTGACCATCCAGTGTCCTGCTAGGAGATGCCTGACATGAACGCCACCCAGACCGGCCTCATCGCCGGCCTCGCCCTCGGCGTGGCAGCCGCCGCCGGTGGGCTGATCGGTTTCCTCATCGCGCTGGTGCTCGGCATCGTCGGGTTGGTCATCGGCCGGGTCCTCGACGGCGACGTCGACCTCGGCGGCCTGCTCGGTCGGGGCCGGGACCGGTGACCGAGCCACCCGACGCCCGCAACGATGGCGACGATCCCGGCGACGATCCTGGCGACCGGGGTGCGCTCGACATCGATCCCCAGGTCCTGCGCAAGGTTGTCGAGTACGCGGCCGACCAGGTACCCGGCACGATGCGGCTGGGGCGGCGGGTCGCCGGCATCGACGTGGGCGAGTCGGGCGCCCGCGCCCGCATCGTCACCGGCAACGGCGACCCGACCGCCGTCGACGTGCGGCTCGAGGTGACCCTGCGCTATCCCGCGGAGATCCGCACCGTCGTGGACGCGGTGCGGCGCAAGGTCGACGACGAGCTGGTGCGGATCACCGGCCACCACGTCCGCACCCTCGCCGTCACGGTGGCCGGGCTGCGCGGCGCCGCTCGTCCGACACCTGCTCGGTTGCTCTGACCGCCGGCTGCTGAGACACCCAGATCCGAGGAGACCCCATGCGCGTCCTGCTCCGGCTGCTGGCCCCGGTACTGGGCCTCGCGCTCGCCGCGGCCGGTGTGCTGCTCGCGATCGAGGTGGTGGCGGCGTGGACCCGCCTCGGCACCGATCAGGCCGGGGTGATCGTGCCGTGGCCGCAGTGGCAGGCCGGGTTGGCATCCACCAGCTGGTCCGAGCCGCTCGTCGCCGGGATCGCCATCGGCACGGCCGTACTCGGGCTGGTCCTGATGCTGGTCGGCGCCGCGGCCCGCCGCTCCGACATCCCCGTGACCGCGCCCCGCCCGGAGATGACCGTGACCACGTCCCCCCGGATGCTCGCCCGTCTCGTCGGGCAGCGGGTCCGGCGCGGCGACGATGTCGCCGGCGCCGACGTGACCGCATCCAAACGCCGCATCCTGGTGGGCGCGCAGGGTTGGGGCGACCTCGACGGGTCGGCCGGGAAGGCCCTGCGGACGTCCGTGGAGGACACCGTCTCGGCGTTGCTTGACGACGTGCCGCTGGCCCGACGGCCGCGCGTGACCGTGCGCCTGGCCCAGCGGAGGGGCGTGCGATGACGACCACCGAACCACCTACCGCAGCCGGGCCGCTGGATCCGTCGCTGCGCCGCCGCTCCCGTTCGGCGGTGGCCCGTTCGTCCGGCGGGGACCGGTCGCTGGCCGTGCTCGTCGGGCTCGTGTTGCTGGCCGCCGGCGTGCTGGTGGCGCTGCTCTCCTACGGCATCTTCGGCGCCGCCCGGGCCGGACGGCCCCTGCTCGACCCGATGATCGTCGACTGGATGCGCGACAACGCGCTCGCCGCCCGTCTCATCGCGATCGCCGCCGGGGTCGCGCTCGCGGTGCTGGGGCTGGTGTGGGCGGCCCGGTCGGTCCGCCCCGAGCAGCGCCCCGACCTGCGGTTGGAGGCCGCCGGCGACACCGAGATCGTGGTGCTGTCGGGCGCTGTCGGCGAGGCCGTGGCGGAGCAGGCGCAGGCCCTGCCCGGCGTCGGCAAGGCCCGCGCCCGGATGGTCGGCACCACCCGCGCGCCGGCCCTGCGGGTGACGCTGTGGCTGGCGGACGACTGCCACGTGGCGAGCGTCCTGGAAGCGCTGGAGGCGCAGGTGCTGGCACCGGCCCGGACGGCGCTCGGGCTCACGCAGCTGCCCGTCGCGGTGCGGCTGGAGCTGGACAACCCGCCGCCTCCCCCGCGCGTCACCTGACGGCCCCCACACCCGCACTGCGCCAAGCTGGCGACGCACGGATGCGTGGAGGGTGTGGAGGGGTAGTGAGGGAACGGCCGCCTGCGGTCCGGAGGACGGCCCACCGCCGGATGCCGGTCGGTCCGCTGCTCGCCGCCCTGATCGGGATCGTCGCGGTACTCGCCACGGGTTGCACCGTCGGCCCGTCCCAGCGGCCCCCGGTGGCGGTGCGGGGCGACTCGATGGCAGCACCGGAGACCCTGAGTCCACTCACGACGTCGGACCCGATCCCGTTGCCGAACCCGGCACCCGGCGTGGCGACGATCGACTTCGCCGACTGCACGTCCGAGATCGCACAGACCCTGCCCGCACCGCTGCCCGCCGATCGCGGACTGCGGATCGAGTGCGGCACCATCGAGGTGCCGATCGACCCGGAATCGCCGGTCATGACCACCCAGCTGCAGGTCATCCGGGTCGGCACGGGCAAGCTGGGCACGCGACCGCCGCTGGCCGTCGTGGGCGACTCCGCCGCCGAACCGACGGCACGAGCGGCCGCGATCATGGCGGGGCAGGCGCCCGCGGCGCTGCTCGAGGCGTTCGACCTCGTGGGCATCGACCGCCGCGGCGCGGGCTACGACACCCTCGACTGCGCTCCCGCCACCGCCCGCGCCGCCCTCGTCGACGCCGATCCCGGCGCACTCGACGAGGCCAGCCTGAACCGGCTGCTGGACCGCGCCCGCGACCTCGTGCAGCAGTGCACCATCGACGTCGACAGCGGGCTGGCGCCGTACCGGTCCGCGTCCACGGGCGCCGACCTGGCCGAACTCACCACCGCGCTGGGGGTGCGGCAGCTGTCGACGATCGGGGTGGGCGACGGTGCCACCGCGGTGCTGGACTGGGCGCGGGCGGCGCCGGCCGACGTGGGGCGGGTACTGCTCGACGGACCGCCGCAGCCGGGCCTCGACGACCCGGAGCTCACCGACAGCAGGGCCCGCGCGACCGAAGCCGCGTTCGACGCGTTCGCCACGGCCTGCACGGGACGGCCCGACTGCCCGCTCGGCCCCGATCCGCGGCAGCGGGTGCAGGCGCTGATGCAGCGCTTGGAGGTGCGGCCGCTGGCGTCGCCGATCGGGGACCGGCTGACCGCCGGCACCGCGCTGCTCGCGCTGCGCACCGGGCTGCTGGAGCCCCGCGGATGGCCTGCGCTCGCGTCGGCGGTCGCTGCGGCCGATGCCGGCGATCCCGTGCCGCTGCTGAGCGTGCTGGACCGGATGCTGGGCCCACGCGGCACGTTCGACGGGTCGCTCGCGACGGCGTGCAACGACACGCAGCGGCGCCTCGCACCGGCCCAGGCGGCCGAGTTCGCCGCACGCATGCGCACCGACCATCCCCTGTTCGGTGCCGCGATGGCCCTGCAGGTGGTCGCGTGCGCGCCGTGGCCGACCGGCCGGGCACCGGCACCCGCGCCCCGAGCCATGCTCCCGCCGATGCTGGTCGTCGGCACCGCTGCGGATCCGCGCAGCACCATCGACGGTGCCAAGCGGCTCGCCGAATCGCTCCCGGGAGCGGTGTTCATGAGCTGGCAGGGCGCGGGCACCGGGGCCTACCCGCGTACGCCGTGTGTCGCCGACGTGGCGACGGCGATGCTGGCGGGCGGGCTGCTCCCGCCCGACGGCACGCTCTGCCCGCCCTGACCCCGTCGGAATCAGGCGGGCCCGGAAGTGCAGCTCACGCACACGCTGATGTGTTCACGCACATGGTCGACCGTGTGCGTGAGCACACGTAGGTGTGCGTGAGCGGTGTGCTCAGCAGTAGCTCTTCTGGGCCAGCTCGATGAACAGCGACGCCTGCTTCTTGGCGACGGTCGGGAGCTGGGTCGGCAGTGTCTTGGCGAGGCTCGTCTCGTCGACGCCCTGTGAGATCTGGTTGCAGATCCCGGCGGCCGCCTGCGTCTCCGACACCCCCGACTTGCTGGTGGTGATGCCTTCTTCGCGGAGCGAGTCGAGGAACGCGACCGCCTTCGGGCTGGTCGGGTCGACGGTGTCGCCCCCCGCAGCGCCCGCCTCGGCGGCCGGAGCCTGCGATTGACCGGCCGGGCCCGCCGCTGCCGGCGCGGGAGCGCTGCGCCCGCCACCGAGCACCATGACCAGCGCCACGATCAGCCCGATGATCACCAGCACGCCACCGATGGCGTAGGCGACCGGACGGCCGAACCAGGAGGGCTCGGCCGCGTCCTCGTCGTCCTGGTCGACCAGCGACGAGCGGCGGCGCCCGGCGGATTCGAACTCCCCGGAGTGCTCGGGATCGAAGTCGTCGAACTCCTCGCGGCCGTACTGGTCGTACTCGTCGTAGTCGGTGTGCAACCGGCCCGGGACGACCTGGGTGAGGCCGTCCTCGACCCGCGGTCCGCCCGGCTGCAGGCCGGCGGCGCGCAGCTCGGTGATGTCGATCGCATCGGTGACCGGGTCGCGGGAGGCCTCCCTGGCCGACGCCGCAGCGGCTTCCTGGGCGCGCCGCCGTGCTGCACGGCCGTCGGCGCTGCGTGGCTCGCCGCGGTCCCGCGCGGCGGGGACCACGGCCGTGACCTCGGCCGGAACCTCCGGTTCGACGGATCCGACCTCACTGCCCGCCTCGTCGACGGAGTGGCGGCGGCGCCGACCACCGGCGCGGACGGTCGCGATCTCGGTGGTCTCGTCGTGCTCCACCGGGCGTCCGGGACGCGGCAGTTCACCGTCGACGGCATGGCCGTTGGACGTGTGCCCGTTGGCCGCCCGCGGCGCGGGAGGCGCAGGCGGGCCTGCCGGCACCGACCGCTGCACGGCCTGGGCGCGGGACTCGGCCTCGGCTGCGGCCAGCGCCTCGTCGGCGGCCCGCGCTGCGGCATCGGCGGCGGCTTCGGCCTCCTCGGCGGCGCGGGCGGCGGCCTTGATCGCGGCCGCGGCCCGGCTCGCAGCCTCGGTGGCGGCGGCTTCGGCAGCGTCGGCCGCCGCTTCCGCCGCGAGCCGGCGACGCGCGTGCCGGTCCATCGCCGCGGGCGACTCCCCGGAGGGGCCGCCGGACGGGACGCCGGATGGGCTGCCAGGAGGGTCGCCGGCGGGGCCGGCGAATCCCGGCGCGATGCCGTGCTCGGGCCCGTTGTCGGGGCCGGTGTCATGGCCACTGGACACGTCCGGACGCTCCTCCGTCATGACGGACTCCTGTGGCGCAGCCGTTCCGTACCGGGCGGCACGCCGTCCGTTGAGCTGTCCGTCGTCCATCGCGTTGCCCCCCTCGAGGCCGGGTGATCGGGTCGCTGTGTCATCGGGTCCAACGACCCACCTGCGGCGACGGCACAAACACTGCCCGATTGGCCTACATGTATGTGAGCGCCGTCACACACATGGTCGACGCTGTGTCGTCGTGTTGTCACACGGTCGTGTCATCAGGTCAGCTGCATTCCCCGACCGAGGGTCACCCTGCTCGACGCGACGCGCACGAGATCGGCGGCCGAGGCGGTGCCCGGACCCAATCCTAGGTCAACGGCCGCATCGAATACCGGTTGGTACCGGGCTGCCGCGACGACCGCCGCGTCGAGGAACCGCGGCCGCGGCACCAACCGGGCGAGCAGTGCGGTGTGCCGGTGGTGATGGCGGAACGTCGCGCGCATGGCGGCCCGGTGGGCCGCACCGGCGTCGGGCCCGCGCAACGCGGCCCGGCCGGCCAGCGCACCGGACGCGACGGCGTCGTAGATCCCCTCCCCCGTCAACGGGTTCACGAGCGCCGCGGCGTCGCCGGCGAGCAGCACCCGACCGTCGGGGTGCCAGCGCGGGCCGGTCGACAGCGGCAGCTGGTGCCCGCGGACCGTGTCCGGCTCCGGCGGATGCTCGGGCAACAGCCGGGCCAGCTCGGCCAGCAGGTCCGCGCGGGAGCCGCCGCCGCGGCGGTCGAACACCCCGAATCCGACGTTGGAACCCCCGCTCACCAGCGGGAACGACCACGCGTACGCCGGACGGCGGCCGCGGGCGAACTCGATCACCAATGCGTCCGGGTCGACCACGGTCGGCGCGTACCCGCGCACCGCCACCGCGACCGACGACTCCGGGCTGCGCGGTGCACCCAGCAGCCTGCGTACCGTCGAGTTGGCGCCGTCGGCACCGATGACGACTCGCGCCGACCACCGGTCGTCGAGCACCACCCGGTCCGCCAGCACCCGCAGCGCCCGCACCCGGTGCTGCACCAGCCTGGCACCGGCCGCCGTGGCCGCGGCCACCAGTCGCGCATCGAACATCGCACGCGGGATCACCCGGTTCGGCCGCGCGCAGCGCCGCTCCACGATCCGGCCGCCCGGGCTGGTCAGGCGCATCCCGTGCACCTGCGGACCGACCCACGAGTCGGCCGGCACGCCGAGCCGGTCCAACAACTCCAGGACGTGCGCCGAGATCCCGTCGCCGCAGGTCTTGTCGCGCGGGAAGGCGGCCGCGTCGATCAGCAGGACATCGGCGTCGGGGCGCAGCGCCAGCACGCGCAGCGCGGCCGCCGCGCCGGCCGGGCCGGCTCCGACGATCGCCACGTCCGCGGGCGTCGAGACGCGTCCGGAGTGCACCGGAAGGGTCTACCCCACGGGCGTTGCCGTGCCGGGACCGCCCTCGTCCTCCTGGAACCGCGCGTAGTCCGGCGGCACCGGCAGGTCGAACCGCGCACACAGGGCGGCGACGTCGTGCCAGTCGTCGATGTCGACGGGGTAGCCGGTGTGGAACTGCACCAGCCACTGCGGGGAGATGCAGCGCACTGGACGCCCGGCGATCGTGCCGGTGCCGGCCAACGCGCCGGCGGGGTACACCTCGTCCGGCCCGAACCAACCGTTGCCCAGCTCGTCCAGCTCGATCAGGTGCAGGTCGACCTGCCGGCCGTGCTGATCGGCGAGCACGATGTTCTCGGGGCCGTCGCCGGGATGTGGCTCGGCGTAGCCGCGCTCGGCCAGCGCCGCGACGAGCGCCGTCAGGTGTTCGGTGGGCACCACGACGTCCACGTCGCCGTGGTAGCGGGTCTGCTGGCCGAGCAGCGCATCGACCGCCCATCCGCCGTCGAGCCACAGCGGCGCCCCGACGGCCGCTGCCACGTCGAGCAGGTCGAGCACGTCCTCTTGCGCGGTGGTGGCCAGCGGCGGCACGAGCGCCGGGCGCGCGGCATCGCCGTCGGCGGACGGCGCCGCGAGGTAGCTCCGCATCGACCGCCTGGCCAGCCGCGACGCCGCCTCCCCGTCGCCGACGCGCACCGCCGCCAGCAGGTCGACGTGCAGGTCGAGGGCCTTGGCGAGCAGCTCGGGCCGGCCGCCACCCGCGATCAGGCGGTGCGAGATCAGGCCCGTCACCACGTCCCGGACGGCCTCGTGGCACACCTCGAGCATCTCGTCGCCGCTCACCCGCGCCATCACCCGGTGGAACGCGACGTCGGCCGCGGCGAACGCCTCCGGGCCGGCGGCCACTGCGGCGGACATCGCGGACAGGGCCGCGTCCAGCTCCTCCAGATCGGCGGTGGTCGCCCGCTGGGCCGCCAGCTGGTAGGCCCAACCCTCCAGGAGGATGCGGAACCGGATCAGATCGGCCAGCCCCACCGAGTCCAGATCGGCCAGCAGTCCGATCGACCGGCGCAGCATCGCCGCGGAGAACGGCATGATCTCCACGCAGTCCGGTTCACCCGGCAGGATCCGGATCAGCCCGCTCTCCTCCAGTACGCCGAGCGCGCTCCTGAGCGCCTCGATGTCCACCCCGAACTGGGTTGCGAGCTCGACGCCGGCCGTCAGCCGGTCGCCCGGCCCCAACCGGCCGCTGCGTACCCGCTCCTCGATCTCGGCGGCGATCCGAATCCCGTCCGGCACGTCCCCCCACATGCCCACTCCCCGGATCGGCGTCCAGCGGACAGCGTAGTCACCCGCAGTCGCCGAGCAACCGCTATCCGCGTCCGACGAACGGCATGGCCGTCGCCATGACGGTGAGGAACTGGACGTTCGCGCCGAGCGGCAGGCCGGCCATGTACAGCACCGCATCGGCGACGTGCGACACGTCGAACGTCGGTTCGGGCCGCACGGACCCGTCGGCCTGCCGGGCGCCCTGTGCGATCCCGGCGGTCATCTCGGTGGCGGCATTGCCGATGTCGATCTGCCCGCAGGCAATGTCGAACGGGCGTCCGTCCAGCGACAACGACTTGGTCAGGCCGGTGATGGCGTGCTTGGTCGAGGTGTAGGCGGCACTGCCCGGCCGTGGGGTGTGCGCGGAGATCGAGCCGTTGTTGATGATCCGCCCACCCTGCGGATGTTGCGCACGCATCGCGGCGAACGCCTCGCGCGCACACAGGAAGGTGCCGGTCAGGTTGGTCGCGACGGCCGCCTGCCACTGCTCGACCGGCACCTCGTCGATCGGGCCGGCCGGGCCGAACGTGCCGGCGTTGTTCACCAGCAGGTCGACCCGGCCCCAGCGCACCAGCACCGCCCTGAACAGGGCAGCAACGGACTCGGGATCGGCGACGTCGGTCGGCGCGACCAGCGCGTCGGCGTGGTCGCCCGCCGTCTCGTGCAACGCCTCGGCCCGGCGGCCGGCCAGCCCGACGCGGTAGCCCGCGCCGAGCAACGCCACCGCGACCGCCCGGCCGATCCCCGAGCCAGCACCTGTCACCACAGCTACACCACTCATGCCGTCACTCTGGTCAGTGCGGCAGCGCTGTCAAGCGATCACACCCTCCCGGAGCGCGAGCACCAGCAGACTCGACCGGTCGGTGACACCCAGGGTGTGGGCGAGCCGGCGCATGCTCGTCGCGACCGTCCGCTCCGGGATGCCCAGCCGCGTCGCGATCACACCGTCGCCGCACCCGTCCGCCGCCAGCTGCATGAACTCCTGCTCCCGGGGCGTGAGCATCCGGGTGATGCCGTGCCGGCCGCGCAGCCGCCGCCGGCGGTTCCGCAGCCGGGCCGCGGAGAGCTCGTCGAGCGAGTCGTCCAGCGGGTCGCGCGGCGAGGGCATGTCGAGGACCTGCGTGAACTCCCGGCGGGCCTCCTCGGCCACCGTCCGCAGCGCGCACGGCCACGGCGTGTGCCGGGTGCCCGTGCCACCGTGGGTGCATGCCGTGCAGTTGTGCTCGGCGTCGGGGACGTGGTCGTGGAGCATCTGGAACCACACCTCGACCATGGGGGCCAGCGCCGCAGCGGCGGCGGCCTCCGGCAGCAGGGCCGGCCCGCTCGCCGGGATCGATCCGAACGACTCGAACGCCATGATTCGCGGCCTCACTTCACGGTGATGCGGACAGAGTCCACGGCCGGCGTCTGGTTCGCACGCTGCATCATAGGAATGCGGTGCGAGCCGTCACCTGCCCACGACGTGCACTGCGCCGTGCCCGACTTCGGCATACCCGTCACCTCGACGTCGACGGTGTCGGTGTCGGCGCCGCCCTTGTTGTCCTGGGTGGCGAGGAAGAACTCCGGGTCGGGTGAAGAGTCGGGCGCCTCGTCCAGCGACGGGAGCATCCGGCAGGCGGTGTGGAAGTGTCCGCGCTGGAGGCCGTCGTCGTTCAGGAACGAGCTCTCCAGGTAGTAGCCGCCCGCGGCAGCGCCGAGGAACCGGTCGCGCACCAGGTTGCGGGTCGACACCTTCAGCGTGAAGGAGTCGCCCACCTTCACCTCGCGCGGCGCGTCGGTGATCAGCAAGGCCGGGCTCTTGTCGGCAGCGGCCACCTCACCGAATGCGGTGTCGACACAGGCCGGGGCGATCTGGAAGCCGGTGTGCTCGGGCAGATCGCTGTTCTTGCAGTCGCGGCCGAGGACGTCGAGGCCGTTGTTGGGCTTGTCGCCATCGTCCTCCCCGTCCGCGTTGTTGCCGTTGTTGCCGTTGTTGTTCGCGTTGTTCGCGTTGTTGCCGTTGTTCTTCGCGTTGTTCGCGGCGTTGTTCTTCTCGCCGTCCTCGTCGGCTGTCTCCTGGGCGTCCTGGGCGTTGTCGTCGTTGTCGTCGTTGTCGTCGTCGGTCTCGGCCGACGGCGTGCCGTGGCCTGCGTGGCCGCCCTTCTGGACGACGCCTGCGGCGCCGACACGGTCGGTTCCCGGGGTGGACGCGTTGGCGGTGCCGCAGGCTGCGGTCACCACCGCGGCGAGGAACGCCACCGCGGCCACGACGACCCGGCGCCGGCCGGCGCTCTGCCGAGCCACGGCCCGGGCCAGATCGGCCCGGTCCGATCCGGGATCGTCGGGATGGGGATGGTCAGGCTTCTCCAGCATGAGTCGGATCCGATCGGGGTCGGGGAGCGAGCCGGCGGTCGGAGAACCACTGGCTGATTCCGGCGCGACAGCGGGGAGCTCTGCCTGGGTGGGGCAGGTGCGCCGGAGAGAATCGGGGGTCTGGCTAGTTGCGGCGAACGGCCGAATGTCGGGGGCCGGTCGCTTCCACGGTGGCGCGCCGTTGCGCTCGCCGTGGACCTGTGACGTCGCCCGGGGTCACGACCGGCGGGAACCGGTGTGCTCCGGTGTTCTGGGGGACAGTGCTCTGCGGACCGGTCGCACGCGTACCGAGTACGGCCTCCAGCGTCTCCGCGAGAGCCGGGACGTGGTCGCGGTCGAGGTGGGTGGTGTCCTCCTCCGCATCGACCGGCTCGGTGATCAGGGCGTACCCACCGGTGCGACCGCTGGGGAAGCGATGCGCACCGCTGATCTCGGAGGGCCGCGGCGCCGGGATGGCGGCGATCGCCCCACCCGGGCCGGTCCCGGGGGTGAGCGGCGGCGCGATCACGCGGGCGGGCCTACCCGCCGCGCGGCGACGCAGTCCGATCACGAGCCCGATCGCACCGAGCAGTGCCGCGATGAACACCAGGATCGGGATGATCAGATCACCGAAGGTGCGGTCACCGGCGAACAGGCCCGGCGAGGGCGGATCGGGCAGCTGACCGTAGTCGACCAGCCCGGTGGCCTCGAGGTGCTCGATGTGGCGCGCCACGAACGCGTCCGACGTGTCGGCGAACTTGCGGATGAGGTCGTTGCGGGTGCTGACACGCACCTGGTTGATGATCGGCAGCACGATGCCGTGCGCCTCCCGCAGCCGCTGGACGAAGATCCGGTCGTAGTCGGTCCCGGTGGCGGCGGAGATCTCCTTCATCCAGCCCTGCTGCTGCGCATTGGCCTGGGTCGGGAGCAGCACCCCCAGCTGGTCGGCGACCTGGCGCACCTGGGCGTCCAGATCGGCGTGCTGGGTCGCGAGGAACGCGCCCAGCTCGCGCACCTGGGGGGTGCTGCCCTGCTGGGACGCCTGCTGCCCGGTGGGCGCCTCCCACAGGCCGGCCAGGCGGACCTTCACGAGGAGGTCCCGATCGGCGGGTCCGAGCGGGCCCCACTGCGTCTGGGTCCAGCCGCCCGTGCCCGGAGTGCTGGTCGACCACGACTGGAACACCGACAGCGAGACGGCGAGCACGACAGCGACAAGCACTGAGACGCGCAAGAACCAGGGGATCCGGCGAAGCATCGGAGGAAACCTCTCGTGCAGAAGCGGTAGATGGACTGTCCGGGCAGAGCGTCCGGGCCGGACGGCTGTGTGGCGAACGGTCCGTGGGTCGGTGGATGGAGGATCGGTCCAGGTGGCGCGCTCGTGGATCAGACGAAGTCGAACAGCTCGGTGTGCACGCGGGCGGGCGCGACATCGAGCGCGTCGCACACGTTCATGGCGTCGGAGACGAGCCCCGGCGGGCCGCAGACGAAGTAGTCGAGATCGTCCGGGCGGGCGACGGTGCGCAGCACCATCGCGAACAGCCCGGTGGTGAGATCACCGGTGTGGCCGCTCCACCCGTCACGCGGACGGCGCATCACCTCGGTGACCTCCAGATCGAGTGAGGCCCGCAGGAACCCGAGCTCCTCGCGGAACAGCAGGTCCTCCGGCGACCCGGCGACCACGATCAGCCGGTAGGGCCGCCGGTCGGCCCGGTCCGCCGCGGTGCGCAACATGCTCATCATCGGCGTGATGCCCACGCCACCGGCGATCATGACGAAGCCGCCGCACGCACCGATGTCGCTGGTGAACGCGCCGTGCGGGCCGTCGACCCAGACGGGGGTGCCGGCCGGGAGCGAGCGCAGGGTCCGGGTGAAGTCGCCGGTGTGGCGCACGGTGAACTCGGTGCAGCCCAGGTGTGCGCTGGACGCGATCGAGAACGGGTGCTCCTCGGCCGTGAGGCTGCGCTGCAGCCGCAACCAGGCGAACTGGCCGGGAGCGAACTCCCAGTTGCCCGTGCCCGCCTCGAGATCGCGGGGCTGCAGCACCAGCGTGGAGACCGTCGGGCTCTCGAACCGCACCTCGCGGACGAAGAACTCGGTGGTGGGGTCGAGCAGCGCCCGCCACACCCACCGGTAGGCGGCCACGCCGGCGACACCGGCGATGAGCAGCACCATCGTGGAGAAGATGGCCGCCGTGCGGATCGAGTGATCGAGCCACCAGACGTGCAGCATGGCGGCGACGATCGTCAGCGCGGCCAGCGCGACGTGGGTGAAGCGCCACACGTCGTAGGGCAGCCGCAGCCGCTTGCGCATGCCGGCGGCACCGATCAGTGCCAGCATCGACAGCGTGGCAGTCACGGCGGCGACGGCGCGGTCGGGCGCCGTGGTCACGTCCAGCAGCGCGATGTTCGACGGGTCCAGCGCCACCACGCAGGCCAGGTGCACCAGCGTGAGCACTGCCGTCGAGATGCCGAGGAAGCGGTGCACCTCGATGACGCTCTCGATGCCGAACGCGCGGTTGAGACCGCGGATGCGGCTGGGCACGACCGAGGCACAGACCAGCGCGGTGAGGGCGAAGAACCCCGTC
>Ga0307513_10001435_pt1 | contig 34267 bp, 26 predicted proteins | sample 15_EM_MG_FD_202174 | JGI IMG/M metagenome (GOLD analysis project Ga0307513, IMG submission 202174) | Populus trichocarpa ectomycorrhiza microbial communities from riparian zone in the Pacific Northwest, United States - 15_EM | ecosystem: Host-associated > Plants > Roots > Unclassified | place... | reverse complement strand
ATGAAACATGTTTCACGGTGGACGGCGGGGGACGGCGGGGCTTATAGTCCTTCGCACCGGGGCGCAGGGCAAGTTTTGAAAAAGACCGGACGGGACCGCTTAACGCCGTCCACCGCCGTCCGCCTTCGGGACGGACGGACTGCCCCGTTGAGAACACTGGTCTTTGGTGTGGCTCAAGAAGCAACAGCCACTGCAGAATTCGCCCCCCCTCGGCGTCTAGCTCTGTAATGAAGTTGACAATATTGTTGTGGCTCCCTAAAACGTTGAACGAGTTGACATTTACAGTGCTCTGGATACATGTGTGCTATTCTACTGTTTAAGTTCCTTTGTCCTGAGAGAGAGAGAGGGATCGCGAGCAAGGGGAATCTGACTTCTCTCTGAGCTCTAGGGAGCTATGGGCTGAAGAGAGGGGGGGCAGTGACTTATAGGGTTCTTGTGTCGCACAAGCTTGCGTTTATCCAATCGTTATGCTGATAAAGGAAACTCTAAGAAGGATTTCGACGGACCCCTGCTACGAAAAAAGGACTAACTGGCATCAAATGTTGGATTTAAAAAATGCTCCTTTTATTAACGTTGGCAGGTTATGTTTGGCACAGTGGTAGACGATAGAAAGAGAATTCACACCGAAATTAGACACCTCGCTCAGCTCTTCAAATTCGCTCTTACTAAAACAAAAAACTCATGACAGAAACAAGTGTATAAGTAAAACACAAGCAGCACTTCCTGATCCTTCCGCCCATCACCACACCTATCTCTCTATCCCCGCCATGCCTTTATTCCTCGGTACACTCCCGTGATAAACAAAGGAAAGACATGTCTATCTAATCTCTTTCATAAACCACTAACCATTCTATCTCAATCTCCCAAATCATCCGCAAGCATCTATCCAATCTTTCAGACTCTCCAGCATCTTCCAAAGTCAACCACATCCAACACCTTTACTAGCATCGCACCCGACACTCGTAATTTACAGTACCTTTAGGCACAGCACCTGTTTACAGCAGTGATCGCAACGGGGCAGTCCGTCCGTCCTGAGGGTAGGACCAGGACGGACTACGAATCGTAGTCCGTCCAGTCCTGGAGAGAATTTTGCCCGGGGATAATGGCCGTAGGACGGGGAAGACGGTGGACCCCACAACTAGTTTTCAGAATGTCTCAGAGTGTAAGGCCAGACAGATCCCCACAGATCCCCTAGGCCGATACAGGCCGAATTCGATCGGCCTACGAAAGCTTATCACGCCTGATAGGCGGCTATAGACCCCCAGAATAGGGTTGAGAACAGATTGCTTTAAGGTTATTCCAACCTCCTACCCTCTTTCGAGTTTATCGCCTTTATTTTTTTCCTCTTTATCATATGAGCCTGTACCAATAGAAAACCCACTCTCGGGCCACAACAACAAATGATTTATTTTGGCTTAGCCACCTAGCTAGCCATCTAGAGTATATATTCAGCAGTTCAGAAAATATTATTTACCATCTAATAACCTCTGTAGAACATTTTATGTGAAAAAATCTGTAAATTTGAGAAACTCACTTTTTTCCATGTAAAATAAGCTTAGCTTCTTGGGATTTTATAGCATGAAAGATTATGTTGTAAAGTCAACTCCTTGTTACACTATTTCCGTTTGAAGTTGGTTGCATTTATTTGCCATTCTCCTATTTCCTATACTGGTGTTACATGCTACCAATATTCTTTGCTTATATAATACAAATGATATGCTATGATGGCTGTATTACAAGGAAAAGACAATAGGAAATGTAATTAAAATTACCGTGTATATTTAAGTATTGATTCAAACATCAATTAAGTATACAGTAATATAGAATCTTGTCTCTTTGGCTATTAAATTTCATATTATTATACTACTCTGAAAGAAGATCAGTTGGTAAAGACAGAAAGAATCAAGCAGTCAGGTAATGTGAATAGATCCAATTCATCTATAACTAATACACCTTTGGAGAAAATAGAAGAGAAGACTACTGAGAAGGTGCTTCAAGTTGCAAGAGATAAGAATGTATTGACAAATGTTTCTAAGAGAAGAGGTCGTCCACCTGGATCCAAAATAACAATCCACAGAAAACTAGATAATTAGGCCTATTTCTAAAATCTTCCTTTATAGCATAAAGGTATTAGTGTTGCAGTAAATTTTACATGCGTTTAATTAATATTTGAATTTTTCTTGAATGGGTAGTAGTGGTTTAAAGTTTGTCAATTCATATGATAAAAGTGATGTTTTCTCCAAACAGTTTTTATGGGTCATGTTGGTTGCCTTGGACTTTCCCACCTTGAACCATAATGCCCCATGCTTGAATTTCAATTGATACAGGCTCATATTATCATACCTTCGGCGATTGCTTCTTAATTAATCACATAATGAGTGATACTCAACCAACTCAATAAAGTCTTAAAAATTTAGCTCCAGGGCCACCAGCACAACCCTATCCTACCATCATTCTCCCCTATTTAGCCTCTTCTGCAGGAACTACTTTGAATTCCCAAGCGAATAAAGCGAAACCGTTGTATCAACTTTTTCAATGTTATTTTGTAAACTATTTACAGTCAACCTCCCCGTATTGATACCTTCGAAATAGTCACCATCCTACTGCGCACAGTTGATCCACCAAAACGGCAGCTCTTTTCCTACAATTAATTAATTCACACTCTCTAGTACCTTTTAATGTTTTTTTCACTAGTAAATCGAAATTGTTTGTTTTTAATCATATTATTTGGTAATTGGGAAACATTTACCGTCACGGTGAACATAGCTGTTGACACGGGATGGCGGCTCGCTATGAGTGGGTCGGCCGAGGCCGTATAGACCATATAGGCCGGCCGATGAGGCAGCCGGGAAAAAGCCTATATGGCCTATAGGCGGGCCGGTCCAAGCCAGGCTCAGGCTTAACTAGGCCTGCAGGCTCGGGCAAGGCTAGATCCGAGAGAATTTCAATAGGCCGGGCCCGTTGGGTTCTCTGCCCACAGATCCCGACAGATCCCCACCAATCCCCACCGTCCTTGTCAGGGGATCCGCAGTCCACCACCGTCCCCTACCGTCCTTGTATTAGGATGGCATAATAGTGTCTCACCTTGTCGGGCCCGTGGCCCTCGCTCAAACCTGCAGTCTTAAATTTTAGCAACAAGGTTCTCGCACAGCGAATTCAGAGTTCAGATACGGATTTGACGCAAGTTGATTGTATATAGCAGATATAAAAGAGTGGGATGAAGAACTCAAAGACTTATGAAAAGAACGAACAGGCGGAAGGCAATCGACGGAAGTGAAAAATAAGATAAAACAGAGACAGACAGGAACGGAGTGCAGTAAACTGATAGTGAACAAATAATGGGAAAAACAGGCTTCCTTATATACTAGCTATCCTCCGTGTCATGCTTCCTGCGCATGCACAATCCTGCTTCTCGCTTTCTTGCACTTAGTAGTTTCGGCATGCACCTTCATGAATCTAGTCCAAGGTTCCAGCAGAATTTCCAAGGTAATGGTAGTGCGGCCAGCCGCAGGTTGGGTGTGAAGCTGAGGATAAGGTTCGGGTATCGTGAGTGTTCCTGTTTCAGTGCCATATGATTGTTGTTTGATGTTATTGCATTAACTATACGGAATCGTAGTCGGAGGTTGTATGAGCTAACAGTGGTGGAACAATGTTAGAGTAATGGTACGTAACGGATAATAGTAGTTGCGTTTCAGATCCTGCCCGCATGGGAATGTATGCCGTGATTAGCAGTCAAAAAATCCAACACTAAAATGTCCCAGGACGGGACGGAGTGAAAATTGTCGTCCGGTCCGGTCCAGTCTTCTTGGCAGTTTCCCCGTGGGGCCGCCAGGGCCCCCAGACCGTTGCGAACACTGAGGAGAAATGGCCATGGAGGGATTCCGCAAGCATGTTTGTAATCTTGACCCTCGCAACCTCTGAAGTGGCGATCAGATCTGGGCTGATAATTGCATTAGGGCCAACGGTTGAAGAGCTTGGGGACCTGCTCAAAAGTGATCCTTTTGAGCGGCCCTGGAATGACCTGAGATGACTGATATAGATGCCAGACCTATTCTCTCCCAAAGAGATGAGACAGAAAACTCGCCCCCTCCAGCGGAACTCCGTCGAAAGGCATCAGGGGTGTTGAATTTGATTTTTAACGTGAATACAGACTGGGATTGATGGGGAAGGACTTTTTGTCAGCTCCCGGGAGCGCCACCCCTCCTCCACCAGCTTCAGCTTCCACCCGCACAGATCACCGGACCGATTTTCCCCGTTCAGGAGATGGAGACCCTTCCTCCTCCTCCAATAAATCCTGCGCAGATACGTCTCCACTGGGTGCACTTCCAATCGACCCCCAAGTCACTCGAGGGCCTTCTCAGGCCTCCGAAGTATCTTATAGACCACAGAAAGACTCGCCTCCCTCGGCAAACCATGTGAATCTATCTGGTCGCCGCTGAACAAAGCTTGTATTGCTCTTCCAGGAATTTAAACCTGCGATTCGGTATAATGTCACACAACCCATGGGTCGTCATTGTAGGTGAAACCCCTCACTATTAGTGCGACGTTCGTGGCAGGAGGAGGTTCTACTATTTTTGGAGCTAGGAATTTTAGAACTCCATCACTCTGCATTACAGAATATATGGGCGCTGATGATATTGAAGCGGGAATTTTCCCCATTTCCGCTATCTCAAGACCGGGGTTCTCAGATGAAAGCAGTGTTCCCAACCGTCAGGGGGCCCGGCGGGGTCCCGCGGGGGAACTGCCAAGAGCCCCAAACGGCAGGGGACCACTGGGGACTGCAAGAGTGATGCCTTATGATGTGAAAAGAATTCGTCTGGAGGTGTATGATTTAGGCTTGGCTAGTGCAGGAGGTCCAAGCGCTGGGACTATAGTCCCGGTCCTCACCTTCCCGGGCGTAGTCTGTCACAGCACCCCCAAAAAGACGGACTATGAGCCATAGTCCGTCCCGCCCTCCCCCGAAGACGGACGGACTGGGCGGTTGGGAACACTGGATGAAAGCCTTCTTAGCGATTCTTGGACCGATATAATGTGGGATTGGGGGTCCTTTCCCTACATCACCCCCAGACCATCAATTCCCAGCGGTACTAGCACCAGATACAGCATCGTAGATGGGCCATATCTCTATTCTGCAGGAGACCCACTTCGCCCGATAGGCCTTCAGGCTGGTACTGCGCCACTGAGTCGTCGTTCCTACCACATCGATCATCTTGGAATCGGCAAACTACTGATATTCAACACTCACCCACCGCAGACTTTGATCCTAGGGCATATAGCTCATACTCACCCTTTCCGCTTCCCCCTCACGAACAAACTAATAGACCATGGACAAAGAGGGTTTCCGAAGATAGGATACAGTTTATTTCGTTGATAAATTGTGATTTGAACGTGCCCTCAGACGGAGGCCAAGTCGGAGCCAGCTCTGGGGCATGGATCGGTCGGCCGGAAGGGTGTTTGAATACTGCCGGTGGGCAAGTGTTGGAGATTAGGGGGTCTAAGTCTAGAACTAGAATTGGATAGTTACCCTTCATTCCTTCCCCCTCTCCCACCTTTTTTTTTGCTAGACTACCATATCTTTTCAGGAGTGAATTCTGCCCATTTTAGCCTTAAAAATTCTAATTTATAGAAATAGTCACGGATACACCCCCGGTTAAAGTTCAGGAAATGTATGAAGGAAGCAGTAACCCGCCTAACCAACAACTAGTACCCAAGAAACAGCTCACGAGTCAGCACAGGCAAAGGGCCTGCCACACCCCCGCGCAGATGTCTACCGATGATGTCCTCGTATCACCTTTTGCCTCTTCTGCTGCAACTGCTTCTGATATCCCTAATTGGGTATCAAAAGCCGTTTCCGCAGAAGAGGCAAAAGTGATGCAAAGACAAGAGGAGCCAACAATCCAGCGAGGCAGTATCTCCAACAGTCGTAAAAGCTTCGACTACATGATGCACCCTTCAACACTTCCGGTAGTCACGATGATCTGTGTGCCCTGACTTTTGACCTGCCTTTCAAGGCCTACTAAATTAAGTGTACCTTGATTCTACTTCACAAATGGAAAATTCAGCATCCACTCTAAACCCCATAAACTTCTATCCCAGACCGACCCATCTTAGTATTATACAACCGTAAGTAGTCAACAAACTGCTTTTACTATAAATTAAAAATAAATAAACAAATAAATAGATAATATAGATATGCGATCCTAATTCAGTGTTCCCAAGCGTCCAGTCCATCCGTCTTTGGGTCCGGACGGGAAGGACGGCAGTACCTGAAAGTGCGCCCGGGACGGACGGGTATCTTGGCGTCCGTCCAGACGACAGCCCGGGACGGACTGGCGGGGACTACAGGCGTCTCAGGTGGCGCAATTTTCCGGGTAACTCCGGATGATGGGCGGGCCCTGTAGGTGACTGGCGGGCCCTACAGGTAATTAGCGAGGACTGCAGGTGACGGACGAGGACTGCAGATGACGGGTGAGGACTGCAGGTACGATTCGGGAGTTACCGATACGTCGAAGACTGCAGGGCCCTACAGTCACCTCTTAGACAATAGTCTTTCCCAGAGGACGGACGCTCTTGCCCTACAGCTTGAGACAGACGCCCGGGACTGCAGTCCTGGCGGTGCCTACAGGGCCGACGGGGCGCTTGGGAACACTGGATCCTATACGAACCTAACTTATGAACTTAAGGGCATGATTGCTGGTGCTCACGGTCTCCTAGTCGGACGAACGTGGACGGCGGCCTGACTGCAACTCGATGGGATGACAAGGATGATGACCGCATTTGTCCTGGGATTCCTTTTGTGGATACCATCTTACTCAGTTAATTTTTGCTTATTTATTAATTTTGTTCATCGTCCTTTATTTTAATTTCAACTTACTGCGGCACTAGTGCTCATCTAACTGGGGAATTGGCAAATTTTAGGTGCCCATGATCGACCCCCATCGCCCCGTCCAGTCCGTCCAAACAGTGTTTCCAACGGGCCAGGTAGGCCGGGCCCGCCTATAGGCCGTGTAGGCTTAGTACCGGTTGCCTGATAGGCCTAGGCCAGACTACTCTTAGCGAGCCAAGATGCAGCGTCCACGGCAAAAATTCACAATTAATGTTCTCCGATTGCTGGATAGCATTTCAAAATACAAGAACAGTTTCGCTTTATTAGCAAAAATACCAGAGATACAGTAGTTAATTAATTAAATTAATTGTAGAAAAAAATTGAGGACAAGGAAGTTGAAAGAGGTTTCTTATAAGGATTGTGACACAGCTTGTCTCCTTACCAGTGCCCATGGGAGAGCTCAGGCATGGCAGAGGTCCTCACAGCACTGTATCATCTAGTACTATAGTACTGGCTATCGTCACCCTGGGGAAGTAGCCATTTAGACATACAGTATGTTCTGGACGGAATGAGGAAATCTAACTACTAGTAAGGCAAGGAGCATTGAGATCAGAAGATTAATTGGAAATTAAGGCCCGTTGGACAAGCCACAGCAACAGTAATATCCCAAGTATGATGTGGCAGTTTCAAAGGCAGGTAGAGCCTTGAATAGGGAAATCATTTGCGCGCGTTTATATGGGAGAGTATATACTCCACAAACTTGGCTTCTGAGCTGTATATCAAAACGCCTCGGTTCGGTCACAAGCTTGCCAATGTAAGTATTTTATTTCTCTTCATAGGTCAAGTTAAAGCTGTCTTTTTTGAATATCCTTTCTAGCAACAGCTGCTTCAAGTTATCGTATGATATATTGGGGATATGAGATTAAGGCGGTTACTGTGCCAGTGTTATCCACCTAGCCTATAAGCAACTATCATCCTTTAGGCTCATTATTCCTTTCATCTTCCAAGCCACCCACCCTACCATCGTAACAAATCATAATCAGCATAAATGTGTCCCCACAACCATGGTTCATGGTCCCGTGCGGTGTAGTATACGCAGGGGGACTCCTAATACTTGATGAGGGTGATTCCTTGCATGACCGTAAATTTACTCCAGAGGGAGGATTGTGGGCTATCTTATCAGAAAATAGAGTCGGTGGCCGGCTTGAGTGACAGTGAATCCCATACCCTCCTGATCGTAAGGCTAGCATGGTCGGGTTACAGTATATTTCATTTGGTGTTACCTTCTCATGCCAAAAGATGCGCAACTGTAATTCGACTCTTGAGCGCCGTACTTGGTCACTCAGCTAAGCAAGAATATACTTTGCTAAGGCTCGCTATGAAAGTGGCCCGCTCGGTCGGTGGGATATCTTCATAGCAAAGTAAGCTACCCGGCAACTGGGATGAAACACATTTATCATGGATAAGATAATGGAAAAGTGGGAACATCGCGATGTTTATGGACAGTAATTAGCTCCGAAGATTGCAATATAAACACCAACTCTCAATTTGCAGTGCCCCCAATGCTCAAAATGTAAAGAAGCAATCGCGCCAGTGTCGTAAGATCCATCATCACAGCACCTAAAAACCATATCGTCTCTAGCATCAACGCCTTCTTCTCTTCCTCGGATTTGCCCGGCGGTTTCTGTCCCGCCTCGGTTGTGGCTCGTCATCGTCGCCGCTCTCGTCCGTATCAGACAAAGAGTCATGATCATCAGACGAGCTCTCCTCGTCGCCACTACTTTGCTCCCCACCGCTAGAGTTTAGGAGTATAGGGCTCTTAGCCGAGCCTGATCTCCGACCTGCTACCGCATTTTCACTTGTATCTTCAGCGTGCGCGGTGCTCTTTTTCGCCTGCGGCCTTTGACCCCCTTTTGGCGGTGGCCGGGTGGGTGCCACAAGGGTGGTAAGTGGACGGCTCTCGGGAGCTCCATCCGGGGCGGTAAATGTTAGAGAGGGAACAAGCGATCTGGGATCTGATGGGCCGGCCGTCGGGGCGATCGGTGCGCTGTTTGTCCTTATCGCTCTTGAGCGCTCTGTAGTCCCTTTTCCGCCCTTGAGGTAGTCGAATTTATGACTCACCGGTCTCGGCACTCGGTTTACCTTTTTGGGTCTGCTCGGTTTGTCACTGCTGGTAGTATTCAAGCCAGGGATTTCTGGTGGCTCTTTGTGAACAAATTTTACTTGTTTGTTGTTGTAGCTGTGGAGTTCCAGCAGGGCGCAATGTTAGCCCAGAGATTCAACACAGCCAATCCGATGCCCAGGCTTAGAAGAGATTTTGTGGTAGGGTAGAATATTCTCACCCATAATCGAAGAACAATTCCTCTCCAGCTACAAGATCCCTTCTAGCAAACATGCCGATTCTATGCGTGCAATTTGCCATAAATACCCTCGCATAGCAGTTTGGTTTCTTTGCAGAATGGTTGACATAACGGAACTTATTTCCAGCCCTGGTAGCATCAATCACTTGATCTGAGATTCGCTCTCGTTAGTTTCCAATCATAATTTGAGGGGGAGGGCTAACATACTACTGTTAAGATTGAATAAGAAGCTGACACCTCTCCTGTCATAGAGCTTGCCTCTTCTATCTGCTTCCTCGGTCGTTATAACTTCTCCTTTATACTCTCCCAAAAAAACGCCCCCTTTCACATCTTCCCCAACAAATAACCCGAACCCAGCAACCGCGCTCCTGCCCAGGAGGGTCCGTTTTGGCATATCTCTCTGCAATGCTACATTTTGACAACAATTATTTGAAAAAGCGTCATTGTATCTATTCTTCGGATCAAGGACCTCTGCTGCGCCACAAGTGTGGCAAAGATCCACATCACACTCTCTATTGGCTTTCGCACATATGCATTTGTTCTCCAGAGTACATGCCTTACCCTCACGTTTACAAGTACAACCTCGCCAACGGCGGGGGCAAGATGGTGAGCAGATACAAGACTTCTCGCATGCCACACGCGATTTCACGCAGGGGCAAGTATTTGTGCATTGGCCAAGATGCCGGCACGCCTGGAAGGTAGTTCGCCGTTCGTGGGTATGGGTGCGATCGCAGTCTGGGGGATAGCCTGGCAAAGCTGATACCGGAAACTTCTTCCTCTTGGTACCCTGCCTAGGCTCCGGATCCTGCATAGCCTCTAGTGCTGCTGCTGCGGCATCACCCGAATCTGGGAGTAGTTTCTCTGCTAGCAGCTGGCTATAAATCTGTACCACTAAACATTGGTTTCATGAGCATCTGAAAAGAAGGGGTAATCTTACTTCAGAACATGGCTTGTTTATTATCGATGCCAGTAGACATGAACAGCGTGGATTGTTCTTAAGCACCACCGCTGAAGACTTTAATAGCGCGATTTGTGCGGTCGACCATGGATTTGAACAGCCCTTCATTCTATCTTTATCCTGGCAAAAAATGTTAGCTTAAGAAAATTCAAAGAAACACAAAATTTACCTTTATGAAGCAGCCAACTGAGCACTCCTCCTCTCTGCCACCCCACGGGTCGACCATTGCTCCCTTACTCATACTTGCCCATCCGGGGACGCTAGTGGCAACTTTCAATGGGATGACATCTCCTCTTTTAGTTGGTTTAGTTACATCAACATCATCGTCGTCGTCCCCACCAGACATCGCTAACCGGTCATGATCTTTGCTAACTATTTTGAATAGGGACACATAGTTAATATAGGAGTGGTCGGGGTACAAGGGCTTCATAGTTTGCGGAAATTGACTTACGATGAAATCGGCACTCATGCATGTAGCAAAGAAGGCAATTCAATGTTGCATAACTCTCAAGACTGTATGGAATCGGATTTCCTCCGGTCTGGGCCGCAATTTCTTTTTCCTTGCTCCCATCATCCGTGTCTTTTGCAAAAGCTCCGCCCCCATTTGACACTTTTGCCGAAGAAAGGCAGTCCCTGATCACTGGTGCGACCCGTTTGACAACGTCCCACATGGAGATCTTCGTCTGCTGCCTGAATACCCTACAGACAGACTCAGCCCTTTCCAGTTCCTCCATGGTGACTGTCCCTAGTCGCTCTCGCAAGGTTTTTATTTTCACATCCTCACGATCAAAATCTTTAGGTAAAGCTGAGGCGCGGAGGGCTTCAGTACGCTTGGGGATACCATTGTTGATCCCTGTTATATCACCAACAAGGTATCCAATGATTGCATCAAAGCTGAGGTCTAAATCTTGCAAAAAGTCATGTATGAAAGTTGTGTACATTGCGGCGCCTATAAGGGAATTAGTGGGGAGCTATCGATCTATCCGGGGTAGTCATACACTCATCCTTTTTTCCTTCTTCTGCAGTTGCTCTAGTTCTGTCAATAAAGGTCTCTTCAGCACTAAGCTGATTGATCTCGTCATCACCAGCCTCATCTCCAAGGTACGGATAATATCTCATGATTTCGTCATCATCTGAAAGTATATTATTCCTGAGAGTAGTATAGGAGTGGTATTTTGGAACCTTTTCTAAATCTTTTGGTGTTTCTGCTACCTTGGCTGGCAACACTAGTCTGTGCTCAGACAATGCGTGAGGCTTGCTGTGATGTCGAATGTAAAGCCTCCCTACATCGATCTTCCGTTCCTTTGCCTCAGTAGCCGTAATATCAATACTACCCATATCCGTAAATGGAGACACCTCGTCGTAGGAGATTCCGGGGGTGCCACTTCCGGGGGTGCCGTCGTAATACCCTCGGGCGTTGATATCTAATCTAGCCGCAGTCAGACTACCCCTCGCTATATAAGCATGCGTTTTCTTCATTTGCATTAAATGTTTTTGGAGAAGCGATTTGTAGGGGGTAGATCTAGTCTCGAGCTCTTGGTCGAGCTTTTTGCGAAGAACGTTATACTGTTCAATGTTGGTAGACATTGGGCGTATAGGCAGGGCGGCATTGGGATTCCCCAGAATGCCTATGGGATTTTGCATCTGTTCTCTGGAAATGTCAGAAATTTCAGTAAAGGCTCCATTACGAGTGTTTGGGATTCCACGGAACGACAGGGTAGATGAACACCGTTCTTCCTCCTCACGCCCCGGCAAAATAACGGGCTGAGGTCGGGAGGATGACCAGCGAGAAGCTTGAGGATCCTGTGTAGACCAGGACCCCCTCTGGAAAGAACTCATATTATTGCAGTTGAAAAGGTATTCTAGGAGGTGTGACGGAAAATGCTGGGGAAAGAGCAATTCAGTGCGTATTCCAGGATAGGGGAACGCTTACATTGGTGACGTACAATCCAAAAGATTGTAAAGATATCTGTGGATAGGAAACGTACGGGGGAGGGCGATATCCCTCGAGATCGAATGCAGGCGGTGAAAGTCCGGTGCGACTCTGAGGGAATGCCAGAGTCGCATGCGCGCCTCACGAAGGGCGAGTGTAACGCGTTGGGGCTCAACACGCACGCAGAACGAGAGGCTGAAGGACCTGCAGCAAGTTGCTGTACCGTGCTCTAAAGTACGACTCTCGGTAGAATTTCTCTGCACAGTGGGCTCTGGTACTTCTAACGCCCCACCAAACTACCTGCAGCTGCAATTATTTCCCCCTCATTCTTGCCCATACAGTACGGTAGTAAGGTGCTGGATGTGCTGTAAGCACTCTCCACCTCATTCCACCAATGTCATCTCCCCTTTTTTTAAGGGTATATCTACAGACCTCTCCCCATGAACTCTTGTTGAAAAATATCTGCTAATTGCCGAAGCACATCTCGAGCTTGTCACCTGTGACTGCCCTCGCATTCCAGACTGCTCAAGACATTCCAAACGCAGTCCCCGAATCGAAACTACTTGTAGGTGAGGGGCCATTCGTCAAGGTCTTAGATATATCCGCCCCCAAATCCATCCTTAAACGTCGAATATTTTCCAGAGAACGAATTCACGGAATCACACTCTCGTCATTTCATCAACGAAATGTCTTATTTTGGGGAGGGAGGAGTATCTGCATTACTCCAGTAACTTCCTTACCTCAAGAGGAATGCGTCTTCAGAGAAATCCGCGTGCCGGACTGGGTTTTCTATGCTGTCTTCGTTCCTTCTACAACTTCAGCCTTAGACGAAGAAGTCGTTGTCATCACCGCGCACAATGCATTACTCAAATACGATTCCACTTCGGCAAGTTGGTACGAGCTAGCACCCGGGGAGCGCTGTATGCTATATTCCGCCCATCTTCTCTACTTTGCAGCCGATGCCCTCAATCCCCTGGGCCGGGTTCTGGTTGCAGCTGGCACTGTTTTCGGCGAGATTCTACTGTGGTCGGCTGCAATAACCCCGTTTCCATCATCAGGCATTCACGAGCTGAAAAATCCCAAGACCCACTGCAGGCTTCTTGGCCACGAAGGCTCTATCTTTGGTGTCAACATCTCACCTAAATGCCACGGTGACAAGCACTACCTAGCTTCCTGTAGTGACGATAGAACTGTTAGAATATGGGATATATCCCAATTCGACTCCTCGCCCTCTACGTCAGATGGTTTAGAGATAAAAAAGACAGGGTTCGGACATGAATTAACGCGGGGGAGTAGATGCATTTCCGTAGGCTGGGGTCACAGAGCGCGTATTTGGGGTGTCCGGTTTCTCCCAGAGACCAAGGAGAGCTTAATCGAATTGCTTTCGATCTCAGAAGACTTGACTTCGAGATTTTGGGCGTTTAACACAGAACAAGATACCAAAAATATAGAATTAAAAAATACGGCTACCTACCAATTGCACTCTGGTAAACATATTTGGAGCTACGCTCTAGATTTCGAAAGAGGGCTACTAGCTACTGGTGGCGCAGATGGGAGGATTGGGCTGGTATACTATCGAGACGACCAAGAGAGCCGAGAGGAGGCATGGGATATGGATTCTGTATTAACACAGATCGGGGATTCTCAGGAGGAGCCTGGAGAACCTAACCACAAGGACAAAAAGGCACATGATGCGTTTAAAGAATACTCAGCTCTCGACGATGACTGCTTTGCTGCAACAACTACTCTAGGCAGAGTTTTAACCTACACACTCAGTCAGAAGAGATGGAACCTAGTTGGTCAGCGGGCACAGCTGAAGGGTTGGAGCATTTTAGCATCCTGGGAAGACACGGGTTTAATAGCTCTGGGGGACCACAGTGGCCAGGTTGGAGTTTTGGACACAGTATCAAAGCGGGAATGGTGGTGGCAGTCAATGGCTGGTGAAAATGGCAAGGTCGCAGGAGTATTCCTCGGAAGAGTTGGTACAGGAGGTGTGTCTAACCTGTACAGGCTTTTAATTTTCTTGATTCTGTATCTAATTCAATTGATCGTGGGCCCCATTGAAGTAACGCAGATGAACGAAAGTACTACATCCTGACCACAGCCTTATCACCAGCAATCTTTTCTTTACACTCTTTCAAAATGGATCGCTCGAAGTCGCCATCAGTCCTAATCGATAGAGAAACTTTAGCACTTCACTCACCTTCCCGAGCAGGAGAAGCGAAATTCCTAGTAACTAGCCTAGCGGTCAATCAAGAGACAAACCACCTGCTTCTCGGCTCTCGAGCAGGGGCATTGGGGATCTATGACTTATCTTCTACAGTTCGCCCTCTGTGGGCACTTTCTCACACCCTCGTTCACCCAACCGACGCCATAACCTCTATCCTCCTACCGAAATCCGGGATTTTAACCACCTCCCGCAATGGCGAATACTCCCACCTCTCCATATCCTCACCGCCAAGCATCTGCCTCACAAAAACCCACAGCCTAAAACCCTCTCTCGTAATCGAGGGTGCTGGGCAACCGGACAATCTCATACTCTGGGGCTTCCGTGGCAAGCACTTTACGGTAATAAACCAAACCTCCCAGCACGAATTGCACTCAGTGGAGTGCGGCGGAGCGCATAGGTCTTGGACGTATAGACTGAACGGGTACTTCGTCTGGACAAAGGCCGGGAAGGTACCCTCCCCCTCCTCAATCAATACCGGGAGGCTAGTATCACTAACTATAACCGAAAGGCTCACATCGCGCGCACCTACCCACACCGCAAACTCCTTCAATCAGGCCTTCATGGCCGAGAGGTCAAATCCATAGCAACACACGGTGATCTCATTGCCACCGGGGCGGAAGACACGCTCCTCTGCCTATCAACGCTTTCACCCACCTCTGGGGAACTATGCCTAGGTGCGGTTGTCGGCACGCACACTACCGGCATCCACGCACTACAATTCACTCCAAGCGGACGGTACTTGTTTTCCGCCGGTGGTGCAGGGGAACTGCTCGCCTGGAGGGTCCGTTCTGCAAACGAGATCGCTCTCAGAGGGGCATGCGAGGGCTGGAGTGATCTTCGAGTTGAGGGGTTCGACTTATTACCTATCGGAGAAGGACGGGAAGACGGGGTGTTGCTTGCGATCGGCTACTCAGATTCTACCATCCGCCTCTATTACTTCTCCCCATCTACAGGAACCTTCAACCTAGTGATGGAAGGAACACACAAGACCTGCTGTATTCTACACGTCAAGTTCCTCCCCAGCAACAATGGGATCCTAGTTGCCGGAACAGACGGCTATCTGAGTATCTATCCACTTTCGGATCCATACTCTCTCGCATCCCTCCCATACCCGCTCCCGCTCCCACGAAAGTCAGTAGAAAAACGCATCCACCAAAGCTCAATTAAATCTCTGAAAGTAACTGTCAGAACGAACGGTGTATGTGTCTACACTGGCGGGGATGACTGCGCATTCGGTATTACTCGCATTGATACCAAAAACAATATTGCCGAATCATGGATTGTGCCGAGGGCGCATGCCAGCGCCGTTACTGCTGTACTGTGTGTCGGTGAGCACATACTTACTACGGGGGTAGACCAGCAGGTTAAACTATGGAAGGTGAGTGAGAGGGGAGAAGGTATTACGGTTGAAGTGCAGGAACAGCAGGAGAGTGCTGTTGCGGATATCTCTGCCGCAGAGATAGTTGGTTGTGGGAAGATATTGATTGTGGGGGTTGGCGTAGATATTTGGGAGGCGAGCGCTGGGTTGTGATGGAGCCCACGTGTCAAGTTATACGGGGGAAAGAACTGTTAATATTTGTATATTTTAAGGCCTATGAAATTAGGGGCCATATTGAGGGGCGGGGTTCCTGTTCACCTATTCGATCGAGCGTCCCTAGGACGTTAAGGGGCTGTTTGGTCTGACAGTTTTGGGATGGCAAACCATGGGTTTCGGTCCAAACCATAGTTTGTAACTACGAGACTGTTTGGTAGACATGAATTACAAACCATGATTTGCAGCAACCAGCACCAAATTTTTGACTGTTTTTGACAATAGGGTATGAGGTTCTTCCAACCATGGTTCCACAACCATGGTTTGTAGCTAGCCAAACTTCGCAAAATTGTTACGCTAAACAGCCCCTAAGTTTCGTCGGACAATGTCCGCTAATTGGTGTTTAACCTGCTGTCGTGGGCCCCACGTTGACCTGAACGTCCATATTCCAGCATATCATAGTGCAAGAAGAAAGTGTGTGATGGACCCACACTGCACCCAAAATTCTAGATCCTATACAACAACAGTGTCGAGATATAGTCATATCCCAATAATTGGGTTTTCTCGCATAGATAATATTTTATTATGCGAAGGGCGCAGTAGCGGGTGAGTGGGTTGCGGTAAAAGCATTGTAAACATGTATCGTGCGCTACTCTGTAGTATTATACTGTGGCCTGTAAGCGCTGGGCGTGGACGGGGTTTTTCACTCGGATGCGGGGTGCCAGTAAACCATTTTTCGCTGTGGGATCTTAGACTGGTTTTCAAGCAAAACCTGCTGGTGGACCGACGCCCGCCGATGGCTTTCCTGGAACTGCCTGTGTAACGATTGGAACAGCGCATACTTGTACAGCACTCGGGTACTGTACTGGTACAACACCAGAGCCTTATAAGCCACCACCCTCTCACTTCATGTCCCCCTGATTCCGTCGAACTCATTACACACGATCCTTCTCTACCCGACCTAAAAAAAAATAAGCAAAAGAAAGCAACTCAAACAGTTGACCATAGCTCAGATGTCGTCAGGCCGCCAGGTCACTGGTAATGTCAACTAGTTCAATATAAATCAATTCCATTACCGAAATAGACGTCGAGGGACGTCGGGTTCTGCAATGGCTACCACTTGAACCGTAGCAACGGCACCAAGGCGTGCGAACCAACCGACACGGCAGCGTGGGAAGCTGGATACTAGAAACCAAAGAGTACAGAAGGTGGAGCGATACCGAAGCTAGTTGCATAGAGCCACTGTTGTTCTATTAAGGAAACCTAAGAGAGGGGAAGACTTATCTAAGGTGGCGAGACCTCTCCTCAGGTGAAAGACAATGCAAATATCACTGACCGTCAACAAACAATAGCTCCCTAGTGATTGATAGCCTATGCGACCAGACCGAGGGAAAAGACGTTGCTGTAGTGGGACCCCGGTGCGATTTCGTTCCCCAGCAGGAGCAGTCCAGCACAAGTATTATGTTGGGCACTATTCTCAAGCAACTTGTCAGTAGAGGAGGAATTCCGGAGCATACGGGAGGCTTTTCAAGGAGACAAAAAAAGAGGTTGGTCGCCGTGACCTCCTGCTTCTAGACCTGGTAAAAAATTTGAAAAAGGGTATTACATTGCTGTAGCGCGTATTTATGTGTATCGATCCTTTAGACTGATCCACCGCAGCGCGACGGGAGCTTCTCGAGTCGCTGTAGGAAATTGTTCGGGTATGCAAGGCACGATATTATCCACAATTCTAATGCTTGATTGCTCATCTAGCAGCCTAAATTAGATTTTCTTTTCTTCCCTCTATACGGAATGTGCAAAAACCCTCCGCCCCACATTTGAAGATTTATGGCGTTTTTAATACCCGACCACTTAACGGTATCTAGTAAGTCAACAGCAAGTTACCGTGCTTTGTCTTACGATATCGCATCCGTTCCAACTACTTCAGAACACGAGTGATGGGCTGTGATATGTCTTGGGCGGCAGGGTTATATGAGGGCAATGTCAATTTTTGATATGATATTAGATTTTGTATAGATGTTTCGGGATTTAGGGTAATTGGGTTTTGTCAGAGACCCGAAGTTCCTGTTCGTCTATTCGGACGGGTATCCCTCGGGCATGAGGTCTGGTCGGGTAGTGTGGGTTAATGTGTGGCTTTACTCAATTTACAGTGGCTGACTCCCGTGTTCGAGTAGGTAATGGCCGCAGCATGGTACTGTACTGCGCAAGGGTGGGGTCGTGAGGCCGGCCATGCTCCTAGTTGGGGTATGTGCCCACAATAGTAATGCTATCTGTCTTCTGGGTAATTTCCATAAGTCTCACAGAGCCGCTAGAGTCCCCCTTGGAGAATACGGTAGGTTGTAGGGGAGTTTTTAAAGGTCGGTCTGGGGTTGAGCTGTGATTCGAAGGGGATCCCTGGAGTTAGCCATGATACCTAACTTCATTTTAAGCGCGAGTAGTGGGTTCAGTGTATCATACCCACTTTTCCTTGCAGAGCAACCCTCTTTTTTTTTCGTTTTCTTTCGAGTAGCAACGGATAGCTAGAGGCCTGTAGTGCTGCAGACGTCAATTTTTTTTACTGAACTCGACCTGAACCAAGAAACAGCATGTACGTCAAACACAAAGAAAAATTAAAGATATCAAAGAAAGCCTCTAAAATATCGTCATGCGCTTTAGGAACAATTACTAAATTCTTTGGCGGAATCTCATCTAACTTAGTAGATATCTGTAAGATCCGTCAACGCCTAGCCTACTCTTTACCTTTAGTTTCCTTAACGCATTCAAATATCCTGCACCAAAACGTGGGGGCACTATTGGCTAACAGAAGTGATCTGACCGAGCTCCCTGAGTTTGCTCGTTGCCAGGAAATTATTTTTTAACTCCAGAGACTTTAAAATATAGCTTCTAGTGGCCAACTCACCTTAGCTGCCCCTCCATCGCAAATCACCGGAAACCTGTCCCTGCAGGGAGCTACGCCTGGCCAAGATCCTATCCCCAAGTCCTAGCCTAACAACATCCCACGCTTGGGTTACTCCACCAAGTTGAAGAACTGAAAAACTGACCACACCCCCGAACTCTATAATAACAGCATCATCAATGATATGTGGTTGAATTATCTATCGAGTATCAATGCAAGCATTTTCGCACTTTCCGTGGGTTCCCAGTGGTACGTCCTGTCTATTTTAGTGACAGGAAGGATATTTGACCAAAGGAACGGTTACTGGACATGCTGGTAGCTGAGGTAGGCCAAACAGAGCTCGCCGATCATTGAGAGGGGCTTTAGGAGCAGGTTTGAGCTGTTAGTGAGCAAGGCCGATGGTATCGAGCTCAAGGACTTCTCGACCACGGCGAGCTATAGATAACGTGCTAGCAGTGGTTTTATAGCAGGGATATCAGAGGTACGAACAGCCATCCGCGTAGGTATCGCACGATATATCATTTAAGCGTTACTATGATCCTAAATATTGCCGAACGAGGCCGTAATAGGAAATAAATTAAATCTGAAGAGATATAATGATAGTCTAGGGAGCTGGCGAAATAGAGAAATATAAAGGAATGGGTAGTAATTTATAAGGTAACGAACGGTGTGGTGTGGTGGAGTAAAATTTAATGGAGGGTGTACGAGAGCTTGGGGTAGCTATAGAAGTTATATGGCGGAAAAGTAATCGGCTAAGAAGAGTCATTGAAAGACCAAGAAACACAGAAGAGAGATATTAGAGAATAGAATAATAGGTAGGAGGGATTTAAGGAGATAGTAAAAATACAAGGAACGATTGAAACAATGGAGCAAATTTAGTTAAAATGTTAAAAGAAGAAAGGAAGGGGGAGAGCGAAGAGAAAATGGACTAAACTCTATAAGTCGGTCACGATAAACTCTTTCCCACTGACTCCCTCTGCACTCCCACTCTGATGTGTACAGTACTGGATCTGTCTATCTATCTTGCGTCTATCTCTATGAAGCTTCGATCGATCCACCCTCCTCGTAATGCAATGGGGCTGCTGTCTAAGTTGTACAATAACACAGGATTGTGCGAGGTTAACCACGGACAAGTATTTAATGGCCTAACAAGACGGGCATGAGGAAGAAGGGACAAATCAATGGGGTGAAGGTATCATAAGAGAGAGGAGGGGGAAACAGCAAAGGGCTACAATTTTATACGAAATTTGTTAAGCAAAACCCAAACAAGGAAGGGGCAAGGAGTGGGATAGGGTAGTTGGAAGGGGGAGAATGAGGTAACGAGAGATCCAATGAATGTAAATGATCCGATCTCAGGGAACGGCATCTGTGGTGGCTTGTCAGTCGGTGTGTAGTGAGATGTGCGGGGCGGTCTTGAGGGTTTGTTTTGCGGCGTTTCTCCGCTGCAATGTTCTACCGCTCTTTTTGCTGATTATGATATAATTCAAATAAAGCTTTTCTTAATTAAACTTATTGTGGCGAAATAGGTTCTCGAGTATCGAACTATTTTTGGTTCACTAAGCGAGTGATATTACATGACCAAATACCAGAATACCGGTATTAGATGTGACTTATCCATCAGGTAATCGTATTTCCATGGCATATTATCCTCTCCAGGATATTCTGTCAACTTGTATTGAGGGGCTGTTGATTCATAACGTGACAAGCGACTTTAAGATCCTAGTATAGCTATACTTCTATTCTTACCAAGTGTTGGGCTTCGTCGTGCGATCTTTCATAAAGACTAGTCTGGGACCTGTCCAAACCGGACCGGACCACCCAAGTTAGTTAAGTCCAGTCATCGCCGTCACCAGGACTAGCCAGCCTAGTCCTGCCTCCAAGACTTGACAGGTCGGACTATTCGGAACACTGATCCCATCTCAATATCCATATACAGAAAGAACCCGATATGGTCATCCACCCACAACCGGATCCTGAGAAGCCATACTTTCCAACATGGAGCAACTTTAGTGAGATAGCTGAGCTTGCGATACAATACAATACGATAAACGAAGCTCACTAACAGTGTTTCCAACGGCCCAGGGGCCCCATAGGGCCCGGAGGACGGACTGCCAAGAGCCCGGGACTGGACCGGACGGCAACAGATTTGCCGTCCTCGTCCGCTAAATCTAAAAATGGCTGTCATTAGCGAGGACGACGGGCACTGCAATCTAAGACACTAATGTGTAGGGTGTGCATCAAGACTGCGGTTGTGTTGTGGGAATTGTAGTCAACGGCGGGGGACGGTAGGGGATGGTATGGGACCCGAGTGACGACCGATGACGGTGGGCAACCACTCTACTTATAAAGAAACGCCAGGGATGGCAGATGACGGTAGGGAATAGTGGCAGGAAACAGGGGGAGACGGTAGGGGACCGTAGGCGACAGTGGGGGACTGTCGGTGAATACCGGGGACTGGAATAAAAGACGGGAAACAGTGAGTACTCGTGGGTCCGCGTGGATGATAATTATACTAGTACTTGGAGTCTAATATTAGCTCGCCTAGTGTATGATGATTGTGGAGTCCAATCAGCAATAGTCTTCAGAGATGGGATGGAATTATAAATTGAGGGAATATGTTACAGTAAGATGCCAGTAGCATCATGTTGTTTTCTCCCTTATAATATGTTTCATATGTATATTTCCATTGATAATATCGGATACCTCTCTACTTGGTACCCATTCCCAGCTTCACCTGCACATGGTTGACATTACTATAGCTAAGACATAATTTTGTATATTTTCTTAATATTTTATGATAACAATTAGAGGTTTTCTTATATGTTTCCTTATCTGGTGTTCAGGATATCATGGTTGTTTATGCATTACTTCAAGTTCATGCATCCTTCTTGGTCATATCATACATGATTATTCCTAATTATTCCTGCACACCTCTATGGATTTATGCAGACTTTATTGGTATTTTCTTGGCAGGATTACAGGATCAAACATGGTTCCCACTTATGTTTCTCACTATGTTTTTCCTTATGTTTCTTTGTTATATGAGAGCGCACTTCCTGTATAAATACTGAGGTTATTGCTCATCTGGCTTAGAAGAATAATAAGAACCAGAATACCTACCAGTCTGCTCTTCAACCATATAATCAGTGTTCCCAACGGGGCAGACCGGCCAGGCTTCGGTAAAGCAGGGCGCAGCCTGTCCAAATTCTCTCGGATCTAGCCTCGCCCAAGCCTGCAGGCCTGATTAAGCCGGAGCCGGGCCAGGCCGGGCCCGCCTATAGGCCATATAGACTTTTTCCTGGCTGCGTCATAGGCCGGCCTATACGGCTTCGGCCGACCCACTCATAATAAGCAGCTGCTCTGTGTCAACAGAAAAATTCACGGTAAATGTTTTCCAATTACTGAATATGATTAAAAATAAAGTACCAGTTTCGCTTATTAGCAAAAAAAACACAAAAAAATACTATAGGTATTGAATTAATTAGTTGAATTAATTGTAGAAAAAGAGTTGCTGTTGGTGGATCAACTGTGTGCAGTAGGACGGTGACAATTTTTCGAAGGCATCAATAAGAGAGGTTGACTGTCAATAGTTTGCAAAATAGGGGGGAATGATGGTATGATTGGGTTGTGCTCGTGGCCCTGGAGGTACATTTCTAAGGCGTTATTGTGTTGGTTAAGTATCACTCGTTTTGTGATTAATTAAGAAGGATCATAATAGCCGAATGTAAAGGAGGAAAATAAATCACTGGCAATAAACTCGGAAGAGGGGAGGGGGTGGTTGGGGGTGGGGGGGTTGAATACCCTTAATGCAATCTGTTCTCGACGCTAATCTCCGGGCCTATAGGCCCCTATCAGGCCTGATAGGCTTTCGTAGGCCGATTGAATTCGGCCTATATGGGCCTAGGCTGTCTTCCGGAGCGGCCTGCCTTAGCCCGGCCTACGGCCTGGCCCGTTGGGAACACTGCATACTATTCCTCCTCACTTGGTGTGCAATGCAACCCCCTTGCTATTGTGTAGTATTTTCTACATAGCAGTATAGATTGTGCACCATACTAGTAGCCATCTTTTGAACACATTATATACTGATGTGAAAAAGGCTGTATTGTCACCGATTGTTTATAATAGAAGATAGTATCTGATACAAATTGCAAAATCGGCTTGGTACAGAAATTCGTTACAAAGTTTGACTTCAACTATTTTTCATACCTCGATTCCACATATTCTACAATCTCTATCCAGTATGTGAATCCCACTTGAGAATTCGGCATCTCAAGAAACATTTGGGATTTTGATGTTAGCACAGTTCTAGGTATGCTCAAAATTCTCAACCTCGGCCCAATTGAGGATATGGAGGTGTCCCTTCGTCATCACAGCAGCCCGACTACGAGTATCCTGAGTAGTTCGCCGAGTGGCCTCTTGACTCCGACAATGACTCGTGGCTCAAATTCAGGTGAGTGAGGAAGTGGAAACTGGGCTTGCTATTTTGTGTAGCCTTAATTCTTGGTGTTTCGTTTCAAAATTCATATCCTGGCGCAAAGACAAAAAAAAAGGCCGATCCGAGAGATCACAGGGATTAATATGACAGTGGGGGACTGTGGGGCCCGATGTCCTCCACTTGGAATCGTCGGGAAATTTGGCTTGAGGACGGGACGGCAAAAAGTCGTCCGTCCTCGTCCTCAAGACGGACGGACTGCCCCGTTGGGAATACTGCTCATTAATCCGTCGTGAACCCACTTGACGCTATTAGCCGAGCCACTATAAGAAACCACCTTGGATCTCTATGGAAATCTAGAGGAGAGGGTTTTCTTAGGTAGTGAAGAGTTTGGGAAACCCTAAGTAGACCTTTTAAGTGAGCAACCAACCATCAGAATTGCAGATAGTGGCGGTGATTCGGACTGGGCTCTTCCACAGCAGGGTCCGCCCAAGCACGATCCCCTAATATGCTGGCAAAGCCTCGTTTTAAATCTTTGGTCTAGCTACCCCCCAACCTCTGCAAGTTGGTTATCTTAAGATCCACTGCTTATCGGGAAGGTTGATTTCTCGGAGCTTTGTGCCTCTTGACCTCCTATAGCAAAAAGACCACGCCACCGGGGATCGAAGTTGAGCCTCGGATATACCGTTTTCCGGCATCGTGCCTTGGAGCCGTAATTTAGGATAAAGTATCGACTGTCTACAGTCCGGTAAGGTAGTGTATTGTCCGAACACTGATGGGAGCTAGGGCTTGAGTTGTAAATATACCTCATGTAATTGACATCATCATAATGTGGCAAGATTGGTCTATCAACATTCACTTATAGAGCTTGATGATGTTCTTGTGCACTATGTTATACCCCTGTGGCGGGTATCTTGGGTTAGCTTTTGGAACAGGCACTTAACATAACCCCTCACCCCCATGGCGGCCCTTCTCTCGAGCCTCCGCCACACATCGAACAAATTCTGCAATGCTTTTCGAGCACTGATGGTACTGGGGAATTATAAACGGTGATCTGGAGGGGATAGCGGGAGCAGAAGGGTAGGAGCTTCCAGTATGGATGCGGGGAAAGGTTCCTCTCGGGATATGATATTAGGTGAGTGCCGAAGGGGGAATAGGGGGAAGAAAAAGGAAGGGAGAGGGATCGGAAAAGAGAAGATGAACCAAACTTTGTAAATCACTTACAATAAACTCCTCTCTGTTAATTCCCGGTGCACACTCACACTGATTCTAGGAGGTATCCTCAAGCAGCTCGTCACCGGAGCAGGGGTTCAGGCAATACACAGGATGCTTTTCAGAAAGTCGAAAGGAGTTTAGCGGTTGAGGTCTCCTGCTCACTTATCCAGTGAATTTTCTGAAAAAGTCTATCGCATCATTACCGTGGGTATTTATATGCATAGGGACTTTGCATAAATCGACTCCGGAGCACCGGCGGGAGCTACTCGGGTCCCTACTGGGAATCATTTTAACGTGCCGGAGGAAGCCCGTGAGTACCCTACCCACGCCGAGGACGAAATCATATCATGAAATAATTAGAAAGGCGATTAGGATACCTGTCGGTTCCACTCAGGATGATATTGGGGGCTACCTTGAGACGGGGACCTGCTGTGGCATTGGTCCTGATGAAATGGATGTTGAATGTGTCATTCCCGGGATAACCTCTAAAGTGTGGGGAGGAATATCAAGCACATTCCCAATGCATGTGAGTTATTCGCTAACAATGGTGCCCCCCCGTTTTTCTAAAGACGGATGCAATCCAGGGCGAACCCATCCCCCGTAAAGGAGAAAAAAGCCGAAGATGACCAGAGGGGATAGTCTGGGCGATGTTTATGGGGCAACCTTATCACGAGCGAACACACAGCAAAGAAGTAGGTCAAAATTCAGAATCCAGGGTCTAATGTGGGTATGGCATTGGAAGCAGTTTTTTCGAGTGGACGTGTTATGTCATGCCCTGATCGAAGAATGATCCACCGGTTTGAATATTCGGAGTGCCCCTAGAATAGAAACACTGCTAGCATGCTCCTTCGGGCTTTTCAGGTTCGAGAAGTCCTCTTATGCAGTCCACCTGTAATATATCGTGATAAAAATAGCATATCCTATGGCTTGGCAGGCCTGGTCAGGCCAGCCCTGGTCAGGCCAGTCCTGGTCAAGTCGGTTTCGGTGATCCTGGCTGTCCGGTCGGTCTAATTTCCACCATTGGACTAGACTTGACTTTCGACCTGACTAGCTAGTCCAGTCTTCCGCCGACCATTCGGAACCCTGGATCGGATGTCACTAGTGCATCCTGTTAGAGATGTGTTCTCTATGGTATAGGGCAGGTTGTCCGGCGTGACTGCTAAGTCCATGTAGTATATTAGTGCTACTTTCTCGCAGGTGCTGCTCGGTGGTTGTCGGATTTACCTCTCTTTAATCAAGCTATTTTACAACATTCCAACATGCCTGGTGCACGAGTGATGGGCCGCGACTAGCCGTGGGGGCCAAGTTACACAGGGTGAGTGGGAATTTTTGATATTTGGATACTTTAGGGAGCAGGAAATGGAGTTTTGTTGGGACCCGAAGTTCGTGCTCATCTGTTCGGCTGAGGATCCCTCGTGTATTAAGTTTTGTCAGACAATGTCAGTTCACTTAGTTCGTACCCTGTTCAAGTGACAGATATACTCCACGAACTGATATTCTCCACATGATATTGTGCAATAATCAATTATAAGAGCAAGTGATGCATTGTTTTATTCCAGGCTAGATTAAAATATTTGTCTAGGTATACCGCTTTCCTGTGATATAGCAGTTCTTTAACGGAAGCCTGAAATAAAAAACCTCTAATGTCTAATAATATTGCATTTTTTTAACATCGGGGCCCTGTTAGAACAAGGAATCGAGCGACTCTTTTCTTCAAGTTAGGGGGTAACATATGAGGATCGAAACCATCCGGGACTAGATCTTGGCTAGCATGATAGCCATGTAATTATGGTAGGGGAATAAATTTCATATTGGTGGTAGGTTATACCCCCCTCTCAAGCATCCTGTGCTACATCCCTCACGGTATTTTACCGACCTCTAGTGGGCCTCCTAATATCAAACCCTAAACTCAAAAGTTTATTAGAGCAAGAGTTTCTAGTTGGCCTATTGGCCTGAAAATGGCAATGTCATCTATCTCTCTACTATCATACTATATATTAAATTCGGAAACTACCCGTGCTGAATCAATGGGATCGGGTGACCGCACTATCTGGAAAGAGGGTGTATTCTAGGTCATCTTAAAATAATACTCATTATATGTGATGGGGAAGGTACTGAAACGATGTTTTCCGGTCAGAGGAACGATAATTCCCAGACCGAGCTCCCAGTCGCTCTGAGACGAAACAAACAAGAAGAAATGATCGAATTCGTGGAAAAGAAATAAGGAAATCAAATTGGGCTATCACCGCTCACACAATCGGAACCTTTTTACCCTTTTATCGATTATGCTAATGAGAAAACCTTAATGAACGAAAACCATAGCTCGTGGGACTAATGAACGGTGGTGTAGATACAAAGAGTTTTCGTTCTCCCCTTGTGTTTCCCTGGCCAAGCCCACCACTCAAATCCCACGATCCATGCCAGTGCTTACAAATCATTCTCTACCTGCGTGATCCACCTTCCCCCTTCTCGTTTAACAAAATAAAAATCTCTCCCGCCCGTGACGATAAAGAAATGAACTATCTTGCTAAACCCCACCTAGGACAATTTGTAACCCCACAGTACCCTCATGGTCATACAGTACTCTGGTGCCAGATCCCTTGAGAAAGAAACATCATTTCTTATTATTATTATAATAATATTATGGTCTATTTTCGCTTTTTCATCATACTAATTAAGCAAGACCTGGTCGCTCTGGCTGCTTTCCAGGTTTGCGGGCTTGGTGCCGGGTTATCTGAGTTGGATACCCCGTGTCCGGTTTTCAATGAGCCACCAAAGTACAATAAATATGAAATTGTGGTTGTGTGGTTAAGGTAACAGACAAGAAATCTGTTTCGTTCACGAGCAGTGGTTCAATTCAGGTCTATGTTTTTTTGTTTCAATTTTTATTTCCCATCGAGGAAAAAACCTAACCCTGGCGAAAAGGATGGGTTACACAATGTCATCATAGCATAGGCATGAGCAACCAGGCAGTGTCAACGGCAAAAACCCATAAATATTTCCCAATCACCAATTGACATTAAATACCAGAACAATTCTCTCTTTATTAGCAAAAATACTAAAAAATACTTGGTGCAGTAGATTGATCAATTGAATTGAATGTAGAAAGCTACTGTTGTGGTAGGTGGACTGTGTGAAGTAAGGTGGCAACCATAGAAGGTATTATATCGATGAACTGTAAAAGTTTTCCCAATTACAAATCAACAGTAAAAATACAACCAAAACCTCTGTTAACTTGGGGATTTAATGTAATTCTTGCTGGAGAATTGGAGCGAAGAATTGTAAGATAGGATTGCGGTGGTGACTCTGGAGGTGAATTGTTAGGACTGTCTTGAACTGGTTGTGTATCATATGTTGTGTGATTGTCTAAGAAGAAAGAGCGGAAGGGAAAGAAGGACAATAGAGACAATTGAAGGAGGTGGGGGATCAAGATACGCTTGGAATGATCAGTTCTCAATGATAATTGCCAGGCCAATAGGAGATTATCAGGCAAGCTGGGTTTTCGCAGGCAGGCTAATATCAGCCTTGGCTATTTTCCGGACAGCCTCCTCTGGCCTGGCCCGCTGCCAGTGGGAATACTGTTTCTAAATGGGAGGACGAAATCATGAAAGGAATTTAGTAAGGTGGTTAGGATACCCCCTGGTCCTACACAGGCTGATACTGAGAATATTTAAAAATGAGACTGAAGCGCAACACTCTTCTCTAGTACAATAGACTAGTTAGGGAGGTGCTCTCAGAGTTATCATACTCTGAGGAGGTCTCGCAAATCTAAGCCAGGGTATCGGTGCCAAGCCTGAGGGCGCTGCTGCACACTCATGTGAGTTATTATTCGCTAATGGCGATGCCTAGTAGCTTCCGATTCCCTTCTCAAAATATCGATGGAATCCGGAGAACACCCAAGGTACCCCCTCATTGGATGAGGAAAAAACGGCCTGATGAGAAGACTCAAGTGGAGTGTTACGGGGTAGCTAACACGGTAGGATTCCGGGCTAACTAGGCTGGAGATATTCGAGACAACGGAATATAGGTCAGGAAGGCTCAAGAAGAATTGTTTGATAAAGTAATAGAAGAATATCGTAATAACTTATAATATTGTTAAGGTCTCTTCTCCGTTGCTTGATGTTATTCTCAACCATCGGGGAAAGCCCTACTATTTATACTAATGTTCACGCTACTTTGACTTCTCTAGTAAAGAAGTATCTTTCTAAGAGTTCAGTTCATCAGAACAAAGTGCAAACACTGTTTGACCCTGAATCTTGCCCAGCTTGACTCTGAGAATCTCCCAACTGCTATTTCTTCTGAGGGTGTCCCCACTCCACCAGTAGTCAGTCTTCAATCTCTTCGTCCTGATAGACTATAATGGAATATGCAGTCTAAATGGCTACATACCAATAGTATCATGAATATGGAGTGATCAAGTCCGATATTCATCTATCAATGCCTAATGCGTATGCATTAGTAAGAGTAGAGAACTGGTTCTTTAATCATCGTTCCAATCAGTTAGCCATATCTTGAAACGTGAACTCTTTGTGGTTCCTGAGTAGTCCCCCAGATGCCTCCGGGAAGTCCCTACTCAGGAAGCTTGGGTTCGGATATATGCTCTCCCCTATGGGGGGATATACCTCACGCATAATTATGCAAGCTATTCCCGCTAGGGTAATATGGAGGGTCTAGGAGATACTTTCACAGGCGCTTTATCGTGAATGAGGGCGGCGCACTGAAGTAGGTCAAAATGGCATGCAAGTTCTAATGTGATTATCAAATTCGAAGCGGTGGATTCGCATGGAGAAGTTGCGGGTATGCCATTCCCTGGGGGTGAAGGAAGCATCTAAGTTAGCGATTTAAATCTTCTGGATATTTCTATCATAGTACAATACACACTAGGTTAGCACATCAGCAAAAAAATTCAGTTTGCGTTATTTGCATTGTAGCACAACCTGCATCTTCTGGCTGCGTTCTGTGAGACTATTTTTTCGAAGTTATGTAATCAAAAAACCCGTCTCATTTTAAGATTAATCTAACAATCACGTAGACAAACATGAATTTTCAGCCCAAACGGACAACATTTACACGGCCATATTGGCTTCTGAAGTTCAAAACAGGATTCATGGGATGCACCAGATGCTGATCCGATGCAAACTCCACTACAGGGTGCGTTCAGATGCGTGTGGATGCAAAATCTGGTTTTTTTGCTGATGCATACTCTCTGGGGCTTGTCACTGCCGGGTACATGATATGTGAAGATACGGCTACCTACTTAGGTAATGTCTCTAGGCCCGACTGGTTTCTATCATATCTATGGTGTGATGCTTTGTGTCTAGAGTGTTCGCCAAGGCAGTTGCATCACCCTACGCCCAACCCTGTAAAGAATTAGAGCTCTGCCATAGAAATAGTAATTTTGTAAAATCTAATGTTCAATTCACACCACACACCCACTTCCTTTATAATCCCTATCATGTTTGCTAATCACTTTATACTTGTGAAGAAACTGCAATTGTTGTAAATTGAGAATGGTTGAGGAAAGAAACACGACACTGCTCCGTATTATAATAGTGATTCTTTGGCCGAATTGAGAGGTGAAAAGGTGCTAAATGCAAGGAAAATATCTCGAGTATCATACATAGTGCAGAGTCTAAGGATGCCTATTGAAATTCTAGATAATAGATAAATGGCAGAGAATTGAACACAGGATCTTAAAAAATCATGATTTTCATGGGGGTAGCCCTAATTCCGTAGAGGGTTGAGTGCTACATGATGCAACGGCCTTGGCGTACGTTTTTTAGACGCGATGCATGCACTACTAGTACTTGGCGATTCATAAAGTATCATACCGTAAAAACTTGAATAATTGGACGGTGTGCTATGAAGTCCAGAATTCCCTTCTCTGGAAAGGGGGCGAAAAACACAGCAAAAACACGGCCCGCTCCCCCCTCCGGGACGGAAAAAAAAAACAAAATTTCTTGACCTTACTAGGAGAGGAAAGTCCAACGACATAGCACACCGTCCAATTATTCAAGTTTTTACGGTATGATACTCCGATGAATTAGCACCAAGATTTGAACTTTAGGTGCAAAGGGACATCTTGGCGCTAAACCATCCGAATACCGTACCGTACTTTATGAATCACTAAGTGTACTACCGGTAGCATGGAGCAAAAAGTGATCGGAAAAAAAGTGGTTGGTGCAACACCACTTTTTTTCCGGTCACACCCTCACACCCATGTACGTCTGGGATTAGGTCAATCATTGTCTGTGCGGGAGTGGGCTTGGCGTGAGTGTTTCTCCTTAAATAGTCCTCTCTGCCGCACGACACTAACGAACATCTCGCCTCACACACACAACAGCCACAACCGAGGGATCCTGTCCAGCCTCCGCCCCCGCTCACTACGCTCTGCGGCAGCACCGATACCTCTCCCATAGTGGAAACTTCTTCCTTCAGCCCCGCTCGATGCTTGCTGAGGTCTGTTTGCTCACTCTAACTTTCAGCAGGTCAGCGGTTCTTCTCCCGCGCTTTGCTCTGTCCCACACGCTGTCATTTTTGTCGAATATAGTGTCTGTGACTGGGGCACACATGCCAGGGCGGAGCCCACAGAAAGTGTAAAAGCACTTGCATTGAAACTGCTCGGTCGATACCATAACCACATATCATCGACGATGCTGCCATTATCGATTTCGAAAAGCCCTTCCTTGCCAGTTCTGCGACTTTCTCGGTTTCTTCCTCTCGGCGCCATAGAAATAGCCTAGATTGGCTCTCCGTCCGAGAAAAGGGTTATAGCTAAATGTAGGATTGTGAGTGTAGGAAAAATTGCGTTAGAGGTAAATTTTTTCTCCGGAACTCCCAGCACAGACAACCTTTTCAAAATCTATAACACTACGTGAGAATGGGCATTTGGGACCGACTTCTTGATTGGGGAGAGGGCTCTCGACTGTTTATAGGGCTTCATCGTGCTGGGTGATTTGGGGAATGGAATTGTGTTTGTGGGTTTTGGACACCACCCCTACCTGTGTGTTGCAGTGGTATCACAGTTTGTATTCTACTAGGTTAGACTAGGTGGCTGTCTGCTGCCGTATATGTGGGAGTAAGGCTGTTAGAGGAGTATAGGGGGGTGGCCCCATAGCTCCTGCCTCCTGAGAAGACAAGAGCAGACCAGAGCACCTAAGACGAAGACAGAGAGATCCTCCTTGACGAGGAGGACAACGAACGCGAACACAGAATTAGCCGCTTACTTGTTCTTCTTTCCTTGTCTCTTCTGTAGTACGAATCTTGCGAACTTCTGCGAGTAGGCCCTAATCGTGGATGTTTGACTAAGAACGAGCTCGGATCCATCTAACCGCGTTGGAAGGCCCCGATTGCCTGCCTTCCCTGTTGGTAGCTGCCGGTAAATGAAGTTTGCCTAGTATCATAATTCAATTCTCTCCGGGCCGGATATATTGTACTCTTAGTGCTTCAGGTGTGTGGAAATAGCGGTTGCTTTATTAGAGGTGGGCGAACGGGATGTGCACGCTAATGGAGTGGTCCCATCGTAGTATGTTAGATTAGGGTATGGATAGTGACTGCCATTAGGTTTGGTGCCTTGAGAGGACTGGTTTTCCTGCATTGTGGGATCGTGGGTCAGCTATGAGAATTGGCCATCACAGGCTGTATTTAGCTCTGGGGTTGCGTTCCTTTCTCTCCACTTTACATCGTCATCGCCACTTCACCCGAACAAGACCAGACTCATTAGTTTAACTATCACGCTTTTTCGTGCGGGTATTTCTCACTACCCTCGCCCTACGGTAGCTTTATAGAGGTGCTTCTACGGCGGAAACTTTCCCTGCGCACGATTAGATGGTCACAGGCAGACCTCCATCACACGCAACAGATTATCAAGGCAAACACACAAATTATCCAGGCCGTCACGAAGCCGAACTCTGAGGCCGCTGAGGTTCTCGTGGATCAAAGCAACCTCAATCTTAAAACAGCTAGCACTATGCGTGGTATGACACCGCTCTCGTGGGCTGCCAAGAGCGGGCATGAAGAAGTCGTGAAAGCACTACTCGAACGAAAGGACATCAATCCCGACAAAGCGGACGTGTGTGGCCAAACACCTCTTTGGCTGGCTGCATCAAATGGGCATGAGGGAGTCCTAAAGATACTATTAGAACGGAACGATGTCAATCCCGACGCAACTGATGACCTCGGCCAAACGCCGCTCTCTCGGGCTGCCGAGAGTGGGCATGAGGGAGCAGTGAGGATATTCCTGGATCGAGGGGACGTTCGAGGCGATGTCAATCCCGACACAACAGACATTTATGACCAAACACCGCTTTCGTGGGCTGCCCAGTATGGGCGCGAAGGAGTCATGAGGATACTCCTAGAACGGAACGACGTCAATCCTAGCACAGCTTCGGAACATGGTGAAACACCGCTCACCTATGCTTGTATCTATGGGCATGAGAGGATGGTGAGGGAACTCCTGGAACGGAACGACGTCGATCCCAACACGGTCAACGACTGTGGCCAAACGCCGCTCAATGGGGCTGCACAATGTGGGCATGAGAGAGTTGTGGGGATACTGCTGGAACGGGGGGATGTAAATCCCGACTCAGGTGATGACGACGGGGAAACACCGCTCTCCTGGGCTGCGAAGAACGGGCATGAGGGAGTCGTGAAGGCACTGGTCGACCGGGAGGACGTTAATCCAGACAAACCCAATAGACACGGCCAAACACCACTCTATTTTGCTGCTCAGAATGGTCATGAAGGGGTGGTGAGGATACTGCTGGGACGGGGTGTCAATCCCGACACGCTGGACAGATATCACTCATCGCCGATCTCACGGGCTACGCAGAATGGGCATGACGGAATTGCAAAGTTGCTACGGGGCTGTGCGGATTTCACCTCCAGATATGCGGCAAGCCCTCAACTAACAGATCTTATCTCTCCAGAGCCGTCCGAGCTATCTGGCCCCCTCCCAAAAAGGCCTGCAAGTTTTGACGGTCAATGATAAAACCCTATTCTTCCCTGCTTCCCCCTCGAGACACCCCCCTCGGAAATTGAAGCAACTTGGTGGAAGAAAAAAATCCTAAGCCTGCTTCAGCGTGTTGGCTACACGCTGACTGACCGCCCACCTCAGATCCTGAAGAGATCCAATCACCCACTGAGAATTTCTCGTTATTTTACTGCACGCCCCCCAGAACTCTCTGTTCCCTTATTCCGAGTTTTGTTTAAACAATTTTGTACGCATCCGTAGCCCATTAATGTTTTCCCACTCCCCTTCTTTCTGCATATACACCCTTCTAATTGGTCTCTTGCTCCTCATGTCCATTGAGCTAAGTTGTTCCATGTCTGTCCGTGATTAATTTGATATGAACTTGTGGTGTTGAATAGCTCAGACAGAAACCGCCGTATATTATCGGGGAGAGTAAATTGAAGCCTCGGAAGTCAGATATTTGTTAGATATAGATGAATCTAGTACAAGTGGAAGTGGGGGCGCTACGAGAATCAATGGAGGAGAGTTTCTAGTGATTAATTCACAGGCTTCTGTTCATTCTTTCTCATTCCTCCCCATCTCTCCTCCTTCCCTTCTGCCACCTTCCTTTTCGCCATTCACCTATTTACCTGATCGCAAGATAAAATTTCCTCCTTAATATTATCAAGGGAACCTAGCTTCTTGCTCCTGCTCTCCTCCCTTTTCGAAGCTAGAAACCCTCCGCACACCACACGCCCGTTCAATCTGCCCCCTTCAGCTCACCCTTCCTCGTATGCCTTGTCCCCACCCAGTGTTCCCAAGCGTCCAGTCCGTCCGTCTTTAGCCTAGGACGGGACGGACGCCAATTTTGAGACCTTCGGACGGGACGGACGCCCAATTGCAGTCCGTCCTGACCTATGCCCGGGACGGACGGCC
>Ga0307513_10001434_pt1 | contig 34285 bp, 30 predicted proteins | sample 15_EM_MG_FD_202174 | JGI IMG/M metagenome (GOLD analysis project Ga0307513, IMG submission 202174) | Populus trichocarpa ectomycorrhiza microbial communities from riparian zone in the Pacific Northwest, United States - 15_EM | ecosystem: Host-associated > Plants > Roots > Unclassified | place... | reverse complement strand
AGATAACCTCCAAATCGCGAAACCCCCCCCTCCCCCTTCTCCCCCCAATATAGTCTCCCACCGGGAGTGATAGGAACCCACCCACAGCATTCACTCATCTATCCATCATTCCCCTCAAACCCCACGCCGACCAAACCACCATCAAAAAGACTCTTAAAACTAACCCACAAAACTAAAAATCACCGTATTAAAAAGCGGGTGGAAACGGGTTCAAGCTTCCTTTTTTTCCTTCTTCTTAAGTCTATATACCCTTACCCTAGTAAATCGGCATGAAACATCTTGGCGCGCACGCTATTTAGACTAACACGCAACACAAGCGCAACACACACACATCCCAGACAGCAAAAAAAAATAAGAAAAAAAACGGCTTTCCAATTCTAGCTCTCCCGCGGCTTGGCTAGGGATAAACCTAACCCTGGCGGCGTAACTATATCTGCACGCCTGCAGAGCACGACAAACAATCCAGATATCGACCAAACTTAAGATCCGAACGGAAACCTACTACGGTTGGAGTATCCCAACAGTAAGGTTATTGCCGACACATCATTGCTGAAGGGTACGATAGGAATAAATCAATATGGGGATTGTTTCACCCCCCACGCGAAAATTTCTTCTCTGAGGGTATGGTGGTAGTAGGCCAAGTAGGCTAGGGCAGGGTAACTAGCTACTGCTGTACTAAAAACCCCCACGCACCACACTCTGTGGAGGAAGAAAGAGTGTGGTTTTTTTTGGGGGGGGGGTCGAGTTCCTGGTAATCAATGATCCAACATCAATTCCTCGATTTCGGTGGAATTACCCACAGCCCAGGGGGAAAGGGAAGGGGGGGTGTTTGTTGGTTTCTTCCGCGGTTTTTTTCAAAAAAAATAAAAATTCCCCCATTTATGTTTTTTCTGGCCTTCGCGTTTTTGGTTATTTGGGTTCGGTTCGGCCTCGCGTATGTATGGATGGGTTTGCGGCTGCTGATACTGCTGCTGGAAGGAAGGTAGATGGAAGGCAAAGCGGCTCACTTACCCCCACCACCATCCTCACCATCTCCCAGCTCCTCCGAGATATTCGAAACGAGAATGTGTTCGCGCTGTACTTACCCATTAATACTCTCCCCTCCCTCCCTTATCCCCGTCTTCCCTCACTCACTCGCTCACCCCGTTCACTCACGCCTCGCCTCAGGAAGGCGAAGGCCCAAAACGGAGGAGAGGGGGGTAAGCCAATCGCGGGATTGTCCGAGTAGAGGGGTGGGGTGTGGATAAGGTAAAGGAAAGAAGGAAGCAAGAGAAGGAGAAAGGTAAGGGTTGACTTAGCTTTGCTAGTTAGTCAGGTCATGTTGGGTTAGGTTAGGTAGCTGTCGCTGTCGTTGTCGCTGTTGTTAAACCCGCTCGCTCGCTCGTACTCCCGTCTCGTTCGTTCGATTTGGCGATTTGATCGATCGGGTGCAGATGCTGTGATTATCTTTGGGACATTTTTATTTTATTTTTTGCTGATGTGGATTCGGCTTTTTTTGTTTTTCCCTCTCTTGACTCGTGGAAGGTGGGAGGGGGGGAGGTTAGGGTAATTATCGAGGTTGGCGTGATGGCGAGAGACAGGTAGGACCGTGGGTGGACAAGTGAGTGAGGTGGTGAGGTGAGGTTGATGGAGGTGTGGATTGTGGATGCTCATGAGTGAGCAGTAAGTAAGGCGAGTGAGTGAGGTGTTCGCATGGAGGTTTGCAAATTCATGTGGGTGAAGGCGTGAGTCTGAGGTTGATCCTTCTCCGCTTCCTCCGCCCGGTCGTGGCCTATCCTATCTGATAATGAATCCTACCCTCCTTTCTGCTTCCGACCCATTCTCTCAATTTTTCTTTTCCTGCTTGGTTGTCCGTCGTTGTTGTGGATGGGCAACGTACTCTACCCATACTGAGGATGTGGAGGAGTAGGAGGAGGAGCTGTTGCTAGCTTTGCTTAGCTTTGCTTAGCTCTAGGCAGGGTAAAAAGAAAAGAAAAGAAAAAAAGTAAGTGTATTATAAAGTTAAGAGCAAAAATGTAAGGTCCCATAAGTTTTTTCTTCCCATCTCCCCCACCAAACCTCCGGAGAACGCATCGAAAAGAACGTTACCCCCGCGGCAGCATCACAGTAATAGCAATGGGGAATTATCAGCAGTAGCGGCAGCAACAACGACAAGTGAACAAGTAAAAGAACGAGGGAGGGGGATTTATACACATTTCTCTCACATTTCTCTCCAATATATCATATGAGAAATCCAACTTACCCCCCTTCCCTCTGCCTTCTTCACCTTATTCCAGCTCCCCTTCCACCTCACCCCCCCCCAAAAAAATCTCCAAAAAAACGGGGCCATCCCTCCTGCTCCAACTGTGCCAGCAGTATTACAGGTGCCCATGCTGCACTCGTACATACTAGTAAGTTGCATACCAGTACCGGCACACAGTTTCCATCACGCCAAGAAAAAGTAAAAAAAATCCAAAAAGAAACCAATAATATAAAAATTAAATATTTTTCAACCAACTAGCTAACCAGTTAGTCCAGTCCATATCAAAACTCGTACCTTTTTCCGCTTCACCACGAGTTCTTTTTTTTTCCTTTTCAGAAGAAAAAAAAATTCTTAAAAAAGAACAAAATATGCGGGCATATACCGGTGTATTTCCCCCGGAGAAGTCCGAAGCCGGCGGACTAAATGGTCGAGTATGTAGGCAGGTATTCCTCTCCACAGCTTCAGTACTCGTACATCCTCAATTGAAATTATGCAACCCCACTCCAGCCGGCATGCACGCTCGGCAGGGGCCCAGAACGTGCGAAGTATATCGCCGGAGTTGCTGCTGTTTGCCAGGATGGATGGGAAAGAGATGTTAGTGTAGTAAAGTAGTAAATATTAACTCTTTTTCCCTTCAACCGCATTCGGCGCCGCCGGCCGGGATCTCACGGTCCATCCAGACACCCCTAAGCTTGGTGGTGGAAGGGGGAAAAGCGATAGATTGGCAGTTAGGCTATAGCAACCTAAAGGGAGGTGTTGTTTTATTCAAGCTTCCGATAAGAAACAACTCACTGTTTCAGTCACTTGCTTGCATGGCGTGGGCATGAATTGCCTGTCCTCAAGGAGGTCAATTCTGGTAGTTAGTAAGGCTGAAACAGAAAGCTTTGCTGTATCAAAGCTTAGTATGGTATCCGCATCCTATCGTAGCTTCTACGAGGGAGGGAGGGAACAGAGGGGGAAGTTACCTCAAGATCAAGCTGCCCCTTCGTCAAACCCTCCCCTCCACCCCCCACTACCAGCAAAAAGGCTCACATATATCCGTCGAGATCCAATTTCTTCAAATAGTAAAAGGCAACGTAGGCGCTTTTTCTCTTGTAAACATTCACGAAAGGACCAAAAAGCATATTTCGGCGGCCGCATGGGGGCCCCAAGGAATATATGTACATAAAGAGATAGAAGATAAAGTAAATAAAAAAGGGTAATAGGATTGAAGAATAGAGAGAGAAAAAGGAATTTGAGAATAAAAACGAATACTACACGAAAGCCCGGTATTAGTAACCCCGAGTCCTTCTCCCTAGCCGTAGCAATCGAGGAAAGACCAAGCACAAGAAATCCCAACACAAGGAGAAGAATGCAAAAGGGAAATGAAATGAAATCACAATAAACCTTGGTGAGGGGAAACCCATCTCGACAAAAGTAAAGACAAGAAAGTATTTTTCTGAACTACCTCCACCACTACCTGCCCCTCCCCCCACCACCGATAATCTTCCCTCCCCCCTGTACCAAGCATTTTTTTGTCCCCCCCGAGTAGGAAAAAAAGGAAAAAGAAAAGAAAAAGTTGGGGACCAAGATAATATAAGCCCCAAAAATAAGAACTGTCAAGCCATTTCATAGAAAGAAAAAAAGCACCAATAGACCCCGGATAACCCCAGTAAAAAGATTCCATACATCCATACAAGCGTAATCCCATGAAAAATTTGGAAGCAATTAGTCCATTCGCTATTTTTTGTATTTAAAAAGAATTTTTTGGTTTATCTCTCCCTTTCCACCTGCTGTTACCACCTCCCTCCCTCCCGCTGTGGAGTGCCGCAAGGCTCTAGTAGCATTGCCCGCTTTCTCAGTTGGATAGGTCGCTAGGACCGGTTGCGTACATGCGCGGGTCAAGAGGCATCTCAGAGAAGGTGTAAGGGTAAGTATGAGCGTTTGTGGTGGCAGGAACGAGGTTTGAGGGGGGTGCAGAAGAAGACACTAGGGCCAACTGAGCCACTACCTGGTGACTAGAAGGTACGGTGCCCATCGATGAACTCATGGAGCTCATGGATGATCGGTGAGAAGAACTAGCGGGGGAGGTGATGTATGTGGGGGTAGTGTCAATTGCTTGGCGAGCATTGTTTGCTACCGCGTATTCCAAAGGGCTACTGCGACGGAGGGTGCAACTAGGGCAATTTCGGACGAAACGGGCAATAAGCTCCTTGGGGACCCTGATTGTGGAGAGAAATCAAAACGTTAGCCTGGAATTACTACAGAGTGGCATTTAGGCTTCTTTGCTGAGGAAATGTGACGAGATGGAGAGAAGGGAAGCTTAATAAGAGAAACTTTGAAAAGGAACTGTGTTCATTTATGTTTGTTTTTTCTTTCTCTTATTATTATTTTTTCTTTAAAAGGAAAGGCATAGGAGAGCAGTAGGCACCTCCGCTCTTAAGAATTTTACCATGGAACTTGACATGCTTGCTTGCGCAACAGTAAAAGAGAGGGCTTTTGATTTTCCACTAACGTACCAGGAGAAGTATTTGCGAACTTGAGCTGAGGTCTTATCACGCCCACCATGTTGTGCCTGTCCATGAGAGGATGTCAACACATGGTAAAGCTGCTCTCTCACGGCCACCGGCTTGCCCTCATGACAAACAACACCAACGTTGTCGTCGTCAGGCACCAAGCGGAACATCTTCTTGGCCCAGAACCTAAATTGAGCAGATTCAATGGTTGTGCACTTGGGATCACGGAGGACGGCTAGGATATTATCATAACGTTTTTGAGGGATGAGGGCTTTGTCCCTCTTCTTAGGGGAGAGTGAAAGAATGTATTCGTTCAGAAGGTTCTCGAATTCCGCTTGAGTGGGGAACCCCTCTAGGCTAGCGGGTGTGTCCTCGAAGGCATTGCCCATCTCAGACGTGGGGGAAGGTAGTTGTTGCTGCTTGGGGCTCGGGTTTGCTAATGTAGTCGCAAGTTGGTGGTCCTGCTGCTGGTGCTGCTGTTGAAGCTGGTGCTGGTGCTGGTGCTGCTGATGTTGGTGCTGGTGTTGATGCTGCTGCTGTTGCTGTTGCTGGTGATGGTGGTGGTGGTGATGATGCTGGTGTTGCTGGTGTTGATGGTGAAGACGGAGAGAGTTGGAATCGGATTGCAAGGAGCCGGACAGAGAAAGACCCCCGGATCCAGTGCGGGAAGATGATAGCTGTGGTGCGTAATGTAGGAGGAAACCTGGTGAGTATGGAAAATCTCTAGGCATGCGATGATGGTCAACCATCGCCGACTGTGGTGCCATTGCCTGAGCGTTCATCATGCTTGCTGCTGTTTGGGAAGCGAGAAACGAGCGTGGGACCGGCCGATTGAAAAGCAAATCTCAGATATAGAAAGGCGTTTGAGGATCGTTACCGAAGGAATACAGATCGTCCTAGACAAAAGATGATGGGTAGACAAGGAGGAAGGGAGGATTGGTAAGAGGTATTTAAACAGATAGGAGCAGGAGCAGGAAGATGAGGGTAGTCGGAAAGCAGCAACGAGCGAGGGACGGAAGTTGAGTATTACAGAGCTGGATGACTTTGTCCTGGTCGAGCTCTCGATTCTTGTAGGGTTGAAGAGGAAGTTGGAAGGTGGGAGGAGAGTGAAAGAATGAGGTGGGAATGGAGGTAGATATTAAACGAGCGAGGTGAGTGAAGAAGAGGAGAGAGAGAGAGAGAGAGAGAGAGAGAGAGGAAAAGGCGTGAGCGAAAAGGGTGCCTAATAGTAATAATAAACTTGGGTGCAGATAGTGCTATCGATACCAAAACGATAAAGACGGTGATGGGCGATGATCGGAGACCGAGCGTAGCATAAATTATTTTTAAATTATTTCCCGAAGCCAATACAAAATGGGGAGTTTGTTTTATTTTATTTTATTTTATTTTCCCTCCCCTCTTGGGGGTCGAATAATTTGGGGGTTGAATAATAATAATAATAATAATTTTTTTTTTCCTTTTCCCTTCCTGCTGAAGGGGAAAGACAGCTAAGGCAGGCAGGGGGGAGGATTATGTGGTGTGTGTGGTGGTTGTGGTAGTGGGAGTGGTTTAGTCGATTTCTGGTTGTATGGGATGGTGGGATTATGGGTTGTGGTAAAGAGGTGGGAGGAAGAGCAAATTGTGTAGGGACAGAAAAGGCGGGCGCTGGAGCAGGAGAGCCGAGGGTTTTCTGTTGCACGACAGGCTCGGAAAGGCCAAGCACAGGGCAAAGAGTAGAAGAGGAAGGGGAAATAGCAGTGAGCTATGCCGCAGGAGGGGGAGGAGCGCAGGAGTACTATAGTAAAACGTGGGATAATGGGTGAGTAAGAGAGTGCACACTACTAATTGTTAGCTCAGCGAATGGATCGGGGGCCAAGGTTAGTGGGCAGAGCCAGTGAATGTATATAGCTGTCTGTAGTACTGTACCTGTAGGGGCCTAGAGTTACAGTAGGGTACCAGTAGTAGACCTCCTACAGTAGGAAGCCGTGTGAGTGTTAGAAGTGTGGGAGGGTTCTGAATTCGCCTTTGCGTGGATGCGTGTGTGCGTGTGCGTGTGCTTGTGCTGTCTTGGCCTCACGGGAGGGAGGGTGTCGAGTGCTGGTGCGTGCCGGTGATGGGTGGCAGGCAACAGGGGGAGGGAAGAGATGTGTGGTGTGTGGTGTTGCGAAGAAAGAGAAAATTGGAGAAAAATAAAAAATTCTTGTGTGGTGGCCGTCGCAGGCTCTGGGTGTGTGTACCGGTATGCAAGAGCCGTTGCTGTCTCTCTGGTTTCTTGGGGTTTTGCGGTCCGGGGCACGGATCGAGTCCTGATTGGCTAAAGGCTATTGTTCGCTTGGTGGAGGACGCACGCACTCGGGTGGGATGTGGGTGGTCCAAATAATTGCTGCGATACTGCATCCGAGTGGGAAAGATAAAACGTACTGTAAGTGTACTCCAGGATGTACTCCAGGATGTACCCTACTGCACCAGGAGAGTATTCATGGTGTCCTGGTGGTCTAACTTGTGTACTATGGCGGAATTTCATGTGTTCAAAAAAAGGTATTGCACGAGCACTGAGACACCCTTTTCTGCGCTATGGCTGGCTCTGCCCCTAGCGAGCCAGCTAGTGGCTCCAAGCTCCCTGGCGGCAATCGATAAGTAGATTATGGTTCATGCACTCCATACGATTAGAGTGCTTGTCTGCTTGACTCCCTTGACCTCCCTCGCCTTTTTTTTTCTCTATCGATAAAGAAAAACATGCATACAGCGCTCCCTAACAGAGAGAATTTTGTTATAATAGGAGTTCTATCATGTCCTGTAATACAAAGACATCAAATATCAACGGGTGTGATGAGGATAGGATACAAGGATACCAGGGAATTCTATAAATCCCATCCTCAAAGGGTACGGACCTTGTCAAAATTGCTTACCCAATTCAATATCGCCCTGTAAACTCGGACCCGGAACCCACTACTCCGATGCAGAATGGGTCATTCATTATAACGAGCGTCAAACTTCATAGTTATATCCACTCTATACGAGTACATACTTTATAGGCGCAGCATAACAGCACACAGCTTGGTCCAAGCATAGCACGACCACCGAGAGACGAAAGTACTGCAAGACGAATAGAATAGGTGAGGCGAGAAAAGCCCACCCCAGCTAAAAGCTTCAGCAACGCCGAGTGAAACTTGTTCGACATTCACGGACTAGTAGCTTATAGTTGCAGTTGCATACCGGGTACGAGTGCAGTTGCTACAATTGATTTTGCTTTTCCCCTCGAGCTGAGGCTGAGGCGGTCCTTTCTCTCCGGAATAGCGTCCTTTTTTTCTTCTGTAGGTTAAGAATGTCCTCATCTTCCAGTAATATGTTCAATTCCACCTGAGATAGCGGTATCTTCCCCTCCTACCATTATCTCTTATTAGCTCTTTAACGCCGTTCCATTCTCGATCGCTTTGTTGTTCTTGTTCTCCACCGATATTCCATCTCAAGCACCACCTCCTCCTCCTCCTCTACCCCCTTGACTGATTTCTTTTCCTTTTCCTTTTCCTTTTTTTTTTACCTTGAATTCCGCCGCATCTCCCCACACAATTACGAACAACCCCACGCAGGTTTCGACTGCCTCCAGATCTTGGAAGGGCCGAAGACTCGGAATGGTACGTACGCAATGATTCGATCATTCGGAAGAGACAGGGAAGGAGAAAAAAGAAAAAGAACGTGAGGGAAAAGAAAGCAAGAAACATGAATAAAATAAGAAGCAGAAGGACAGCCTGGGACTACCAACAGGCAAATCAGTGAAAAATGAAATGAAAAATGAAAAATGAAAACTTCGCCTTCTCTGTCTCCCAACAAATTCGCTCGCCTCCGATATCGGGAGCTCCCCTTTAGCATTTCCCTCGATCCGCTTTCCCAGGCAGAAAGAGCGGAGGAAGGGAAAACACACAAAAAAACAAAAACATCTCCCCAACCCCCTCCTCCCTTGACCGAAAAAAAACCATATCCCCCCCCCACAAGGCTCACTCATCCATCGCCGGGGTTTTAGAGTATTGTGCATGCTGTAGAAATTGAATCCCGAGAAGAGCCCCCGGTATACCCCCCCCTTCCACTCCTCCCTCCCAACCTTTTTTTCTCTCCCATTACACACAGATACTCGGAGTAAGTTCCCACGCATAAGTTTCCCGTTCCCGGCCTGATTCGCATCCTGCCGAGCTCAGTGCACAGTACTCGCAGGATATGCGGTTCCACGCCAGCCTACATATACATACAAAACATCAACATCCATCCATCCATCTACTCGAGCAGACACCTTCGGATTCATTCATAGACAGCTAGCAATAGGCCTCCGGAGCAGCTAGCCGACTCTTGGAGGAATACCTTTTTTTCTTCTCTTCCCCTTGGAGGGAGAAGAGGATCCTCCCCCCTCCTTCCATGTACGCCAATAGCGGGGCTTCCATCATCCCACTTCATCCATCATCTACTTCTCAAACAGTTCCGAATCCTTACAAAGCATATAGCACTCCAATCCTTCAAGTCTTCTTTCCTTCCCCTTAGAAGTAGCGTTAGGTTAGGTTACGTGAGGTCGGTGCTTACAAATTTAGTTCAAGCCCTTTGGACCCTTTTTTTCCTCCCTCCCTCCCTCCCTTCCTCCCTTCCGCATCCTTTCCTTGCCTTGTTCGTATCCATGGATACGATAATCCCCCACCCGCCAGCAAGCCATGCCAAATATGCCATGCTATGCCAATCAATCAATCGATCAATCGTTCGTCAAATCCCTTACCCCATGAAAAAAGTAAATAAAAAAAAGAGAAACCAAGACCCCAGCCCACGAAAAGTGGAAATAGTAAAATGGAAAAAAGTTTACTGCTCCTGCAACAAAAACGTCCACCCATCCCATCCACAGCAGTAATCTCCAGATCGAGGCGACACCGCATTTCCCATACCCGCATTTTCCTTTCCTCATCTACTATGGAGGAAGAAGGAAAGAAAGTTGAGTAAGAAATAAGGTAAGTTAAGGCAAGAATAGAGCTACCCTACCCCCCCCCCTCCCCAAAGAAAAAAGCAAATAGGATCACAAAACAAACTCATGATCGACAACAACTGATACCTCGTTAGAAATGGGTTTTTCATTTTTTTGGGGGGGACCTTTTTGTTTTCTTTTCCTTCCTCCCCCCCCTTCTGCTTATGCTGTATGTCTCTCCCCTTGGTGGGGGGATTTGTAAATCGGGCTAGACGTGTGGGTTGGCAGGTGTGTGAAGTGAGTGAATGGATGGATGGGTAAGGGTAACTATGTAGGGTAGGGTAAGCTTGTGAAGTGGATGGAAGGGAATGGGGGTGGAGAGCTGGATTTAGGGTGTGCGGGAATGAGGTTATGTGGTAAGGTTGGGCTTTTGGTAAGAGAGGGAGGAGAAAAAAGGTTCAACAGCTCAGCAAGTAAGTCGAGACCCTTGGCCAAGAGTCTGGGAAGCAGCGACAACAACAACAACGGGGTTTTCGAGTTCTCGGAGAGGGGTGTGCGGAAAGAAGGAAGGAAGCTGGTCGGGCCTTGAGAGGGGAGGAGTGATGGATTAATGGAAAGAAAAAAAAAGGTTAGAAACTAGCTGTCTAGCTGTCTATCCGTCGTCGTCGTCCTAGCCTGTAGCCATAGCTGTCTGTCTCTGACAGCCCTATCGTTTCGTCGCAGCTGGTGCTCGTCTCCCGCAATTGGTGGTCGGGTTTGGGTTTTCCCCCTGTTCCCCGGATGGGATGGGGGTGGTGGAACTAGGGATGGTGGTGGGTGGCTGGCAGCCAGTAAGGTTGCGGTGTCATGGCAGGTAGTGGTGCTTTAATAGTACCGTGGGGTGGTATCCCTGAAGGGGGAAAGGTAGGATGAACCGTGCACATGGGTTTTTATTGTGGTTGACAACACTTTTGCACAGGAGGACTACTGCAAGAACTTCTCTTTTTAGGATCCTTATTCAGCAGTTTTGGACTGTTTGGAAGTTTAGAACTTTGATAGATGGTGGAGGAGAGAGAGAAGTGTTGGTAGTAAAGATACAGTAGTTGTATGTACTGTACTCGTACAGTAACCCGTGTTTTGATTCTCAACTTACTTATTTACTATTACTATTACTATTACTGTACTAATATATTGATAGACTCTACTCTACCAGTGAGCCCTAAAAGTGACCTTTTTTGATGTATCAAGAGATTGCTACAGCACTTCGTATATTTGTGCCTGGGTGATAATGAAATTCCAGCCGTTTGACATTCCACGGTATCATATTGTAGCCCTCCTCCCCCCCCCCCACCTCCCCAGTCCTATGGTAAGGCTTTGTTTTTTGTTCCTTTCGTGGAGGAAAGATTGATCTTCCCCACTGGGCTGTTACAGATAGAAGAGGGAAAAAAAAAGGGAAAAAAAAGGAAAAAAGCCCTTTATTATTACGATCATCAATCGATGGTTGGCGGATCGACTTGTGTTTCGGAATATTTTATTTTTTCCCCACCCCAGACGAAAATCAACGCTTCTTCGAACCACCATCGTCGTATTGTAACCAGACAATCACCATCACTACCCCTTCCCCTTCCTAGCCTTCCTTTCTACCCAATTCACCGGTTGGGCTACTGTAAAATACGGTTCTTAATAGGACTGGCTGGAGAAAATCCGTACATAATCTTTCCCTATTTGTTCTCTGCTCAAAGCATTGGCAGGGATTGCTGGGACAAATCAGTGCAGATGGGAATTTCAAAAAGAAGAGAAAGGGTTTGAGAAATGGTATATAAAAAGAAACAATAATTGTACAAGTTGCAATGCAGCGGGAAACCGAATTGGGAACAACTAGTAAAGTACAGCGAACCCCTTGATTATTAAGTTTCCCTTTTTCTCTTCCCCAATTATTCTCTTGGGGGGTGCCCTTCGCTGGCCCGCAAGTCCTGCAAGCAAGAACGGGCCCTCTTTATTTCCTACACCTTTCCTTTTTACTGTATTTCTTTTTATTCACTGTTCCCACGGGCCCTCTATAAAAAAAATGCATAGCTTTAAACCCACACGTTTCCGCTTACGCCCTCCCATCAACGTTCCCCCCGCATCCGGCTGAACCATCCATCGGACATAAAAGGACGAAATGCGTCCACACCCTCGCCCGTCGAATCTCTCGGCGCATCCCACACCCCGGCAATCCCTCCACCCAGGAATTACGGGTGGTGTGCTACATAGAACTGGACTGCCAAGAATATTTGGACAAGAAATCAAGTGAAATAAAGATAAAAATAAAAAATAGACATACAGCTCAATGAAAGTTTTTATACCCACCGCTTTTTATATATCACGGGATACTGTATCCTGAACAGCTCTGGATTTTCTTCCCTGCGCACGACACGGGAGGCGAGTGGCGCGTACTGCCTATCTAGCAGTATTTTAGACTGGCAGCTCGAACTTGCGACCCTTCAATACCCTGTTTATAAGCACGGTCCATTAGTCTTGTTCCAAAAGCTTAACCTATCAATTGCCCTTCTCATTTTACCGATGATCGGCAGCCTTGTTTCAGGGTGGGGGTCAGGTAGGAAGCCGAGAAAATCAGGGGAAGGAAGGGTAACCCGTACTTGGTGTAGTAGATGTAGAAGAAGTCGGAATAAAGGATCGTCTGAATAATACCCGCTACTTGGGCGATGGGATCTATGTAGCTTTTTTCCGTAAAGTACCGATACAGCCAATTCGGGATGTACAATGCTCGGTATGCGCCCAACGCGAAGATATAATGTGTTGTTATCGTTTCTGCCTCACCAGTTCGTTGCAGCATGAAAAGTTGGGGCAGGATGGCCACACTCTCGAGCCAAATGCTAAACGACCAAAGAACCTAATTGTGGTAAAAAAATAGCAACGCCCGATCAGCCTCACAAATCTCCAAAGCTCCTACAGGAACTAGACCGGCCGGTATGCGGCGGCAGGAACAATGAATGAAAAAAATTCGCTGCCAACGCCGCTACCCATTGCTACGAAACACTGTCCGCCCCCCTGGTCAATCAAGTGGATGGAAATATACCTCTGCCGTTGTCCACTTGTAAGGAAACAGTAGGGCCAAGATTGCCGATCCACCAATGAGATACTCGACCTTGAACGTGTCAATGTTTGGGTCGTGCGTTGGCTTAAAGTCATTCAACATGAGGTAAATTGTGTAGGCTGACGAGCCGATGAAGATGATCTTCATCAAGCTATTGTACGCCGAGTTGAAGTTCCATAATAAATCTTGATCGTTGCAACTTGTCAGAACCGTCGTCCGCAGAACCAGAGCTTAGATCCGAGAGGCGCATTAAAGACCACCCAACCGAGAAAACTCGTGGGGGCTTTAGTTCGGAGCAACAGACAACATAATTTTCCGTACCTAGATAACGTGTGACATAAACAATGAGATACAAAGCTTGAGATTTGAACGATATTCCTATGCAACTCTATCGCATACACAATCGTTAGCGGACCACGATCAATGTGACGGAATCGATCTCATAAACATGATATCCCCTATTGAATAAGTGACGGAAAACAGGGGGACTCTCTAACCTTCGATGTACGCATCTTGTGGAGTAAAATGAAGATGGATATGAGATGGGAGAGGTCTCCCGCGATCCGGAAGATATTCATAGGGGGGCGATTTTTTCTCTTTGGATATCGTTTAGAAGGGGTATCGTGGAGGTCGTGTTGCGCGTAGTCCCTATTTGCCCAGGAACCGAAGGGGTTGATTGAATTGTTGTAAGGGGACTGGTTGTTTGTCGATGTTTTCAAGTTGTAAGCTTTCAAATCGAGAGGACACGTTCCGTTTAACCAAGATGCCGATGAGGTGTGGTATAGCCAGATGCTTTGCAAGGATCAACCAAGAATTCCAGCAATCGGTTGGAACTGGCGGAAGATAAAAAGGAACTCGGTAGAGCCTCAACGTTAGGGTAAGGAATGGACTGCTTCACGGCTACAGCTAGTTGAAGCTTCTTCGACATCGACTGTCAACAGTTCCTCAGTCAGGGGTCTGATCTGAATGCGTGATGGCTTGGCAGAGCGGATTACTTTGATACCCATATCGTCCGTGTTACCCTGCCTCCTCCTCCTCTTGCAACGCCAGTTGCCGTTATTACCGGTAGGGTAATGAGAAATTCAAAATCCATTGTGGATCACATGACTCAGACTCTCCAAATCCCAAGAGCCTGAGGGTCGTTAATTCTGGGCTCATGGTAATCACTGAAGCAATGACAATGGAACTTCTCAACGGGATTTCGGGAGGATCTTTCGCTAATCTTATGGCGATGGGGAAATAGCATATCGTGATAGTACTTCTCGACGGATCTCTTTTGGCTGTAGGCTTAAAATGGTGTGCATTCACACCCCTACACCAGGATCTCGGATACCTCGCTACCTCGTATGGATCTCAGCACTAAATTTCTTTACGCCAGAACCTGACCTGTTGTCCCAGATCACTCGCTACGCCAGAGGGATTCTTCAGGTTTTGGCCGTCCGGGATAGCGGGGTGTGAGTGTACTGTACCAGAAGTGCTGATGATGCTGGGCAGTTGAAATCAACACTCATGGGTAGCTGGGTGTCTTCTTGCATAATTCAAGTATCATACATACAAAAGAGTGGGGCTTGGCTAAAACGAAGCAACCGTACATTCTAAATTTTACTATTGCCAAAATATTGCTTTTATTGAAGAGTGAAAAACATAGGACTGGGAAGAGTGTGTTCTGTTTATGAAGCCATATCTCCCTAAAGATGTGGTTGTGGTTGGAAGTTTTCGGAGATCGTTATTGCATCCGCCTTTGGTTGATTTCAAGGGCCTTGCACCACACTGATACGGTACACATTCAAAAGTGCTGTAACAATTTCTGAGCCTCCTTTGTGGTGGCGCATTGGGTATAGTCTGTGGCTTGACTCATGCATGAGTCGTATGTACGAGTATCATACTAGGTATTCATAGTGTAGGACGAAGGTGAATTTTTCACGAGTCGGGATCAGGATGCACTCGAATATGGTGCCAGGAACGGCGGAGGGGAAGGGCGGAACCCCTTACCACGGTTTTCTCCATTAAAGTTAGTAGGAGGCAGATAACAAGACTGTCGGTATGTTGAAGTTCAGAACCACAGTACGATACGATGGATTTAGTATTTGCACACAAGCCATCCTGTGGCGGGGTGGCTGCGGACTCCCCAGTCACGTCTGGCACCATATTATCTATGGTCTGTATCATGACATGTATGGGTAATACGAGTGATACTGCTAGAACCTAATGCCCCACCAAGTTGATGCGAGGCTCTACAAAATCCTACCGGTATAGTACGGCAAAATCCATAGAAATTAATATGCACAAACATGTTTGCCGGGTTTTCGTGTCAGGAAGAATCGGGTAATGGCGACAAAGAGGGTAAGTAAGACATCACTTCTGAAGGAACCATTGGTCAATTGAGACGACAGTGTTCCTTTTGTGCGCTGAGCAGCGGTTTTTCCTGCCTGAAACGAAGCACCAAGGGGGAAGAAGAAGAAAACTTGGAAGAAAGAAGGAAAATTACGGGTTCGTTTTGGATTTCCCCACTAGAATTGCTTTTGGAGTCTCTCTTGGCCGCTCTAAGGCTTCAGGCACCCTGGCCCGGTGTCGAGGGGAAGGAAAAAAAAGGGTTCTGGGTGAAAGAAAAAAAAAACGGCTAGCAGAAAAAAAAAAGTCATCTTCCTGACTCTTCCCGGCTCCCCACATCTTCCTCCTCAACAACCCCTTCTTCCCCCCGTAGTCCGTCTATATCCACTCAGTTCAGACTTCAATTTGCTCATTACTTTCCTTCGTTTTTCTTGAGTTAATTATTCCTGCCTTCCCTAGTTTGCAAACGCCATGTTGCGATCCGCTTCCAGAGCTCCTTTGAGGACTCTCTGTCGACAGTTCCCAAGGAAGAACTTTTCGACAACCCCCACAGCTAAGGCAATCTCACCGCATCTGCGCAATCAAGCTGTCCCTCCTCGTAAGAACGCTTTAAACGTTCCTCGAAATCAATCTACCTCTGCATCGTAAGTCTCGAGGTGCTTGAAAAAGTTTTGTTCACTAGCGGAACCCTATGAAACTTTGAGTTCTTAAGGTTTGTTTAAAGTTGTGACTCATTATTATATACAGGATAAGTCCAATACCTTCATCAGCCCCCAGTCAAGATCCTCCCTCAACAGCATCTCCGGCAGCACATGCGCTGCACTCACTCCAGCCCAAACATGGCCAAGAAATGGACGATTCGTAAGTAGCAAAAGTTTTCTTGCAGATTCTCTGGATCGAGATTTGCTAACAAGAATTGGCTCCATCGCAGATTTGTTGGGATGTCAGGTGGTCAGATCTTCCATGAAATGATGCTTCGGCACGGGGTTAAGCATATCTGTATGTTTTCCCTTTATTCTCGCAAAATTTTCTGATACGCTTGACCTGCTGACTCATCGGTCTTTTTTGATAGTTGGATATCCTGGCGGTGCCATCCTTCCTGTTTTCGATGCTATTTACCGGTCAAAACATTTTCAATTCATTTTGCCCCGCCATGAACAAGGTGCGGGGCATATGGCTGAAGGTTACGCACGTGCCTCAGGTAAGCCAGGCGTTGTCTTGGTTACATCTGGCCCGGGAGCCACCAACGTTATTACCCCTCTCCAAGACGCCCTTAGCGATGGAACTCCTCTCGTGGTTTTCTGCGGCCAGGTACCTACTAGTGCGATCGGTACAGATGCCTTTCAGGAAGCCGATGTCATCGGAATCTCCCGTGCCTGTACTAAGTGGAACGTAATGATAAAGGATATCGCAGAGCTCCCACGTCGGATAAACGAGGCTTTTGAGATCGCTACATCGGGAAGACCAGGACCTGTCCTTGTCGATTTGCCAAAGGATATCACTGCCGGCATTTTACGGAAAGCTATTCCCGTAGCGAGTGTAGCGAGTGACTTGCCTTCTCATCCATCCGCTGCCTCCCTGGCTGCGAAAGAGGCCAGGAAGAAGCATCTTGATGCTGTCGTTGGGAGGGTTGCTAAGCTTGTAAATATGGCAAAGAGGCCTGTCGTCTACGCTGGACAAGGTGTGATTGAACGGCCAGAGGGACCAAAGTTGTTGAAGGAGTTTGCAGACAAGGCAAAGATTCCTGTCACTACAACCCTCCATGGATTGGGAGGCTTTGACGAGCTCGATGAGAAGAGCTTGCACATGCTGGGCATGCACGGGTCTCCCTATGCAAATTTGTCGATGCAGAATGCTGACCTGATCATTGCTCTCGGAGCAAGATTCGATGATCGTGTCACGGGAAATATCGCAAGTTAGTGCTCACCATGAAAGAATAGTGCTCCTTAAGCTTGGGATCTCAGATGCTAACAAAAAACTTAGAATTTGCGCCACAGGCTAGGTTGGCGTCTGCTGAGGGCCGTGGAGGCATTGTCCATTTTGAAATCATGCCCAAGAACATCAACAAGGTCGTTCAAGCGACCGAGGCTGTTGAGGGCGATGTTGCCGAAAACCTTGCTCTCCTTATCCCCCGGGTCAATTCAGTGGCTGAGCGCCCTGAATGGTTTGCCCAAATAAACGACTGGAAAAAGCGTTATCCCTTCGACTTTGAGAGAGAGACTCCCGGCTCTATGATCAAGCCTCAGACTGTTATTGAGGAGATTAGCAATCAAACTGCGCACATGAAGGAGGATGTCGTTATTTCTACTGGGGTTGGTCAACATCAGATGTGGGCTGCTCAGCACTTCAGATGGAGGCATCCCCGTACAATGATTACTTCCGGTGGATTGGGAACTATGGGATATGGTCTGCCAGCTGCTATTGGGGCTAAGGTTGCGAGACCCGAGGCCATTGTCATTGATATTGATGGTGATGCCAGCTTTAACATGACTCTTACCGAGTTGTCAACTGCTGTACAGTTCAATATTGGTGTCAAAATCGTTGTGTTGAACAATGAGGAACAGGGAATGGTTACCCAATGGCAGAGTTTGTTTTATGAGGATAGGTTCTCTTGGACCCATCAGCAGAACCCGGACTTTGTGAAACTTGGTGAAGCTATGGGCTTGAAGTCAATGAGATGTTCGGATCCTGCCGACGTTCCGGGCAAGATTAAGGAGCTGCTAGAGTACGATGGACCAATCCTCTTGGAGGTCATTGTGGACGTGAGTTCTTCCTCTGTTCCCTATCCATCCTCTCTGACGCGTTTTACAGAAGAAAGTTCCTGTCTTGCCAATGGTGCCAGCCGGCAAAGCCCTGGACGAATTCCTGGCCTACGACCCGGATAAGGAGAAACAACGCAGGGCAGCGCTACACGCCCGCTTCCCAGACGGAAAATATTAGTGGCACATTAAACGATAAAATTTTCCTTGGGTCTTTTGATTTATAAAATTCTAGTGGTTTCTATCCTGTCTTTCTTTTCTTTTCTTTCTCGGGTCGTAGAAAAAATGGGGGAAGGGATTCTTCAAAAATTTCAATCACGGTTCTTTCCACTGTTTTCTAGGGGTTTCAAAATGGCTGTTTGAATATTTTATGTTTAGGTGTTTTCTTTTCTTTTACCTTTTATGAATAGGGGAAAGGCGTTACCCAGGCGCGTGCGGTGATCTGAAAAACAAAGTTTGTTTTTCTTGAAAAAAAGAAGGAGATTTGCACCCATCTGTATGTAAGTCAAGCTGGGCAGGCAAGCGGAATCGAGCTGTCCAAGTAGGGAAGCAGGGAAGTAGGTGCCTTATTCGTATTATACCCCACGCGTGATCTTATAATTGATGATAAAATTTGTAAAAGTAAGAACAACGCATGGCAAACCACCCGCGGAACCCGAGCTTTATTTTTTTTCCTTAAAAACAAGAAATAAAAACCCGATCTGGAGGCTTGCCGACAGACGCATGTATGTACCCACCCAACTAGAATTGGTATTGTATGGTACGACCACCAGCAGCACAGCACAAGCAGCCCATTCCACGATAGGACGAGAATTTTTTTCTCCACCATCTGACCTTACCTACCTACTCACAGCAGCCCTGTACTCTGCTGTATAAAGAAGTACCGTATAGGGACCTGTGCGTGTGAGTGTGCACAGGCAATTGAGCTCAGTGTAGCTGAGCTGAACCAAGAGAGCAAGCAAGCAATCTGCTGAGGAATGGCACGCGCACACTAACATACTTTACCTTTCCCTCCCCGCGGACCACCCATCACTGCGGTAGCGGCGGATCCCCCGCAATTTGCTCCGTCGGTCCATCTGCTCATTCCGCGCCATATTATGCATGCCATGCCATGTCATGCCATGCAAGTGATCTGGGTGTAACCGTGTTCGCCACGCAAGCAGGCAGGCAAGCCGGCCGGCGAGGCCGGTGGCGGCGGTGAGTGGATCTTGGGAGTGGGGAATCTAGTGGTGGTGGTGGTGGGCGGATGGGCTGGCGAACTAGATTCGTCGATAGAGGGAGGGTCAGTTGGTCTATGAGGGTTTAATGGGAGGAATAGTGTAGGATTGGAGGAGCAGTTTTCCGCGGGTGTGTTTGCCGGATGGGGAGTCGGGGAGTTCTCCGATGGTTGGAGTGGGTGAGTGGATGTATTGGACGGATGGAGTCATGTCTTGTCACTCGGTGGGGTTGGGGCTATGTGGAGCGCATCAGGAGGGGAGGAGGAAGGATTATGTGGGGTGGTTTTGGATTGGGTGATGGGAGGTAGAATAGGGCAGGGTGGAGTAGTGTTTTGTTTGTTTGTTGGTTGGTTAGGGGCGTTGCGTGGTGGGATGGTACTCTATCGTACTTTCTTGACCAAGTATGGAGGGATAATGGGAGGAAGGGATGAAGGAAGGATTTGGGTATTCGTTACTTAGTTTGGCTCGGTAGAGCTTCCGGGCATAGGTCATTCTCACCCTCCTTCTTCCCCTTCCGTGCTAATAACTACCCTGCGGCACTCGAGCATTGGCTAAAGCATTTCTCTACTAGTCCCCGTGCCGTGACTACTATCTGCTCTTGAGGGGCTAATGTGTCCACGACACGGGGCGAAGGTTCCGAACTCCCCCGACCTTGTTCCTTCAGGCAGCCAAGGAAACGGTACTGTACATACTCGTAATGTCCTGACGTTTGTGAACACAGCTGCTATTTCACGCGACCAAAATCCTGAGGCTCCGACTGATTTTTTGTCCAATGCAATAGCTGGGTTCACGAGCGTCGGGAAAGTATGAGCACCGCACACTCCTTCCTGTTCTATCAGCCCAGATACCAAACCTTCAACTTCACCCACCGGGATAGCCTTGGCATCCTGGGCTGGTGGGGTACCCTGGTATCATACGAAGCGATCTAACTACTCGGCCACTGGGGCGGAGTATATACAATAAACAAACGATAAATTTTTATATATAGACAAATAACTCGGGGCTTTGTCTGCGGCCTGGAGGCTTTCGTGGGAGGCCTAGTGAAGATGCACAGCCTTTGCTAGACAAGCTCGTGGGGAGGTTGAAAGGAATGGTAAGTTGATGGGAGATAAACATGCCAGTGGTGTTAGCCAGAGCAGGAATATCCATAGCGCACGGCGCACAGCTAGCGGAGGCATTCCCAGGGTTTGAAGGAGGTAGGAACTATTGGCTTTTTTATTTTTATTTTTTAAGACTTTTCGACCTCTTTCGCTTGACCTGCAGCACCTGTTGGGATCCCTCGCTATCACCAGATGGTCCGAAGGAAGAAAGGAAGGGGGATGGTAGTCTGGTTAGATGAGCTAACTAGATCTGTATGATGCTCTTGATTCTGTATGAATCGTGCGGTAGAATAAGACTCCATCACGGCGTTTATATGCCAAGAACATTAGACGAAGACAAAGACATTAGAATTCCTGGAATGTCGTAGGGGAGAACGATCTATTCCGGTAGCGAGAACCACCCATTGGGAGGAGGGAGGAAGGAAGGTGCCAAGCAAATTGTCTGCGGTAGTTCTAGTAGGCAATTTCGTAACATATACATATCGAAGCTGTGGGATAGCGATGAATTGACTGAGGGCTCTTATTGGGGCAGTTTCCCCGGCTTAATGAGTGCTATTGACTGCAGAGATTCTTAGCTATATAGTAGGAAATTGAACGGGCCCGCAGGCCCAAATGGGTGGTTGATATGCGATTGAAAACTGCACCTCTTCTCGCATTATTTAAGGTTAAGTTTCTATCACCATCGGTAGATAGACCGATGAGATTGCCTCCTACTAGTACATCATTCTCATTGAGAGTAAATAGGGACCAAAGGTGGCAGATCTTGTTGTGGCGATAACATGAGTATTGTGTGAGGACAAAATTGGCCGAATATCTGCGAGGAGGATAATATCCAGTTATGACAACACAACTCCCCCACCAACCTTAGCACAGCGGTAACGTAGATAATAATAAAAAAGACTATTAAATTTTGGCCTAACTGCAGAGAATAGGAGACCTAGTATCTTAAACAAACAGAGGTTAACCTGGCGGTTTAGTTTTGGTCAAGCTAGATCAGTTTCTTTAGGTGCTGGGGAGTATTGGCGCAATGCATACTTTGTGTTCGGTTAATTTTGTCCACGCACAATATTAGCAGTAAGTTATGCGAGTAATCACTAGGACCTAACTTCTCATAATCCTATTGGGCACGCTAAAGTCCAAATGCCAATGCTGGTATGACACTCTACGCTACTTATATGAGTTCCAAGGTCCACATTGAGCACAACGGGGTCTCTGTTCCACAGAGTTGGGGGCTACCAGGTTACACAATCTCCGGGAATCTTGTCACTGTTTGTACGGGGTAGCAGGGTTGGGAGGCAAAATGCTTTTGATATGATATTAAATATATCTGTGACCTTAACTTAGCTATATTAGGGGGTTGGGCGGGCCAAACCCAGAACAATAGTCGATTGCGGCTGTCCAAAGTTGGGCTATAAAGTACGGGTATATGCACATATAGAGAGAGAAAGTTGATGTCGCTGTAGCTGTACTATGGTAGTATCATACAGACGATAAGGGTGGTTCATGCTGGGCGGTACTTGACCATTCATAAAGTATTCGGATGCCTTGGCGCCAAGGCATACCAAATATCCGGTCTTGGCATCCGAATATTTTATGAATGGTCAAGTACTGTGCCACCGTCGCAATGAAACCTCCCTATTTGGGCAATACAAGTACGCAAGGTTAAGCAAGTGTCCCCCTTTTCTCCTACTTTCACGAGTTTCATCAACACCCCCAACTACGGAATCTCTGTCCTTAGCGGCGTTAGAAGCAACGAAAGGAAGGAAAATGTCAAGGTCATTCGCAGATAACGTCAACTCTTTCAATGTGTTGAATGTATCGAATGTGTCGAATGTGTCGAATATATCGAATTTGAATGTGTCTAATCACTATGCCACCGCCGAGGACCGGTCTGAAATCCTAACATGGCTCTCTCCACTGGAGCCCCGTATCCGACATCAAGACCTTCGAACCCGCCGGGCCGGCAACATCGGAGAATGGCTGCTACAAACAGATGAATTTCAAAGGTGGTGCAATGGTTCTCAACAGGTGGGATCGGAGCATGCGGCTTTATTCTGCTGCGGCGGTCCGGCTGTCGGCAAGACCTACCTTAGGTGAGAGACAGCCCTCGGAGCAAAACAAAGGATTCTGGTGCTAATGAGCAGCAATACCAGTTCGCTCGTGGTAGACAGGCTATGCGACAAGGCCAAATTGCAGAACACCGCTGTTGCGTGTTTCTATGTTGATTTCGCGTCGCGGGAGGAGCAGTCTCCCACAAACATGCTAGGTTCACTGCTAAAGCAAATCGTCGGTGGATTGGAAAAGATCCCAGATGAAATAAGGGAGACATTCCAGGATTATAAAAAGATTATTGGTGGAAGAGGATTACGAGTGTCCGAAATTGTGGAGATGCTGCAGACTGTCACATCTTTACAGCCAACATTTATATGTGTTGATGCTCTAGATGAATGCGTGGAAAGGCATCGACCTGAGGTTTTAGATTCGCTGAGACAAATCCTTGAGAAGTCCCCAAACACACGAATATTCTTAACCGGAAGACGACACATCCGTGGGGAGATTGACAAGCATCTGGGCGGGAGAGTAGAAATTTTGTTCATAAAACCCCACTATGACGATATCGTGGGATATATCCAGATGAGATTGAATAAGGATACATCTCTAAACGCGATGGATAGTGGGCTTGAGGCCGAAATCATCAAAAGCATTACCGAGAATATTCCCGAAACGTGAGTGAGCGCCATGAGGGAAAAATCCATTTTAAATTCACCACTAATAGATGCGTCTAGGTTCCTACTGATTTCCCTAACCATGGATGCTATTCTGGGGGAAACCACGGCCTATGGCAGACGACAAAAACTGGGGACAGTGACGGAGGGCTTGGATTTGAATGGTGTTTATAGCGCGACTCTAGAACGGGTGAAGGAGCAAGGAGGGGAGAAAACCAGGCTTGGGATGGCAACGCTGATGTGGATCTCACATTCGGAGAGATTACTACAGCTCGATGAGCTTTCCCACGCCCTAGCAGTCGAGATAGGGTCTCGGGATCTCAACCCTGAAAGGATTCCTTCGGTAGAGACATTGTTAAGCTGTTGCTTGGGGCTTATCGTCATCGACAGGGAGGCTTCAACTATCCGCTTGATTCACTTTACCCTCCAGGAGTACCTTTACACCTATCCCAACCTTTTTGGCCCGACTCACTCGATAATGGCGGAAACCTGCCTCACATACCTTAACTTCCAGGCCATCAGGGGAATTTCGTCTACGCTCGCTCTACCTGAGTCAACCCCGTTCCTCAAATATTCATCTCTATATTGGGGCGCCCATGCCAGGAGAGAGGCCACAAATGATGTGGCATCACTTGCACTCCAGCTTTTCAGTCAAATTGAAAGCCACATATCAACTAGACTACTCCTAGCGGATCTCATATCGAGGACCGGTCGGTATACTCGTGATATCCCCATTAACGGTCCCCTAATCGGGTTTACCGGATTGCATTGCGCATCAGCTTTTGGCATTACCGAAATCGCAACAGCTCTTATAGACCAGCCGAATTGTGATCTCGGCAAAAGGGATTTTCTGGGTATTACACCACTCATATGGGCTGCCATATGTGGGCATGAAGGGGTAGCAAAGCTGCTATTACAACGGCGGACCGTCAACCCTGACAAGCCAGACGGATACTTCCGCCGAACAGCACTAGCATGGGCTTCTGGGAAAGGGCATGAGGGAATTGCGAGGCTACTTCTTTGCCGGGCATCCGCCAGACCCGATGGCACAGATGGCTGGTGGCATATGATGCCCCAAGTGATGAATATAGTCCGGGGAAAGAGACACATCAACCCCAACAGGCCAGACAAATATGGTCAAACACCAATATTGTTGGCTGCTTCGGAGGGCCATGAAGGGGTGGTGCAGCTATTAATGGGAAGGAAGGATGTCAAAGCCGATGCGGCGGACGGATATGGTTGTACCCCTCTGTATTGTGCCTCTAGTGGAGGGTATTCGGGGGTAGTGAAACTGCTATTGGAACGAGAAGATGTCAACATTAATAGGGCGGACAAAAATGGTCAAACACCTCTCCTATCGGCTGTGGAAAGTGGGTCTGCAAGAGCGGTAGGACTACTGTTGGAACGGAAAGATATTAACCTCAACATGCACGGTAATGCTGATCGGACGCCACTCTTTCTGGCTTCCATGAGGGGACACGATGGAGTAGTGAAGCTACTGTTAGGACGGAAAGATGTCAACCCCGATATGCCTGACAACGTTGGCCGGGCACCCCTCTCGTGGGCAGCTGGGATGGGGCGTGATGGAGTGGTGGAGCTACTATTGGGACGGGAGAATGTTAACCCTGATAGGCCGGACAGTGATGGCCGAACACCGCTCTCATGGGCAGCCGGGGAGGGGGGTGAGAGGGCGGTGGAGCTACTGTTGAGGCGGGGAGACGTCAACCCCGATATGTCTGACAATCGTGGCCGAACACCGCTCTCGTGGGCTGCCGAGTATGGGCATGTGAGAGTGGTGAAGCTACTGTTGGGAAGGGAGAAAATCAGCCCCGATATGCCTGACAATCGTGGCCAAACACCGCTTTCATGGGCTGCCGTGTATGGGCATAAGAGAGTGGTGAAGCTATTGTTGGGAAGGGATGACGTCAACCCTAATAGGCCGGACAGTGATGGTCGAACGCCGCCCTCATGGGCAGCCGGGATGGGGAGTGATGAAGTTATGATACTACTATTGGGACGGAGAGACGTTAACCCCGATATGCCTGACAAATATGGCCAAACACCGCTCTCGTGGGCTGCCGAGTCTGGGCATGAGAGAGTGGTGAAGCTACTGTTGGGAAGGGAAGACGTCAACCCCAACATGCCTTCCAACACTGGCCGAACGCCGCTCTCATGGGCAGCCAGGCGGGGACGTTATGGGGTGGTGATGCTGCTGCTGGGACGAAAAGACGTCAACCCCAATATGTCTGACCATCATGACCGAACACCGCTTTTGTGGGCTGCCGAGTATGGGCGTGAGAGAGTGGTGAAGCTACTGTTGGGAAGGGGAGACGTCAACCCTAATATCCCTGACAACGTCGGTCGGACGCCGCTCTCAGTAGCTTCCAAGAATCGGCACGAGAGTGTGGTGAAGCTGCTGCGAGCCCGCAGATCTATAAATCCTAAGTTCCAGTGTTCCCAACGGACTAGGCCGCTCATAGGCCCGCCTATAAGCCGTAGGCCAGGCCACTCCGGAAATGGCATCGGTCGATATAGCCCGAATTCGAGCAGCCTGCGAAAGCCTATGGGCTCGGTGATTTGCATTGGGAGCAGATCGCTTTAAGGGCATCTTGATTCCCCCGCCTCTTTCAACTTCCGTGTCCCCGTTTTTTTTTCCTACAATTAATTTAATTAATTAACTACTGTATCGCTAGTATTTTTGCTAATAAAGCGAAATTGTTCTTGTATTTTCAATGCTATTTAGTAATCGGAGAACATTAATTGTGAATTTTTGCCGTGGACACTGCATCGTGGCTCGCTAAGAGTAGGCCGGCCTATCAGGCAGCTGGTATGATACTAAGTCTATACGGCCTATAGGCGGGCCCGGCCAGGCTCAAGCCTTACAGGCAAGGCCAGGCCCCAGACAATTCCCATAGGCCAGTACAGGTATACAATTCTTGTTATAGCGAAAACTTCCATCAAAGATTGGTTGTCAACGATCTCTTTCTTCTATCAAACCAATTTCACAAAGTAAAACTATAGATCTATTTATATTTTTGAATAACTTTAGAAATTTGGAGATTCCATACTGTCTTTCAAGTATTTTACGAATTAGTACGAGATCAACATTATCAAAGAAACCTTTCATATCAAACTCGTAAATGTAGTTATATTTGAAAATATTTCTTTTCAGACTATATGGACTCCGCGTCCGGGAAAGTATCCATGCTGTACCTTGTCTATTCCTACGCATAAGAACGAGAAAATTATTTAACATATGTAAATAAATTCTTCAATAATAGCTTGGTACTACTCCAAGTGGTCTCTTTTTTCCATTTGCTTTGTCGATATAAACTCTTTTAGAGATTATGTTAGAGGATAAATTTTCACACTGGAAATTAACTTGTCTAACTATTTTACTTATCTTCGACCAGGCACTGAATGCAATTTATATCAATCAGGACTATAGGCCCGGAGATTAGCGTTGAGAACAGATCGCTTTAAGGGTATTCCAGCCCCTCCCCTCTTTCGAGTTTATCGCCTTTGGTTTTTTTTCCACTTTACCTTCGGCTATTGCTTCTTAATAAATCACCCAAGTGATTTAAACCAACTCAGTAGAATCTTAAAAATCTGCCTCTAGGCCCACCAGCACAACCCCATCCTACCATCATTCCCTCCTATTTTGCCTCTTCAGTAGGAACTACTTTAAATCCCCAAGCCAATAAAGCGAAACTGTTGTATTTTCAATGTTACTTTGTAAACTATTTACAGTCAATCCCCTGTATTGATATCATACCTTCGAAATAGTCACCATCCTACTGTGCACAGTTGATCCACCACAACAGCAGCTCTTTTTCCACAATCAATTCAATTAATTAATCGACTATCTCTAGTATCTTTTAGTGTTTTTTTCGCTAATAAAGCGAAATTGTTCCTTTATTTTTAATCATATTGGGTAATCGGGAAACATTTACCGGGAATTTTGCTGTTGACACGGAGTGCCTCGCTATGAGTGGGTCGGCTGAGGTCATATAGGCCGGCCTAGGCTATATAGGCCAGGCCGGCCTATCAGGCAGCAGGGAAAAGCCTATATAGCCAATAGGCGTGCCCAGCCAGGCCAGGCCCAGGCTTAATCAAGCCGGCAGGCTCGGGCCAGGCTAGATCCGAGAGAATTTCGACAGGCCAGCCCGTTGGGAACACTGCACAATATCGTGATACTTACTTGTCGAGACTGGCTGGCTGGGTGGGTGGAGCTTAAGGTGGCCTGCCTGGCCGGATGGAGTGCGGCGGTCGCGCATATATTCCGACTTACCAACTATACTCTACCAAATGCCCAGGGGAAACTATTTGTGTCAGATCGGATCAGGAATTATAATGGGACATACTTTTAAGTTAAGCCTGACTTTTCCCGGAAAATAAAATAAAAATTTAATAATCGTCGATAAAGGTGGATAGCGTTACAACTTCTAATCGAGAATATCCAAATGTGGAATGGGTACTATGTTGGGCCCTTCCAGGCCATCCCTCACTCATTCGCCATCTCAGAAACTGCAATTCCTCTCTCTAGCTACAGACTTATTCCAAGGAATAAACAAATACGTCAGGCCTTTGTCTGCGACCTGGCAGCTTTCATCGAAGGCGTCCCCAGGGCGCGAGGTAGAAACCATCTACTTTTTTCTTCTTCCTTTTTTTTTTACATTGCGATCTCTTTCCTTTCGTTTCACCCGACCTGCTTGTTGGGATCCCTCGCTGTCACTGGGCAGTGGGAGAAAGGGGGGGATGGTAGCCTCGTCAGATGAGCTAACTAGATTTATACCATGCCCTTACTTCTATATAAGTCATGCAATAGAAACAAGACTCCATCACTCGTAATACCAAAAACATCGGACAAAGACAAGCGCATTAGAATTTTCTCGGAATGTTGTGGGGGGAAAACGATCTATTCCGGTAGTGAGAACCATCCGTAGGGGGGGAGGATGGAAGGATGATAGGATGGAAGGATGGAAGGGTGCGAAGGATGCGAAGCAAATTGGCTAGTTAGAGGGCAGGAAATTTCGTAACATATTTCGCGGAGATGATATTCGAAGCGAAAAAAGGTGTTTACGACAGATATCCCGGACGTCGTTATCTACCTAATACAAGCGAGTATGATAGCGGGGGGGAACATTTTTTATGTTTTCAGCACAGTACAGTACTAGTACAGTGCTTGGGAATAGTAGGTCTGGTTCAGTTTTTCAGCGACTTTGCGAAATGCCTTATCTATTTTCCGGAGCTGTAGGACAGACGGTGATGGATTGACTGAGGGCTCTGATTGAGGTAGTTTTCTCAGCTTAGATAAATGTCCATTGCCATAGTCCAAAGTTGGGCTACAAAGTGAATGCATACATAGAAAGAGAGAGTTAATGTCGGTGTTATGTAAAGTACATTTCGGTTCGTAGAGTCTTCGCGGAATTAGAGATAACATTGTGGCGATGTCTTAGAGGCGAGGAAGGTACCAGGACGATGCTCTGCCAAACATTTACAGTTGCAATCTTTGGACTATGATGGGACCTTGGTTGCCGCCAAGACACTGCCAGAGTGTCCACTTGCCACCTTTCCGCGAAGTCTTTGCGAACAGAAGTGTAAGATAAGGGGGATCATGACGGCCGATACTGCTTTGCGGTATTGTAACACCATCCCAAAGAAACCTCCCTGCTTGGGCGATGCGCAAGATTGGGCAACGGCCCCTCTTTTCTTCTACCTTCACAAGTTTCATCAACACCCCCAATTACGGAATCTGTCCTATTAGCGTTAGAAACAACGAAAAGAAGGAAAATGTCAAGGTCATTCGCAGATAATATCAACTCTTTCAATGTGACGAATGTATCGAATGTGTTGAGTGTACCGGGTGTGTTGAATGTGCCGAACGGGTTGAATGTGTCTAATCACTATGTCGTCGCCGAGGACCGGTCCGAAATCCTAACATGGCTCTCTCCACTTGAGCCCCGTATCCGACATCAAGACCTTCGGACCCGCCGGGCCGATAACGTTGGGGAATGGCTGCTACAAACGGATGAATATCAAAGGTGGTGCAATGGTTCCCAGCAAGGGGGATCAGGGCATGCGGCTTTATTCTGCTGCGGGGGTCCGGCTGTCGGCAAGACCTACCTTAGGTGAGAGATAACCCTCGGAGCAAAATTAAGGATGTTGGTGCTAATGAGCAGTAATACTAGTTCGCTCGTGGTCGACAGGCTATGCGACAAGGCCAAATCGCAGAACACCGCTGTTGCGTGTTTCTACGTTGATTTCGCGTCGCGGGAGGAGCAGTCTCCCACAAACATGCTAGGTTCACTACTAAAGCAAATTGTCGGTGGATTGGAAAAGATCCCAGATGAAATAAGGGAGACATTTCGGGATTACAAAAAGGTGATTGGTGGAAGGGGATTACGAGTGCCCGAAATTGTGGAGATGCTCCAGACTGTCACATCTTTACAGCCAACATTTATATGTGTTGATGCTCTGGATGAGTGTGTGGAAAGGCATCGACCTGAGGTTTTAGATTCGCTGAGACAAATCCTTGAGAAGTCCCCAAACACAAGAATATTCCTTACCGGAAGACGGCACATCCGTGGGGAGATTGACAGGCGTCTTGGTGGGAGAACAGAAATTTTGTTCATAAAACCCCACTATGATGATATGGTGGGATATATCCAAATGAGATTGAATAAGGATACGTCTCTAGACGCGACGGATAGTGGGCTTGAGGCCGAAATCATAAAAAGCATAACCGGGAATATTCCCGAAACGTGAGTGGACGTCGTGAGGGAAAAATCCATTTTAGATTTACCACTAATAGATGCATCCAGGTTCCTACTGATTTCCCTAACCATGGATGCTATCCTCGGGGAAGCCACGTCCTATGGCAGGCGACAAAGGCTGGGGACAGTGACAGAGGGCTTGGGTTTAAATAGTGTTTATAGCGCGACTCTAGAACGGGTGAAGGAGCAAGGTGGGGAGAAAACTAGACTCGGGATGGCAGCACTGATGTGGATCTCACATTCGGAGAGACTACTGCGACTCGATGAGCTTTCCCACGCCCTAGCAGTCGAGATAGGGTCTAAGGATCTCAACCCTGAAAGGATTCCCTCAGTGGAGACATTGTTAAGCTGCTGCCTGGGGCTTATCGTCATCGATAGAGAGGCTTCAACTATCCGCTTGATTCACTTTACCCTCCAGGAGTACCTTTACACCTATCCCAACCTCTTTGGCCCAACTCACTCGATAATGGCGGAAACCTGCCTGACATTCCTCAACTTTCAGGCCGTCAAGGACATTTCGTCCATGCTCCTCGCTCCGCTTGAGTCAACCCCGTTCCTCAAATATTCATCTCTATATTGGGGCGTCCATGCCAGGAGAGAGACTACAAATGATGTGGCGTCACTTGCGCTCCAGCTTTTCAGTCAAATCGAAAGTCATATATCAACTAGGCTACTTTTAGCGGATCTCATATCGAGGACCGGTCGATATAGTCGCGATATCCCCATCAACGGTCCCCTAATCGGGTTTACCGGACTGCATTGCACATCAGCTTTTGGAATTGCTGAAATCGCAACAGCTCTTATAGATCAGCCAAACTGCGACCTCGACAAGAGGGATTTCCTGGGTATTACACCACTCATATGGGCTGCCATATGTGGCCATGAGGGGGTAGTACAAGTGCTGTTACAGCGACAGACTATTAACCCCGATAAGCCAGATGGATACTTCCGCCGAACAGCACTAGCATGGGCATCTGGGAAGGGCCACGAGGGGATTGTGAGGCTACTTCTTAGCCGGGCATCCACCAGACCCGATGGCACAGATGGTTGGTGGGGTAAGATGCCCCAAGTGGTGAATATGGTCCGGGGAAGGAGACACATCAACCCCAACAGGTCAGACAAATATGGTCAAACGCCAATATTGTTGGCTGCTTCGGAGGGCCATGAAGGGGTGGTGCAGCTATTATTAGGAAGGAAGGATGTCAAAGCCCACGCGGTAGACGGATATGGCTGTACGCCTCTATTGTGTGCTTCTAGTAGGGGGCATTCGGGGGTAGTGAAACTGCTATTGGAACACGAAGATGTCAACATCAATAGGGCGGACAAAAATGGTCAAACGCCACTTCTGTCGGCTGCAGAAAGTGGGTCTACAGGAGTGGTGGGACTACTGTTGGAACGGAAAGATATTAACCTCAACATGCACGGCAATGCCAATCGGATGCCACTCTTCCTGGCTTCCATGAGGGGGCACGATGGAGTAGTGGAGCTACTGTTGGGACTGGGAGATGTCAACCCCGATATTCCCGACAGCGGTGGCCGAACACCGCTCTCATGGGCTGCCGAGTATGGGAGTGAGAGTGTGGTGAAGCTACTGTTGGGGCGGGAAGACGTCAACCCCGATATGCGCGACAACGGTGGCCGAGCGCCGCTCTCGTGGGCAGCTAGGATCGGGCGTGGTGGTGTGGTAGAGCTCCTGTTGGGACGGGAGGACGTCAACTCTGATAGGCCGGATAGTGGTGGTCGAACGCCGCTCTCATGGGCTGCTGAGATGGGGCGTGATGGAGTGGTGGAGCTACTTTTGGGACGAGAGGACGTCAACCCTGATAGGCCGGACAGTAATGGTCGAACGCCGCTCTCATGGGCGGCCGAGATGGGGCGTGATAGAGTAGTAAAGCTACTGTTGGGTAGGGAAGAAGTCAACCCCAATATGGCTAACAACAATGGCCGAACACCGCTCTTGTTAGCAGCTAGAATGGGGCGTGATAGAGTGGTGGAGCTACTGTTGGCAAGGGAAGATGTCAACCCCAATATAACTACCATCGGTGGCCGAACACCGCTCTCGTTGGCAGCCGTGATGGGGCATAATAGAGCGGTGGGGCTACTGTTGGTAAGGGAAGACGTCAATCCCAATATGACTGATAACGGGGGCCAAACACCGCTCTCATGGGCTGCCCAGTATGGGCGTGAGAGTGCGGCAAAGCTACTGTTGGGAAGGGAAGATGTCGACCCCAATATAGCTGACAACTATGGGCGAACACCGCTCTTCTTGGCTGCCGAGCGTGAGCATGAGACAGTCGTGGAGCTACTATTGGAAAGGGAAGATGTCAACTCCGATATGCCTGACAACTCCGGTCGGACGCCACTCTCCGTAGCTTCCGAGAGTCGACACAAGAGAGTGGTGAAGCTACTGCAAGCCCGTAAATCTGCTAACCCCAACACAGCTCAACTCCAACAATCCAAAATATTTCCCATCATCCTCAAAAACCTCCATTAGCTGCTTCTTTGCATCCCATAGACACACCTTTATATATTACCGGCCGCTTCCCTATTCTAAAGACCACTTTCACCTCCATCCCCGGAGTGCAGAAAAATCCCATAGGCACTGCTGCTGCTGCTTCCCTTTCCTTTTCTCCCCTCCTAGATTCCCGATTTTACTCAGTACAGTACAACTCAGTACCGAGCACAGGCATACTATTCTTGTTCATAGTCACAGCAGCAATATTCAGTTTGTTATACTTATTCCTTATTTTCCTTCCCCCCGTACACCAATCTGGCACCCAAGTCCGGCTCAGTCTCCGTTCCCTACTCATTGATTCCGACTTTTTTCTTTTCTTTTTCCATTTTTCACTGTTCCTAAACTACTCTTCTCCCTTGCTAGAAATATATGGGTACGCACATACATACCAATAATCCCTCAGTATCCCTTTTCCCGACCAGCGATCGTTATTGAGGGAATGAGTAGGTCAACCCCCCAACCTCGTGATACCTACTTGTCGAGACTGGGTGGAGCTTAAGGTGGCCCAGCCGAATGGAGTGTGGCGGTCGCACCCATATTCCAACCTGACTTACCTACTCTACCAAATGCCTAGGGGAAAGTACACACCAGATCAGATCAGGAATTATAAAACATACTTTTAAGTTAAGCTCGAATCTCTTGGAAAGGGATAGACAAAGGTGGATAACGTTACACTCCTAATCGAGAATTATAGATGTGCAATGGCACTGCGCGGGCGCTTCTAAGCCATCCCTCACCCACTAACTTGCTATCCCAGAAACTGCGATTCCTCTCTCTAATTACTGCCTTATAAAGAATCGACAAACACGTCACGCCTTTGTCTACAACCTGGAAGCTTTCATAGAAGGCATCCTCAGGGCTCGGGGTAGAAGCCTTTTCCTCTTTTTTTCCTTTTTTTATATACTTCGATCTCTTTCCTTCCTTCTCCCCATTCCATCCGACCTGCTTGTTGGGATCCCTCGCTGTCACCGGGCGGTTGGGGGGGAGGAGAAAGGAAGATGGTAGTCTGGTCTGGGCTAACTAGATTATATCGTACCCTTACTTCTGTATATGTCGTGCACTTGCAGTACTAGTAGAACAAGACTCCATCACGCGTATATACCAAAAAAAAACATCGGACAAAGACAAACACATTGAGTTCCCAGAATGTAAAGGGGAAACGATCTATTCTGGTAGCGAGAAGCATCCATCGGGGGGGAAGGAAGGGTGCGAAGAAAATGGGCTACTTAGAGAACGGGCAATTTCATAACATATTTCGCAGGTATGATATTCGAAGCGAAAAAGGGTATTTGGAACAGTTACCCTCAACATCATTACCCACCTAATAAAACTGAGTATGGTAGCGAGGGGGAAGATTTTATTTTCTTTCAGTAACAGTACAGCGCTTTGGAATAGTAGGTTTAGTTCGGATTTCTAACGACTTTGGGAAATACCTTATACCTTTTGGAGCCGTGGGATGGGCGATGATGGAACGACTAAGGGCTCATATTTGGGAAGTTTTCCCGGCTTAATGAGCACCAGCTTATTCACTATAGGTTCTTAGCAATAGATTTCTAGGAAGTTAAACAGGCAAGTAGGCCAAAACGGGTAGTTGATATGCAATTGAAAATCGCACCTCTTCCCGCATTATTGAAGGTTAATTTTCTATCCCCATTAGTGGGTAGACCGGTAAAATTGCCTCCAACCGGATATCGTTCTCATTCAGAACAGGGGCCAAAGGTAGCAGGTCTTGCTATGGGAGTAATAACCCGGATCCTGTTCCTCATAATCCTCCAAGACTGAACTACTACTATAATTTAGTGCATTTACCTAGTCCTGAAGTCCACGTGGAGCATAGCGGGCCCCCCCGTCCTGCAACGCTGGAGGTTACATAATCTCCCGGAATCCAGACACGGTTTACGTGGAGCAACAAAGTCGGAAGGTGAAATGTTTTTGATATTAGAGGGATTTCGGAGCACAAAGTTAGGGATCGCTATCGCTGTGACAACAGTGTTTACCATGGCAACAAGCGAACTTGAAAAATAGGGATTTCGGAGGTTCTGCAAGAGTTAGCTATGATGTTTGCTTGTTGCAACGTGGGTTAGGGCACGCTGCCAATGTTTACCTCACCAAAAAAATTCGGCATCTCCT